>OFMG01000046.1_pt1 | contig 174660 bp, 189 predicted proteins | sample 1541751 | NCBI WGS metagenome assembly OFMG01 (sample SAMN04209232, study PRJEB22552) | human gut metagenome | biome: gut; material: feces | host: Homo sapiens | place: USA: Oklahoma
TATCGGCATTGAGTGTGAGGACTTTACTGGAAACATTGAATTGAATATTGAATAATATTCTGCCGGACGACGGCAAAAGAAAAAAGCCGTCGTAAAGCAGCCCTTTAACACGCCTATGAAAGCGGCGGCTTTGAGAAATCAAGGCCGCCGCTTCTCTTTGCCCGGCGCAGGATCGGCGGTCCACGGAGGAAGCCGCCATGCTGATACGACTTGATTTTTACCAAAATAACTTCTTAAAAAAAGCCTGTGCCCAGCAGGGGACAGCTCCGGCTACGAGTATGAACTATACCATATAAGAAAACTTCATATTACTTTCATTTTCGCACAGTGGGTCTACAACCTGCCGGGCGAATTTTGTCGTTTCCTGTGGTCTTTCGGTGCGGGCCGGAGCTGCCGCAGCAACGTAGATACCGTGGGCGGCGCAACCGGCCCCGCCTTCTCGCTATCCCGCAGATCGGGGGTGAGAAAATGAAATACATCCCTGACGATTATGGAGAACGCTGCCGGTTTGACGCTTTCTGTAAAACCGTTCTCCGCCATGAGGCTATGAACTATTTCCGGGAACTAAATCGTCAGCGGAAACGGGCAATCCAGTTCAGTGCCTTGTGCCAGCATGAAATGGACAAACTCTGCTCGATGGACGAATACCCAAGCGACAGTATCCTATTCACGGCCTACGGTTACACTCTGCATATCCGGGACGAGCTGGTGGCTGATGCCTTTGCCAGCCTGCCGGAACGGGAGCAAGGCATTTTGATCCTGTATTGTGTGTTGGAACTGACAGATGGTGAGATTGGGAGTATTGCAAGAATGTCCCGTAGCTCCGTTCAGCGGCGCCGTACTAAGGCCCTGAATGAATTGCGGAAACGATTGGAGGACGACGGAGGGAGGAAAGCGAAATGAAGCAGCCAACTTTCTGCGGACGGGAGCTGTTGCCTTTATCCGTGATTGAGGCGGTCCGCGTCGGTGATCCGTTGGCCGTGGAAAGTGTCTTGCGATATTATGACGGCTACATGAATAAACTGTGTGCCCGGACACTCTACGATCTGGACGGTTTGCCTCATGTGAGGGTGGATGAACACATGAAAGACCGCTTGCAGGCAAAGCTCACGGAAGTCATCGTAAACAAGAAATAGCAAAGACAAAGGAAGCCGTCAAGGGTCGAGATGAACACTCCGCGCCCTTGACGGCTTCCTTTGTCTTTGCTGTGTGGTAACCAAGCGGGCGCAAGCAGAAATTCGCTTGCGCCCGGTGCTATTATGACGTTTGTGCCTACGCATTTAGAGGGTAGAAAGGCCCGATACTACTGGGCGTTTCTGGTGTGGTTGGGCTGCTGGAAGCACCATACCATTCTTACCCCTGTAAATGCAGTTTGAAATGCGTAGAATAGTTTGACTTTGTGCGTATTTAGGTATAAAATAATATTACCTTACACGTTTGGCTGTAAGGGCGGAGCATTTCTGTCAAGTCTGGCCGAATTGATGTTTCTATGAGTAACGTTACACATAGAACCACCAATTCTAGGTTGGGTTCGTTGAACATGATACTCCTTTCCAGTATGATTATACTACGGAACGCTATCAGATGCACCCAGGACAATAATGTTCATGTACCTGCCTGCTAACTTAGGGATGTTGTCCCCCATGTTAGCAGGCATGATGCATTTTAGGGGGGAATTATGAAAACTCAAAAAGAATATAATCAATGTCAACAACCTATATCTTGTCATAATTGTAGTTCAAACCAGATATGTCAAGCATGGGTTGACTTTGTTAAACACCACAATGATACTAAGCCTTATGCACATTTTGATCTGCGCGTGTCGTTATCCATGCCTTCAATTAGAAAATACGTAATGGATCGGACTAAAATAGTTACACACAGTTTTTATCCTTTTATCCACTTTGAGAAGAAAAACTCTCGTTATGGAAAGAAAGGGCCTAAAAAGCCACGAGAGCTATACTACTGCTCACATTTAGATAGGTGTGTATATCAGCGATATGCATTTTTATTGAACTGCCAGTATAATATTTGGGCTTGTGAAAATAACATAGATGACGTTGCAATTGCATATCGAGATAGCTTAGGGAAAAACAATATTGATTTTGCCAAGGATGCTTTTGATGCAATACGCAGCTTTCCTCAGTGCTTCATTTTAGTAGGTGATTTTACTAATTTCTTCGACAACTTGGAACATCAATATCTCAAGAAAATGATGTGCGAAGTGCTTGGTGTTGAGCGTTTGCCTCAAGATTACTTTTCTGTTTTCAAAAACATCACCCGTTTTTCAAGCTGGGACTGGAAAGACATTGTAAAGGCAGCTGGCGAAAACATTGCAGAAAGAGGTGTTCGCAAAAAAATCAATAGTAAAGAGACAGTGCTGACTAAAGAACAATTTCAGAAAAACAAAAAAGATATAAAAAAGAATATTTCTGGGGTGGGCGTTCCGCAAGGTTCCCCAATTAGCGCTGTACTATCCAACATTTACATGATAAAGTTTGATAAAGACATTAAGCGTTATGTAACCAGCAAAGGCGGGATTTATATGCGCTATTCAGACGATTTTATCATTGTCTTGCCATACGAGAGAGATGCCGAAATCGCGGATTTTACAAGCTACATTTTTTCCTATGTAGAATCAATGAAAGGACTTATTGATTTACAAAAGGAAAAGACTTCTTGCTATACTTATAAGGACGAAGTAATCTATGAGGGTGATCAGCCATCTAGCATAAATTACTTAGGATTTCTATTTGATGGCAAAAACATTAGAATAAGGCCACGTGCGATAACAAAATATTATTACAGGATGCGTCGAAAAGCTAATACCATTGGACGCAGTAATTGGACATCATCTAAAGGCAGGCGTATATCAGCAAAAGAACTATATAGTATTTATTCTCGTAATGATGAAAAACAAACGTTTATTGACTATGCAAGAAAGGCAAAAGGAATATTGAAACTTAATGATCAAGAAGCAAATGCCTTAATAAAGCATCATAAACGAAAAATCGCTATGGCTATAAAAGAAGGCCAGAAAAAATAAGAAGAACGCTCATGATTCTACAATTGAGAATCATGAGCGTTCTTTTAGCAGTACCTGTTTGTCAGCCGTTAAGTTCAATTAGCTCTTGATACTTCCTTATCGGTGTTCAACTAAAGGGAATACCTGCTTTTTTAATCTTCGTCTATACTGATATCTCTGGGGCTCTCCATATGATATACAATGCTTTCATAAGTCTGAATCATATTCCCCTGTTTCATATTCTCAAAAATCTCCAAATGTTCCTGATAAGCCTTTTCCATACGTCCCGGCACATGCAGTGAATGCAGCGCCAGATTACGCATACGATACATATATGTTCCGAACAGATTATTCAGCTCCCCATTGGCAATATGGCTGACCAATTGGATGTGGAACTGCATATCCGCTTCAAAAAACCCAGTCACAGATTCCTGTTCCAAGGCTTCTTTCTGCTGCTTCAAAAAAGATTCCAACAGATCAAACGTTTCCTTTGTTTCTTCCAAATCTGCTTTCTGGGCGATTTCTCTGCCGCAGTACCCTTCAATGGCCGTACGGATCTGGTTGGTATCCACAAAGTCCTGTATGCCCATTTTATGCAGACAAAATCCTTTATTGGGCAAAATATCAATGTATTTTTCCTGGGAAAGATACTGTATGGCATCTCTGACAGGTGTACGGGAAATCCCAATTTCTTTAGCGATCTTGGTTTCCGAATAAATTTCACCGTACTCCATTTTGCCTTCCAAAACCATATTCTTGATGTGTTCATACGCCAATACATGCAGCGCTTTTTTCTGATTCATAGCCACTCTCTCCCAAATTCATCCTCTTTTACTTTTCCTTGCATCGTAAACCTGTATACCTGTATACCGGTATACAGCATAAAATCAAAAAAATTCTTTTTATATATTTTACCATAGACTTTCATTGGAAGCAGACTTTCATTGGAAGCAGACTTTCATTGGAAGCAATGAAACATCTACTATATCCATAGGAAAATTTCCATAAAAACAGGGATTTTCGGGCAAATAAAAAGGTATGGCATCAAACCATACCTTTTTCCTGCCGCTTTCATTGGCAAAGCCATTGACCATACTGATGCAGCTCTTCACAATCCTTCAAGTCATATTTCTTTCCATCCATCTCAATGACACCTCGTACAACGCCGCTTTCTTCATAGGTCATAACATGATCCGCTTTCCCGTTTATCATGAAAACTACAAACGGCTGACCCATTCCCCCTGACTTTGGTTCTTTGGCAATGCCGTCATATTCACATTGGCTCAGCAATTTCCAAAATGTATCTGTTTCCCGTATATTGTTTCGATTTGTATCGTGCACATAGTCTAAAACGGAAATGGATACTGTTTCTTCTGAGCCTCTGGGATTTTGAAGATAATTGGTACAACAGATTCTGTGATATGCAAAATAGGAAGGAACCAATGCGAAAATCAGTACACCTGCTCCAACATAAATTCTGTACTTTCTCATTTACATCTCACCTTCCTCCATTTGCTGTTTTTTCTTCATGATACCATGTGGTATTATTTCTGCAAAAGCGGATTTTTCACAACGCCCCATTGATCCTGCACTTGTACCACTGCATATCCATCTTTAAAATCTCTCGCTTCACGGAACATAGGTGAAATGACCATTTCCCCTGTTTTATCTACAAAGCCGTATTTTTGTGTCTTTTCATCCAGTACACTGCAAAGCCCTTCAGAAAGTCTAAAAAGCAGTTTGCCCTGTTCCATAGAGATTTCTCCGTTCTTATCATAATAATGGTCTACATTTTTCTCTGCACCGGAAGGCAGCACTACATCCTGAGATATGCGCAAACAATATGCATTGCTCTCATAAGAATCTCCGGGCTGGTCTGCCATCTTTTTGACTTTCTCGCCCTTTGTATTGATAAGCCAAACAGGGCCAGTTTGTTCTTCCAGTACATATGCTGTGCCGTCATAAAAATCAGATGCCCATACGTACTGAGGTGCAATGACTTCTTCTCCCTGTTTGTTGATATAGCCATATCCCTGTTCTGTCTGTACTAAAGACATACCATCTTGAAAACTTTTACAAGACTTGTACTTGGGCTCCACAACATAGTTTCCTTTCTTATCGATCACACCGCATTTCCTTGTTTCCAAATCGCGAACCACTGCCCGTTCTTCAGAAAAGTATCCGCCATCGGCAAATTGCAGAGGAATCTGCAGCGTTCCCTTTGCATCAACATAGCCTTCCACTTTCTGACCGTCCTTTTCGTCACTTACGCATGCCAGCCCTTCATGAAAATCACCTATGGAATCATAAGCCACATCGAACTGTTTCTGTCCATTTTCATCCATAACGTATTCCTGTTGCCATCTCTCTGTGTATACACAGAACATTCCTTCTCCCAAATATTCCATCCTGAAGATTTCCCCTGGTGCGAAATGACTTTTTAATTTTCCGTTGCTGTCCAAAATATCGTAAGCATATTTGTAATATCCTTCTGTATCATCGATCCCAAGGAAATATCCATCTCCCAGATTTTGTATGCCACTGTATGTAGCGGTCAGTGCCACCGCATAGACCGGTGCCTGTCCTTCGCCGGAAATGACAGGCGTTTTCAGATTTTCTTCAAAAATAATCTGGTTTTCCCGGACGGTTACAGTCACTTCCTGTTTGGTACTGTCCCAATGGAGATCCGCATCTGTCAACTGATATCCGCATTGATTCAATATGGTAAGCCAGTTCCGCAGAGGAATGAACAACCGACCGTTTTTCACTTCCATTTTCCCCACCACAGGCTGTTCTTCGCGATTGACAACGATCTTATTTTCCTTCACATACAAAAATATAGAACTTTCTCCCAGAAGTACCCCTGCCTGCTGGTCTACGCTATTCCAATAGATTTGCGCATCAGGATTGATGGATGTAAAAAATGTCCGCAAGGGCAGCATCACATAGCCGTCTTTCAAATAAATTTCCGCATCTGAAGACTGCAAGACATCGTCCCTATAAAAATTTGTCGTACCAACTATCCCACGATACTCATGAGGCTCCAGCAACAAGCGTTCCTCTTTTGCCCATGTTGGTACTGTCCCTGTCAAAAGCAAAGCACTGCTCAGCAAAATACAAAACCCTTTTTTCATGTAAAATTCCTCCCTTATGTATTACCTCATCAAAGGATTTTTGATAACCCCTACTTTTACGGTCCTTATACCGTTTTCATTTGGAATGATCTGTTTCACCACAGCATATCCATCCTGAAATCTCTCCGCATAGTCAAACGTCGGAGAAATGACCATGTTCCCTTTCTCATCAGCATAGCCGTATTTTCCTGTTTCTTTGTCAAGCACAGCAGAAAGCCCTTCCGAAAAACCGGACTGAAGTTCATATGTTTCTCTGGAGATTTCTCCATTTTTGTCATAATAACGATAAATTCCCTGATATCCCAACGGGTATTCTACTTCCAGCAAATCCCAGGATGGCGTATAGAAATAAGATGTTTCTTTCGGTAATTCCAGTAACTTTCTGACTTCTTCCCCATTTTTATCAATAACAATGATCTGCCGATCTTTTGTAACGGCAAAAGCGGTACCATTTTGGAAATCACTGACAAAACCATACCGAGGAGGAATCACTTCTTCTCCCTCATGGTTGATGAACCCTTCCCCGGAAATGGCTTGCACATGTGCCAGTCCTTCCCGGAAAGGATCCGCGGAGCGATACTTTGGCTCAATGACCACATTCCCTTTTGTGTCAATGAAGCCATACTGCCCGATACCGGATTCACTCATGGATACCGGCGCCAGTCCTTCTGAAAAAGATCTTGCCGAACCATACTGCATGGGAATCCGCAAATTTCCTTCTGTATCTATATATCCATACCGATAGCCATTTTCCGTTTTTTCCCGAACCAATGCCAATCCTTGGGCATACGGCCAAATCTGGTCATAGTCTGCGGAAAACAACCTGTTTCCTTTTGCATCCACGACATATGCCGGGCGTTCTTTCTCTTCATAATCATAGACACAGAAACGATCTTCTCCCAAATATCCAACATGATGCGCTGTTCCGGGCGCAAATGTGGCAAGCCTCTTTCCAGTACTGTCAAAAATGATCTGGTCATTCTCATCGCTATAATTTTCTGCAATGAAATAACCATCTCCTGCATTCCAGATAAAATCATATTGTTCTGTTGGCTCCACCAGATAAACGGGTTTCTGTCCTTCCCCTGTGATTTCTGTTTTTGTCAATTCCTCATCCCTATTAATGACATGTTCACCAACATTAACAATGGCTTCACCTTTTTCGCTGTCCCAGACAATGCTGTTCTCATCCATTTCATAGTTGCAGCGTGTCAGGATTTTCTGCCAGTTTCGCAGAGGTACAAACAAACGACCATCTTTCACTTCCAGTTTGCCTGATACGTTTACATTGCCATATTCTACCTGTATCTTATTTTTCGGTACATCCAGCAGGATACGGTATTCCCCCATCCATACCGTTGCCACCTGTTTTTCCCGATCCCATAGAATCTGAGCATTTTCATCCACTGCCGTAAAGAACGTCCGCACTGGCAGCATCACATAACCATCTTTCAGATAGATTTCCGTATCCAAAGTCTGCAAAACATCGTCTTCGTAGAAATTCTTCGTGCCAACTTCCGCCCGGTAGGTGTGCGTTACCTGTTCCACTTCAGCCATATCCCCATATACAGGTACTGTTCCCATCAGCAAAGCACTGCTGAGCAAAATACAAATTCCCTTTTTCATACAAAGCCCCCCTAATCATTTCATTAACGGATTTGCGATGATCCCCCATTCTTCGTCACGGGAGCCATCTGATTTCTCCACCAAATGTTTTACCACGGCATAACCATCCTTGAAGGATTCTGCCTTCGTAAAAGATGGCGTAACAATTATTTTTCCCGTTTCGTCAGCATAGCCCACCATTTTCCGTGTATTGTCATACGCTGGCGCAAGCCCCTCTGACAGTTCTTTTTCCAAACGGAAAACATCATCGGAAATGGCTCCATTTTTATCATAATTTTGAATCACATGGGTATGGTCTGTGCCAGCAACTCCCTCTACAATATATTCCACTTGCATCAATTGGTCATTTCCTTCTGCGGATGCACTGCCTCCTTTCACTTCTGTAATTTTCCGCAATTTCTTTCCAGCATCGTCAATGATCCAGACCTCATTATCTTCTCCTGTAACGGCAAATGCTGTTCCGTTGACAAAATTACTTGCTGATTTATATACCGGCGAAATCACAAATTTCCCCCAATGATTTACAAATCCTACACCTTCAGAAGTCCGCACCATTGCCAATCCTTCCAGGAAACTACCACAAGCATTATAAATCGGTTCCACAACAAATTTTCCATTTTTGTCAACAAATCCCCATTTTTTCTGCTCCAATTTTCCCTGACTGACTGCTGCAACACCTTCTGAAAATGGTTCTGCCTTTGTAAATTGCAGAGGAATTTGGAGATTTCCTTTTACATCCACATAACCATACAGGTATTCCCCATTGACCATATCACCAACAACTGCCATTCCTTCGGAATAATCCAGAATTCTGTCATAAGGCAGGGTAAACACGGTCTTGCCTGTCTGGTCTACCACATATTTCTCACGAAGATCTGCGCTGGTCACATAAAACAGATTTTCTCCCAGATATTCCAACTGGAAAACACTATGCGCCGGAAAATCGATCAATACCTTTCCTGTGCTGTCGATTACATCATAATCGCATTCCTGCCCTGCGGTGATAACACCTACCGGAACATCTTTTCCATATTTCAGCGCAATAAAATATCCATCACCTGCATTCTCAATAAAATCATACTGTTCTGTCATTTCCATGGCATAGCTTGGTGCCTGTCCTTCCCCAGACAGTACCAATTCCCGCACATCTTTCTGTTCTGTAACTTTGCTTTCCTTGATTTTGACAACTGCTTCCTGCTCTGCGCTGTTCCAGACAATGTCTTCATCTGTTAATGGATAATTACAAGCGTTGAGGATATGTCTCCAATTCCGCAGAGGCACAAACAAACGCCCATCTTTTGTTTCCATTTTCCCTGATACAGGAAGCACTTTTCCATTGACTTGGATTTCATTTTGATCCACATTCATGGTAATGATATTGGGCCCCTGCATAACAGAAGCGATTCGTTTTTCCCTGTTCCAATCAATGATGGTCTGATCCCCCATGGCTGCAAAAAACGCTCGCACCGGCAGCATCACATAACCATCTTTCAGATAGATTTCCGTATCCAAAGTCTGCAATACATCATCCTTATAGAAATTCTTCGTGCCAACTTCCGCACGATAGGTATGTGTCACCTGTTCCACTTCAGGCACATTCCCATATACAGGTGCTGTTCCCATAAGCATGGCACTGCTCAGCAAAATACATAACCCTTTTTTCATACAAAATCCCCCTTTTTTGCCCTGTCTATTTACTTCTAAACTCAGTATAGCAGAAACCCATTTTTTGTCTGCTGTTTTAAGAAATCTGTACACATTTTGATACATTCGTGTAACATTTGTGATCTGTTTACAACAAAAGAAGAATGGAGAAAAGCAACTTCCCCTTAAGAAATCACTAATTTTTCTTTTCCTTCATTTCTTAAGGGGAATTGCGGCGGCCGTCTTCAGAAGAAAACATTTCAAATAAAATTTCAGTGAAAATAAGAAAGCTGAAATCCTCTATATGACAAGGATTTCAGCTTTCTTTGTTTTCTTATGAAGATGCCCCTAAGCTCCATTCTTTTTAATACATATTATTTAAGCATACTGACGGAACAGTTTTGCCATCTTATACAGGTAAACCAGCTGCACAATGGCAATCACAAAAGTACCAATGGCAAATACCAAAATGAGGAGTGCTGCCAACAAGAAGGAAATCAAGACAACCAAAGCACTCACAATCATCCCCGCAATGACCACACAATACCATTTCCACAGTGTCAGCCACTTTTGAGAGAACTCCAGATCAAAGTCCCGCAGCACTGCCGCATGGCTATGGAATTCATAATATTTCGCTACCAGTCCCAAAATCAGTGTCGGCAGACCAATAACAAGAACCATCAATGGATTTTCCACCTGAACGACTTCCAATGCCATGGATAACACCGCAGCTAAAATGCTGAAGATACCCGCCATACGATATTTTTCTTCCACCTCTTTCATGGGCATCAGGATCACGCCATACAAAATCCCTACAACCATGGACAAGATGGTTCCAAAAATATAAACACCTGACTCCTTGCCAAAGAGATTTTCATTCCCCAAAATGCCTGCGATGGCGCTGGGAATGATGAGCCAGAACAAAATCCACAGCCATTTTCCCAGAATTTCCGCATGCTCTTTCTTCTCAGATTCCTTTGCCAGAATATTTCCATCCTTTAGGATATCCAGCATTTGCCCATTGTTTGCCCAGGTACCCTGATTCTTTTCATCATATCTTTCGTCCATAAATATCCCCCTTTTCATCTATGCCTGTTCCAATAACAAACTGCTGATTGTATTCCAGCCCCTTTCTGATTTTGGTTTTCTATATTCTACAATAGATTTCATTTTTTGTATATAGCATACAATTCCTTTTGGGTTTTCTTAAAAAAATAGTAACATTTTGTTCTTTTGTTGTTTTTCCTATCAAAAGGTGCTAAACTTTACTGTAATCATAACGTGAAATCGAAAGCATATGGGAAGGGGGCATCTCTTTGCGTTTATTAAACAAAGGCGGTCTTTTGGTTGTTCTTCTTGTAGGTGTGGTTTACTTATTTTTAAAGTCCAGCCAGCCTGATATGATTTGGAAAGAACTTTCAGATACAGACAGGCAGGAAGTAACCACCCTTTTGGCAGAAACCAAACCGGAAGAAATGTATTTTCCCACCACCATGCCGGAAGAAATGAATCTGGATCACGCAGAAGCCAGAACGGAAAATGACACTGTTACGGTAGAATGCTATTTTAAAAAATTTATTTCTGGACGAAACAAAAGACATGACTTCTCTCCACCAAAAATAGAGACGGAATCCCTTTGGTTCCTTCAGTCCAATGATGCCGCATACATTGCAAAACAAAGTGGTATGGAAGAAGGACAGACCTTACAGGAAGGCACTTACCAATTCCAGAAAAGCCAGCTTGGAAACACATTATGCTGGAAACAGGGAAACCTGACCTGTATCCTTCGTGGAGAGATGCAGGAACAAGATATGAAAAAGATTGCCGAATCTATGCAGCCAGTATAAATGCAAAGGCTTTTCAGAAAACAAAGATAGCCGGAATCCTTACAAAGGATTCCGGCTTTTTTATCCTAGATTATTTGTTTTGCATTATGCCAGCTGTAAAAACTGGCGCAGTTCCTGCTGCAAATCTTCTGTTTTATACCCCATATCATAAACCATGTAAGAGGTATCTGTCAGATTCATATACTGAATCAAATTGTCATAGAGCAAACGTGTCATATCGTCACTGTCGAAATCAATCATTTTCTGCGCCACTGCTTTATTGGGTGCCATTTCCTCAATGGATGATGTATAACCACTGCCATCTTTTGCCCAATGGATTTCTTCCAGCTTCCATTCTCCCTGTTCTTTCACAAAATCCAGACGAGCAGGCACCCGGGAACCACCTTCATTGAGCAGGCAATATCCCTGGTTTCCTACACGGTTCATGCGGTATCTGTCATCGCCTACCACACAGCATACCTGCAACGTATCCTCTGTTTCCGCTACATCCAGAATCAGCGGCGCAAATACTACCAATTCATGTCCGTTCAATGTATCTTCTTTCTTATAAGCAGAGAGGGCTTTATATACTGCCTGCACTGCCGTTTCTTTGGATGTTACCCGAGAACGGGCTGCTTCTTTGGATAAAGACAGGTATTCCGCTTCTGGCATCTCAGCATATTCCTGTTCCAAACCTTTATAAAAAGGCACTGTATACTGAGAATCCAGCGCACAGTAAACCTGATACCATTCTTCCGGCGTTTCATCAAAACTTACGCCATCTCTTCTGCTGCCATAAGCCAATTCATCTGCCGCCAGCATCGTGACATAGCTTTCTGTATCTGTACCACCGGGCATTTGCATCAAGCAGTAGATTAGCGCATCATCTTTCAATGCCACAAGCTGTGCAAACGCTTCTGACTGCCGTATCTGATCTGCCCATGCTGCAAAATCCCCCTGTAAAGGCATCTCTGCGCTGATGTTCTGCACCAGCTCCATGGCTGTCTGATAATTTTCCACCCAGTTTTCGCGACCTGCTGTTTCCAGCGTTTCTGTAAATGGGCAGTCAAAAAGGATATTCAGTTCTTCCACAAAGGCAGCAAATGTATCAAAATCCGATGTAAAGGAGCGGAGGTCTATATCACCATAATATTTTTCCGCCATCTGTCTGTCAAAATGGAAAATCACGCTTTCCGTTGTAGGGGTATCGTGTATTTTATATTCCAGAAAGTCCGCATTATCCACCAACGCTAAGAACAGATAGGCATTTCGTTCCAGCTGATCTGTATTAGAAAGCAAAGCCTGTTTTTCCGCTTCCGTAGTGGCTTCTGTAAACATCAAATGCTGTTTGGCGCCAAAAGGACTGCCTTCGTCTGTAAAAAGTTCCATGCCCTCTTCATGATATGTCAACCCATTGGGCAATGGCAACAGCCCCAGTATTTTTCCTACATCAGAGGCACCGCCGATGTAAGGCGTTCTAGCATCATACAATTCCCGTGTCAAATCCGTCTGCACGGCTTCTGTGGTCTGCTGCGATTCCACAGGCGTACAACCCACAAAGGTAAAACAGAATATCACCGCTGCTGTTACCAAAAAAGACATCATTCGTCCTTTCTTCTTTTGCTGCATATCCACAATCGCCTCCAATCTTTTTTCCAGTGTTTTTCGGTTCTCCACAAAAGCCGTGGACAGTCTGGCTCTTTTCCGATTTCCTTCTCGAATACTGTTTAAAATGGCCATACTGTACGCCTTGCGTGCCTGCAAATCCGCTCCATCCACCACTTTTGCATCACATTCCAGCTCTGTGCTCCATTCCAGTTGGTCAATAAGCCAATACATGAGGGGATTAAACCAGTGCATTGCCTGTACCACCAGAAAAACCCATCTACCCAACATATCACCATTATCGCAATGGTACAGCTCATGACGCAGTACCCATTTCATTTCTTCCAGATCTCTATCTTGGGTATCCACATATATGGTCTTGCGGAACAATCCCACACAAATGGAACTGGGCAGACCTCTATGGCAGTAAATCCGCGGCTTTCGAATCAGAATGGGCATTTCTTTATGGAGCTGCTGATAACTCTCCAGCAATGCGGGATCGGTAATCTTTTCCCGACCTTTGTGGAGATACCACTGCATCCGCCCATACTGCATCAAATGAAACAACAGGAACAACGCCATACCCACTGCCCAAATCTGATACAATTCCGGAAGTGTCTGTTTCTCCGGCTTTGCTGTTGGCACCGGTGTTTCTGTTGTCTGCTGCTGGCTTTGTGTCTGCATGACAAGACTTTCCTGCCCTTGGGCAAGATTTTCTCCTGACGCAGGTGCTTCAGCAGGCATCTCTTCCCTTGGCGCTGAGCTCACCTCTACTTCATGGGAAAGTAATACATCCGGCTCAGGAATCTGCCAGTAAGCGTTGCCGCTGTATGCAGTCATGGACATAATCAGAAGCCCCATCATGATTCTCATACAATTCAGATAGCATTTCACACTGTATCGCCGCAGGAGAAAAGGACGCAGCAACATCAGGAGCAAAATGGTGATGATCCAAGGCAGTGTCACCTGCCAGACAGCATCAAAACATCTACGCAGCACCACAGGTGCCCATTGTATCATGGTTTCCCACAACATACTCAAGCACCTCCTGTTTTCTCCTCAATAAACTTCGCCAAGTCATCTAAATCCGCATCGGAAATGGTGTGACTGCGATACAAAGACGCCACCAGTTTTGTCAAAGAGTTGGCATTGACTTTCCGCAAAAACAAACTGTTTTCAAAAGCCAGATAGTCCTCTTCTTTCACAGTGATTTCGTAATAGCGATTTTTTCCTTCTTTATAACTGGAAAGAAATCCACGGTCAATGAGCCGATTCAAAAGTGTCTGAAGGGCTGACACATTCCAAGGGCGGCTCAAGTCCAACTTTTCTTTGATTTCCGAAGTGGAAAGAACTCTGTTTTCCTGCCAGATCACCTGCATGATCTCCAATTCCGTATCGGGAAGTTTTTGCATAAGACTCCCTCCTTTCAACTCCTACACTTGTATGTTTTACTATATCATACACTTGTAGGAATTGAGTGTCAAGTCCTTTTCCCCTCAGAAAAACCAATTTTCCAGATTCCTTTTTCCCTCTTACAACGCCTCAAAGGGGAGATTTTTCCGCAAAGGACGCCCCATCCCTTGACAAATCCGCCGTTTATGATATGCTGAATAGGTATGAAATATCAAGGAGAAATGAGGGGTTTTCATGAGTAAAACATATATTCCTGCAGGCTATCAGTCTGTACTTACTTTATATGAAACACAAAACGCAATCGGTCTGATCCACCAGACTTTTGAAGAACATCTGTCTCAGACACTGAATCTGAAACGCGTATCCGCGCCTTTGTTCGTTGATCCTTCCACAGGACTGAACGACAACCTCAACGGCGTAGAACGTCCCGTAAGCTTTGAAGTGCCCGCTACCGGCGTAACTGCTGAAGTAGTACACTCTCTGGCAAAATGGAAAAGAATGGCTCTTTACCGTTACGACTTCCGTCCCGGCAAAGGTCTGTATACCAATATGAATGCGATTCGCCGTGATGAAACCCTGGATAATCTCCATTCTATTTATGTTGACCAGTGGGATTGGGAAAAAGTCATCACACCGGAAAAACGCAATATTCAGGAATTGAAATTCACTGTACAGGGCATTGTGATCTGCATCTGCGACACACTGGAAGTGCTGAAGAAAAAATATCCTCGCATCAAAACAGAGCTGTGCAGAGAAGTTACATTTATCACTTCTCAGGAACTGGAAGACAAATATCCTGACCTGACACCAAAGGAAAGAGAAAACGCCATTGTAAAAGAATACAAAACTGTATTCATCATGCAGATTGGCGATATACTTCGTTCCGGCGAACGCCATGACGGTCGTGCGCCTGACTATGACGACTGGCAGCTCAACGGCGATCTGCTGTTCTACAACCCTGTACTGGACAACGCACTGGAAATTTCCTCTATGGGTATTCGTGTAGACGCTGCATCTCTGGACAGACAGCTGACAAAAGCTGGCTGTGACGACAGACGTGCCCTGACATATCACAAAATGCTGCTGGAAGGCAAACTGCCCTGCACCATCGGCGGCGGTATCGGTCAGTCCCGTCTGTGCATGCTGCTGCTGGGTAAAGCCCACATCGGTGAAGTACAGTCCTCTATCTGGGATCAGGAAACATTTGATGTCTGCAACGCAGCCGGCGTAACACTGCTGTAAGGCAAATTTTATGAAAATCAAAATGGCACTGCCGCAAAAAGGCAGTGCCATTTTTTATGTTTTGGATACTTTTGCAAAATATGCCCGATTATATGCCACAGCGCCGTCCTCCGGCTTGAATACTGCCGCCATTTCGTTATAGGAAACGGCTTTTTCCCGCCGTCCCAAGCGGTCATAGCAGACACAGAGCTGGATACAGGGCAGATACCCATAACAATCCTCTCGGATAAATCCGCCGCCATTTTTCCGTTTTTCCACCCGCAAAGCCGTTTCATACCAGAAAATAGCCTCTCTCCACGCCTGTCTGTCGAAATAATATCGCCCCAGATCACAGCATGTTTCCGCCCGAGGCAAATCCAGTGTAAAACTGTAAAACAATGCTTCCAGCTGCTCCTGTGGTTTTTGCAGATGTCCATAGCAAATGGCCATCTGCCGACAAGCTTCCAGTTTATTTTCCAGCCATGCCCCTTCCCTGTCCATGAACACACGAAATTCGTCTATGGCCTCTCCATATCGTCCATGATAATATAATTCTCTGGCATAATAAAATTGCTCTCTGGGACTGAATACACAGCCTTCTGCACGCATCTTTTCGTAAATCAGCAAATTGCGGTCTGTGTCATATGCTTTTTCCTTTCGATGTTCCACATGAATGTCCTCGTGGATGATATTTCCATAAGGGGTAATGACTTCATGTACCCGTCCTTCCCATAAAGGACGTCCTGTGTTTTTCACAATCCTCTCCCGAAAATAAGAAAACGTCGCCTTTCCGCCTGCGTCAAAAGCCACATCATAAGGCATCATCACCACGTCGGCTTTCGTTTCCTCCAATTTTTCTTTCAGCGCTACGATTTTTTTCTGTTCCGACTCCGGCACCACATCATCCGCATCCAGCCACATACAATAATCCTTCGTGGCTTTGGAAAAGGAAAAATTTCTCGCTGCCGCAAAGTCAGCACACCACTGAAAATCACAAACCACATCCACATATTTTTCCGCAATTTCTTTTGTCCTGTCCACAGAGCCCGTATCTACCACAACGATTTCATCGGCAAAACCTTTTGCGCATTGCATACATCGCTCCAAGGTCAATTCTTCGTCTTTTACAATCATACATAGGCTAATGGTTGCCATCCAATCCCTCCACAAACCAACCTGATTCATGTTATGCCATTGGGACAGCAAATTTGCCTGTATCACCAATAAAAAGTGGGGATGGATTAGGGGCATCTTCATAAAAAAACAAAGAAAGCTAAAATCCTTATCATGACAAAGGATTTTAGCTTTCTTATTTTATGAAAATTTTATTTGTTATGTTTTCTTGTGAAGACAGCCGTCGCAATTCCCCTTAAGAAATCAAGGAAAAGAAAAATCAATGTTTTCTTAAGGTGAAGTTGCTTTTCCATGCCCACTTTCTTGTTAATCTCGTGTCTGCATCACAAACAGATACCCTTTTCGGATTTTCACTTTCGCTTCAGTGCCTGTCATGACGTTGCTGACAGCCACCAATTTATCATCCAGTGCCAGATCATAGTCTACCAGCGGATATTCCAGACCTTCCAGTGTCACACCTTCCACCTGCATACTCAAAGGAATGGTAGATACCAAATCTCCTGCTTTGCCATAGAGGGTGACTTCTTTATCAATGAGTTCCACACAGTTTTTCTCATTGACCAGAATCCCACGTACGCCTTTTTTCAGCAGATACAGCAGCAGATGAGCATTGGCAAGGGTATGGTCGAAACGGTCGCCAATACCGCCAATCAGCACCAATTCTGTTACCCCCAGCTCTAAGGCCAGAAGCATGCCAAGCTGCATATCTGTTTCATTTTTGTGGGTAGGAAACTGGCGGATGGAAATGCCCATATTCCGATATTCTTCCAGCACTTCCGGACGCACAGAATCAAAATCTCCCACGATATAATCCGGTGTAATCCCAAGGGCTTTTGCATGGTGCATGCCGCCGTCACAACAAATGATCCAATCCGCATTCTGCAAATATTTCTCGCAAAAACTGTAATCCGTTATGGCTGCCCCTGCAAACAATACTGCTTTCATTCTGCCTCATACTCCTTGAAAATTTCCATAAAGCCTTTTGCCGCACCGGCAATATCTTCTTTGCCAAACACAGCGGAGCCTGCAACAATGACATTGGCGCCTGCATCCAACACTTCTCTCACGTTATCCAGCGTGATGCCGCCGTCAACTTCAATGTCATAGGAAAGGCCCAATTCTTTTTTCCATGCTGCCAGCTGGGCAATCTTAGGCACCTGATCTGCCATAAATTTCTGGCCGCCAAAACCGGGTTCTACGGTCATAACCAATACCATATCCACATCTTTCAGGAAAGGTTTGATGGTTTCCACAGGTGTTTTGGGTTTGATGGTGATACCCACTTTCGCGCCTGTTTCTTTGATCTTCGCAATACAGCCCGCAGGGTCTTTGGTCGCTTCCACATGGAAATTGATGATGTCAGCACCCGCTTTGCGGAACTGTTCCACATAACGCTCCGGGTCTACGATCATCAGATGGGCGTCAAAAACCATATTGCTGGCTTTGCGAATCCCCTGAATCACAGGAATCCCAAAAGAAATATTGGGTACAAACACACCATCCATTACATCCAGATGGATGTAAGGTACCCCTGCCTGTTCCACAATCGCCAGCTGTTCGCCTACCTTTGTGAAATCAATGGACAGCATAGAAGGGGACAAATAAATAGCCATTTCAGTTTCTCCTTTCGTTTTCCAGTTCCTCATAAAGCATTTTGTATCTTTCATATCTGCGGCTGTCAATGGCATCGCCGATCTGTTCCTTTACGGCGCAGTCCGGCTCATTGATATGCACGCAGCCGTTGTAATAGCATTTGTGCAGAAAAGGCTGAAATTCCCGGAAATAATACTGCAGTTTATCTGACGGGATATGGTTCAGGAACAGAGAGGTAAAACCGGGAGAATCCACGATATAACTCTGTTCTGTAATACGAATCAGCTCAGCGTGACGGGTGGTATGACGACCACGCTGTATTTTCTCACTGATTTCCCCTGTATTCAGCTCTAAACCGGGGAAAGCGGCGTTGATGAGGCTGCTTTTTCCTACGCCGGAAGGGCCTGCGAATACGGAAATTTTGTTTTCCAATGCTTTCCGCAGTTCCTCGATGCCAATGCCCTTTTCCGCACTGGTGCAGAAGACAGGATAGCCTGCCGCTCTATAAAGAGCAGCAGCATCCTCATATTTGTTTTGTTTATCTCTGTCGATCTTGTTGATGACGATGACAATATCCAATTCCTGTTCTTCTGCCAGCAGCAAAAATCTGTCCAGCAGATCCAGATTCATATTAGGGCTTTTTGCCGCAAAGACAATGACCGCCTGATCGATATTGGAAACTCTGGGACGGATCAGCTCATTTCTTCTGGGCAGGATCACATCCAGACTTCCCTTTTTGTTGGCTTCATCCAGCACGGAAATCTGTACAGAATCTCCAACGGTGGGGCGAATGCCTTCCTTACGGAAAATCCCTCTGGCACGGCATTCATAGATGCCTTCCACGGTATCGATATAATAGAATCCGCCGATTCCTTTCAAAATCACTCCATCCAGCATATTTTACTCCTTATTCTCAGAAGGTTACGTTTTCAGACAATGTTGTCTGTCCATCCACTGTACCGGTGACTGTACCGCTGCCAGTACCTGTTACGGCAATACTGAAGGGGAAGTCAGACAAATTTCTGGTTTCATCGATGACCGTTGTTGTTCCATCAGCATCTGTTTTCACTACTTTGACATGAACCGTATCACCAGCGCCTTCCGGTGCTGTAATGGTGAAGTACTGGGTGCTGGTGCTGTTGGAATCAGCAGGTTGACCGCTGCCGCCTTCTCTGGGTGGTTCTTCTTCCTGCGGTTCTTCCTGCACAGGCGCGCCTTTACTGATAGCCAGATTTACAACGCTGCCGCTGGGTACTTCAGAGTTTGGTGTCAATGTCTGGGTGATAACTCTGCCTTCTGCTACTGTATCGCTTTCCAGATAAGAAATTTTGCCTACTGTCAGACCAACTGCTTCCAGACTCTGTACCGCACTGCTTTCTGTATCGCCCTGTACATCAGGTACCACTACATTGCCGCCTTCTTCGGGCTTGCAGACAGTCAGTGTGATATGGGTATGGGCATCAATCTTTGTGCCTTCTTCCGGATTCTGAGAAATAACATGACCGGGTTTTACATCTTCGCTTTCTTCATAAACAATATCCGGTGAAGTGCCAACCAGTTTGGTGATGGCTTTGATCGCATCACTTTCAGACTTGTTCAACACATCCGGCATTTCCTGTTCTTTCAAACCAAGGCTGACTTTGACACCAATCTTCGTATTGCCTGCTACCATGGTTTCAGGGTCTACATTCTGCCAGAAGATCATACCTTCATCATAATAATTGCTGTAATCCTCGCCTTCTTTTACCAGTTTCAGACCAAGTTTTTTCGCTTCTGCTCCTGCTTCTTCATAAGTCATACCGATAAACTGAGGTGTTTCGATATTCTTTTCGCCGCTGCCGAAGCCCTTGAAGCCGCCCAGCACGCGCAGACCAACAGAACTGATAATCACAATCAGCACAATGGCTGTAACGATGGCTGCCGCGATAACACGACGTTCTGCCTTACGATCCCGTTCATTGTCGTATTCCTCTTCTTTCCGTGGATTACGGCGTTTCCGTTCGGGACGTCTGCTTTTCTTCACTTCTTCCACCGCCATATATTCGCCTTCGTAATTATCGTCTTTGGAAATTTTCAGGCGTTTGCCATATTTTTCAAAGCTTACCAGCGGTGTGTTCACATCGCCTTCTACCTGAGGTTCTTCTGCCGCCGGCGCTTCTTCATTCTTCTTGAAACGAATCAGATCAATTTCGCTCTCATCCGCTTTCCGTGTCGCATCTTCTACGTTTTCCATGGCAGGGATATTTTCCCGGAAATGAGAACCGCTTTCTGCCCGTCTATGAACCAGAGGACTTTCCGCTGTGACAGCTTCATCCTCCATTTTGCGGATTCTAGCGCGTTCTGCTTCTGCTCTTTCCTTGGCTTCCTGCAGTTCCTTTGCCGCTTCTGCCCGTCTGCTCATACGGATACCTGCGGCAGCTCCAGCAGCTGCGCCTGCCGCACCTGCCACTGCTGCGTGGCTTCTTTCTTTGGCTTCTGCCTGACGTTCCTGTTCTGCATGGACAGCCACTTCTGTTCTGGCACGCATCAAGTCTGCCAACATCAGATCAATGCTCGCATAACGTTCATCGGCTTTTTTCATAGTCGCTTTTTTGATGATGCCTTCCAAGGAAGGTGTGCAGTTGGGGTTATACTGACGGATGTCCGGCAGTTCCTCATTGATATGTTTCAGCGCAATGGAAACAGAATTGTTTCCCTGGAAAGGCAGTACACCTGTAATCATTTCAAACATGGTAATGCCCAGAGAGTAAATGTCACTCTTTTCATCCACATAGCCGCCTCTGGCTTGTTCTGGAGAAAAATAATGTACAGATCCTGCTGCATTGGCTGTGGTTGTCATGGTTGTGGCACGGGCAGCACGGGCAATGCCGAAGTCTGTTACCTTTACCACACCGTCTGTCCCCACCAGAATGTTCTGGGGCTTGATGTCCCTATGTACGATATGGGCTTTGTGTGCCTGAGAAAGGGCAGACGCAATCTGAATGGCTACATTAATAGTGGAACGGGAATCGAAAGGCGCTTTCTTCCGAATGGCTGTTTTCAGCGTATCCCCATGAATGTATTCCATAACGATATAGTTGATCTCCCCATCCTCGCCAACATCATACACACGGACAATGTTGGGGTGAGAAAGTCTTGCGGCAGAACACGCTTCCGAACGGAACCGTTCGATAAATTCCTCGTCACCGATAAATTCTTCCCGCAAAACCTTAATGGTCACATAACGATCCAGTTTTTTATCTTTGCCGCGGTAAACCACCGCCATGCCCCCTGAACCGATTTTCTCTATGATTTCGTATCTGTCCCCAAGGACAGAACCCGGATTCAATAACATCAGTCGTTACCTCCTAAATTTCTATCAAAATGAGGGATATATTGTCATAACCGCCTCGCAGATTTGCTGTTTCCACTAATTTTTCAGCTTTCCTTTTCACGGATTCTTTCTGCCGCAGCATCTGAGCCATCTCCTCATCAGAAAGCATGCCCGAAAGACCGTCTGTGCAGAGCAGGAGCAAATCTCCTTTCTCCACAGGCACGATGGTCATATCCGTTTCTACTGTGTCTTTGATACCGACAGCCCTGGTGATGATATTGCGCTTTGGATGCACCGCTGCTTCTTCTTTGGTGATGGTTCCTAATTTCACCAGTTCCATCACATAAGAATGGTCAGTGGTCAGAGGATTCAAAATCTCTTTCTGCATCAAATACGCGCGGCTGTCACCAACATGGGCTACATAGACTTTTCCGTTATCCACTACGGCTGCAACCATAGTGGTTCCCATTTCCGCAAATTCCAGAGCGGAATTGGACTGATCGAATACGGATTTGTTAGCCGCCTGAAAAGCGCCTGTGAGCAAATCCGGAATTTCCTGTATTTCTTTATGTTCCGCCACATAATCCACGAAGGCTTCAATGGCGCCATTGCTCGCTACTTCGCCGGCATTGCATCCCCCCATACCGTCTGCGACGATATACAAATGCTGCAGCGGTGCATCTTCTTCCGCTAAATAATAAGCATCTTCGTTATTTTTACGGCATCTTCCGATGTCGCTGATTCCGACTGCCTTCACGTTTTCCACCTCCTAAGGCTTTTTCCCCGTCTAAAGCCGTCTGATTTTTTATTTCTGCATATATCTTCTTCTCAGCTGTCCACAGGCTGCGTCAATATCGCTGCCCAATCTTCTGCGAATGGTGGTTTCCACACCATTTTCCTGAAGCAAATGAGCAAAACGCTGCACACGGTCTGCGGAACTCTTTGTAAATTTTCTTTCTTTTACCGGATTCATGGGAATCAGGTTCACATGACAAAGGGTATGGCGCAGTTTGTCCGCCAATTCTCTGGCACAGGCATCGCTGTCATTAACCCCCTGCATCATGGCATACTCAAATGTGATCCGCCGTTTTGTGTGGTTTGCGTAATCCACGCATGCGGCAAGGAGTTTTTCCATGGAATTCGCCTTTGCCACAGGCATGATTTCTCTGCGGATTTCATCATTGGGCGCATGAAGGGAAACTGCCAATGTGATCTGTAAGTTTTCCTCTGCCAAACGATACATTTTTTCAATAAGTCCGCAGGTAGAAAGGGTGATATGACGCTGCCCCATATTCTGCCCTGCCGGGTCATTCAGCAAATGAATGAACCGCAGCACATTATCATAGTTATCCAGCGGTTCGCCGCTGCCCATGAGCACCACGCCGGAAATCCGCTGCCCCAAATCTTTCTGAATGGTATAGACCTGAGAAAGCATTTCCGCAGGTGTCAGGCTTCTTTCTACGCCATCCAGTGTGGAAGCGCAGAATTTGCACCCCATTCGGCATCCTGCCTGTGTAGAAACACAAACAGTATTCCCATAATCATACTGCATCAAAACGCTTTCGATGATGGAGCCATTTTCCAACGCAAACAGGTATTTTCTGGTGCCATCTTCTTTTGAAAGGAGTCGTTCCACCATTTCCACACCGCCGATTTTTGCTTCCTGTTCTAATCTTTCCCGCAGTTTCTGAGAAAGATTCGTCATTTCGGCAAAAGTATCCACCTGTTTTTGATGGAGCCAGTCAAAAATCTGTTTGGCACGGAATTTCGGTTCGCCCAATTCCCCCATGAACAGCTGCAATTCTTCCAGCGTCATGGATTTCACATCTGTTTTTGCCATAATTACATTCCTTTCTTCCGCAGGCGGGCGATGAAAAACCCGTCTGTACAATGGGACTGAGGGAAAAGGGTAATATAACCTTTTTCACCTTCCGCCGCCAGAGTTTCTGGCAAATACTGTCCCAAATCTTCTAATATATAGGATTCATGGTTCTGCAAAAACCATTCCACATTTTTTTCATTTTCCTTGCGGCTCAAAGTACAGGTGCTGTAAACCAGCACACCGCCGTCTTTGACGTATTTTGCCGCCTGCTCCAGGATCTGACGCTGGATACCCACCAGTGCGTCAATCTCACTGCCGTCTTTTTTCAAACGGATGTCCGGTTTCTTCCGCAGAAGCCCCAAACCGGAACAAGGCACATCTGCCAGCACGCGGTCATAAGCTCCAATGGCCGAAGTGTCTTCCACAGAAGCATCTCTAACGGATGTTTTCACAATGGAAATGCCAAGACGATGGGCACCATCAGCAATGAGTTCTGCTTTGTGTTCATAAATATCGCCGGCATGGATTTCGCCGCTGTTTTCCATGCGTTCCGCCATGGTGAATGTTTTCCCGCCGGGTGCCGCACAAAGGTCTAAAATCTTTTCGCCTTTCTGGGGGTCTAATACTGCCACTGCTGTCTGGGAGCTTTCATCCTGCACATGGAACAGACCTTCCTGAAATTCTGCCAGCCGTCCCAAATCTGCCGTTCTGCTCAAATGCAGCGCGTCTTTCCACAGACTGCCCTGCCGTACAGTGATGCCTTTTTCCTCCAGCTGTTTTGCCAGTGTTTCGGCATCTGTTTTCAGAGTATTGACCCGAATGGTCACATCAGGTGCTTCATTATCTGCCTGACAGAGTGCTTCTGTCTTTTCGTAGCCATAATACGCTACCCACATTTTCACCAGCCACAGGGGATGGGAATACACAACGCTGAGATATTCTGCCGTTCCTTTTTCTGGCAGTTTGATTTCTGTTTTTCCTCTGCCGATGGCACGAAGAACGCCATTGACAAAACCGCTGAGGGATTTGTACCCTCTCGCCGTTGCCAGCTTCACCGCTTCATTACATGCCGCGTTATCAGGCACATCCATAAAAAGCATCTGATACACTGCTGTCCGCAGCACCGCCAACAGCCAAGGCTTGATTTTATTTAATTTTGTATTGGAAAACTGGTCGATGACATAGTCCACATAATAAATATTCCGCAGTGTGCCATTGACGATTTCTGTCACAAAAGCCCTGTCCTGCTGGGACATAGCTCCATTTTGCCGCAGTAGACGCCGCAGCGCCGTATTATTATATGCGCCTTCCGCCAAAATCTGTACCATAGCTTCCGCCGCAACTTCTCTGGGATTGATTTGGATCATTGGATTTCAAATTCCCTTCTGTCTTTTTTCCGTTGGTTTATCAACTTATTATTATACGGGATTTTTCGCCATACATCAATATTTTTCGCCATTTTTCACGGTTTGTGCCGAAAAAACCCGCAAAAAATACAAAACGGATAAAACCCCGATAACCTGGATTTTATCCGTTTTTCTCATTTGTTATTATTCATCCCGTCTGCCGCCAAAAATGGCAATCAAACGAAGGAGCTGCAAAATTGCCACAGCTGCCGCCGCTACATAAGTCATAGCTGCCGCAGAAAGAACTTTTCTTGCGCCGCCAATTTCATCGGCATCCAGGAAATACTGGTCTTCCAGCATATGCAGTGCTCTGGAAGATGCATTAAATTCCACAGGCAGTGTCACAACGGTAAACAATACCGCCAGAGCATAAAACAAAATCCCCAATGTGATGAACATATTGGATGAACTGCCTCCAAAAAGCAGGCCAATGAGAATCAAAGGCCAAGCCAATGTAGAACCCAGATTGGACAAAGGTACCAGTGTGCTGCGCAGCACCAGGAACACATAACCTGTGTCATGCTGGATGGCATGCCCTGTTTCATGGGCAGCAATGCCAAGTGCCGCTACGCTTCTGCCGTCATAAACACCGGAAGAAAGACGCAGGGTCTTTGTTCTGGGGTCATAATGGTCTGTCAGATGACCTGCCACACGTTCAATACGTACATCGTGAATACCAGCCTGTATGAGCATCTGTGCCGCAACCTGTTCCCCAGTCAGCCCACGTCTGTTGGGCACACGGGAATATTTGTTATAGGTAGACGATACTTTTGCCTGTGCCAGACCGGCTAAGATCATGGCAATGATTAATAAAAAAACATATTCCATGTTATATCCATAAAAAAACATATGGTGCCATTCCTCCTTTTTCAGTTCCTAGAATCTAAAAATCTTACTGTAAAAGGATGCCCTCTTTCATTGCGTGTCCTCTCAGATATGCGTCTGTCATCATGCGTTTGCCGCCGCGTGCCTGCACTTCTGTAATCAGCAGACAACCGTCGCCGCATTTGACAACAAAGCCTTTTTTCACCACAGCCACAATTTCCCCATTGGCTGCGCTGTTGGCCTGCACATCAGAAAGGGATGCGCCGAAAATCTTCAAAACCTCTTCCTCATAAATGGTATATGCCGCCGGAACCGGATTCAATCCCCGAATGAGATTGATGATGTCCTGTCTGTTTTTGCTCCAGTCAATATGACCGGTTTCTTTTGTAATCATAGGTACATATGTTGCCGCATCGTGATCCTGTGGAATCCGTTCCAGAGTACCGGCTTCCAGCTGATCCAGTGTATCCAGCAGCAGATTTGCGCCTGTCACTGCCATTTTGTCATGGATGGTAGCAAAAGTATCTTCGTCTGTGATTTCCACTTCCGCTTTCAGCAGCATATCGCCGCTGTCCAGACCTTTTGCCATATACATGGTGGTGATGCCTGTCACCTTTTCCCCGTCAATGATAGACCACTGCATAGGTGCCGCGCCGCGGTACTTGGGCAGCAGAGAACCATGAACATTGATACAGCCGTATTTCGGCATTTCCAGAATGGGTTCAGACAGAATCTGTCCAAAAGCTGTTACAGCGATCAGATCCGGTTCATAAGAACGGAGCTGTTCCACAAATTCCGGTTCTTTCACTTTTTCTGGCTGCAAAACAGGAATACCATGTTCCAAAGCGCAGGCTTTTACCGGTGTAGGCACCATCTTTTTCCCTCTGCCCTTGGGCTTATCGGGCTGTGTCACCACCAGCACCACTTCATGCTTTGTCAGCAGCGCTTCCAGAGAAGGCACCGCAAAATCGGGAGTCCCCATAAAAATTACGCGCATGGCAATTCCTCCTTATGCTTCGTCTTCGTCGGGCAGAACCTTATCAATATATAATATCCCATCCAGGTGATCTAATTCATGACACAGAGCAACTGCCATCAATTCTTCCCCTTCCACGATGATTTTTTCACCGTCACGGTTCAGAGCTTCTACTTTTACATAAGCGGGACGATCCACACGTGCGCTTGCGCCGGGAACGCTCAGGCAGCCTTCGTAGTCGATCTGAGAACCTGTTGCTTCTACGATGACAGGATTGATCAGTTCTACCAGACCATCACCGATGTCGATCACAACAATGCGTTTCAGAACGCCTACCTGAGGCGCAGCCAAACCAACGCCGTTTGCGTCATACATGGTTTCTGCCATGTCGTCCAGCAGTGTCAATGTATTGGGTGTGATTTCTTTGACGGGTTTACAGATTTTGCGCAAAACCTCGTCTGTACTGATTCTGATTTGTCTTTTTGCCATTTTTTATCCTCCTAAAAAGGCGCCTTGCGCCACCGATGTTCTATTGTTGTCTGCGAAACGATTCGCATTAGAGTATTTTATCATATTTCCTACCAAGTTACAAGATTTCACGCAAGGAAAGCAAGATGAAAGCGGATTTCCCGGCTCACATCTTTTTTCGTTTGCTCCACAGTATACAGGACAAATGCTTTCAGCCGCTCCGCATCTGTTCCTTTGGCAAAAATCTGCCAGCGGAATTCTCCTCTGAACTTAGGCAAAGGTGCAGGCGCAGGGCCAACTACCGTACAGCCTGCCCGTTCGGCATAGTGATTCATGAAAGCTCCTAATCGCTGGGCAGCCAGTATCACTTCCTGCTCCATTTCTCCTGTGATGAGTACAGAAAAAATGTGAGAAAAAGGTGGATACTCCATTGCCTGCCGCAGGAGGATTTCCTCCTGATAAAATCCTTCATAATCCTGTGCCGCCGCCATACGGATGGCATGATTTTCCGGCTGATAAGTCTGAATAAATACCTGCCCTGGCAATTCTCCCCGTCCGGCTCTGCCAGCCGCCTGAGTAATAAGCTGGAAACAGTTCTCCGCAGCCTGATAGGTACCTAAATTCAAAGAAAGGTCTGCCGCTAGAATCCCCACCAATGTCACATTGGGAAAATCATGGCCTTTGGCAATCATTTGAGTACCAATGAGAATGTCCGCTTTTCCTTTTCCAAACAATTCTAAGATACGGGCGTGTCCATTTTTCCCTGTGGTGGTGTCCGCATCCATACGCAGAACACTTGCTTCCGGAAACAGCCGCCGGGTTTCCTCCTCAATTTTCTGGGTTCCTGTACCAAAGTAGCGAATATAATGGGAACCACAGGAGGGACATGTTTTGGGCACCGGCACTTCTTTGCCACAGTAGTGGCAGACCAATGCCTTATCCGATGCATGATAAGTATAAGAAACATTACAGGAAGGACAGGTCAAAACTTCCCCGCATTTTCGGCAGGAAACAAATGTGGAATATCCCCGTCGGTTCAGGAACAGCATGGTCTGCTGCCCCTTTTCCAGATTTTCCCGGATTGCCTGCTGCAAAGGCAGTCCAAAGGCAGAACGATTGCCGTCCTCCAGTTCCTTCCGCATATCTGTCACAAATACTTCTGGCAGACGACTTCCCTTTGTCCGCTCCTTCAATTGCAGCAGCAAAAATTCTCCTGTCACTGCCCGGTGATAACTGTCGATGTCAGGGGTAGCACTGCCCATAACCAGCAATGCCCCTGTCAGTTCCGACAGTTTTCTTGCCACTTCACGGGTATGATACTTGGGTGTTACATCCGAAATGTAACTGCTTTCGTGACACTCATCCATGACAATAACTCCAAGGTTAGAGAAAGGCATGAACAACGCGGATCTCGGCCCAATGATGATGGAAATCTCTCCATCCCTCGCTTTCCGCCATTGATCCAATCGTTCTCCTAAAGAAAGGCGGCTATGGGTCACAGAAACTCGCTTGCCAAAACGGGAAATGAACCGCTCCATAATCTGCGGTGTCAGCGAAATTTCTGGCACCAGCACAATGGCCTGCTTTCCCTCCATGACGACATGCTCAATAAGCTGCATATAGATTTCTGTCTTGCCACTCCCTGTGACTCCATGAAGCAGTATGGGACGTTTCCCTTCCTTCTGTTCTTCTTCTCGCAAAAGGGCCAATGCCTGCGCCTGTTCCGGCGTGGGATAAAAAGGCTGGGTAGGTGTGTAATCCTCCAATTGAAACACATCCCGTTTTTCCTGTCTGCGCCGTTCCACCAAAACGCCCTTTTGCAAAAGGGTATGGATAGGAGAATCTGTCACAGAAGCTTTTTCCTTCAATTCTTCCACAGAAATGCTTTCTCCCGGGCAAATGGCGGAAAACACACGCAACTGACCAGCCAGACGCTTATCTTTTGCCGCTTTTTCTCTTGCTTCTGCCAGCAGTTCTTCATTTTCTGTCAGGGAAACATATCGTTTTTCTTTTTTATAGGTACTGCGCGTGGTTTTCTGACGCAGACGTACAACCTTTTTTTCCTGTAAGCAGCGCAGGATATATTCCGTACGATTGCCGAAAACCTGCTCCAGTTCTCGCAGCGGAGCCGCACCGCCCTGCTCTGTCAGCACATCTGCCACCTGCTGTTCTTTTTCCGAAAGCTCTGCTGTCTGTTCCGTCAGTTCCACATACCAGACACTTTTGGTGCGGATGCCCGCCGGCATCACTGCCTGCAAACACTGGTTCAGCGTACAGAAATACTCTTTTTTCATCCATTTTGCCAATTCCAGTATGGGCGGCGTCAGGATGGGTCTGCCTTCATCCAGAATTTCCACAATTTCTTTGATCTTTCCGGCAGGCACTTCCGTTGTCTCCGTCAAGGCAATAACATAGCCTTCCCGTTTGGTATTGCGCTGCCCAAAGGGCACCATGACCCGCAGCCCCACACAGACTGCTTCTTCCCACTGCGCAGGCACTCTGTAATCAAAAACACGGTCTACCTCCGCATGATTGGCATCAATGATGACCTGTGCGTACATCTCGCACCTCCTTCCCATAAATGTCAGAAAAGCCGGAGATTTCGCTGTTCCTTTCGGCAACTTTATGAACCTCCGACTTTTTTCTTTGATGATTATACTTCTGTTTCTTCTGTTACAACAGTTTCTTCCACTGCTTCTTCTTCCGCAGGAACAACTTCTTCAGGATGTCCCTGACATACTTTGATTTTACCCTGATACAGTTCGTTGACTGCGATGGATACAGGTTTGTCAACTTTTGTGTTGCTTACCAGGGGATCTGCGTGGTCAACCAGCTGTCTAGCGCGTTTTGCCGCTGCAATAACGATAGTATAACGGCTGCCCAGTGTGATATCGTCTGTTTCCTGACTGATAACGTCCAATAAGTCTGTATAAGATGGTCTTAACATAATCAAATCTCTCCTTTGAATACCTTTTTGATCTCTTTATTTCTGCTGCATTTCATGGATTCTGCATGGACAATGTCCAAAATATCCTGTGTTGCCTGGGGAACAGTGTCATTGATGACTACATAATCATAGTCCTGTACAAATTCCATTTCTTCCAGTGCGCGGTGGATACGGCGGTTGATGGTTTCTTTATCCTCTGTGCCGCGGTTTGTTAGGCGTCTGCCCAGTTCTTCCAGATTAGGAGGAACCAGGAAAATCAATACCCCTTCGGGATACAATTTCTTCACCTGCAACGCACCCTGCACTTCGATTTCCAGAATCACGTTCTGGCCTTTTTGCAGCTGTTCTGTTACATATGCTCTCGGTGTGCCATAGCAGTTGCCGCAGAATTCTGCCCATTCCAGCAACTCCTGATTGGCAATCATTCTTTCAAATTCTTCCCTTGTGCGGAAGAAATAATGCACACCGTCCTGTTCATACTCTCTTGGGGCACGAGTGGTAGCGGAAATGGAAAGGGCAAAATCATCCTTTGCTTTCAGCTGTTCCACGATGGTGCCTTTGCCGGAACCGGATGGCCCCGATAAAATCAGCAATAATCCCTGTTTTTTCATGTTACACTCCCCTTTTGTTCTGCCGCAAGGCGTCCGCCAATGGTTTCGGGCATATTGGGTGAAAGCACCACATGTCCGTTATCCATGACAATGACGCATCTTGTTTTTCTGCCGTAAGTGGCGTCGATCAGATTCCCTTTTTCTTTTGCCTCCTGGATAATCCGCTTCACAGGGGCGGAATCGGGGCTGATGATGGCAATGACACGATTTGCGGAAACCACATTGCCATAGCCAATATTCAAAAACTGAATCCGTTCCATATGATCACTCCAGATTCTGAATCTGTTCTCTGATTTTTTCGATTTCGCTCTTGAGGGCGATGGTTGCCTTCACAATGCGAATATCATTTGCTTTGGAAGCGATGGTATTGGATTCTCTGTTCATTTCCTGTACCAGGAAATCCAGCTTTCTGCCTACCTGACCGCCGTTTTCCAGAATTTCTCTCAGCTGGATCAGATGGCTGTCCAGTCTGGTCAATTCTTCGTCGATGCAGCCTTTATCCGCGAAAATAGCCACTTCCATAGCCACACGCTGAGGATCTACATCTACGTTGTCCAGCAGTTCTTTCAGACGGTTATTGAGTTTTTCCCGATATTCCACTACCACCTGAGGAGCGTATACCTTTACTTCTTCCACCAGTTTGGCAATGTATTCGCCTTTTTTCAGGATGTCCTGTTTCAGGTTTTCCCCTTCCACACTGCGCATAGCAACAAAATTTGTTACTGCCGCATCCAGTGCGGGAGAGAGGGCTGCCCAGATTACATCTTCTTCCTTCTGTGCTTTTTCCACGGTGATAACATCGGGGAATTTAGCTGTCAGAGAAAGCAGGTCTGCGCCGTTGACACCCAGCAGGTTTTCCAGTTCACGCAGTTTTTCCGCATAAGCAGTTGCCAAGCCTGTGTTGAGCTTTACTTCCACATCGTCTGCGGAAAATGTTTCAAAACTGATGAACACATCGGTTTTGCCGCGGAACACATCCTGCATTACCCGTTTTTTGATCTTATCTTCCAGACTTGCCAGAGAACGGGGCAATTTGATAGTCATATCGTTATAACGGTGGTTGACAGATTTCATTTCCACCACAAATTTCCGGTCTTCTGCAATATGCTCGCCTCTGCCGTAGCCTGTCATGCTTCTTACATTCGCACTCATGTCTGTTCCTTTCTTTCTAATCTCATGTTTTCCGAACCATTTTGAACTGTTTCATTATACCCATTGTCAGGCAAAAGCGCAACAAAAAACGGGAATTGTATCCACTATTTTTAATCAAATTTTAATTTTTCTTTTCAAAAGCACGCCCTTTCCCACTTTTATCAAATATGATATACTTAGTTGTTGACAAAACAAAAAGGAGGGATTGCTATGGCACTGGACGGTATCACCACCGCAGCCATCGTCACCGAACTGAAAGAGAAACTCATCGGCGGCAGAATCGACAAGGTACATCAGCCCCTTGCCGACGAAATCCGCTTTTCCGTGCGCGCCATCGGCGCCAATTATAAAGTGCTGGCTTCTGCCAATTCCGGTCATCCCCGGATGCACATCACCGAAAACACCAGAGAAAACCCCATGACAGCACCCCTGTTCTGCATGGTACTGCGCAAGCACATTGCTGGCGGCAAGATCGTTGACATCTGCCAGCCCAATTTCGAGCGTATCATCATCATCAAAGTGGAGTCTGCCAACGAAATGGGCGACATGACTGTGAAAAACCTGATTCTGGAAATCATGGGCAAACACAGCAACCTGATTCTCACAGACGAAAACAATAAGATTCTGGATTCCATCAAACGTGTTTCCCACGACAAAAGTTCTGTCCGGGAAGTTCTGCCGGGAAAAACCTATGTGTTCCCCCCTTCTCAGGATAAGAAAAACCCCATGGAACTGGAAGAAAGCAGCTTTTCCTCTCTGCTTCATGTGCAGGAAGGTCAGAAGATACAGGACTTCCTATATAAGACTTATACAGGCATCAGCCCCATCATGGCGGCAGAAATCTGCCACGAAGCAAAACTGGATGCTTCCAATGCCTGCGAGCAGATGACAGCAGAAAAAGAACATGCCCTCTTTACCGCCTTTTCCAACACCATGGAACAGGTAAAAGCAGGCACTTTCTCCCCTGCCGTTTACTATCAGAAACCCGGCGGCAAAATTCTGGATTTTGGCGTACTGCCCATGACACAGTTTGACGGATTGTATGCGAAAGCATATCCCACAGTATCCGCCCTGCTGGAAGGGTTCTACACCGAACGTGACAACGCGGCGCATATCCGACAGAAAGCACACGATACTCGCAGACTGGTCATGACCAACATCGAAAGATGTGTGAAAAAGAAAGATATCCAGCTGAAAACCCTGCGGGATGTAGCGGGCAAGGATAAATGGAAACTGAAAGGTGAGCTCATCACCGCCAATATTTACGCCATTCCTCCTAACGCTACTACATTCAAAACCGTGAATTTCTATGACGAAAATATGGCAGAAATTGAAATTGCTCTGGATCCAACCAAAACACCTGCGGAAAATGCCCAGAAATATTTCAACAAATACAACAAAGCCAAACGTACACTGGCTGCCATGGAAATCCAGCAGAAACAGAATGACGAAGAACTGGCTTATCTGGAAAGTGTCCTGAACGCATTGGACACCGCCAAGGACGATGCCGATCTGGCGGAAATCCGCACAGAACTGGCAGAAAGCGGCTTCATCCGCAGACAGCCCCAGAAAAAAGGTCAGTCCAAGCCAAAGAAAGCAAAACCCATGCGCTACATTTCTTCTGATGGCTACGAAATTCTGGTGGGCAAAAGCAATCTGCAAAACGATGAACTGACACTGCGGACAGCAGAACCCACAGACATCTGGATGCACACCAAAGAAATCCCCGGCTCCCACGTCATCATCCGCACCAACGGCAAAGGCGAAGTTCCCATTCCCACACTGGAAGAAGCGGCAAATCTTGCTGCCTTTTACAGCAAAGCCAAAAACGGCAGTATGGTTCCTGTGGACTATACCCTGCGGAAAAACGTGAAAAAGCCCAATGGCGCAAAACCGGGCATGGTCATTTATCTGACCAACAAAACCATTTATATTACACCAGAAGAAGAAAAAGTCAACCAGATGGCAACTGAATAAAAAATAGGCAAACGCTCCCCAAAAAGAGGAGTGTTTGCCTTTGTTTTGAAAATTATAGGTATACAGTATTTTTATAGTGAGGTCATATTATGCAAAACGACATTTCCAAAGAATTTTCCCTTGGCGGATTGCTCCGTTTTACATTTCCCACCATCATTATGATGATGTTTGTGGCAACCTATATCATCGCAGACGGTATTTTCGTTTCCCGTTTTGTGGGGACGGCAGCCCTTTCCGCTATCAATATCGTGTATCCCCTCATCAATGTCATGTTGGGTGTGGGTATCATGCTGGGCACCGGCGGCAGCGCCATCATTGGCAGAGAACTGGGGGCTGGCAAAGAAGATCTGGCAAGACGGCATTTTACACTGCTGACACTCTTTGCTATCGCCATGGGGCTGATCCTTTCTCTGCTCTGCTTTGTATTCATCGAGCCCCTTTCCATTTTTCTGGGAGCTGACGAAGCCCTATTGCCCTACTGCATCGACTACGGCAGAATCATGATGGCGTTCTATTCCATCTCCGTGGTTCAGGTACTCTTTCAGGTATTCTTTGTCACCGCAGGCAAACCGAAGTTGGGACTCGTTCTCAACGTTGCCAGCGGCATCAGCAACATCGTTTTTGACTATGTATTCATCGTTTTGATGGATATGGGCATCAAAGGGGCTGCTTGGGGTACTGTCACCAGCTTCCTCATCGGTGGTATTCCGCCTCTGATCTATTTCCTGAAACCACGGGCTGTGCTGTACTTTGTAAAACCGGAATGGAACACACAGGTACTGCTCCATAGCATGAGCAACGGCGTCTCTGAACTGATTACCAATATTTCCTCTGGTGTCACCACATACCTGTTCAACAAAGTCATGATGCAGATGATGGGACAAGATGGCGTTGCGGCAATCACCATCATCCTTTACGCAAAGTTCCTCTTTGCATCCGCCTATATGGGTTTTTCCAATGGTGTGGCGCCAGTATTCAGTTACCAGTACGGCAGACGGAACCATGTCCAGCTGAAACGACTGTTCAAAATGTCCATGGGCATCATACTGGTTTCTTCAGCAGTCATCAGCGTACTGTCGTTCCTTCTGGCAGAACCAACCATACTGGTATTTACCCCCAAAGAAAGCTCCACATTCACCCTTACATTAGATGGGTATAAAATCTGCGCATGGAACTTCCTGTTCTGCGGCGTGAATATCTTCGCTTCGGCATTTTTCACTGCCCTTTCCAACGGGGTGCTTTCCGCACTGATTTCCTCCCTGCGCACCTTCGTTTGTGTCAGTGGATGTATCCTGTTCCTGCCCAAGTATCTTGACTTGCTGGGTGTATGGCTTGCCATTCCCGTGGCAGAAGTGCTGACCATTGTGGTAGCAATCATTCTGTTTGTAGGCGCAAGAAAAAAATATCAATACGCATAAAAAAGGGCTGTCTTCAGAAGAAAACAGATCTCGTAAAATCTATATAAAAAATAGCCGGAATCCTTAAAAATATAAAGGATTCCGGCTATTTTTGTTTTCTGATGGAGATGCCATTATCAATCCATCCTATTTTTTATGCCTGATAGTCCTGATAAATTTTACCGAAAAAGTCATCCAATGCCTGTTTCATTTCCGCAAAGCCTTCAGGGTGTTTGGAATGCCCCATGGCATGAATTTCTTCGCCTTCTTTGCCATAAGCATGGAACACCCAGCTATCTCCGGCACAGATACATGTTTCGATGTCATAAAATCCATCCCATGCCGCTGCGTTCTGTTCTTCCAGCAGCTTTGCCAGTTCCACAGCCAATTCCTGGGCAGGTTCACAGCGCAGGCTGCGTTCTTCCCCATCGTAGAGGTCAATGCCTACATTTACGCCTTTTTCATTGTCCATACGATACCAAGCCATGTATCCGTCATTTCTGCCATAGCGAAAAGAAAATGATTTGATTTCTTTCATTGTGCTTCCTCCTCCATGTAAAAAGAAAGGGCATCTCGTTTGGAGATACCCTCTTTTGGTTTATTTTGCGTATTCTACTGCTCTTGTTTCTCGAATCAAATTTACTTTGATCTGTCCCGGATATTCCAGTTCTTCCTCGATCTTCTTAGCAATGTCTCTTGCCAACAAGGTCATGCCGTCATCACTGACATCTTCCGGAACTATAACAATCCGCAATTCACGACCAGCCTGAATTGCGAAAGATTTTTCAACGCCTTTGAAATTATCCGCAATTTCTTCCAGCTTCTGCAAACGTTTGATGTAAGATTCCAGAGTTTCTCTTCTTGCACCGGGTCTTGCCGCAGAAATCGCGTCTGCCGCCTGTACCAGTACTGCAATGATGCTCTGAGGTTCCACGTCGCCATGATGGGCTTCCACCGCATTGATGACTGTGTGGTTTTCCTTGTAGCGTTTCAGCAGACCTACACCGATGCTGACATGAGAACCTTCCATTTCGTGATCCACACTCTTGCCGATATCGTGGAGCAGACCAGCGCGTTTTGCCATATTCACATCAACGCCCAGTTCCGCAGCCATGAGCCCAGCCAGATGGGATACTTCGATGGAGTGTTTCAATACGTTCTGACCGTAGCTGGTTCTGTATTTGAGTTTGCCCAGCAGGCGAACCAGTTCGGGATGCAGCCCGTTGACACCTGTATCAAATGTTGCAGCTTCGCCTTCCTCACGAATGGTGACTTCCACTTCTTTCTTGGCTTTTTCCACCATTTCTTCAATACGGGAAGGATGCACACGCCCGTCCACAATGAGTTTTTCCAGTGCGATTCTGGCAATCTCTCTGCGGATAGGGTCGAAACCGGAAAGAATAACCGCTTCTGGTGTATCGTCAATGATCAGGTCAATGCCTGTCAGTGTTTCCAGCGCGCGGATGTTTCTGCCTTCACGACCGATGATACGGCCTTTCATTTCATCATTAGGCAACTGTACCACAGATACTGTGGTTTCTGCCACATGATCCACAGCACATCTCTGGATGGCATTGGCAACGATTTCTCTGGAGCGTTTGTCCGCTTCCATTTTTGCCTTGCTTTCGATTTCCTTGATCATCAGTGTCGCTTCATGCTTCACATCTGTTTCCACCATAGCCAGAATGTAATTCTTTGCTTCTTCGGTGGTCAGACCGGAAATACGTTCCAGCTCCTGCAGCTGTTTTTCACGCAGTTCTTTCGCTTCTTCTTTCTGTCTTTCCAGATCCTCCAGTTTTCTGGACATCTGTTCTTCCTTGCGTTCCAAAGACTCTGTCTTTCTGTCCAGAGCTTCTTCTTTCTGGAACAAACGTCTTTCATTTCTCTGCAGTTCGTTTCTTCTGTCACGAACTTCTTTTTCCAGTTCATTTTTTGTTCTGATACTGTCTTCTTTGGCCTCCAAGAGGATTTCTTTCTTTCTTGCCTCTGCATCTTTTACGGCCTCGTCCACGATTTTATTGGCACGGTCTTCCGCCACGCCTACCTTCGCTTCCGCGATGCGCTTTCTGTAAAAAATTCCGACAATCATCCCCAGAAGGAGTCCGATCACAGCACAGATAATACTTATCGGTTCTATGAAAAACACCTCCTTATTCAATTTTCAAAGTACATTTATGATTTCACATAGCCATAAGCAGTGCATAATACACCTTTTTTATTTTATAGCTTTTTTGCATATGTGTCAAGACAGTTTTCGTCTTTTTGCCGATGGCCTCTCGTGAAAAAAGCCGAAAAACGCAGGTTTTTCCTTTTATTTCTTGCCAGAATTGCATGAAAAATCACGAATTTTGTACATGCTTTGTTTCCATCCGCAGTATTTCATATTCACCAAAAGCGGCGTGGTCAACACTTTCTGTCAGCACTTCCCCGCCGTAAATGCGCGCCATTTCCTCTGCAAAACCATTGGAAAGGTACACCTGAAGCAGTCTGGCATCGGCTTTTACCAAAACCTTCCGACAGATGGTTCCCGCAAAAATGGTTTTTGTTTCCCTGCGCATCTTCGCCGCCGTCCAATCCACGGAAAATACCCGTCCACTGCCTTCACAGCTGCGGCAGTTGGTGGTGGTTTGCTTCAACAGAGAAGGCTTTGTTTTCTTTCTGGTGACCTGCATTAAGCCCAGCTCTGTCATACCAACCACAACGGTTTTCACCCGGTCTTTTTCCACAGCAGCTTTCAATGTTTTGGTTAAAACATTCCGGCTTTCTTCCTGCACCATATCAATGAAGTCAATGATGATGATGCCGGACAAGTTCCGCAGGCGCATTTGTTTTGCCACTTCTTCCGCCGCTTCCAGATTGGTTTTCAGTATCATTTTTTCCAGATCGCCCCGTCCTGCGGCCTTGGCAGAATTGACATCAATGACCACACAGGCTTCCGTTTCCTCGATGACCAGATAGCCGCCGCTTTTGAGCCATACTTTCTGGGACAATGCTTTTTCCAGTTTGCTTTCTGCATAAAAAGAAGAAAACAGGGGGGTTTTTTCTTCATATAATTCCAGTTTCGGCTGTCCTTCCCCAGAAAAATCTCCCGTTGCCACCAACAGGTCATAAGTTTCTTTATCATTGACCACAACGCTATCCAAATCGGCACTGTAAAAATCCCTTGCGGCCTTCAAAACAGGGATATTTTCCTGCCACAGCAATGCAGGCGCTTTCCGATATTCTGCCTGTTTCACGCTCTGCCATTTCTGCAAAAGACTTTCCAGTTCCTTTTGAAATTCTCCTTTGCTTCTTCCCGCCCCATTGGTGCGGACAATGGCGCCGCAGTCAGAAGGCAGCAGTTCTTCCATGATTTCCTGCATTCTTCTACGTTCCGCTTCATTGGTAATTTTTCGAGAAACACCGATTTCGCCGCCTTCATTTGGCAGGAGTGCCAGAAACTTCCCTGCAAAGGAAATATTTCTGGTGAGGACTGCTCCCTTTGTTCCTACGGCATCTTTCTCCACCTGCACCACAAGAGTATCCCCTGCTTTGGGACGATTTTCCTTTTCCGCACCAGACGCCGCTCTTGCGTTTCCGTAATAGAGATAACCATTTTTGCCTGTGCCGATGTCCACAAAAGCCGCCTGCAAATTGGGCACCACTGTTTCCACTCTGCCTGCATAGACATTTCCCACCAGACTTTCCGTCTGTTTCCGTTCCACATAAAATTCCACAGGCTCTCCATTTTCCAGAAGTGCCAGCCGGAATAAATTGGTATCTATATCCATCAATACTCGTTTCATTGTGTTCATCCTTTCGCATTTTCCTTATCTATCATACAGGAAAATGCCGTCCATTGCACGCATATCTTTCCTCTATTCCAAATCTTCTCCTCTTGCTGCGTACTCTGCCGTCACTTCTGCTGTGTACGGCAAATCTACATACTCCATAGGGTCAAGCAAAATGCCGTCTTTCCACAGACTATAATGGAGGTGCGGCCCTGTGGAAAGCCCGGTGTTCCCTGATTTTGCCACAGCCTGTCCCTGCCGTACCTTCTCTCCTTCTTTCACTAATGTTTTCTGCAAATGGGCATACTGCACCCGAAAGCCGTCGTTGGTTTCATATTCCAGCACCAGACCATATGTATCTGACTCCCGTATTTTCGTGACCACACCGCTTTTCACCGCCGCTACTTCTGTACCTTCTGCCATGGCAATATCCAGACCATTATGAAACTCTGTTTTCTCCAAAAGAGGATTTTCCCGTTCTCCGCAGGAAGAAGTGACAATCCCCTCTGCCGGATTGCAGAACCCTTCCGTTTTTGGCGCAAAGACCACCTGTGCCACTGGACTAGGGTCCTTCTGTTTCGGGGCCATATGTATCTTCTTTCAATGCAGGCAGTGCTACATCTTTTTCCTGCAAAAATACCGTCAGGCGTTCTCCTGCCGCTTGAATTTTTTCCAAGGGCATTTCATATGCAATGGTTTCCTTTACCTGCTGGGTAAGTTTTTCCGCCGTTTCCGAATGAAACAAAGAAACCAAAAGCACGCCCCCTGCCAAAATCACTGTCACATACAGCCGAAACAGAAACAGTTCTTTGCTCTTTGGGGTACTTTTGGGCTTTGCGGACATACTTCCCCCCATATATTGCCGCAGTTCTTCCCTGCGTTTTCTCCAATCTTTTTCCCTCATGCAAAATCCCCTCCCGTACCAAAATTATATGGCCGAGAGGGGACAAATATGTGTTTCCTTTTATTTGATTTTACCGTTCTTACCTATTTCTTTTTTTACTTCCGGTTCTGCCCACAAAGGGAAACGGTCGATAAATGTAGCGCCTTCTCCACGTTTGCTTTCCACCAAAATGGCACCGTCATGGCTGCTGACAATCCATTTTGCAATGGAAAGTCCCAGACCAGTACCGGAAATCTCCTTATTTCTGGATTTGTCTTCCCGGTAGAAACGGTCGAAGATCTTAGACTGTTCTTCTTCCGCAATGCCCATGCCATCGTCAGCAACGGAAACATAAGCATATTTTTTATCTTTCCAGACTTTGATATGAATTTTGCCGCCGTTTGTGGTGTATTTGAGGGCATTTTCCCCATGAATCCACAAAAGTTGTTTAATGAGGTCACTATCGCCGTTGATTTCCACCTGCTCCGCTTCCTCATATGTGATCTGACGATCCTGCTGAAGCAAATCCAGTTCTTTGACGATTTCCTGTGCCACATCATTCAGACACATCCGTGACCGTTTGGCATGCATACGGTTCTGGTCGCTTTTTGCCAAAAACAGCAGATTATTGATGAGCTCTTTCATATGCTCTGTTTCACCCAGAATGGAATCAATGGATTCCTGCAATACATCTGGGTTGCTCTTTCCCCAACGGTTGATGAGGCTTGCATAGCCCTGGATGACGGAAATGGGTGTCCGCAGTTCATGAGAAGCGTCAGACACAAACTGATTCTGTCTGTGGAACGCCTTCTCTAGTCGGTCAATCATGGAGTTGAAGGTGATGGTCAATTCCTTCATTTCGTCATCTGGCCCATCTAAGTCGATACGCTGGGTCAGGTCTTCAATACTGATCCGTTCCGCTGTTGTGCGAATCTGTTCCACCGGCTTCAGCACCCGTCGACTGATATAGCGCCCCGCAAGGAAGGCACAGAAAATGCCGATGAAATCCGCAATGATCATTTTCCATAAAAAGGATTGTATAAAGTACTGATTGCCATTGAGCTGTTTGAATGCCTGAATCTGATACTTGTCCCCATCTTTTTTGTATTGAGTGGACAACAGCATAAATTTCTGATTTCCCGGCCCTTCTAATATAAATTCCTGACGGTTCACACCCAATTCTTTCAAAGAACGGATATGATACTCCGTCTTTGGCAATTCTTCTATCATTTCTTCCTTATTCAAGATTCCATCCCATAAGGAATTTGATCCGTTATTTTCATTCATCAGCTGGGGAGGCTGTTTGATGAATGCCGGAATTTCACCTACATGGCTGTTAAAGCCTTCATTTTCTGAATAACTGAATACACTGACTTCCACGTATTTGTTATCCAGCAGATTTTTTAGCGATTCATCTGTGAGAGTACCGCCACTATCCAAGAAACGCTCAATGTTGACAATGGTAGTCTCCAGCTGTTTCCGCACGCTGTTCTGCTCCAGAATCGTGGTATTCACAAAGAAAAATCCACTCAGCAGCAGCAAGGAAAAAGAAAATATCCCGCCATAAATCAGGGTAATTCTCTTTGCAATGGCAAGATTTTGAAATCTGCCAAATAATGATTTCTTATTCGTCTTTGACATAGTACCCTACTCCTCGAATGGTATGAATATATTTTATGCCAAACGCCTCATCAATTTTAGAGCGCAGATAACGGATGTACACATCCACCACATTGGTTTCTCCAATGTAGCTGTAACCCCATACTTCATTGAGGATCTGCTCTCTGGAAAGGACAATATTCTTATTCTGCACAAGGTACAGCAGCAGTTCGTATTCCTTCTTTGTCAGGTCTACCACGGTTCCGTTGACTGTGACCATACGCTTGTCCGTATCGATTTCCAGCCCCTGTACTTCCAGAATGACTTTCTTGGCACCGCCTGCATGGGCATGTTTGAAAGCCACACGCATACGCGCCAGCAGTTCTTCAATGGCAAAAGGCTTTGTCAGATAGTCGTCTGCGCCGCTGTCCAGCCCCGCAACTTTATCCATGGTTTCGTCTTTCGCAGTCAGCATGATAATGGGCACATTAGAAAATTTTCGCACACGACGACAAATTTCGATACCTGTCAGTCCCGGCAGCATCAAATCCAGCAGGATCATGTCATAATTTCCATCTGTCACCATTTGCAGCCCTTCTCTGCCATCATGGCAGACTGTCACATCATATCCTTCATAACGCAGTTCCAGCTCCACAAAACGTGCCAGCTTGACCTCGTCTTCTATCAAAATGACTTTTTTCCTTTCCATAAACGCCCTCCGTTCTAAACTATACCATATTTACATTATACCAATAGAATTGTTTTTTGTCTTAAAAAACTATTGTATATGTTACTTCTTAAATAACCCCTGTATCCGCATTAAAATATCATTAAATTCCAATGATGCGAAAAAACACCTTTCCCTTTCCGCCAAAAGTCTGGTATAATAATAAAATAGAAAAGGGCGGCGGTAGATTCTACCGCCTTCTTTTGCGAACATGCAGCATCATAATCAAACAGGAGGTTTTTTATCCCATGAAAAAAGCATTTGCCCTTCTGCTCTGTGCGGTACTGTCCCTTTCCATGCTCAGTGCCTGCGGCGGCAGCACACAAAACACTTCAGATGAAACTGCAGAAACAGAAATCCGACTGGATGCCTGTGGATTGGCATACACCATTCCCCAGAGCTGGACAACAGAAGAAAACGTCAATCTGATTCCCACATCCTATGCACAGCCGGAAGACAGTGTTTACGCCGTTGTCCGTTATGATTATGCGCCGGATGAAAACATGGATGCGCTCAATGACATGTCCTCCACTGTTCCCGTAGACGAATTGATGGCACCTCTGGTGGAATTTCTGGTGGTTCGTGATGGGCAGGAAACAGCCGATTCCGCTGTGGCAGAATTCAACAAATTCAATTCCAAACAGGAACTGCCCAAACAGGACGGCTTCCGCTTCTATTTCCTGACAGATCCCTCAACAGGCATTGACCATCTTTCCAAAGAAGCTCAGGATGTTTACAAATCTCTGACAGAAGACCTTCCCGCACTTTACAAAAGCGTAGAAACATTCCAGCCCGATGAAGCAGCTGTTGCGGAACAGGCTGCCCAGCAGGGAGAACTGTTCGGCTTTATCTCCACTGATCTGGAAGGAAACGCCATTGACAGCAGTATCTTTGCTGACTATGACCTGACAGCCGTAAACTTCTATGCTTCTTACAGCTATCCCGACATCAACGAGCTGAAAGAACTGGAAAGCTACTATCAGACACTTCAGGCAGAATATCCTAATGTAAACTTTGTACAGGTTATCATTGATACACCTGGAAATGAAGCAGAGTCCAAAATCCTGGCAGCTTATGAAGAAAACGGCGTAACTTTCACAGGTATTATGCCCGACAAAGCCATGGCAAGCTGGATTGTGGATAATCTGAAAGGTCTGCCTACAACCATTTTCATTGACAAAGACGGTCGTATCCAGGGAGATCGCATCGAAGGCAAACAGACTGCTGACAAATATCTGGAAGCCACAAAAGAAGTGCTGGATAGCCTTTGATAAAAAAATGTGACTGTCCCTTCAGAAAAATATAATAGCTGGAATCCTTACAATACGAAGGATTCCAGCTATTTTTTTAGATTTTTTGTCCATAAAAAAACAGCAGTGCCTTTCCTGCTCCGAAAAACACTGCCTGTTTTGTTATTCTTCCGTATCTGTTTCTTCTTCCGTGTGGGGTATTTTATAAATACGCAGTTTGCCGATACGATTCTTTTCCATATCTTCTACCACAATACGCAAACCGTCTGTTTCGATTTCCTCGCCGTCTTTCGGGAAGTTGCCCAGCACCAGCAATACATAACCGGCAATGGTATCCACTTCCTCGCTGATGAGTTCGCAGCCGATCATTTCATTCAAATCTTCCAGACGGGTACTGCCGTCCACCACAAATTCATCCTCTTTGACAACTTCGATATCTTCTTCTTCGTCGTCAAATTCGTCTTCGATTTCCCCAACGATTTCTTCTACAACGTCTTCCATGGTCAGCAGACCTGCTGTACCGCCGTATTCATCCAGTACAATGGCAACCGCCAGATGGTCGTCCCGCATCTGGGCAAAAAGCTGTGCAAGAGGTTTGCTTTCATAAGTGAAGAAAGGTTCTCTCATATATTTTGCCGGTGTAAAGTCCTCCTGATCCGCCAGGAACACATCTTTGACATACAGAACACCGACAATATTGTCCAAATCTTCTTCGTATACAGGTACACGGGAAAAACCTTCCTCTCGTACCACTTCTACAAATTCCGCATAAGTCGCTTCTGTGCTTACAGCCAGGATATCTGTTCTGGGTGTCATGGCATCCCTTGCTTTGGCATCGCCGAAGTTTACCACGTTATCCATCATGGTACGTTCTTCCTGTTCCAACACACCTTCTTCATGACTCACATTCAGAATGGTACGCAGTTCCGCCTCTGTAATCAGCGGCGCTCTTTCATTGGAATCACAGCCCAAAATCTTGGCAAATGTACCTGTAACCACATTCAGAACCGCAACTACTGGTGTGAAAATGAAGTCAAAGAACGCAATGAGATTGACAACGATCAATGCCACTTTTTCCGCTTTCTGAGCGGCAATGGTCTTAGGCGTGATTTCACCAAAGATCAAAATGATAATGGTAATCACAGCCGTCGCTACCCCGGCACCGCTGCCGGCGTCACCGTTAAAAATCTGAATGGCCAATGCTGTTGTCAGTGCAGATGCACCGTTGTTTACCAGGTTATTGCCGACCAGAATGGAGCTTAAGAGCTTGCTGGGGTTGTCCAGCAGTCTTTGAATCTTATCTGCGTTTTTGATTTTTTCATCCACCATATTCCGCAGCCGAATCCTGCTCAATGAAGTCAAAGCCGTTTCAGACGCCGAAAAAAACGCCGAACCGCATATCAGCAATATCAAAATCCCGATCAACACCGGACTGCCTCCGTCCACAAAAATCACTCTCCTAAAAAATACATATCTTTTTCTTTTTTACAACTTAATATCTTATTATAACAGAAAAACCCGATTCTTTGCAAGTTACGCCATTTCCTGACGGTTTTTCTCAATTTCCTCTGCCAGTTCGCTCAGTTCCATCCAGCGTTCCATTCTCTCTTCCAGCTTTTCTTCTGTGGCTGTTTTTTCATCGGAAAGCTCCTGCAAACGCATGTAATCTGTGGTACACGCTGCCATTTCCGACTCCAGTGCCGCGATTTTGTCTTCCAAAGCGGCAATTTCCTCCCCAATGGAATCGTATTCCCGCTGGTCTTTATAGGACATTTTCAGCAGTTTCTTTTCCGCTTTCCGTTCCGCAGGCACTTCCTTCTTCACAGAAACACTCTGGCTTTCCACTGGCTGTTCTTTCAGATAAGCGTTTCTGAAATCAGTGTAACCGCCTTCGTACTGCTTGATGCGTCCATTGCCAAGGAAAGCAAAAATTCTGCCCATGGTCTTATCCAGGAAATAACGGTCATGGGATACAGCTACCACTGCCCCCTGGAAATGATCCAGATAATCTTCCAGAATCATCAAAGTTTCGATATCCAAATCGTTGGTAGGTTCGTCCAGGAACAGAATGTTGGGCGCTTCCATGAGGACTTTCGCCAGATACAGCCGCCGTTTTTCCCCGCCGGAAAGCATGGAAATAGGCCCTCTCTGCATGGGAATGGGGAACAGGAATTTTTCCAACAGCTGAGAAGCAGAAAGTCTGCCGTCTACCGTAGGCACATACTCCGCCACATCCCGGATATAATCCAATACCCGCTGATTTTCATCCCATTCTTCGTTCTCCTGAGCAAACACACCAATTTTTACCGTTTCCCCTCTTGTGACTGTGCCGCTGTCGGGCTGAAGCTGGCCTGTCATCATTTTCAGCAGTGTAGTTTTGCCGCAGCCGTTATTCCCGGTGATGCCCACACGGTCGTTCCGCAGGATAATATAGCTGAAATCATGGATGTATTCCACTCCGTTATATCCTTTGCAGACATGTTCCAGTTCAATGGTCTTTTTCCCCAATCGGCTGTTGACGGAAGAAATATCCACACTCTGCTTTTCTTCCGGCGCCCGAATGGCAGACACTTCCTCAAACCGCTGAAGACGAGCTTTCTGTTTGGTAGAACGCGCCTGTGCTCCGCGACGCACCCATTCCAGTTCGTTCCGCAGGAAATTCTGACGCTTTTTCTCTTCAGAAAGAAGCCGTTCTTCCCGTTCCGCTTTCATTTCCAGATATTTTGTAAAGTTCGCCTGATAGGTATAAATCTTCCCTTTTTCCAGCTCCAGCATACGGTTTGCTACGCGATCCAGGAAATAACGGTCATGGGTTACCATCAAAAGGGCTTTAGAGTATTTTTCCAGATGTTTTTCCAGCCATTCCACAGTGTCGTTGTCAATGTGGTTGGTAGGTTCATCCAGAATCAGCAAATCCACCGGCGCAATCAGTGCTGCCGCTAATGCCACACGTTTCCGCTGCCCACCGGAAAGAGTTTCTACGGGCTGGGAAAAATCAGAAATCCCCAGACGAGTCAAAATGTTTTTGGCTTCGCTTTCCAAAGACCAAGCTTCTGCCTTATCCATTTTTTCGGAAAGCTGTGCCGCCTGTTTTGTCAGTTTTTCATCAGTAGGGTTTGTTTCCAGAGCCTTCATGGTGCTTTCGTATTCCCGCACCAATGCCATCACTGGATTATCCCCATAAAAGACCTGTTCCAGCACAGTGGTTCCGGGACGGAACACCGGAGACTGGGGCAGATAACCCATACGCATGCCGTTCATGGTGATGATCTCCCCACTGTCTGCCTGATTCACACCTGCAACAATTTTCAACAGGGTAGACTTCCCTGTACCATTGACACCTACTACACCAATCTTATCTCCTTCGTGGATGCTGAAGGAAATATCGTCGAAAATCACTCTTGTACCATAACTTTTACGGATATTCTCCGCTGTCAGTAAAACCATGTTATTCCCTCTTTCTATGTACAGGCTCCCTCTCGGGAACCACTATGCAAAAAACGGGCAGACCATCTTTTTGACGCGGTCTGTCCCGTTTACAATCATTCTTCCTTTTGTTCGGTTTCCGCTTTTGCCCCTTCGGTGACAGGCACCGCCGCGGCTTTCTTTTTGCAGTAAACATACAGCACCACAGAGGCGATAATCAGTACTGCGGACAAGGCCTGAGAAACAGGCACATTACCAATGCAAAGCTGGTCTGTGCGCAGACCTTCGATCCATACACGCCCTAAGGCATAGCCAAAGAAATACGTTGCGCAGACCTGCCCATTGAATTTCTTTTTCCGCTGCAAAATCAGCAGAATGATGAATACACACAGGCTCCACATGGATTCATATAAAAACGTGGGGTGTACCTGAATATAATCCACACCGTTGACGGTTACCAGATTTTGCAGAATATCTGGTGTGACATCAGAAGCCCGTACCTGAGAAAGCTGATACCGCATGGCAAATAGGTTGTCTGTAAATCCGCCGAAAGCTTCTTTATTGAAGAAGTTACCCCAACGTCCCAGCATCTGCCCCAAAATCAAAGATGGTGCCATGGTATCTGCCATAACCCAGAAATTTTTCTTTTTCACACGACTGTATACAATGGCTGTGAGAACACCACCAATGATGCCGCCGTAGATGGCAAGGCCGCCTTCCCGGATGGCAAATATTTTTTCCGGATGCTGGCTGTAAAAATCCCAGGAAAAAATCACATAATACAGTCTTGCACCAATGATGGCAATGATCATGGCGTAAATGATGAAATCCAGATAGGTATCCGGGTTTTGACCCGTGCGTTTGGCTTCATGGAGCGCCAGCAGCACACCAAGAATCACACCAAGGCCAATAAAAATACCATACCAGTAAATATCCTGTCCAAATACCGTAAACGCCGTACGGCTCAAATGGTCGATTTCGATTCCCAGATTGGGAAACCAAATTTCAGGCATAACATCCCTTCTTTCTATCGCATTACCGATAGAACCATTTTATCCTGCGCAATGGTATTTTGCAACAATTTTTCCAAATCCTTTTTGTGCAATTCTTTCGTCAGGCGGAAAAGATCGCTCAAATCCGCGTCAAAAGGTGTCAATTCGATCTGGGTCAATCCAATGGCAGAAATAGACTGGAACAGCCGCAGCGTCTGCCCTACTGCCTTTTTCTGCAATCTGCGGAAATGATTTTCGTCGATGCCGTTCTGCTTCAGCCGCTTCCAGTGGGTCAAAAGCAGTTCTGCCGTTTCTTCTGCCTGTTCACCACTGCCCATAAAGGCGCAGAAGGCAAAACCGTTTCCACAGCTGTACATCCGCTCCAACGGCACGTCCAGCAAATCTTTTTCATAAGCTTCCAGAAAAAACGGACCGCTTTCTCCTGCCCATAAATCCATCAAAAGCTCCATGGCAAGTTTCTCCCGCAGATTTCTTTCCCTAGGCTCCAATTTAAAGCCAACTTGAAACACTGGACGGCGCAGTCCCATGGCAATTTCCCGATATTGCTCTTGAATGGTATCCGGTTCTTTGCAGTATACAATCTTTCCGGTAGTTTCTTTCTCTTGCACCAGTGCCGTTGCTTCCATAATCTGGTGGTCATCTACATCACCGGCACAAATCAACCAAAACTTTTGAGGCAGATAACAGGCATCATAGACTTTCTGCATCTTTTCTGCTGTGGTGTTTTTCACACTTTCTTCTGTTCCCGCAACAGGAAAACGCACAGGATGCTTCTGATACATCAAGTCCACCATGGTTTCATAAGCCGCCCGGTTTGCATCATCTTTCCCCATGCGGATTTCACTGCGGATGATGCTTTTTTCCTTTTCCACATCCTCTTCCTGAAAACAGGGGTGCTGTACAAAATCCAGTAATAACCGGAGATTTTCCATAAAGTTTTCGCGGCAGGAAAAATAGTAAACTGTTTTTTCTCCATCCGTAAAGGCATTGGCTGCCGCCCCCTGTTTACCAAACTGAAAAAGGGCATCTCCCCAGCTTTGCTGAAATAGCTTATGCTCAATGAAATGGGCAACGCCCAAAGGGAATCGGATAGGTTTTTCGCTGTGATTTTCCTGCCAGCATACATCGTTGGAACCAAAAGGCACCACTACTGCCGCAAATTTTTCTCCAAACTGTTTTTTAGGATAAATACTGCAGCGCATGCCTGCCGCCGCTCTCTCCCGCAATATGGTTTCTCCCGCACCATGGCGCATCAATCCCATGAAAATTCCTCCTCTCCTGTCAGGGCATACATTGTCCGCAATGAAAGCTTCTGTGCCGCTTTTACCACATCTTCTGCGGTCACATCTGCCAGTCTGCGAAGCATTTGCTGAGAATCCAGATTTGTGCCAATGATTTCCTGTTCCGCCACATAGTCCATAATTTTCCATTGAGAATCAGAAATATCGGATATTTTTCGCCGTATTTGCTCCACTGCATCTTGAAAATCATCATTTTTGATGCCATTATCCGCCACATTCTGCAAAATTCGACAAATTTCTGATGCTGTATGTTTGGCATCTTTCCCTGCAACGCCTGTCTGAACAAAGGCCAATCCTGTCATAGTGTCGCATGTCATGGAAATATCGTAGCACAATCCCTGTTTTTCCCGAATTTCCTGAAACAACAGCCCATTGCCGCCGCCCAGCACCTCACAAAGCACCTTGAGAGAAAGAAAGGCTCTGTCCCACGGATGGATACCGGAATCAAAAGCCAGCACCAGCCGGGTCTGTCCCATATTGGCTTTTTCGGCGATTTTCCGGCAAGAAGCCTGTTTCCGGCAGGTCTGACCAAATTCCCATAAGTCTTTTCCCTGTAAAGAAAGTTCCCCTTTCCATTTTTTTAACATTTGTCTGCCGTCGCTGTCACCACAGACATAGAGACACACCGGGGCATGCGCCAGCACTTCTTCATAAAAACTGCTGATGTCTGCCGCAGTGAGTTTTTCCAAATCTTCCAGATACCCGTCAGCGCAAATGCCTGCCCCTTCACCTTCCGCCGCTAATTCTCTGGCACGCTTTGCAGCAAAGGCGATTTTGTCATCTCCTTTGGCTTCTAATCGCCGTCTTAAAATAGCTTTGCATCGCTCCACTGTTTCCGCTGGGAATAGATTCTCTGTCCGTTTCGGATGCTTCATCAATTGGAGCAGAAAATCCAGCACTTCTTTCTCTGACACATGCTTGGAAACTTCCATGGAGAAAGACAGCCATGCTTCTCCATCTTTTTTGATAATCTGCACCTGCCATAGAGCACCATAACACTCCTCTGCCGCTGCCGCCACCGCTGTCACAGAAGGATATTTCTCTGTTCCTTTTTGGAGCACCTCTGCCAGTAAGGCCAGCTTTGTGGCGTTTTCCCGACGCAAAGGCACACGGAAAAAGCCCAGCAGGGCGTTCGTCTTAAATTTCTTTCCATCTACGAAAAACATCCGGCATTGTTCCGCTTTCTTTGCCGTTGTATTTCCCATATGATCACCTCATTTTGGTTTCTTTCCCCCTATTCTTTCCCGAAAGAGGAGAAAAAATCCAAAAAAACAGCAGAGCCTGCTTTCCAGACTCCGCTGTGTGTGATTCTATGTTATTTCATCCATTTTCCATCCAGCAAATCTTTTGCGTCTCTTGTCAGAGGGAAAATATCGCTTCTGTCGATGTATTCCAGAGAGAATTTTCGATTCAGTGCGGCAAAATGTTTCAGACCAAAGGCAATCCGATTCAAGTAAGAATAAACGCCGATAGCGCCAGTAGAGAAGTTATTGGCTTCTTCGCCATAAATATTCCGCAGTTCTCTCAAATCTGGGAACAATTCATCCACTGTGGAACCAAACCGCTGAAGTTCTGTGGGGATATTACCTGCTTCCATGAGTTCTCCCACCTTTTTGGCACTCATTGCCGCAGCCATGGATGCCCGGCAAATGCCGATGGCGCTGACATAAGGCGCACCAAATGCCAATGCTTTATAAACCTGATCTTCCATGACAAAACCGCCTGTAATGGCAATATGGGGCAGACTCAAGCCTTCTTTTTCCATACGGGACATAATCTGCACCAGTTCACTTTCCATTGCCACTGTGGGCAGGCACCATTCGTTCATCATTTTGCAAGGGCTGTAACCAGAGCCGCCGCCTGCGCCGTCGAATGTAACCATATCTACCTGTGCCATAGACGCAATGCGCAGTACCCGTTCCAGATCAGCCGGATCGTAGCCAGCCATTTTGAAATATACATTCTTCAATCCAATGGCACGAAGTTCTTCAATGCGTTTGCAAAGGGATTCTTCATCCCACATGGGCAGTCTGCCATAAGAACGGAAGTTTTCTCCAAATCCTGCTTTGTAACGTTCCTGCACCTGCGGATCGGAAGGATCAGGAATCACCAGCAGACCATTCTGCTGTGCCTTCAAAGCGTCCTCCAGTGTTGCCAGACGGTTCACAGGCTGTGTACCTTTTGCGGACTGACCGAACTTAAATTCAATGGCTTCACAGCCGCATTCCTTGATGGCGTATTCCGGCACACCAATGCGGTCATCGTCAATGTTTACCTGCAAAATAATCTGCCCATATCCACGGTAATATTTTCGGAAAGCATCCAGAAATTCTTTCAGCTTCGGGCAATGTACCACTTTGCCGTTTTCCAGACGCAAAGTAGGATCTTTGGTTACCGCACCTTCGCCGATGACGGTCAGTACACCAGCCATAGCCACACCACCAAAATAATCCTGCCAGTTCAGCTTGATGAGAGCCGGCAGAATGATGGGCAATTTCAATTTCACAGGATGCAGTGTGCCGATTTCTGTTTCCAGATTCACATCATGAATGGTTGCCTTATCGGAATCCGCTTCTGCACCCATGGCGCCAAACACCCGCCCATTGATGTTAAAATGGGAATAATCAATGGGATACCGTTTTTCCGATGCCACCTGATTATCCCCGGTGGTGGTAGGATACACAGCATCTGCCCCACGAACGGCAGACAAACCGATTTCACAAGTACCCACACAATCCGCTGTGCACATGGAACACATACCAGAAAATGTGCAGGGATGTGCAGCATCTCTCAGTTTTGTTCTGTTGAAGGCAGAACCAAGCAAAGGACTATATGACATAACCAAGACCTCCTTATCTGTACCGCAATTTATTATAAAGCAACGGTAGCATTAAGGACAATTATTGTCAATTTTAACAATTCCTATATTTTTACAGGAAATTATTTATATAATTATATTTAAATTTTACAATTTATATATGTCCATATAGCATAATTGCATCTATAAAAATGCATATATTCATTTTTCCCATTTCAGTGCAAAATCCACAAAGGGCTGCCATGTCTCGCGGAACAAGCTATTTTGCAGATAAACAAAATTCAATTCCCGAAAAATTTCAAAATTCAAAATTTCCAGAGGAAAGAGCCGTTTTTCTTCCAATTCCTGTTTGACCACTGGTTCATACAAAAATGTAATGCCAAGGCCAGCTTCCGTCATTGCTTTTATAGCTTGAAAATTACTGATCTCCTGAACAGCGGCATAACTATGTACCGTAAAATTATTCTCTTTCAGCAGCTCCTCCAGAATATCCCGGGTACCTGACCCAGATTCCCGCAGGATCAGCGGTTCCCCATGGGTTTCCCACAAAGAAATGGTTTTTCCTCGCAAAGGACAATTCTTTCCGCAGACTCCCAAAAACCGTTCCCGTTTATAAAGGGTAAAGTCATATTTTTCTTTATCAAAAAAGCCTTCCACGATGGCAAAATCAATCTTTCCTTCTTCCATCATGTGCAGCAGTTTTCCTGTGTTATCCACGGTCAAATGCAGGCGATACTGCGGATGTTCCTGCAAAAAATCCACCATAATGGGCGGCAGCATATAATCTCCAATGGTTTTTGTGGCACCAATCCGCAAATGGATTTCCGTGTTCTCTTCCCGTTCCATCTCTTGCAGAATTCCCTGGGCATTGGCTGTCATCTGCTGAGCAAGGCGCCGCAGGGTTTCGCCTTTTTCCGTCAGGCGCAGCACTTTCCCTTGGTAGGAAAACAGCCGACAGCCATAATATTCCTCCAACCAGCGAATCTGCTGAGTAACAGCCGGCTGGGTGATATGCAGCGTTTCTGCCGTTTTGGTATAATTCATAATTTCACAGAGGGCCAGAAACGTTTCCACACGATTGTCCAGCATGATGTTCTCCCCTTTCAAAACTTTTCCTCCATCATACCATATTTCTGCCCATGAAAAAAGCAGAGAGATCTTTTGGTCTCTCTGCTTCAAATTCATTTTTATGCTGCTGCCAATGCTTCCGCAGGTACTTCAAAGTCAGGTACTGCATCAAAGTTGCTGCATGTCATGTGTACCAGAGTTTTGGAAATGGTAATGGGATTTTCTTCCCCTGCGCTCATAACGTCCAGAATACCCTGCATCATTGCTGTCATATCCAGTTCGTACTGCATCACATAGCCATCTTCGCTGATCCACAGTTTGACGGGCATGCCTTCTACGCTGTCCATCAGTGTAACCAGATCTTCTGTGGAAATACCCAGACCTGCGGTTGTAGATTCAATACCGGAGTTTTTCAGGGCTTCTTCCATGGAGTCGCCTGTCAACAGACCTTCAACTACTGTTGTCTTGTTACCGTTGATTTCTTCTGTACCTGTTACCTTGAAGGCCTCAATGTTTTTCAGATACAGATCCATGTTCTGTTTTGCGTCGTACTGAGAAACATCTGTGCTTGCCATAGGCTGATGGATCCATTCTCCGTCCACCTGCATATATGCATCCACAGTATCACCGTTCTGTACTGCATACATTTCATATGTCTGCAACGCTTCGTCGTTCAATGTCATGCTGATGGTCATATTGGTTTTGAAAGGATCCATAATCAAATCCATATCAGATTTTACCACAGACTTCATGGATTCTTCTTCATAAGCCATATCCATCTGTACTTCCATCTGGGCAGACATGCTTGTCACCTGCGCCATTGTGTCGTTTGCTTTCTGCAGCAATGCTTCTACATCTGTTGACTGCTTCGCACCGCAGCCTGCTGCTGTGGCTGCCATTGCCAGCGCCATAGCCAATGCAAAAATTCTCTTTTTCATTTACCCGTCCTCCTTTTGGTTGGTCTTGATTCATTTTTCTGCATCATACCATAAACGACAGAGGTTTGTCCGCAAATTCTCTTTTCGGTAAGAAATTCTTAAAAGAACATTAAAAAGTATAATGCTCTACAAAGATTTATACGCAATCAAACATGACCATGTATTCCAGACAAATGCTGAATTTATCACGTTTTTAATACCAAGTCAAATCAAAAGAATTTTAATGCCACTATTCAATACTTGTGCAACGGTGGCAAATCGGTGGCAAAGTAAATGGTCTTTTGGTATAGCCGTAAATCTATCCACATAATACTAAGGAGGTACTTTATTATGAAGAAAATCGCCGGTTTATACCAAAGCTACCTGAAGGAAAGAAATGATGAACTGCAAGAAATTTCAACAGGAGGAGAAAAGATGGAAAAACTCACTGCATTTTTGAAAGAGAAGCTGAACGCTGATGATTATTTCACAGCTGAAGAATTATTAAACGAGCTGGTAGCCGAAACCGAAGAAAAAGGCTTCACTGCTGGTTGTAAGTACACAAGTGGTCTTGCAAAAGAACTTTTCACAGAATAAAAAGAATTGCCCCTGTTTTTACAGGGGCTTTCCTTTATGGTTCATTCCTTTTTTATCTGCTCCAATTTCTTACTACATAAACAATAACCGCTATGCAAAATACCGCTTTCAATCCCTTAAAACCTAGATATAACATTTCCATACTACCGCTCCTTTCTGCCATTTTTATCTATTGACAATGAGCATACAAAAGTTTATTTTATTGGTAGGGGAGGTTTCCCTCCCCCTTTCTCATATCAGCTTTCTGATAATTTCTATCAGGGCTTCTATGAGGTTTACCACCGCAGTAAGTAGGAGTATGGCGGCTAACCTTTTATCCTGCTTACTGCTTTTCTTTTGTTTGCTCATTTTGTTCACCTCACTTTCTATGTTTTAATTATAACCCATTTATGGTTATTTGTCAACCATTTTATAATATATTTTGTATTATTTTTTGTCATTTTTATTTGACTAATAATAAAATTTATATTATAATTTAATCAACGGAGGTGTTTTTATGGTATTTATCTATGAAAATAACAAACAAGTTATTGTGGAAATCAAGAAACTCATGCTCGAAAACAAAGTATCCCAAAAACAAATTGCAGAAGTCTTGAACATTACTCCACAAGGCTTTACTAAATTACTGAACAAAAAGAATTTTGGTTTTGAAGATGCAAAAAAAATTTTAAACGCTATGGGATATAATTTAATAGTCGATTTTCAATCAAAGGGCTGATAAACGTCAGCCCTTTTTCAATAAAAATAAGGAGCGGATATACCGCCCCTTTTACGTATAATTTCTGATAATCAATTCTTTGTACCTTTTTTCGCCGCCAGCAACAATGCCCATGCTATTGTTCCGCTCCACTTCTTCTATGGTAAATCCCTGATACAGTTCCCTAATAAACGGATGATCATTATAGGAAAGCACAAATTTCCCTTTGATATTCGCCAGCTTGTCCCGCAGAAGGATGTGCTGACTTTCATCAAAAACAAAATCTCCTGTATCATAGTATTTTTCTGTTTCGTAGTATGGCGGGTCACAATAAAATAAAGTGCCGCATCCGTCATGCCTCTTGATCAGCTCCGCAAAGCTGCGGTTTTCAATTAAAACCGTGGACAGACGCTTCTTTACTTCTTCCAAATTTTTCAACTGCAGAACATCTCGTGTCTGGCAGCCAAAGGATGACACATTGCCGCCATAGGAAGTCTTGATCAGGAAAAGAAACCGTGCCGCACGTTGAATTTCAGTCAAATCTTCTCGATCAATGGTCTTTCGGCACATCTGGTACATTTCTCTGGAATTGAGCGCATATTCCAATTCCTTTTCCACTGCTTCTGGGTGATGCTGCATCATGCGAAATAGATTTACCAGATTTGAATTGATATCATTATATACTTCTTTCGGTGCATATTTTTCCCGATGAAACAGAACCCATCCAGCTCCACCGAATACTTCCACATATTTCTGGATACCTTCTTTGGGAAAACGGGAAACGATGGTTTCTCGTAACTGCTTTTTTCCACCTATCCATGTGATAAAGCTATTCATGCTCTCCCTCCTCTCTGTTTTAGATGTTTATTCTAACAGAGAGAAAGTCCCAAAAAGTACCATTTTAATTCATACATGAAAATATTTCGTTACGCCCGTTCCAGAATTGGTGTTGCTCCCTTGAATGATACTTTGTAACCTGTCTGTTCTGCAAAGTCCCGAATGGTGACGCAGTTTGTTACATTTCCATTTTCATCAATGACTTTGACGCCCATCATTTCCACTTCTTTTCCCAGTAGGATAACTTTGATTTTCTCCATCTGATTCCCTTCTTCCTGATACTTCACGCCAAAATGCAGGCACACGCCCCTGCAGATTGCCTTTGCAACCTTTTTTCTGTACGCATCGCTTTTCAGCAGTGCCGCTTCCTGCGGATTCGTCATAAATCCACATTCCACCAAAACCGCAGACATTTTCGTATCTCTCAAAATACCCAGACTGTTTCCAGATTCTTTGATTCCTCTATCCTTCAGTCCAGTTTCCTTGATGACTTCCGACTGGATTTTCTGCGCCGCATCCAGTGTATCTTTATCCTTTTTGGAATAAATCCAGCTTTCCACGCCGCTGGCGTCATTCCATCCGCTTCCAAAGGCATTGGCATGGATACTGATATACAGATCAGCTCCGGCGTCATTGGCCCTCTTTGCCCGCACAGAAAGCGGTGTGTCTGTTTCTTCCGGCGCTGTCTGCAGTACGGAAAAGCCGCAGCGTTCCAGTTCCTTTTCCAGATAATTCACCGTTGCTTTGTTAAATTCATTCTCTTTCATAACGGCTCCATTTGCGAAAGGCGGGGTACGTTTCCCCGCCGTTTCTGCACCATGACCGTCACCGATTGCAATCAGATACATGGTTCAACCTTCTTTCTTTTCATCTTGCAGACCTGCACTTGTTGGTTCGACGAAAACCCCCAGCACTGCCAGTGCCGCCGTACCCAGCAGGAAAGGATTTTTTACCACATCCAGCGCTGCACTACAAAGCGCATCCCAGCTCGTGAACATGGACGGTTCCATGCCCGTAGCCGTCAGGATAACGCCGCCGATGCCAACCCAAAACCAAGGATTTTTGAATCTGTCCTTATTCATAACGCTCACCCCTTTACAGATAAACAAAATCAGACCAGCAGTGTTCTTCTACTCTTGTACCTGCATCAGTATTGAACATGTTATACACAACATGAACAGCCAGTCTGTTGTCATATGTAACCAGAAGTGTTTCTGTGTAAATAACATGTTTACCTTCCGGAATGTGTGTATCATCCTCATGTGTCAGTCTTTCAGACCAGATCACATGACTGGTGCTGGTGCTGTTGGATGTATAACCCAGAAGCACCATGGGTGCCACCCAATAACCATGGATATTCAGCCACATACCATTGATTTTCATATATTCCGGCAGACGCTCATCGTCTTTTGCTTTGTGATACATTTTTACATAGGCTTCCTCTTTGGAATACTTGACTTCTGTACCATCCTTCATTTTTTCATGCCAGTATCCCTCTGTATCCAGCCATACTTCATGCCCAATGGTAGCAGCAGAAACGCCTTTGGCCCTTTCCAGCCATTCCTTTGTGATACCGCTTTTCAATTCATTCTGTTTCATGTTTCCTCATCCTTTCTGTTCTCATCTACTCTTTTCTATCAAAACACCTATGTGTTATGACCTCATCTTTCAAACCATTTCCCGTCCAAATCATGGAGCCGCTGTTCATGGTTCTGCAGCATGGCATCCTGATTCTCGTTATGGCTCCACAGCCGTTTATGTGCTTCTGTCTTTTTCTCATCCAATGTGTCTACCTGTTCTCCCAGTGCGTCGATCCGTTCTGTTAGCCGTGTCACCGCATTGGTCAGCGGCACAACGGTTTTCACAACGGTGATGAGAAATCCCACAAATGTAACCATTCCTGCCACAATTTCCCATGTCATATATATCACTTCCCTCCGGTAAGAATCTTCTTCCACCTTCCGCTTTCTTTTACATACATCTCCCCCTGTTCTTCGCTTTGGTACACAGTATATGGTTTTGTTGGCAATTCAAAATCAGATGTCCAACGAATAATATTAGAAATCCTTATCTCGTCCATAACTCCCTCTACTGAACCAACATCATTTTGATTTACATTTAATCCTATTCGAAGAATGCTATTTGTGATGTTTTTTGAAATGGTAAAAGTATTTTTCTTTTTTCCATTTATAAAAAATGTAAATTCTCCATTGTTGCCTATAAGTGCAACATGAAACCACTTCCCAACAGAAGGAGAAAATCCGGTTTTGTATTCGGCAGAATCACCGTGTGTTTGAAACGAAATTTCTCCATCAATTAAAATAATTTTAAATGTTCCACTTGATATACCTCCAATAAAAGTTGCATAGTTTTTTTTCTGCCTCTGATTACACCAAAAATCAATTGTAAATACAGAATTTGGATTAAAAATTTCTTCTGCCGTTTCCACTTTGTTTAAACCGGAAAAATCAATTCCCTTTTGAAATTTCCCATTATTCGAGATAGCACATCCAGTATTTACTATTTTTCGTCTATAAATACTACTATCAACAAAATCCTCGCAATGCAGCAGTAATAATGTATTTTCGTCCGCAACTCCCTGTACTTCTTCTTTAATGTAATAGTCACCATTACTTCCTAAATCATTTGATGGTAATTCTGGTCCATGTAAGACCTTACTACCGCTACCACTACCGACCTGCTCAGCTGTTACCCTATGCGGATTGTTGAAATCTTTCAGGTGCTGTTGCAAAAGTGTTTCGGCATTGTTCGACTTCCCGTAGGCAGTGTTTGCAACCTCTCCGGCATTCGCCCCTTTGGTAATAGGGCTTGTGACCGTTGGAGAAAAATCCCCTAACTCCATCTCCTCATATCTTTTCAAAAGAGGATCAAATTTGTATGAGATCACTTTCGCCTTTTTTAAGAAACCCATCTTTTGATTGAAAACAGTGACAGTATCTCCAAGAAAAACCCTCTCCAGGTTGGAATACTGTTTGTATTCTGCTGTCTGGGATAGGTCAGTAAAATCCACTTTGATGTTTACTTTTGGGATGTCTCCGCCATTTGCGAAATAATCCTCAACGATTTTTTGCAGATCGCTCTGTGTTTCCGCATTGGTATCCTCAATCACCCTGATTTTGGGATAGGCATAGTTTCCAATATACGGGCTGTCAATGTACTGTCCATCCAGTGCCAGACCATCTTTCCCAACGGGATAAATCCGGGTAGCCACATCCGAAATATCTTCCGTGACCTCCAGTCCCACAAGGTTTTTACGGTAAGCAATAAAAACACCCCTGTCACTGCCCAGGGATTCTAACATCGAAACGTTGAAAAAATCCCGTTTCAGTTCTCCGCCGTAAAAATAAAAAAAGGACTTTGTTTCGCCTTCCTGATCATCCCATTCTTCACGCAGAAGCAAAGAAACCGGATTATCCATGGTACAGCCAATACCGCCTGTATCACACGAAATATCCGTATAGAATGTAAACGGCATGGGAACAGACATCCCCGCTTTTATGGCGTCCATGGCGCCCTGTGCGCTGCCGGAAAACTCGACGCTTTCACAGATATTATCCATCAGGTCATAGAAGATATGCCTTGCCTGTACTTCTATCCCGTCCATGGTTGGCTTATGATAATAAATGCGAAAGGGCTGCTTTCCTTTTGGGGTTTCCGCCAAGACAATACGATCTATTTCAATTCGCTTCCACTTACCACTGGCATCGTAAGGATGTTGAAAGGTCAATGTAAAATCACCGTTAAATTCTTCGTAAACCACGCCAGAATTGGGGACCAGCATCCCCAATCCAATGGTGTCAAAATTTTGTTCATCCTGTTCGAAAATAATCACAATATCACCCCACAATGGGATTTCCATCTGCATCCAATCCAATTGCATTTAAGTTGTCGATCACCTGTGCCCGATACCGTTCTGGTACCAGTGTCACACCCTGTGTTTCGGGGTTGCATGTTCTTCTGCCTGCAATTACCAAAGCTGTGTACAAATCCAACATATTACCAAATCCTTTCTTGATATATATAAAAACAATAGTTACAAAAATCAGGTTAAGAAATCTTGTTGCCGTCCGCATCGTACCCCCTCTGATTCAAAACTTCCAAAACGTCCGCTCTCAAATGGGCGGGTACAACAGGAACACTTTTGTTTTCTTCGTTACAAGTACGTTTTTTGTTGACAACCAACAATACATACATTTCTACCATTATTTACACCATCCCTTCTGTGAGCGCAAGAACAGCTTCAAAAGTGGTTGCCTGTGCATCCATCATCATCAAATCTGTTTCCAATCGCTGTTCGTATTGATCCGCCATTGCCTCCATAATCATAAGCTGTGTTGTTTCGATGTTGTCAAGTTGTGTGGGTTCTGGAACTGTGATTGGAAATTCAAAGTTGAACTTCCCTGTTTCTTCATGGTAGTACATGCCCACTTCTGTTTCTTCTGTGGTTTCCACTGCAAAAACAGGATTTCCGTCAATATCCGGTGGATAGTACGGTTCTGTTTCGCCTTCCTTTATATCAATTACTACATTTTTTAGAACCATTGCATAAATCAATCTGAACCAGCCCCCCATCTAATAATGACAATACCATTTCCACCTTTACCACCAGTGTAAGAGTTCGGAAGTTTTGAAGAACCTGCACCTCCTCCTGCACCATATCCTCCATCCTTACCTGATTCTCCAACTATGGTTGCAGCGTTCCCACCATCTCCATAAGATCCACCACCTCCACCAAAACCTCTACGATTTATCAAAGAACCTTTTCCTCCTACCCCATACAGACCATTTTCACCATTTCCTCCTGCTCCTGCATCAGTTTTTGAATTTCCACCGCTTCCACCACCAGAACCACCAGAAGCCCCGCCAGTGTCATTACTTAAATCTTTTCCACCTTGTCCAGGTGGACAAGTAACTATGTTTCCAACAACAGTTGCGGTTCCTGATTTTCCATTTGCATCTTGTGCAGAACTTCCTCCAACCCCTCCTGAACCACCTTTCCCAATAGTTATCTGTATTTTCTGTCCGGAAGTAACAGAAGATGTTTTTTTTACACAAGCAGCACCTCCACCACCACTAGGAGATTGATTCCAGTTTAATGCACCGCCGCCACCGCCGCCGCAAGCAATGACTGTTATCTGGTTCACACCTTCTGGGACGGTAAAAGTGCCATCTTCTCTGAAAATTTCTTCGCCATCTTTTAATTGTAACTTGATAATTCGATTCAACTTACCAAAAACAGTGTTGTATGGTTCTTCGTCTGTTTCTTCACCGATTTTTGAAGGAATGTCATAAGCAACCAGATCTGCAGATCCTTTAATTGATTTTTCCAATGCTTTCCAGAATGTGTCCGTTCCTGCTTCAACAGATTCTTCAGACGGTTCACCAAAATTCTCCCGAATCGCATGCATATCGTCCAAAGCGTTCTGGATTTCAGAGAACAAAACGACTAACGCCCCGAACTCGTTTGAAGCTTCAATTGCCTCATCGTTTCTTGGCGACGGCATAACATAGATGTTAAACTCAAGAGTAGACAAAACTTCTGTTTCGCCAGAAAAAACAGCGATACTTGTGTTCAGTGTTCCGACCTCTGCGAGCATGCTTGTTGTGAGAGGGAACATGCAACGACCGTTTTCAGCATCAAGGATAGTGCCTTTTAAAAACTCGTTCACAGGGTTTTTCATAGGTGTTCTAGGGTCTGTTTTCACAGACATCGTCACCATATGCCCTGTAAGGTCAAATACTACGCCGTTATTAAATAACTGTACGTCAATGTTTCTTGAGTTTGCGTCACCTCTTACGGCGATTACTTTGCTCAAAATAGGCTCATTGATTTCAATTACCATCATGGTATTGTTTTGTGCCATTTACAACCACCTCCATCTTGGCTCAATTTCTATCTTCTCCACATTTCCGGTCCATGAGATTTCATTGTTCCCAACTTTCAATCTAGGAAACAAATCATCATCCAGATCATGCGGGGTATAGGTTACCCCCACCCCGTCCAACACTTCCATCATTTCCGATTCCAATACCACAGATTCTTGCAATCCGTCTATCCTATATTCCCTACCATTGATGATAAGCACAACACTTCCAGTTCCATAGATCTTGATTTTTGGTTCCGCTGCCACCGTTCCACGATTGCGCAGCAAAGACGGCTTTGTCAGCATAACAAAATCATCCACTGCGTTGACACTGTACTTAAACGGATAGGTGTCAAAGGTCACCTGAAATTTCTGGAAATACTGGAGCATCTTCCCGATGCTGATCTGGTTATCTACTCGGACACGATAAACCTTATCTGGTTCTGTGGAAAAAATGGCTTCACCGCTTCCGTCCAGCCATGCACAGATGCCATCCAGATTGGCACGCTCCACCACGGCACATTCCACCACTTTGTTGTAATTTTCATAGGTTCCCTCATCCACATGAAGAACCCCATCCCTTCCGGGTATTTCTTGTGTGCTCACCCGTCTTTTTGGTTTGTACACATCCGGCATAGAGGTGACGATGACCCCCATGTCCAGACTATTCTTTCCCCGGAAGATAAAATATGGTTTATACAGCGTTTCAAACCTCATGCTTTTCCTCCTTTCCGGGTGCTTTGCTGTCTGCGGAAAAATTCCAGTTCTCGTGCGAATGTTTCTACCGATCTGCCGTTTCCATTATCAATACGGTCCACATAGATATTGATATCTCCGTAAGCATAACTGCGGCTGTTGTTATTTTGCGTCACACTGCCGGAAACACCTGTCGGGCTTGGTACAACCTGCTGCATACCTCCGGCAATGATGCCGGAAAGTTTTTTGAGTTTCTTATTCCAACCAACGCCAACACCCTCCGCCATATATCCACCGATTTCTTCATACACGCCGGAAGGGCTGTTGATGTCCATAGATGCTCTTGCCGCCCGTACCGCTGCCGCCAGCACTTCCGCAATGGCATTTACTACGCCGCTCTGCCCATCTCTGACGCCTTTTGCGACACCTTCCATGAGCATCAAGCCCACATTCTGGAATTCCTGCTGGAACCCCTGTACCAATGCGATCAAACGGTCTTTCAATGCCGTCAGATATTCCGTCAGAATGGGTTCCTGTTCTGTCATTCCGGCAGTTACACTTTGGAATGTCTGGATGGCTGTGGTTTCCTGACTTCCAGAAACAGCATTGCCCACAGCCTGTTCCAAGGCAGTTCCCATCTGTGTTCCCTGGGATTCCATACCAGCAGCAAATTGTCCAGCAGCCTGGGTACCTGCCGCAAAAAGCTGTCCCTGCATATCTGCAATACTCTGGGGCAGTTTCTGAAAATAATTCTGTTCCAAAGCGGAAAACTCAGACTGATATACTTTTGCCGCTACTTCCTGCGCCGCTTTCTGTTTTTCCGCAAACAACTGCACATAATCATCAAAGGCACCATCAGACATGGAAATCAGCTTGTTCATGTAATCCATGGCATCTTCCATGCCCATATTGGTGATTTCCGATAACAACCCATCCGAAAGTCCTCTTTCCTGCAGCTTTTCCAGAGCATCCCCATATTTCTGGATCTGGTCAATCTCCTTCTGCAAATCTCCCAGCTGGAATTTTTCACCAATTACATTGCCTTCTTCGTCTTTGATGTCAATGCGCTGGAACAATTCTCCATAATCAGACAGCTGATCCTGCAAACTTTCCTGTTTGCTTTCGATGGCATCCAGAGCGGATTCGTATTCCTGCTGGAATGTCTGCAATTCCTGCAAACGGGCTTCATTGGCTTCTTGGGCAGTGGTTCTGGCTGCCTCCACCTGCTTTTTGTTCCACTCCGCTTCCAGTTCGGCGATTTCCTCTCGGATTTTCTGTACGTTCTCCCCTTCTGCTTTGCTCAGTTCCTGATATTTCTGGCTCAGATTATCCTGATACTGTTTTAATTCTTCCGCAGCCGCTTCCTCTGATGCTTTTTTCTGTTCCGCTTCGATCTTCTGATTGATCTGATTGATTTCAGCTTGGAGCACATCCCCTACTTTTCGGGCGGTTTTCTTTGCTACGGTAACTGCTCCATCCATTTCACCCGCCGCATGGAGCACACCGTCTGTCAAATCCTCCATAGCAGAGATGGGGACATCTGCCTTCCCCTTCAGACCATTTGCCAGACCGATGTCAACATTCTCTCCCACATTCTCTGACCACTTGGAGGGGGAATGTGTGTCAAACCCGCTTTTCCCTGTGAAAATGCTTTTGACAGTGTCCACCACCTCAGACGCCGCCGTTCCGATTTCCTTCACCTTTGAGAGGAGACCTTCTTTCAATCCATTCAGAATGTTCTTCCCGATTTCAACCATTTTTCCTGGCAGTGCCTTAATGGCATTGAGGATATTGGTCCCAACCTCGCGAACCACACCAACAGCTGTTTTTGCCATAGACTTCAATCCGGCTGCAAGAGAAGAAATGCCATTGGAACCGATGGTTTTCAGTGCCGCCGGGATATTGGAAAGTGTCGTTTTGATGGAATTGAAAATATTACCGGCAGTTGTTTTTATCGCCGGTCCCATAGACTTAATACCATCTTTCAGTGCAGTCATCAAATTTTTCCCCAATGACAGCCAGTTGAACGCCAAAAAGGCACTGACAATTGCCTGTATGATTTTCGGTATATTTGCCACCAATGTGGGGATGGCTTTTACCAAGCCAATGGCAAGATTCTTGATCAGCGTCAATGCTGCCACAATGAGTTTCGGTGCATTATCATTGATGATACCCGCAATATTGATGACGATCTGGGGGATGGTTTCAATCAGCGTCGGCAGGTTTTGAATGATGCTGTCTGCCAATGTCTGCAGCAAGGACAGCCCCGCATCCACCAGCGTTCCGACCCCGCTGCGCAGCCCTTCCGTAAATCCCACCAAAGACTGTAAACCACTTTCAATCATCAAAGGAAGGCTTTCTTTCAGCTTCGTTTGTAAACCGTTAATCAGGTCTGTAATGACAGAAAAACCGCCTTCTACGCCACCGTTTTGAAATCCGTCCATGACATTCAGCAGATTTGTCAATAAAGCGTTTCCCAGATTTGTGACGCTTGTGGTCAGCGGCATCAAAGCCGTTCCCAAACGCCCTGTGGTCTGCTCCCATGCGGCGCTGGCACGGTTTGCCGCTTCCAGTTCGGCGTTGTTTTCCCGCCAAGCCTCTGCCGCCTGCGTCAGCCCTTGTTTGGATAATTCCTGTAATACCAGATTCGCCCGTTCACTTTCACTCTTTGTGGCTTCCAGCTTTTTGTTGAAATCGTCCTCACTGGTACCCGCCCAGTTCAGCACATCCGCAAATGTGCCGGTCACCTGTCCCACTTTAACGGTTTCGTTGATGGCTTCCGCCAAAGAATCAATGGGAATGGAATCCCCGTATGTCGCCCATGCGCCGATTGCGCCGTCTGTCAGCTGCGTCAGCTGTTCCTGTGACAATTTCAACGCCTGTAGGTTTGCCGCTGCCGTTGCCGCCGATTGGTTATCCCCCAATACGCCATAAAGCTGTGTATAGGTCTGTTGGGTCTGCTCCGCCGAATAGCCCGCCTTTTGGCTGGAAACTTCCAGCGTCCCCATGATTTTGCTGTATTCCTTGGTGCTTTCTACCAGAGATACGATGCCGCTTACCAACGACTGGACGGCTCCGGCAATGACACCGCCGGCAAAAGCGTCTTTGAAGGAACTTCCGGCAGACTTGGCTTCTCTCCCCGCATCCTGTAAATCATCGGATAACTCATCCGCTGATTTTCCCAGACGATCCATCTGCCGCTTCATTTTGTTCATATCGGCTGTGGCACTGTTGATCTGGGATTCCAGATTATTTACCACACGCACCTGTTTGTTATAAGCATTTTGTGCCCGGATGGCTTCTGTGGAATTGGCGCCGAAACTTCTGGTGGCATCATCCAGTTCCCTTGCCAGCTCATCCAGCTTTGCTTTTGCACGTTCGGATTGCCCAGTCAAAAGGGAAATCTTATCCGCACTGGCTTGTATCGACCGTTCCAGCACTTTCCCTTGGGCAGTTAAAGATTCCTCGCTGTCCTCCATACCTGTGAAAGAGGAAACCACCGCTTTCATTTCAGAACCCAGATTTTTCAACTGGGCGTTGACAGCGCTCAAACTGTCCCGAAAGGATTTCTCACCATCGATGCCGATTCTTGCACCAATGTCTGTTGCCATTTCATCTCACCCCCTTCCGGAAAGAAAAAAGCGCCTGCAAATACAGACGCTTACTCCAACTTCAATATTTCAAAAAATTCTTCTCGTTCTTCTTCCTCCGTTTTGATGTGCTTCAGCTTTGCCCCTTCTTTCTTGATCTGTTCAATGGCGATCAGGTCACACAGTTCCCCAAAGGGCATCTGCCAAACCAATGTATAGGGGATTCCAAGCCTTAAACCATACCAGATGTACCATTGGATACTTCCGTTTCTTCCTCCTGCTTTGGGTCTTTTGCCGCTTCTTTCTCATCTTCCGTTTCCACTTCCCGCCGCATATTTCCACTGATTGCGGAAAAAATATTGAATTTCAGTTCCGCAATATCATCCGCCCCAATGACATCCAGCAGAAAATCTTCTGTCAGCGGTTCCGGTGCGTCGTTTCCCATCAGTTTCTGGTAAGCACTGCCAGCTCTGCTCATTTCCGACAGCAGCCAGAAGCACTCTGTCAGAATTTTTCCAATATCTCCAGCTTCGCTTTCCAACGCACTGCCGATATTGTCGATGGAACCATATCTTTGATTACACGCCACCATTACCCTCGCACTGAAACTCAAAGGGTACTTCTCTCCTGCGACTTCCATCATACCTGTTTTCATTTCGTTTCTCCTTTCTTACAACACCGCAAAATCAACTTCACCCGATCCAATGATCGGGCTTACGGCTCCCCCGCAATAGACAGGAACTGTTTGATTGCCGCTTCTGCGTCTGCCTCACTGTTCATGACGCTGGATACCTTTTTCCATGTGTGTTTCTCTCCATCACTGCGCAAAATGGTGCCGGAAATTTCCGGTGTACCAAATTCAATGGTTTCTCCCTGTGTGGTAAAGGTATCGCCGGGATTGTTCAGCTTGATTTTAGGCAGGATCACTGCCTGATACCCAATCACATTGTTATTCTGCACTTTCACAATGGCGCCAAAGCCCAGATAAGGCGTATTCTGATCATCATCCCAGTTGTACCATTTGGGTGTTTCTGTTTTGATATCCTTGCTGGTAATGGTTTCTTCCGTAACGCCCAGCACCTTCATCATCACATCAGGCAGCAGATCGTCCGTGGTCAGTGTCAGACTTCCACCGCTAAAGGTATTGGCACTTTCCGCAGGCCCGTTATCGGCGTACAGGATATTGTCATCACCTTCTTCCAGTTCCAAAGACAGTTCCACTGCCTTCCCCATCAACGCCCCTTCTGCGTATGTGACCGTACTTCCTGTATTGCTGTATTTCGCAAAATAAGGTTTGCTCAAACCAATCTTTGCCATCTATATCACTCCTTCATTTTTTCCTCAATTGCTCCTTCAATGGTTTCTTTCATGATTTTCTTTGCTCTGTTTCTCGTCAGCCTTATGGCATTGTCAAAAAAAGGCTGCTTACTGCTGAAAGAAGTCCCGCTGTTGAATATCCTTGCCACCATCACATTTGGCTGTCCATTGGGGTATTTTGGCGTTCTGACGGCGTTATAACCATCAAAGCCAAGTTTGACATTGCGGAATCCTCCATCTGTTTCCATGGGAGAAATACCAAAGCTTTCCAAAAGTCCCTGCTTCTGCTTTGCCCGTCGTTGGGATTCTTCCGGTGTTTCGTTGCCGCTCAGACTTCCGGTGTTCAGCCAGTGGATACCAGCTTTCACTTCGTCTGCCACTTCTTTTGCCGCAAGGTAAATGGCTTCATTTTCAATACGTTCTATATCTTTGGACAAATCCTGTAATTTTTTCTCGTAGCTTTCAAAGCCATAAAATGTAATTTTTGCCATCAGCCCACCACCTCCCACCGCCATTCGTAATGAATATACCTTGTTTCTTCTTCGTATTGTACGGAATTGAGGTAATAGGAGATTTCCGCGTTTTCCAGTGCCGTTTGGATTTCCACAATGGCTGGATCGTTTTCTGTTCTGGTAAAAAAATCAATGGTGCCGGAAAGTACCTGCCCGACCTTTTGATTATCTGCCGCTAGTTCTTCTCCCTCTCCATCCTCTGCCCAGACCACATATCTGTCCGCCTTATGAAACGCGTAGAAGTGAAACACCGGTACATGAACTTGTCGTAATGCCTGTTCAATCATAGCTGTTTGGAACATCAGCACTCTCCAACCTTTCTAATGTCAGCTTTGTGATTTGCAAACCATTGTCATCTTTCATTTTCTGTGCCAATAAAACACGAAAACCACTGCCATCATCCAATTTTACAATATCTGTCATTCGAATATCCTGCCACAAAGGTATATTTACGACCGCATCGGCTTTTTGCTGGGCTTGCAATGCCGTATAATACCGCTGAAATCCCAAGGTATCATAACCAAAGTAATGCCGACCCTTTAAGATCGGCGTTTCCTTCGGCATAGCACCGGGCGGCGCTGTATTTTCCATGCGGTAAACTTCCAAAATACCATCATCAAATGTCATAAAGCACCGCCCTTCTGTTTGAACAGGATATTATTCAATTGGTACCGTAAAAATCTTGGCATGGTTGTTTCAGCAGAAGCACGTTTTCGGAATAAGTAAGCCGCGTAACTGATCACAGCCATATCACACGAAATATCATTTTTTATCAAGGTAATGCCTTCCGTTTTGATGGCTTCCTCTGCCTGACTGAGCAGTTTTTTCAAAAGTACGTCATTGGCAGAGGTCAGTAATTGCAAATCACATTTCAATACTTCCAGTTTTTCCTCTGCTGTCATCCTGATTCCCCCTATGCGGTTACGCCCCTTGCTTTCAATTGTGTAATGATTTCATTGACCTTATTGGCAATGGTCGCCGCATCCGCAGATTCCGGTGTCGCAATGGCTTCAATGGCTGTCGCTGAGCCTGTCAGTCCTGCGCCCGCGGGACCTTGGTCACCTTTTTCGCCTTTTTCTCCCGGATCACCCTTGGGACCTTGTGGTCCTGTTTTTCCGGTGTCACCTTTTGGTCCCTGAGGTCCTACCTGTTCATTCGCGACACCCTGTTCCAATTTATTCATTTTTTCAGCGGTGATCACATCGCCTTTGTTCCATGTTGTCGGTTCGTATGCCATATTCATGCCTCCTTATACAGTTTCATTTTCCGCAATGGTTGCCGTTCCGATCATTCCCGTCCCGATTACGGCATCTGTGGACGGGGGCGTTACTCCCCCTTTGTGATTTGAACGGTGTATACTTTTACAGCGTTTCCATTTTTTACAGTGACGGTCAGAGGATGTGCAGTGCTGTCTGCCAGGAATGTGACTGTGCCGCCGTTTTTCACATTCTTACCGTTATAGGAAATTGCAACAGAAGCCTTTGCCTGTGCTGTGGTTGCTTCTACCTTTGCGCTTGCCGCAGAAGCCGCAGCAATGGTATAGGTCAATGTATCTGGATCAAATGCCGGATTCAGGCTTTCTGACCCAATGACCAACTCATTCAGATCCGCGTCATTGGCAGTATCTGCCGCGAAATCCATTTCTGTAGTAACTTCCTGATTATTGATGTTGATAGCGACAAACGCCCCTGGAATGACAGGCTGTCCATCGGCACGTTCTTTTCCACGGAATACAGTGTTGTCCTGAATGAACTGTACTTCTGTAGACAGATCAATCTGCATTGCTCCTCGTTCAATCCACAGATACAGATCGCCGTATCCACCGATAATATCTCCATCAGGAATAAACTCCAGAATATCCACATTACCATCTGTAATTGGCATCACGCCTGCGATTCTGGACACAAACTCACCGGTTGCGGTGGCACTGATGAGTTTTGCCTGAATCTGGGCATATGTTTTTGAGTTCATCGTCCAGAATTTATCACCACGGGCATATCTGGTGTATGTATTGCCCGCAGCCAACGCAAAAGCGGACAGGAATGGAATAGGTTCCATACTTGCGCCATCAATCTTAATCATATTGGTATCGCTCAAATCGACCCATTCCGGCGCGTTTGCGGGATATCCTGCCGGTTTAGAATCCTGTGCCAGTCTTGTCACAATCCCCAGAGGCATTTTGGATGTCGCACCTTTGCCGTAAAGAATGGCTTTGTCGATGGCATAACCAATAGATTCAGACAGCATTTCCACAATCCAAGAAGCCAAGTCCAGATTGCTGGTGGTGTCCTCTAGCAAAGAGTTACATACTGGCACATAACCTGCCACCTTATAGCCATCCAATGTAATCTGGTGGAATACAAAGGAAAGTTCATTGATCGCACCGCACATTTCTGTCCAAATCGCTTCCGGTACCGTGCCTGCAATGGTCTGTCTGGCTTCACCCGCAACCTGTCTTACACGCACACGGTTCAGCAATTTGGAATAGCGGTACATATTTTCGGAAATCAGTTCCATGAAAACAATTGGAATTTCCAGATCACCGCCGGAAATTGCCCGTTTACTGCCTTTCTGTTCTCTCATTCTGCTCAGGAACGCTTTCACATCTTCCCTCTCCACAATGGCAGTTCTCTGTTCCATTGACAAAGAATCAAATGCTCTCACATTCATGGGAAGGCTTCTGATCTCAAATTTGCCCATCATTCTCTCCATCCTTTCTGTTGTTCCATTTTTTCCCGCTGTTCTCTGTTCCGGTTCTTCCGGTTCCTTTTCTGTTTTTTCCAGTTCCGACTCCAAATCGTCAATTTCATTCTGCAAACTTGTCTTTGCCGCTTCATGCGCCTCTTTTTCCGTTTCAAACTGATCGACCGCAGCCGAAACAGTCTGCTGTTCCTCCTCTGTCTGGGCTTCCGCAATGGCAGCCTCCAGTTCTGACTCACGCTTGGTAAAATCAGCGTCTTTTTCTCTTAGTGCGTCCAGTTCTTTGTTTTTCTTATCCAACTTTGCTCTCAGCATAATTGCTTTCAATGCCATTTTTTACACTCCTTTCAAACGGTTTCGCATCATTTCCCGCCATTGTTCCGTTTTCTGTACCTGTATCTGTTCATATCTGTGCTTTACCTCCGCAAAACTTTCCTGATTCCTTGCGGAAATGCTGGTTGCCTTATATGCCGGGAAAGTACATGGGGAAACCTCAAACAACGGGTCAACTTCTGTGATCTTCGTATGGTAAATGCCCTCGTCGTCCCACCATTCTTCCTGACGTGCAATGTCAAATCCGAAAGAACAGCCGTCCACATCCCCTCTGGCAACTCTGGCATAACCATTTACCGCTTCCTGATCCTTTTCGTTGATTTCTACGCTGCCCCACAAACCAACCTCATCTTCCCGCAAAACCGCGGTTCCGTTTGCGGTAGAACCCATCACGATATTGCTGTCATGGTTCCACAGGACTTTGACGTCCTCACCAGAAGCAAGATAGCGCGCAAACGCGCCCCGCTCAATGGTTTCTATCCATCCGGACCAAACCTCATACGTCTGACCAAATACAGCAAAATACCCTTCCAGATATTTTTTTCCGCCTTCTTCTCTGGTTTTCATATCCTGCATTTTTAAAATCCTTTGTTCCACTTACTCACCCCCTTCATTAGATGGAATCAGCTTGCTCTGTTCTCCGATCATCCCTCTTGGAATATAGTTTTCCAGGATCACCAATTCATCCAGACCTTCTCTTGGCGATAAGCCCAGCCAATCCCTAACCTCGTTTCCGCTCATAATCCCTCGTACAAACTGATCATCCGCAATGGCTGCCATATCTCTAAGTTCGTAGTTATACAGGCTGCGGGGATTAAAACGAAAATACCACTCCGGTTTGATCAAAAGTTTCCTGCTCAATTCCTGCTCCATCATTTGCGCTATCGGCATGATGGTAGAAGAAATGAAATTGTTCCATGCCTCCCTTTGGAATTCCCCTACGCCCAAAACAAAAGACGGCACACCCAAAATAGAAGCTACCGTCTTTTTATCAAGTTGCACCATATCCGCCAGAGCCAAATCCGAAAGAGATAATGGTTTTACCTGTTCAATTTCAAATTGTTCTGCTGGGATCATCCAAGGTTCTCCCGCTTGTGTCGTATCAATATAGCTGTTCAACAATTCCCTTCTGCCTTCCGGGCTTGCGAATTCTTCAGTCAAAGCATCCACTTTCACTATGATACTTGGTTTCCACTTGGACTGCATGAATCCTTTTTCTGTCGCAGCTGCCTGTTTCAGATTATTTGCCACGTCACGCAGGGCAATTGAAATGCCTTCGCCTTTCCATGGGTATTTTGTGCCTGGATGCAGGACAAAATGCAGGATTTCATCCGGTTCAAAGGACATACCATTGATGTCCACCCTATAATCCCATGTGGTTACCGGCACAAAACTGACCATTCCTGCCGGAACAGGGTTCAAATCCTCCAAAAGTCCCATTTTCAATTTTGGCAAAACAACCGCGTTTCCGTCACCATCCAAAAGCATCGTCCGAACAATCCATTGAATAAAAGCGGAACGAGTCATATTTGTGTTGGGATAAATATCCAGCTTGCGGCTCAGTTCATTCCTAACACGGATATCCCCATCCTCTGTGTTTTCCATCAGATGAATGGTCATGCTGCCGATCAGCTTTGCAATGCTGTTGACCGCAGTAATGATTTCCGGATTATGAGAAAGGCTCGTATAGCCATGACACGTCAGTACATCAAAAGCATCGGTACTGCAAAACCATGCCGTTGTCCGCTTTTTCACTGGTTCCGCTCTCACTTTGTTCTTTGATCGTCTTCTTTTGTTACTCATGTTTACCATCCCTTCCAAACCACGCATTTGCTTTTCTGCTACGTTCCATGTTTTCTAAATATCGAACACACGCAAAAACAGAAGCATCAAACAAGTCAATACGATGCTCCGGCTGTACCTTTTCATATTGAATCATATCATCCGTTTTTTCCACTGCCATTACATTCTCCACGCAATACTCGTATGCATCAGAATGCAAATAATAAAGTTTTCCGTCTTTTGCGCTTTTTTCAATATGACGGAACCCCTCGGATTTTTTGTAATAATATTGGGGCTGGTCAATGATGTTGAAATGCGCTTGCTTCATACCAATGAAATATTCTCTGCAAAACTTTCGGTCATGTCCGACCTGTTTGATTTTGAATCCTTTCTTCCGCATATCCTGAAACCACCGGATCACGTCCGCCTGATTTACGGTAGGGCTGTTGCATAATGTAAGCCATCCATCCTCTGCCCACCCAAACAAAGGAATGTTATCCTGATCCGCTTTCAGATGTGCCGCTACCACTGGGAAAAACGCATGGGGGATAATAATATCCACTCCCTGATAATTGCCGAACAACGCTACGGCGGTCAAGTCATGCAGCTTAGACAGATCGGCGCCCCCATACCAGTCAATGGGAAGTTTCGCAAGCTGGTCCAATGTCCAGTGATATGTTCTGTCACTCTTTCGGAATTCATCAATGTCAAAGTATGCTTTCAAAGAATTGGTATAGACATTCAAAGACTTTGCGAAAAAATCTTTTCTTTGCTGCGGGTCATTCTGTGCCTGCAAAGCGTCATTCATGATCTCATTCGGTCTGATGGATACACCGTAAGCAGGATTTGCCATTTCATGTATTTTGGCATCTGTAAAGTCCACACTGCCATCTTTGATGCCTTCCGGCGCGCAGCACATGAAAATAAAATACTGCTCATCCTGAACCGTTCCATCTAATACCTTTCTGCAGTACTTCAGCCTTTGTCCCAAAAATAACTGCTCATCATCCCCTGCAGTGGAGATACCGATGATCAGTTTATTGGTATATGCTTTTTGCGCCTCTTTGAAAAGATTGTATTGTTTTGGTTTTTTGAGAGCATGTACTTCATCTACAATACAAATGTTGGCATTTAAACTGTCTTGCGCGTCTGGATTCGCTGCCAATGCTCTGATAAAAAAAGAACCATCCGGCAGCGATGATTCCATACTATGTTCGTTGTTGTTATCAATTACCTTGACGGATCCACCATCTTTGCTGTTTTCTCCCATCCTGTTGATGTTGTACTTTAAAAAATTGAAACTCTCCAATGACTGCATCAACGCCGCGGAAGCAATATAACACTTTGATCCGCTTTTTCTGTACAGCAAGGAGAGTGCCCATGCCAAAGCTGCTGCAAAGCTGGTTTTGATATTTTTTCTTGGGATGAAAATCAGGGCTTCATGAAATCTTACAATCTCTGTTCCTTTTAATTTGAACCCCACCAGATTGTAAATAATAAATTTGTGGAACGGTTCCAACAAAAATGGTGTTCCTCGAAGCGGCGTCCCATCCAGTCTTTCTCCTTGCTGGTGGCAGATCGTTTTCTCTATGATCTGGATACAAAACTCAGCCGCCTTGTAATCCATCCAATACTCCTCGTTCTCCAAATCCGAAAAAAACCGTTCCACAGCCTGTTTTAATTCTTCGCAAGCGATTTTTCTACCTTCTCTGATGCTTGTGGCGTACTCCATAACAACCGCCCAGTGCTTAGCTTTCGATTTCCGCAAGTGCCGCTGCCAAGCCTTTCTGTCTAGTATCTTTCTTTACCCCATCCCCCGTCAGCTTTTTGTAAGATGATGGGGTAAGCCCTAACTCCCGCCAGTACGCCAATGCGGTTTTATTCAGTTCATCCCAAATGACCAGAATCGGATTTTTCGTCATATTTGTTGAGCCGCCTTTGTTGGTATATTCAATAACAGATTTTCCTCCGTTTTCTTCGAATTCCTTTCTCGTCTCATCTCTCTGAACCAATATGAGGGCAAGGGAGTCTATGACACTGTCGTAGTTTTTCCCTTCAATTCCAAGTGCAGAGAGCTGCTTTTGTATTAAGTTTTTATACTTTGCTTTTGTCATCGCTGCCATTCCTGCACCCCTTTCATCATTTTTTCGCTCAGAGTTGGAAAAGTCTATACCCAAGCCACCAGATCACTTTCATTCTCATCCGCCATATAGGGGCGGGGTCACTTACGCCAGTCAATGCCTGGAATCGTCCTTCTCTGCAATGCGATTCCCATTTCTGTCAATGCTCCTGTACTTCTATTCTCCAGCTTATTGTGTGTTGCCATGCTCACAGAAATTAAATTCCAATCACAATAAGCATATTCAGGATATTCAGCCGCAGGATAGATATGATGCACGATTGTTGCCTGTACTCTCCTGCCGTATCTGAGTTCTATACAATCAAGGTATTGATCCATGCGAAGGATGTGTGCCCTCTTTCTTTTCCATTTCTTGCGGGTATAATCCATAACTTTCCCCCCTATGCAAAAGGGACACCAACATTTGGTTAGTGTCCCAACTTCATAATGCCATGATGCCATAGTAGCATAAAAGTAGGTCCCTTTGGTTACCCTTTTTTAGTCGAAAGAATATAAAAAAATTTTCTCCTGCTTTGATAAAACTGTCGTCGCCCAACCGACGCTCCCAGGTATTCATATGGAATACCATCAACCACATTACTAATGATATATGGTGAAAGTTCTTTATCCGCATTTTCCGCAGCCTGCTCAATCATTTTCATATCTGATTCTAGCTGCATACGTTGTATAGCTATATCTGATGTACGATCCACAGTTTTCTTTCCAACACTTTCTCCAATAGGAGGTGAAGAAATTTCTGTTATTGAACGTAGTTTTGATTGCTTTTCTCTATACTGCATACAGAAATACTTTAGTTCTCTGTAACGATTTGTCGATATATTGTACTTTTCAAGACGTAAGTCCTTTTTATTTGGCATCACCGATATTCCCTCCCCGTAGGTTTATGGCGAATCTGGATCCGTTCGATCAACTCGAAGTCACAGATCCGCAATAAATCCTTGATCAGTTTGATGATACGGTTGGCATTCTCATCGGCTTCCTGCTCTCGTTTATGTATGGCATGTAAAACTGGCGATGCAGTCGGGTCATAGTATCCGCTGCCATTTCGGCTGAGTTCGTCCATATTCAGTCCTCCTTGTCATCCACTTCGTAGTTTTCAAAAATCCACTGCAAAGCGTTCACATATTCTTGTTTCGTTATGCTATTAAACGGCATACCGTTTTTAACAACAATACTTATAGCCTCCATTTTTTCGGCGTTACTTTCTTGACTGTTATAGATGTTGCAAAAAATTGCAACTGCTTTACCTAATTTCATTCCATCACCATCCCGTTTTATTGAATACTTCAAACCTTGCTTTTACCATAGGTTGTTCCATAGCTGCAGCAATACTCATACCATGGTTACGGGCAAATGTAACAGCATACTCTCCGGCTGGGTTAAGCATTTTATCAGGTGCTTCACTACCTGCAAGGACTTTTGCTTTTTTAGGCTTTCCCTTGTCGTTGCATGCCTCATCGCAAGGCTTATCAAACTTCGAACAATAATTACAAGGTGTCATATACACACAAAAAAATGAATTTTTATTTACCATCATAGTTATTCCTCCTTATCGTGAATGTTTCCGATGACTTCAAAATCTTTTTCTGGGGTAAAGTCGTTCATCCAAATAGGGTTGTACGCACCTCTAACAATTACAAATTGACATTTCTCAGAAAGATATTTTACAGCAGCAGGGATTCCAGGTTTTTTGCTGCCAATTATTGAAATAATATCCCCATCGAAAATTTTGACGCCATTTTTATCTTTCAATCCTACGTACTGGCAAACCGTGGATGGGTCTATCTTATAAGTATTTACAACAGTTCCACCCGGAAATGGTTCAAAAACAGTCATTCGGTTCAATTCTTCTCCTGTAATGCTAGGGAACGGGAATCCCTCTACCCATTCTCCATTATCCAACCGTTTCGCCTTAAACAAAATCTCTCTCATAGCATCCTCTCCTAATTTTCCAAATCAATCGCTTCACCCATGCTATAACTCGCTCTATTTTCCGCTGCTTTGTTGAATGCTTCCACAAATGCCTTTGTTTCTTTTTCTTCGATCAGTTCATAAAACATATCCTCTGCCCAATCTTCGTACTGGTCATCACCAAGCATTTCCGTCAACGTGGTTATCAATTCTCTTTCATTGATCTGTACGGCATCTTTTACAGCTGTAAAAAATTCAAGATTATATCCCTCGTTATATGCAATACAGCTTGCGATTTCCCCTGCTTCAATGACTTCAGTCATTCCTTCTTTATATTTGACAATGATCAATTCACTCTCTGGTATCTGTGATAAATTTTTCATTTTTCCTCACCTCACGAATATTCTCTACACCTAAAATACAACTTCAAAAAATGTCAGGATATTCATACTGTTCTCCTTATCCAACCATAATTTTTTTCAACATTTCCATACTTCCAATTTTCTCCCCGCACATTTCTGGAAGATTTGCCCGGACAAGGGCTTCCGCAAACGGCGGCGGTACTGCATTGCCGCATCTTGCCACCTGCTTTGTCTTTCCATAGGTTTTTCCGTCACAATCCTTATCGATGATGTAATCAGCAGGAAATCCATTTGCCGCATATAACTCTTTCGGTGTGAGCATACGCAGTCCAATATCACTGATAAAGTATTTTTGATTTTTTATGGAAATCAGCAGGATTTCATCACATCCGATTTTGTAGTCAGCATATCGATTGAGTAATTCTCTGATTTCATTCCAATGCCACAAATCTGTATTTTCTCTCTCCAATTTGACAATGGTTAAACCGAAATGTCCTGGGGACGTTGTAACAGTATGAAGTGGATCTGATATTTCTTGTCCTATTCCAGTTTTATAGAACTTTGATAAAAATGTTGCTGATATTCCATTATGATCTACCGCTGTAATTGTTCCCAGCGGCTCTTTTGCAGAACTTCCACAGCCAGTGTATCCACCGCTATAAAATTTTTCCATGTGAACCGCTGTCACTGCTTCCCTATCTTTCGCCGTTACCGTATGCAATGGATCAGCAGCAGAAATACCGCCTCTTTCGTTTCCATAGTACTTTGTAAGATATGCCGCCGAAACTCCATAACGGTTGGATGCATCCAATGTCATCAGCGGTTCTGTTACTTTCTGCCCTCTCGTTTTTTCTGACTGTTCTGTGTGATACTGTACCAGTGAAGGCATCATCAAGCATTGCTCTGCTTTGGAAACCGTTGTCCTGACAGGTTCTTCTACGCTATAAGAACGATCTTTTGAAAAACCCGTTTGTCCTATGGCTGTCATTGCCGCAGAAAGAAGCATCTGTCCACCACCTCCTCCTGTTCGAATGGTATCTATGGGAGAATCTGCGGCATGTCCTGTCGCATTACTGGTATTGGAAACCGTCCAAATCGAATATGGTTCCAAAATCGGTGATACCAATCCATATCCGTTCTTTGCTGTGACAGTCTGCACTGGATCTGTTGTTTTCTGTCCCCTGAACTCTCCCGTATGATTTACCATAACCAAAAATGGCGCAGAAGTATTTAATACGAACTTGTCCAGCCCTCTGATAATTCTTTTTATGGTATTCTCTGCCAGCGGACGCACCGCACGAATTCCGTATTTTTCTTTGATTTCTGCTGATGTATCAAAAATAGAAGGACATGGCAGGGACCAATCTATGATTTCAGCCGCACTTCTCCATGGTTTTTTCCTGCCTTCTTTCACTTCTTCGCTACCTGCCGGCGCATGCGTCTTTTCTGGAAATACAATTGGCTTTCCGTCACATCGTGCAATCAGAAAGAAACGCTTCCGTATGGTAGGCGCTCCATAATCTGCCGCTACCAGTTCCCTATGTTCTATGCAGTACCCAAGGCTTTCCAGCTGCTCTTTCCATTTCCGAAATGTTTCTCCCGCTCTGCTTTTGACTGGTTTTCCTTTCCTCACAGGTCCCCATGTCTGGAATTCCTCCACATTTTCCAGAATGATTACTCTTGGACGCACTGTCCCAGCCCATTTCAGCACAATCCACGCTAACCCTCGAATATTTTTGTCAATGGGCTTACCACCCTTTGCTTTTGAAAAATGCTTGCAGTCCGGTGAAAACCAGGCAAGCCCTACCTTTCTTCCTCTGCACACTTTCTTCGGGTCCACATCCCAAACCGATTCACAATAATGTGTGGTGTAAGGGTGGTTCGCCTTGTGCATAGCAATGGCATCTGGGTCATGGTTTATGGCAATATCCACTGGGCGTCCAGTGGCAAGTTCAATGCCGGTAGATGCGCCGCCTCCGCCTGCAAAATTATCAACAATCAGTTCTTCTAATAAGTTGATCTGTTTCATTTCTTGCCCACCTCCTTCTTCAACACCTCATCCGCCACTTCTCTGATTTTCTGACAAATGATTTCAAACCATTCCCGATCACCGTTAAGGATTGTCCGTGCCAAATCTCGCATCAATCCTTTTTCCTCTGCCCGCAGCCAGATAGCAATGAGATTGGGTTCATTGGGTATCTGGTTATCAAATATCCGATAAAACATGTACGCCAGCAGATGTTTCCGAATCTGCGAATTGATTTCATCGAATGTTTTCCAATGCCCACCAATGGCTTCCCGTCCCAACTCAAGAGCCTTTCCTCTGCGTCCAATGAGCGTCAGATACTTCTCTGCCTGTTCTTTTGTTTCTATCTGTGCCATATTGTCCTCCTTTCATGGAATTGTGTGACATTTTGTTTTTTGTGTGAATTTGTGTGACCAAAAGTCACACCTCTGAAACCATTGATTTTACTGGATTTTCTAACTGTTTTTTTCTATTGTGTGAAATGTGTGAAGGTTTTTGCATACCTCGCATACGTAGAAACGTGTATATAACTATCTTGTATATATACTCCCATATATAAGGTGTGTGTAAATCGTCACACAAGTCACACATTCACACATCTGCAAAATCAAAACGGGCAAAAACGTTGATTTTACAAGGAAAACGCCATTTTTTCATTTTTCACACACTGCCTGTCCTTCATTCTGAAAAGTCACACATTTTCAAAAGGGGCATTCCTCACTGTCTGGAACATCCTCCAGCTGCATCTGCCCGTTGGGGTCTTTGATGATCCAAACGCAGGAAACTGCCTCGCCATTGATTCGTTTTGTCTTGGTATATCCCTTGCTGACCTCGATTTTCCCTGTCTGTTTCATCCAGCTAAGCAAGGATTTTGCGCTGTATCCAGCTTCCACACAGATTTTCTCAAACCGGCTTTTGATAACATAAAAATAGGTATCATCCACCATGCCCCAGCATTCCATGATGTCGTCATCATCATCGAATTTCTTTTTATTGGCTGCCAATGTTTCACGGATGTATTCATAAGCTCGTTCATTCACAGACACGTCTTTTTTGGATTTCAGGAAGGGTTTCACATCCTGTGGCTTCAACGCCAGACCATCATGGAATATGGCTTGTTCCGCCAGAAAATCCGCTGCCAGTATCAGCGCCATTGCCATGGATTGTTTCCCCGTTGTGTCCATCTGTTCCAGCTCTTTGGAATAGATTTTGTAAAGCTGCGCTGCTGTCGTAAAGCTAGGGTCATTCCGTTCCAGCCATTCCACAAAATACCTTCCGGCAAAACCAAAATTCTGCAGGCAGGTATCTGCCACATGCTTGGGGTCAGAAAATAACGCCGTGGTACATTCCACTTCAATGATACGGTTCACCGCCCCACCGCCGCTGGAAACCCCTGTGATGGGCATTTCCCCGTTGGTGAGGATGCAGTTACACCATGTAGGTGTTTCGTCCACGCCGCCGGCTTTATTCCCTCTGGTCTTGCCGACACCTTCTGACAGCTTGTATATTTCTTGGTCGAAGCTTTCCCTACTTGAAGCAATCTGCAGTTCATCCATGATCAGGGGTAAGTTGTAAACAAAAGCCGCAGAGCGTTCTTTCCCTACGGCAGTGCTGTTGAATGTCTGGATATACCGTCCAGGTCTTGGGTCTGCCCAAACGGAAGCAGCAAGCATCAAGCCAACAGTCTTCCCTGCCTCCGTACCACCCCAGAAATGGACGAAAAAAGGCAGGCAGTTAAGCGGTTGCACCAACACCGATGAAAGACTCGCCGCAATGAGAATACGCCCATAGAGGCTGTTTTTGCGAACATCCAGTGCCATTTCAAACCATTTCGTAAAATCTCCCACCTGTTTCACGCTGTCAAAAAAGTTCTTGCAGGACACATCCCCGTCAAACTCCAAATGCTCTACATACGGCGAAAAACCATAGTCTTTTACCCAACCCAAACGCCCAATGCTGCTGACCTCCTCAATACGCTCATAGTTGAGATTTTCCGCATCATGGAGATACCGCACCAGAAGTCTGGCGTTCTCGCTGTTCACAGCCACACCACGTTCCGCCAGATCCAGAATCTGTGACGCACTGGCAAGGGTTCGCTTGCTTTCTACCAACGACCGCCAGAAATTACCTTTTTTATATTCGATCTTCAGCTTTTCCGTATTGTTGTCGATATTGACCAGACGCTTGGTGGGCAAGATGGGGTGGATGCACGCCAGCATCTCCCCCATTTCTGTTTCCACCCGGATGCCGTCATCATCGGCGATCCAGTTGCCACAGTCCAGTTCTATGGGCTGCCCGGAAAAATTGGTGGCGTTTTTGATAGCACGCCCCTGATTGCCCATAGACTTGCAGTATTCTTTAAACAGTGCCTTGAAATTTCTTACCTTTACTGCATTGGCGATTGCCGTCATTTGCTCAATAGCTTGGATAAATACAAAATTATTGTCCCGATAGCGGTAAACGACCTCATAAGGCTCTGTTGTCTCCAGAAAATCTTCTTTTGTATATTCTCTAAATTCCAAGATCACCACCGCCTAAGATTTTTACGATTTTCGCTCCAGCCTCCTCTTTTCTGCAGAACAGGAATTGGCAGCCATGCCGCTGTTCCATGGCAGAAAGGATTTTATACAGGGTTTCTCCTGTGGTGGCTTTCGGCGAAAACCGCAGTCTGGGGTTACTCCATCTGTTCACATCCTCCAATGTACGGATACCGTTTTCCTCCACCAGAATAATGAGCCGTATCCCTAGCTGTTTTGCCAGTTCCAGTTCCTCCACAAACCGCCGATGCTGTTGGGTCACATTACCGCAAACTTCCAGCAGTCCAGACTTTGTGTCAATACAAACGCTCTGGTCGGTTGGCAGGGTATAATCCCCTACCACCAACTTAGAGCGCACCACATCAACGCCATTTTCCGCAAACCACCGATGTTTTGCCTCGTGTTTTTTCGCCTGCTGACGGGTATCTTCCAATAAAATCATGGAAATCACCTCCATCAGAATGGTACATCGTCATCACTCAGGCTATCATCCACAGGATAGAAGCCATCCCTGCTGCCAGCTGGATTGTATTTTTTCAGCTCCGGCACAGTAAAATCTCCCTTGCGGATTTTTTCCACACTTCTGACAGCCGAAACATACAGACGTTTTTTCACTTTGCCGTCATTTCCCATATATTCTTCCTCTGCCAATACCAGCCCAACCAGCTTTCCTTCCAGCCGCTTTTCCTGATTTTCAAAGACAAAACCGGGATTGCTTTCTTTTACAGCCGTCAAAAATCCCTTGAACATGGGCAGCGCTTTTTCCTTGTAGGAACGGTAAAATGTGCCGCCCCAGAAGGATTTTGATTTGTAAAGTTCCTGATAATACCCTTTGTGGGTTCCTTCCGCAATGTCATACTCAATTTTCAGGTATTCTTTGGCAGGCATGTCCACCACGCACTTCATTTCGCATACATAACCACCTGGTATCAGGCGGTCAAATTCCACCTGATCAGGCACCTCATTCCAGTTAATGTTCTTCATTTATGTATTCCTCCTTAAAATTCTTCCAACGCCTGTAAAACACTCTGGATATCATTGTCGATTTCAAAAGTTTCAAATGCGCCCATAGGCGTCTTGGCAGTGCTGTTTTTACTTTGTGTTTCAAAAACATACCTGCCTTCCTCTGTACGCTTTGCCAGCAGGACAGTCCCGAATAAGGATTCCGGCACCAATTTTTCCAATTTTCTGCCATTGGTACGGATTCTGGTAAAAGCATATCCAAAATCATCACGTACGGTTTCGCTGTGCATAACAAAAATGACCGTCAAATCATCCCGCAGCTTTCCTGCTAATTCAATCAGGTTCCAGACAAACTGTGTTAAATCAATCCATTTGTTGTAACCATTATCTTTCATGCCTTTGACTTCTTTGTCTGCCATGCAGGTATTTAAAGTATCGATCACTACCGTTTTGATTGCTGGCTTCCCTTCATGGATTTTACAAAGCAATTCAGAAATCTTTGGAATATCCCTTGTTCTGGAATAATTCTTGTTTTCCTTGTTATATTGGGCTTTCCAGCCTTTCCACGCCAGCCCTTTCCCGTCACAGTCCACGTAATAAGTAGATGCAGGGTCAAGATTACGCATAGATGTGGTCTTACCGCTGCCGGATTCTCCCATAATGCAAATCAGTTTTGCCATTTCCGTACTCACTCCTTTCTGTTTCTGGCATCTTCCACCAGTAAATCTTTGATTTTTCGGATTTCATCCTGCTTCTGTTTTTTCAGATTGTACAGACCACCCAACTGTTTTTCGATTTCGTCCAGTTCAAAGGCAATCTCTCCAAGACGTTTCCACAATGCTTCCTGATTCAATCCACCCACCGTCTTTCTATGCAGTCATCACAGCCGATGATTTTTTGATTTCTTTCATACAACACGCCATATTCCTGGCTGCCGCATTCCGGGCAGGGTGCCAGTGGTTCTTGGCAAGCCCCGCATCCATCACACTCTTTTTGCTGCTTGATACACATATAAGCCATCACGCATCTGCTTCCTCTCTTGGCGTTTCCACCTCTGTTGGCAGTTCAAATCCCAGCATAGCTGCACACATTTCCCGGCTGATGCTGTATTTTTCCTGTACCACATAGTTAGCAAAGGCTTCCACTCGACCTGCCAACAGTGCGTATTCTTCACTTGCCGTTTCTGGTGTAAAATCAATAAATTTCTTCATATTGCAATTCCTCCTGTTTTCTGATACGATAATAGTGATTTTTATTTTTCTTTTCCTCCCACACTGCGCGCCAACGCAAGGGAGGATTTTTTCTGTCTAGATTTTTGGTTATACTCCTTCCATTTTTCTTTGTTTTCCTCGTAGTACTTCTTACTGTAAGCAGCTACCTTTTCTTTGTTTTCCTCCCGGTATTTCTTCTGAGCAGCAGCTACCTTTTCTTTGTTTTCCTCGCGGTACTTCTTCTGAGCGGCTCTATGTGATTCCGAAGTGTTGTATTTCTTCGCCCCAGAAATTAACTCTAGCTCCTTTCCTTCCTGATAATCTTCGAGCCTCATTTCATCATTGATGCAGTCCTCATACGGGCAGTGAAAACAATCATAGTCGCATACTGGTTTCATTTTTCACTGACACCACCTCTAGACCTGATCTGTGCCGCTGCGTAATAGCGGTTTTTCCAGTCACGCTTGTCCTGTTGCAGGGCTTTGATTTCCTCCAGAGCAACTCCCAGAAACAAAACCAGCACTCCGATTACCACCAGCAGTGTAATGATGAGCTTGTCCATCTTTTTTCCTCCTTTCTATACGGCGCTTGTATGCACATTGCGGGCAAAGATAGCCGTGTCTGGTGTCCTGTTCTTTGGCAATGTTCCAGATTTCTCCGCAGTCGCCGCAAACTACATATCTGTGACCTTCTCTCATACAACATCTCCAGATGTATCTGTTTGCAAAGGTGTAATATGGTATGGATCAGACACATCATAGCCCTCATATTTTTCCAGAAAAGCAATTAAAGCTTCTCTGCGGCATTTCAGCTGACCAAGCTTCAGGAATGGTAGTAAGCCAGCTTTGTTCAAGTCATAAACCCTGTTAGGATTGCACCGGAGTATTTTGGCTACCTCTGGCACTGTGTATAACAGTTGTTCTTTCATCCGCTTTACCTTCTTTCTTGAATAACTCCATCTTTCCTGCTATAATCGCCCTAAAAGGAGTTGATTTCATAATGTACTTTGACAGAGACACTATTCGCGTTCTTAAATATATCCGCAAATGTGGCAAAAACGGTGCCGAATGGTCTGACATATTGAAAAAATTCGAATACGCAAACCAAGGTATGTTACTTACCTTTAACTCTGATCTCTATGCCTGCGCCTATCGTCAGAACGGAGATCCGGTCCCTTTCGAAACTATGAAAGTAAAAGAAGTTAAAGGCATTCGTTCTTACTGCACACCAAAAGGAAATCAACTTCTGGAAGAAAGATCATTCAACTTTTGGAAATGGACCATTCCCACATTTATTTCTCTCATATCTTTACTTATCAGCATGATTACTTTTTGGTATACGCTCTACGGAAATGATGTGCTCAAAGTCATGCTCCTAAATTGATCAAAAATAGAATGATGGATAATACGATCCATATAGCTGAAATTACCAAAGCGATTTTCGCCAAGGTATTTGCCATGCGGACTAGTCTGTTCTCGGCAAAAAACATCTGGTTGATATACTGCATCGTCGGGACTTGCTGACCGTTGATTTCTACCATAAATTTTTGTTCAGTTTCACCCTGTCTCGCTCTCTGATAAAATGACTCCAGCATATCAGAGTTATTAGGGTTCGTTTTTTGTTTCATTTACATCACCTTCTATCCCAAAAAATACTCAAGTATTTGTTGCATTTCTCACCCAAATATCCGCAAACTGCTTAAACAGGTCAAAGGCTTTCTCTGCATCTGAATAAGTTAAAATCAGATTTTTAACATTTGAAGGTCTGCCTGTTATGTGCGAATACAATTCTCTTGCAGCAGTATTACAGGCGGTCCCCATTCCCCAAAAATTACGGTTATGGAAATTTTCAACATTTTTCTGATATTCAGTACAAAGTGCTCTATAAACTGTGTATGGTGTCAAAGAGTAACTTGATGCGTCCTGAATATCAATCACAATCTTTATTTCTTTCTGTTCCATTTGCATCACCCTCTTTCATTGCCTATTCTGTAACTTTTTCAATGCTGCTCATAACAATTTCCAGAATGATTTTTGACTTCGCATAGGTCATTGTTGTTGCGGCGGGTCCTGACAAGATAGAGGAAATCTTTCCTGCCATTTTCATCATTTCATTCCACTCATAAGGAGAAATGAAATATCCTTTTTTCTTTTTGATTTGCTCCGCTTCTTGCGACAATCTTGAAATATTATCCACCTGCATCATCCTTTCAAAGCTTTTTCGATTGCATCTACCAAACTTTGTTTTTTACATTCATGTGGTTTTTCTCCATTCTTTTCGCCTTTGCTTATTACAATAGTGGCTGCTTCTGGCGCAAAGACAACCTGTCCACCATTGTTAATGATTTCTACATATCGAATATTATCCATTGAACCACCCCCTAGTTTTGTTTACACATCCTCCACAGAAACGAACTGTCTTTTTTCATCCCGATAAATGATACAAATTTCGGGATGAGCTAATTTGAAATACTTGTTGTAAATCGGGATCAGCTCATTCAGCATTTCGATGGAAAGTTTCTGTTCTTCATAAGTCAGGTCTTCACATTTTCTTGGGATTTTATCGCACGTTTTTCTTGTCCAACTATGAATTGTGGATTCTTCGTATGGAGTTACCCTTGTATGGACATGTTTTGCAAGTTTCACAAAAACCTCCCAGGTTTCTCTAGCCTCCTGAGAGTATCTGAAAAAGGGAATACTGCCAATGTTTTCAGATAATCTTATCGTATCAATAGGAAGTTCATTGACTTGATACGCCCATCTTTTCATTGGCAAAACCTTTGTTTTGGCTTGTTCTCTCTCAAGTTCCTCAATCCGCCTTTTCAGGTCTCTGTATTCTTCGTATGAAATTTTCAATTTTATCACCTCTTAATACTATCTACTAATTTTTGTAAAATTCTTGTTTTTTCATTTGAAAAATGTTACAATATATACACATTTCAATCTATTTCAAAACAATATCTTGTAAAAAGGAGGGTTCATATATGGATTTTAATAACCTCATTGATAGATCCATGAAAGAAATGCTTAGCTTTGTGCAAACAAAAGAATTTTCAGAAAAAGTAAACAATGATGCTACTGTTGCCTTTATTTGTGAATATTCAAAAATTCTTCTTAGCAATTATCACAAAGAACTCACATCTACCTTGCAATCTAAGGGAATTGATATTTAATTATTTTGGTAAAAAATCAATTCTTCCATCATTTTGTTAATTGAACGTTCTTTATCAGAATCTACTTTATTTTGCGGTTTTTCACTCTTTTCTGTGATAACCGCATTTTTTGTTTCTTCAACAAGAAACTCCATACTAACATTAAATTTCTCTTTCATTTTTACAAGAGCCGTATGTGGAATCGGATTGGTTCCGTTTAACCAGTTGTAATAGGTTTTTAAGGAAATTCCAAGAAAATTAGATAGTTCCTTTTTTGACATACCGCTTTTTTCTCTTGCAACCTCTATATTCCATAACACCTTTTATCACCTCCCTCAGTCTGCGTCCTTTTCATATTCACTAGGATCTTTTTTTGCGAATTTGTCCAACGGAACTCCCAAAGCATTGCAGATCAAAAAATATTCTTCTGCTTTTATTTCTCTTTTACCATTCAATATCGGACTAATGATATTCATCGGCATTTTTGTTTTTTCTGCTAAAAAAATATATTTAATCCCCTTTTCATCTAAATACTTTTTAATCTTTTTTCCTAACATTTCCCCACCTTCTTCCTCTTTTCAATCCCTCTGTGTTATTACAGATTTTCTGTATATTTGTATGCTACAACAGAATTTCTGTTTAGTCAATGCCTTTTTCAGCTTTTCTGTATTTTTTTATTGATTTTACATTTTTTCTGTGCTAATATGAGCCTAAAAGGAGGGCAATTACATGAGCGGTGAAGAAATCAGAAAGAACATCTCAAAAAATATCGTTAAATATAGAGAAAAAGCAAACCTGTCCCAAAAAGAACTCGCAACGCGTCTTGGTGTAACCCCCTCTAGGGTCTCCAACTGGGAACAAGGTGCAAATTCTCCTACTATCGAAATATTATTTGAAGTATGTAAAATTTTAGGTGTATCCATCAATGATATTTATGGCATATATCCGGAAGCATCAATCGAACTTACATTTGTAGAAATTGATCACATAAAAAAATACCGTGACCTTGATGATCACGGTAAAGATATTATTGATACCATTTTGGAAAAAGAATATGCTCGCTGTGAAGGCGAGTATGTTGAGATTGCCGCTCGTGGCGGCAAGTATAAAGTAAAACGGGAAGCCCTTATTGAACTGGCAAAACGTCTGGATGCCGAACCTTATGAAGAGGATCATGATCTTTGCTGATTTCCAGTAATCTCCTAAAGAAATTCCTTAGGAATTCTTTTACAATTCTTCTATTACTACATAGGAGGATTGTAAATGTACGAACACTACAAAAAAGCAAGAGATATGTCCTGGAAGGTACTACTGGAGTGCGGAATCAACAGCCTGCCTGTGGATTTATGGAAAATTGCAGAGCATTTTGACCTGCGCATGCACACCTATTCCAAATCCAGCGTTACCCAACTGTTTCGAGAAGATGTTTTACATGGTGATGGCTTTATTGTTTATCTTGGTGATCGCAAAGAAATATTCATAAATGATAAGATCAAAAGCAAACGTCGCCGCCGCTTCACCGTTGCCCATGAATTAGGTCACGGTATCCTTGACCATGACATTGGAACCATCCACTACCGTAACAGTGAAAATGACAGCCAGACGGATATGCAGGAGCTGGAAGCGAATGTATTCGCTCGAGATATTCTCATGCCTGCCACTGTCCTTGCGGCTTTGGATATACATACACCGGAAGAAATTATGAAACTCTGCGACGTTAGCCGCCGTTCAGCGGAAATCAGAGCAGAACGGATGGAGGAGCTTTATCGAAGAAATATGTTCAACCGCCATCCGGCAGAAAGGAAAGTAAGAGAACAATTCGATGATTTCATCAGAAATTATCAAAAATAAATGAAATAAAAACTCCCCCTGCGGTACTGCCAATACCACAAGGGGAAAAGAAAGCCGTTGCCTCGCAGCCTTCCTAAAGTCAATATATCACATTTTGCGACATTTTTCAACTTGAAGGAGGAAAAGCTATGATTGATTTCAAAAACGGTGCTGTTTTTAAACTGAGCAAAGCAAAAAAATTTTCAAACCAAGACATTGTACAGCCTTTATTTATTGACGGTGAAGAACTGATCGGGGAATATCAGGCACTCAGGGACTTTGTTATTTTCACAAATAAGCGCATCATCTCCGTAAATGTTCAAGGTATTACCGGGAAAAAGAAGGACTTCTCTACATTACCCTATTCAAAAATTCAGGCTTTTTCCATTGAAACTGCCGGAACATTGGATTTAGACAGTGAATTGGAACTCTATTTCTCTGGATTGGGTAAAGTAAAATTTGAATTCACAGGAGAAAGTGATATCGTAAAACTTGGAAAACTGATTTCTGAAAAAATTCTTTGATAATTAAAAATCCCCCTTCCTGCGCCAACAGGAAAGAGGATTATATAAGCGGTCATACCGTGGTATAACAGCCCTGAACAAGCAAATTATACCACAAGACCGCTTTATTTGCCATACCCAAAAATAAAAAGGAGGTATGCCTATGAAAGGCGGAACAAGAAAACGTGGTAAAACATGGTCATATTATTTTGATGCGGCTGCAGTCGGCGGCAAGCGGAAAAAAATTGAGAAAGGAGGATTTCGTACCAAGAAAGATGCCGAAGCCGCTCTTGCAAAAGCCCTATCAGAATACAATAGAGCCGGAACAGTCTTTGAGCCATCAAATATCAGTGTTGGAGATTATCTGGATGAATGGCTAGAGCAGTATGTTAAACCAAATCTGACAACAAATACACTTGATAACTACACACAGCTTATCCGTACACACGTCATTCCAGTTATTGGTGCTTATCGCTTGTCTACAATTCAAACGGCAACGATACAGAAACTGCTCAATTCTATGAAAGAGAAAGGGTATTCAAAATCGACTGTGTCGTCCATCAAATGCATCCTGTCTGGCGCGTTTGGTTATGCTGTGGAGCCATTACACTATATACAAATAAATCCCTGTAAAACGGCAAAAATCGGGAAATTTGCAGTCAAGAAACGAACACGGGTTATCGTCCCAAAGGAGTCATATGCAGAGATAATCAATCTGTTTCCTTTTGGGTCTTATGAACATATACTGCTTATGCTTGGTTGGAACTGCGGATTGCGTATTGGTGAGTGTTTAGCTCTAAGTTGGGACTGTGTCGATCTTGAAGCAAAAACAATCCAGATCAAGTATCAACGTGTCCAAGGTAGTAACGGATGGGTACTGAAATCACCAAAATACGACTCTACAAGAACGTTACAGATCAGCGACTCCTTATGTGCTTTGCTAAAGGCAGAAAAACACCGACAGATCGGAAACGAAATACTATACGGAGAATACTATACCGTTTACGAATCAGAACCGATAAATCAGAAAAATGAAATTCATTTGCATGGTGTTAAAAAATCTGAACAAGAGCAGAACCGTATATCTTTCGTATGCATCCGTGATAATGGTGTTTGGGTTGGCAAGAATGATGTAAGTAGGATCTCCAAAAAAATCCGAGAAGCAATACTTCCAGAATTTGACTATCATTCATTACGACATACACATGCCACTATGCTGGTTACCGCTGGCGTTAACATCAAAGCGGTACAACAACGTCTTGGACATAGAGATATAGCTACCACCCTAAATACCTATGCGCATTGTACAGATAGCATGGAAAGGGAAGCAGTAGAAGCGTTTGAAAAACTGTGCGAAAAAATTTTGCCACCCATGTAATAAATGCGGTGGCAAATCGGTGGCAAATAAAAAAATCATAAATTTATAAGCTGTTAAAACCTTGTTTTTTCTGGAATGTAGAGAAATGTAATTCTTAAAAGAACATTAGGAATTTTTCACTGCTATCTAATATTATGCATCATTTTCAAAACAATCCATATAAAAATAGTATGTATTACATCATTTCCTGCCAAAATTCCTCAAATTCCACTGCTCCTGACGTAATTTCTTTCGGTATTTCAATCATTGAAATTACTGCATGTCACCCGCAACTTTGTTTTTACGATTGTCTGGAAGTTTTCTTCTGTTCCACTGAGATTGTCCAGAGCTGCCTGCATCCTGTCTGTAATATCAAACTCATAACAGATCAAATAACCATCGGGACTAATCCAAAGGCTGACAGGCAATTCCTCCACGGCTTCCAGTTCAGTATCCAATTCGTCTAAACTCCAGCCCAAACCACCGAATACCAAATCAATACCCGAGGTTTCCAGAACTTTTTCCATAGCTTCTCCAGTCAGTACACCGGAAATTTTTGTCGTCTGTATCCCATTGATTTCCTCCGCGCCATCCACTACAAAAGAACTGAGATAATTTAGAAACAAATCCTTCTGCGTCCAGATGTCGTACTGGGAAATATCTGCTATGGTTCCTGCTTCATGAACCCATTTCCCTTCCATTTCCAAATACGTGTCTATCCCCTCGCCGCTTTCCACAGCATAGGTGCTATATCTCTGTGCCACTTCACCATTGCGTATAACAACAACATCCACATTTGCTTTAAAAGGCTTCGCTATGGTATCTATATCCGATTGTATGATAGTACTGGTGATTTCTCCATCAAAGGCAACATCCATCTGCCGTTCCGTCATCACAGACATACTTTCTACCTGTGACATGGTTCCATTTGCCTTTTGCAGCAATGCCCCCGTGTCTGGCGTTGGCGTTCCATTGCCTGCTGCCATAACTGCCGCTGTCAAAATGCCTGTAATGATTTTTCCGCTGATTAGCATGAATTTTTCCTCCCCGTTTGTATCATAAATCGCGCCTATATGTATCATATCACAAAAACATTTGTCTATCCAATGGAAGTGGCATTTTTCTGCACATATAAAAACAGAGCAATCCATTCCAGATTGCTCTGCCTAAAATCATTCCATTTTTATGCTGCTTCCAGCACTTCTGCCGGGATTTCAAAATCCAGCACTGCGTTGAAATCTCCATAGGTCATCTGTTCTACATACTCCCCATAAGACCAGTCGTCCACAGGTTCTGCCTCAGGATCCGCACCTGAACGCATCCCATTCATCAGCGCCGTTGCATCTATTTCATGCCGCAGTACATAGCCATCTTCCGTGATCCAAAGTTTGATGGAATCATCCGCATCCACTTTGCCTTCCCGGATATCTGCCCATTCTTCACCGCTGTCCGCCATATCTTTGCCATCCAGAATGCCAGTCACTACCGTTGCAGAAACACCATTGATTTCCTCTGTACCAACGGTCTGTGCAGACTGAAGTTTTGTCAAATATAAATCCAAATCCGCAAGAGCCTGCTCTCCAATAAATTCCTCAGTTGTATATGAATCAGCAAAAACATAACCTGCTGCTACCGAATAGGTATGAACCATACCATCCCGTTCTTCCGCATATTGTTCTTCTGTGTCCACAACCTCTGAGCCTTCTCCCAGCATGACCTTTGTTTTGTAATGCATTTTAAAGGGATTCATAAAAAGGTCTTGATTCCGCCAAATCATCATTGTTCCTGATTCAGAACCATTTTCCATGACAATTTTCATTTCTGAATCCACGGATAAACTTTCCAATTTTGACATAGTGTTCTGTGCTTTTTACAAAATGGCAGTTGTATCATCCTGTTTTTCAGTGCCGCAGCCTGCTGCTCCAACAGCCAGAATCACACCTGCTGCCATTGCCATAATCTTTTTCCCATACCTAATTTCTTCCTCCCTTCAAACGAAGCCCCTGTTTTTTATCATCATATCACAAAAAAACATCACCACTGGCTTTATTTGAATTTGTTAAGAAATATGTAACAATCTTTTAGGACTTTTTCTTCTGCAATGCCTGACCGCCTGTGCAGTAAGGGAACAAAAAACATTCCGCGCACTTCGGTCTGCGGGCAATGCAGATTTTTCTGCCATGGGCAATCATTTGGGTGTTAATGTCAATCCATTTGTCCTTCGGAACGATTTTCATCAGATCGAATTCGATTTTCACAGGGTCTTGATTTTTCGTTAATCCCAACAGATTAGACACCCGCTTCACATGGGTATCTACTACGATACTTGGAATGCCATACCAGTTGCCCCTTACCACATTGGCTGTCTTTCTGCCAACACCCGCAAGAGAAGTGAGTGCATCCAAATCAGAAGGCACTTCCCCGCCAAACTCTGTCAGCAGTTTCTGGCAGCAAGCAATGATATTCTTTGCCTTATTGTGATAAAAGCCAATGGAATGGATGTCCTGTTCCAATTCGGCTTGATTTGCCTCCGCAAAAGCCTGAATGGATGTATATTTCTGGAACAGGTCTTTTGTAACCAGATTCACTCTGTCATCTGTGCACTGGGCAGACATGATGGTAGCAATGAGCAGCTGCCAAGGATTTTCGTGATTCAGATAACACTTCGTCGGGCCGTAATGCTCCCGCAATAAATCCAATATGATGGTAACCTTTTCTTTTTTTGTCATAATCTTTTGCTCCTTCCCGAAAAAGAAATATTTCCCGCAAACAAGCAGGATTTCCCGAGAAATATTTCCCAAAGTCTTTTATTTTCATGGTTTCTGTCTTTTTGTCAGTAAAAAAGATGTTGGATTTTATTATACCATAGATTTTCGGTTCATGAAAACATCAATTATGCATACCGTATACACAAATAAAGCATCGTGCATTTTCAGTATTTGCATTGACTTTGCACATTTTCTCAGTATAATGAGATTCATTCATATTAATTTTTCATTTATTTTTATTCATTAAAGAGGTGGTATTATGGCAACAAGCAACAAAGACTTCCGCACCTCTGGGGCACTGAAAATACTGCTTCCCGGCATTGTTTTGCAGTCTGTCCTCATGGGCGGCGGATACGCAACAGGGCGTGAAATCATTGAATACGGCGGCAAGTTCGGTGCTTATGGCTGGGTATCTGGTGTGTTTACATTTTTTACCTTTGCAGTTATCGCTGTTCTGACTTTTGAACTGGCGCGCATCTATCGTATTTATGATTATAAATCCATCTTGAAACAAATCATTGGCAAGGCATGGCCAATTTATGATATTTTATACGTTATTCTGCTGTTTTTGATCATCTCCATCATGGCTTCTGCCACCGGGGAAATCTTACAGCAAACCATCGGTTTGAATTATATGGTGGGTGTTGTCATCCTGATTTTGATCGTTGCATTCCTGAACTTCTTCGGCAGTGCATTCATCGCCAAGTTTGAAACATACGGCACCATCGCCCTTTATGCGGCATACATCATTTTCACCATTATGGTTATCTCAGCCAACAAAGACAACATCGCCACTGTTATGGCAACACAGGACACCAGCTATGTGGAAAACGCGACACTGCCCATGGCAATGGTGACAGGGATCATTTATGCATCTTATAACCTTTCTGCGATTCCCGCTGGTCTGTTCACACTGCGTGCCCAGACAAAACGGAGCGAATCCATCATTTCCGGTATCATCGGTGCATTGCTCATGACAATCCCCTGGTTCCTGACATACTTCGCAGTTATGGGATACTATCCCGATGACAGCATCATCGGCGCATCTGTTCCCTGGTTGGTAATGCTCCAATCTGTTTCCGACAGCAATATCCCCGTTTTGGTATTCGGTGTTGTAGCTGGCTGGACATTGATCGAAACAGCTACTGGCATGATCCATGCTTTATTGGAACGTCTGGATCACAGCCTGGAAGAAAAAAATCAGGAACCGCTTTCTCCCAAGAAACGCGGTATCATTACAGCAGCGATTCTGGTTGTAGCGATTTTCTTCTCTAAAATCGGTATCATCAATCTGATCAGCATGGGCTATTCCGCTCTTGCTTACGGCTTCATCTTGTTCTACCTGCTGCCTCTGGTGACAGTTGGCTTGTACAAAGTCATCAAGAACGGCAAGGTACCCAAAAAAGACTGATTTTGCTTCCAAAACACGACATTCTCTCGGATGTCGTGTTTTTCATAAAGTTTGATTATTCGGATATTTGACCATATTTAGGAGGTTTTTCATATGAATTTGAGAATCAATCGCAGCATCGCAGAGCAGACAAAAGTCAGCTATGCCATTGAATCTGCCGGCCCATTGCCCTATGACATTGACTGCGGCGAAGGCATCAACACCGTTATGGTGCCTCCTGCGGCAAAAGCAGCGTTCAAAGAACTGGATTTCGAAATGATGCGTCCATATCCCCATTCTGTGGATGTAAAAGACAGCATCATCCAGTACTGGAAGGGCTACTGCCCACTGAACTACAAACGAATCGTTCTTTGTGACGGCTCTGTCAGCGGATTATATCTGATCAATCGTCTGTTCCTGGAAAGAGGCGACGCTGTACTGGGCATTGCCCCTCAGTTCTCCGAATATGTAACAGACGCGAAAATGTACGGCACCCATTTCACCTGCGTACCTCTGAAAAAAGAAAACAACTATCGTTTCTCCGTAGAAGATCTTCTGGCAGCTCTGACACCTGACCATAAGCTGATCTACATTGATAACCCAAATAACCCTACTGGTCAGGCAATCCCTCTTGCTGACATTGAAACCATTTTGGCTGCTGCCAATAAAAACGGAACCGCTGTCGTCATCGACGAAGCTTACGGCGAATACATTCCCAAGAAAAACTCCGCCGTTTCTCTGTTAGATAAATACGAAAATCTCATTGTTGCAAGAACATTCTCCAAAGGCTTCGGTCTGGCTGGCCTTCGTGCCGGCTATCTGCTGATTCCTGAATGTCTGGCTCCTTACATTGCCAACATCACAAACCCTTACTGCATGACAGAATTCGCCAGAAGCGTTGCAGCAAAAACCATTCTGGATGAATCCTTCCTGGAAATCCTCCAGAGCAAAACAGCGGAAATGAAAAAACAGATGTACCGCCCTTGGAAAAACCTTTCCATCGCTCACACCTGCGATACCGTTTCCATCAGCATGGTCACCCATCAGAACCCTGAAATTGATCTGGCGGCAGAATTTGCCAAACGGAGAATTCTGGTCATCTCCGGCAACGATTTCGAAAACATCGGTCAAAACTCCGTTCGTCTGCGTGTTCCCGAAGAAAAGGACATGCCCGCTGTTTTAAAAGCCATGGAAGAAATTGACCAGCTGTAACAGAAAGTTTTCCAACTCTGCGTTGACAAAGATTTTTTCCTATACTATGATGGACAGAGGAAAGGATTGGTGTATGGAAATGTCACAGAGCATATTAAAAAACGCAGATTTGAAATCCACAAAAAAGCGCTGTCTGCTGCTTTCGATTCTCCAGACAGAAGACCGCGCCATGACAGCTGAAGAACTGTTGGAAAAAGCCACGCCCATTCTGCCCATGAACGCTTCTACGGTATATCGTACCTTGAATACATTGACAGAAAAAGGAGTCCTGAGCAAGAGCCTGCGCAAAGACGGAAAATCCTATTTTTCACTGGAAAAACACGATCACCATCATCGTTTGGTCTGCACCGTCTGCCGCAAAGTCATTCCCGTTGACTCCTGTCCTCTGAAAGAACTGGAAGAAGATCTGGAAGCAAAAACAGGCTTCCGCATCACTGGACATACCCTGGAATTCAGCGGTATCTGTCCAGAATGCAGAAAGTCAAATGGGCTTTAAACAAACGCAAATAGAAACAGCCAGTATTAGGGGCATCTTCATAAGAAAACAAAGAAAGCTGAAATCCTCATCAGACAAAGGATTCCAGCTTTCTTATTTTACTGAGATTTTATTCGGTATGTTTTCTTCTGAAGACAGCAGTCGCACTTCCCCTTAAGAAATCAATAAAACAGAAAACCAATGTTTTCTTAAGGGGAAGTTGCTTTTTCTACTGGCTGTTTTTTATTTACAGCATTTCTTTACGATCCAGAATCATAAAGATTCGAATCATATCTTCTGACAAATTCAGATTTCCATTTTCATCTCCGCTAAGAACACCTTCATCTACCAGCTTTTTGATGATTTCCTTGCCATAGGGCAGATCCTCGATTTTCTGATACCGTTTCACTTCCTCATCCCCTTCTGTTTCCTCTTTATAGGCAACGCCGAAATAACTGCATACGCCTTTGCAAATGCCTTCCGCACATTGCTTCCGATAGTCTTCCGAAAGGAGCAGCTTTGCTTCCTCCCGATTGGTCATAAAGCCCCCTTCAATGAGAACTGCCGGCATTTTTGTTGCCCGCAGTACATAGAGATCTGCGCTTTTTTTCAGTCCTCTGTTTTTTCTACCGCAGGCTTTTACCAATGCTTCATGAACTTTTCCCCCAAAGTCCAAGGTCTTGGCATCTGCCTTTTCATAAATCCAGCTTTCTACACCGTTTGCGTCATTCCAATCACTGCCAAAGGCATTGGCATGGATACTGATATACGCATCCGCTTTTGCGTCATTTGCCCGTTTGACGCGGGTCTGCAAAGATGTGTCCTCATCCCCCGGTGCTACCGCTACGACACGAAAACCGCATCTTTTCAGTGCGTCCATTAAATAAGACGCTACTGCCCGGTTATAGGCATTTTCCGGCATATAACTGCCGTCGGGAAATAATGGTGTGCGCTTACCAGCCGTTTTCATACCATGACCGTCATCTACTGCCACACAAAACATTTCATCTGCTCCTTTCTATTGATTTTTCTTTTCATCAGAAATCCCTTTGGTAGTCGGGTCTGTCAGTACCCCCAGCACTGCCAGAAATGCCGTTGCCAGCAGATAAGGATTGGCAAAGAGTGCTTTCACCTCATCACATAACACCTGCCAGCTGGTAAACATTTCGGGATTCGCTCCCGTCGCTGTCAGCACAACGCCAACCATCCCCACCCAAAACCAAGGGTTTGTCAGTCGTTTCTTCCATTCCAGTTTCATTTGTATTCCCCCCTTTCATACTATGCGTACTCGTCCAAACGGTGATGGGCAGATTTTGCGCTGCTTTCTACGGCGGATAAACGGCCTTCATGGTCTTTCAAAGACGCTTTGATGCCTTCCAGATCTTTCTGCATACCAAGGATCATATCCAGTTTCGCATCCACACCGCCTCTCCATGCGGCGTCTTTCTCTACGGATTTATCCCGGCTCTGGACAAAACTAAGAACGCCTAGCAAGCCGCCCAGCACCGACAACGCCAGCCCAATTTCCAATTCCATATTCTCCCTCCTTCCCCGGACAAAAGGAGCATAACGGAAAAAAAGTCCCGCTGCGTCCCAACTTTTCTGCAAAAAAAAGTCCCTGTGGGAAATCCCACAAGGACATAACATACAAATATTATTTTTCGCTGTAAACGCCCAGTTTGCGGAAACGTTCATAGCGTTTTTCAGACAGGACACGACCAGAATACTGTTCCAGTTCCTGTACGTCAGAAAGCAAACGCGCTTTCAGGTCTTCGCACATGACATCGAAGGAATCGAAGTTTTCTTCAATGACATCTTCTGCCACACCGAAGCGTTTCATATCTTCTGCTGTAATCTTCAGGCATTCTGCCGCGTCAGCCGCTTTGCTTGCGTCTTCCCACAGGATAGATGCGCAGCCTTCGGGAGAAATAACGGAAAATACCGCATTTTCCAGCATATACACACGGTTTGCCACAGACAGACCCAGTGCGCCGCCGCTGCCGCCTTCCCCAATGACGATGGTAATAATGGGTGTTTCCAGACCCATCATCTGCATGAGGTTGTCAGCAATGGCCTGACCCTGACCACGTTCTTCCGCTTCTTCCCCGCAGTATGCACCGGAGGTATCCACGAAACAAATGACAGGACGATGGAATTTCTCCGCCTGTTTCATAAGGCGCAGCGCTTTCCGATAGCCTTCGGGCATCGGGCAGCCGAAGTTGCAGCGGATTCTTTCCTGCAAATCGCGACCACGTTCAATGCCGATGAATGTGACAGGAATATCCCCCAGATAACCGATACCGCCAATGATAGCAGGGTCATCTGCGTATTTTCTGTCACCATGAAGTTCTGTTCTTTCTGTGAACAGATTTTCGATATAGGCACGGGAAGTGGGACGATCCTGGGCTCTTGCAGCCTGTAATCTTTCATAAGCTGTCATCATGCCTCATCCCTCCTTCTGCTGTGCTGTTTCAAAAGACGTTCCAGTGTTGCCCGCAGTTCTGTACGAGGCACAATGGCATCTACAAAACCGCAGTCCTGCAGAAATTCTGCACGCTGGAAATCTTCCGGCAATTTTTTCTTTGTAGTCTGTTCAATGACACGACGGCCTGCAAAGCCAATGAGCGCATTGGGTTCGGACAGGATGATATCCCCCAGCATAGCAAAGCTTGCCGTTACCCCGCCAGTAGTGGGGTCTGTCAGAACAGTGATATACAATCCGCCTTTGTCGCTGTGGAAATGAACAGCGCCGCTGGTTTTCGCCATCTGCATGAGGGACAGAATCCCTTCCTGCATTCTGGCACCGCCGGAGGCTGTAAAGCCTACCACAGGCAGATCATGTTCTGTTGCGTATTCAAAAAGCCGTGTGATCTTTTCCCCTACCACAGAACCCATACTGCCCATCATGAACTGAGGGTCCATAACGAACACAGCACAAGGCTGACGGCGGATGGTAGCAGTACCACATACCACGCCTTCCATCTGACCAGATGCCGCACGAGCGGATTCGATCTTATTGGCATAGCCAGGGAAGTTCAAAGGGTTTTCTGTCTGGATATTCATTTCCAGTTCCTGAAAACTGCCTTTGTCACAAATGGCTTTGATTCTCGTTCTGGCATTGATACGGTAATGATAGCCGCAGGAAGGGCATACCATTTTGTTCTTTGCCACAGAACGTTTTGTATCAATGGCTTTACAAATGGGGCAGCGGATCTTTTCTTCCACGGTAGGTGTGATACCGCCGCTTTCCAGCACATTTCTTGATTTTCGGAACATGCCAACAATATTATTCAAGTTCTGTGCCTCCTTCCGCCAACAATTCCGGCAGAATCAGTGTGTCATAATCCCCTTTCTGGAACCGGGGGTTACGCACCAGCCGCAGTTGGTCTTCAATATTGGTATGAATCCCATGGATAACCATTTCGCAAAGAGCCGCTTCCATTTTACGGATGGCATCTTCTCTTGTCTTAGCGTAAACAATGAGTTTACCAATCATGGAATCATAGAAAGGTACAATCAGGCAATCCTGTACCAATGCTGTATCAAAGTGTACCCGGGAACCGCCGGGGATATGCAAAAAGTCCACCTGACCGGTGCTTCTTGCGTTGATGCGGCATTCCATGGAATGACCATGCAGGTGAATATCTTCCTGAGTGAAATCCAGAGGAATCTGGCAGGCAATACGAATCTGCCACTTTACGATGTCCACATCGCTGATTTCTTCTGTAATGGGATGTTCTACCTGCAAACGGGTATTCATTTCAATGAAGTAGAAATTCCCGTCAGGTGCCAGCAGAAACTCTACGGTACCTGCGTTTACATAATTGGCAGCTTTTGCCGCTTTCACAGCTGCATCCATCATTCTTTTGCGGATGTCTTCTGTCATAACAGGGCAAGGTGTTTCTTCCAGCACCTTCTGCTTATTCAGCTGAAGGGAACAGTCACGTTCTCCCAGACAAACGATGTTGCCGAAAGCATCTGCCAGCACCTGCATTTCCACATGGCGTACGGAAGTCAGATATTTTTCCAGGAACACATCACCGTTGCCAAAAGCGCTTTTGGCTTCTTCAGATGCTGCCAAGAAGGCATGTTCCAGATTTTCTTCTCTTTCCACCACGCGGATGCCCTTGCCGCCGCCGCCAGCGGTAGCTTTTACCAGAATAGGATAGCCGATTCCCGCAGCCAGACGTTTTGCTTCCGCAGGGTCATGAAGGATTTCTGTACCGGGTACCACAGGTACACCGATTTCCTTCATAAGCTGGCGGGAATTGTCCTTGTCACCCATGGCGCGAAGCACATTGCTGCCAGGGCCGATGAAAATGATGCCCTTTTCTTCACAAAGTGCCGCAAACTCAGGATTTTCGGACAAAAAGCCATAGCCGGGATGGATGGCTTCCGCATTGGATGCCAAAGCCGCACTGATGATATTTTTCTGGTTCAGATAGCTGTCTGCCGCTGCGTTGGAACCGATACAGATTCTTTCGTCTGCCAGTGCTACGGGCAGAGAATTCTGGTCTGCTTCAGAATATACCGCTACGGTTTCGATGCCCATTTCCTTACAGGCACGAATGATGCGGACAGCTACCTCCCCTCTGTTTGCAATGAGAATTTTTGAAAACATATCCTCTTACTCCTTTATCAGAGCGAAAGAAAATTCCGCACTGACGCATAATTTTCCGTTCACAAAGCCTTTGCCGCTTGCCCAGTAGAAAGGACCTTTGTGTTTGATCAAAGTGCATTCTGTTTCCAAAACATCACCGGGACGCACGCTGTTTTTGAAACGTACTTTGTCCAGACCTGTGAAATAAGGTGTTGCGCCTTCCTGTTCACCGGAAAGAAGCACACAGGTGGACTGTCCCAGAATTTCGCACAGGATAACGCCCGGCACTACGGGGTTGCCGGGGAAATGTCCCTGCAAAAACCACTCATCGGGGCGGATGGTCTTTTTGCCGTAAGCAACGCCATCTCTCAGTTCTGCTTCGTCAACCAGCAGCATATTGTCCCGATGGGGCAGTATTTTCTTCAGTTCTTCCTGATTCATAGGTTTTCGCCTTCTTCCTATCAGTCTTCACGGATACGGAACAGAACCTGACCGTATTCCACGATCTGACCGTTGTTGATGCAGATTTCTTCAATGGTACCGCTGCATTCTGCTGCGATTTCATTGAACATCTTCATGGATTCTACGATACATACAGTATCGCCGGCTGCCACATGATCCCCTACGGACACATAAGGCGCTGCACCAGCCTGAGGCGCTACATAAACAGTACCTACCAGAGGTGTTTTCTGTTCATACAGATCTTCTTCAAGGGCAGCGGGAGCTTCGGGAGCTGCCGCAGGTGCTTCAGCCGCCGCAACAGGAACAGCTTCCACAGGAACTGCCGCAGGCATTACCACAGCAGGTGCCACAGGAGCAGAAACCGCTTCCAGCACCAGTCTGTTGTCGCCTTCTGTCAAATCCAGTTTGGTCAAACCGTTATCTTTCAAAATTTTTGCCAATTCGGCAATCTTTGTTGTTTCCATCTATCTCACCCTTTGAATTTTCTAAATGCGATGCAGGCATTGTGACCGCCAAAGCCCAGAGAAGTGGACAGAACTGCTTCCAGTTCCGCTTCTTCCGCTACATTGGGTGTATAGTGCAGATCACAAACTTCATCCTGTTCCTGCAGGTTGATGGTGGGAGGTACCAGAGAGTTGTTCATGGCACAGATTGCAGCGATAGCTTCTGCTGCACCTGCTGCACCCAGCATATGACCTGTCATGGATTTTGTAGAGCTGATATGTACTTTCTGCGCGTCTTCTTCGCCCAGAGCCTTACGGATGGCATTTGTTTCTGTTTTATCGTTCAAGGCTGTACCTGTACCATGGGCATTGATGTAGATTTTTTCTGCGGGAACGCCTTCCAGTTCAGCCATAGCTTCTTTGATCGCTCTTGCGCTGGCTACTGCTGTTTCATCGGGAGCTGTTACATGATGTGCGTCACAGGTGGAACCATAGCCGCATACTTCCGCATAAATCTTCGCGCCTCTTGCTTTTGCGTGTTCATATTCTTCCAGGATCAGTGTGCCTGCGCCTTCGCCCATGACAAAACCGCCGCGGCGTTTGTCGAAAGGCAGAGATGCTGCATTGGGATCTTCAGAAGGGCTCAGTGCCATACATGCGCCAAAGCCTGCCACTGCCAAATTGGTGATGGCTGCTTCACTGCCGCCGCAGATAGCCGCTGTTGTGTAACCGTGACGGATCGCACGATATGCTTCGCCGATACATGTAGTACCGGTAGCACATGCGGTTGTCATGGAAACACAGGGACCCTGTGCATGATATTTGATGGCAATGTTGCCAGCTGCGATATTGCTGATCATTTTAGGGATGAACAGAGGAGAAACACGTCTGGGGCCTTTTTCTTCCAGCGCTTTATAGGATTCTCCAAATGTTTCAAAGCCACCGATACCGCTGCCAAAGTATACGCCCAGTTCTTCAGGGGCGATTTTGCCTTCCAGTTCGCTGTCAGCCATGGCTTCTGCCGCAGATGCCAACGCATACTGTGTAAAACGGTCCAACTTCTTTGCGGACAGTTTATCCATGCAGCACAGAGGATCGAAATCCTTTACTTCTGCTGCCAGTTTATATTTGGATTCGGATACGTCAAAACGGGTGATCATACCGATGCCGTTTTTGCCTGTTTTCAGACCTTCCCAGAAATCAGCCACATTGTTGCCGATGGGGGTTACCGCACCCAAACCTGTTACTACGACTCTTTTCATAAAGTACCTCCTACATGGCCAGACCGCCGTCGATGCGGATCACTTCGCCAGTGATATAATCGGACTGGTCGCTTGCCAAAAACAGCGCAAGGTTTGCAATGTCTTCGGGCTGCGCAAATCTTTTCATTGGAATATGATCGACTAATGCGTTGTTTTCAGACAGATTTTCTGTCATATCTGTTGCTACAAAACCGGGTGCAATTGCATTGCAGTTCACATTGCGGCTAGCCAGTTCTTTTGCAACAGATTTTGTCAGCCCAATAAGCCCCGCCTTGGAAGCGGAGTAGTTTGTCTGACCGGGGTTACCCATCAGACCAGATACAGAGCTGATATTGATAATCTTGCCGCTTTTCTGTTTCATGAAAACAGGGTAAAGCTGCTTGATCATATAGAAAGCGCCTTTCAGATTGGTATCCACAACGCTGTCGAAGTCGGGAACCTTCATCATAGGCACCAGTTTGTCCTTGGTAATACCGGCATTGTTTACCAGAATATCGGCGCCGCCGAAATCTTTGATGATCTGTTTGCAGACTGCGGCAACCTGTTCCGCGTCCGCCACGTTGCACTGGTAAGCTTCTGCCTTTACACCCATTTCCTGCAGAGCTGCTTTTGTTTCTTCTGCTTTCTGGGTATTGCCTGCATACAGCAGCGCGATGTTCGCACCCTGTTCTGCGAATCTTTTACAAATGGCCGCACCGATACCACGGGAACCGCCTGTAACAATGGCTGTTTTTCCTTTCAACATATCTTAGCGTACCTCCTCTGCTACCTGGCGAGCTTCTTCCATGTTGGAAACAGCATACACTTTGCTGTCAGGAAGAATGCGGCTGATGAGTTTCTTCAGTGTGGTGCCAACGCCCACTTCAATGAAAGTATCAAAGCCGTCTGCCGCCATATTTTCAATACTTTCCTGCCAACGCAGGGAATGGTTGATCTGTTTTTCCATCAGATCCCTTACTTCTGCTGTGTAAGGTTTTGTTGTGTAGTTGGAATATACAGTCATTTCGGGCTGTTTTACATCCACAGCCTTCAGTGCTTCTGCAAATTCCTTAGATGCTTCATCCATAAAAGGAGAATGGAAACCGCCGCCTACGGCTACGGGCAGACATCTGCCGCCAGCTTCCTTTACATCTTTTCCGAAACTGTCGAGTTCATCTTTTTTCCCGGCAACAACCAGCTGACCGGGGCCGTTGTAGTTTACAGGGAACACATTGGGGTATTTTTCCGCCAGTGCTTCCACCTGTTCATTTTCCATTTTCATCACCGCTACCATAGATGCGGGATGTTCTTTTGCGGCTTTCCCCATGGCTGCCCCTCTCGCGCAAGCCAAACGGAACCCATCTTCAGGGCTGTATGCGCCTGCAAAAGCCAATGCGGGGATTTCCCCCAAAGAAAAACCTGCCACAGCCTCAGGCACAATGCCTTCTTCCCGCAGAGCCATTGCTGCTGCAATGTCTGCCAGATACAGGCAGGGCTGTGTATTTTCTGTGATCTTCAATTCTTCGGCTGTACCTTCAAAGCACTGCTGCAAAGTGCCGGGGCGGATTTCCTCCGCCCGAGCAAACAGTTCTTTTACGCTTGCGTTGTTTTCGTAAAAGTCCTTGCCCATACCGGCCTTCTGCGCGCCCTGCCCTGAAAAGACAAAGGCTATTTTACCCATTTTGCAGCTCCTTTCAGCAGTTCTTCCGCTTCGGTCGCGATTTCTTTCACGATTTCCGCTGCGGGCTGTTCTTTTTTCACCATACCGGAAATCTGACCTGCCAGGAAGCAGCCGGCTTTTGTATCGCCTTCTACGGCTGCTTTACGCAGTGCGCCAACCCCCAGCTCTGCCACATCTTCCGCTGTTGTTTCGGGTGCAAATTCCACTTTCAGGAATTCACGGCTGAAAGGATTTTTCAGACAACGGCAAGTGTTGCCGCCAAAACGTCTGCCTGTGGTAACGGTGGAGATGTCAGTTGCTTTGAGAACCATGTCTTTGTAGTTCTGATGCACACCGCATTCTTCCGCCAGCAGGAAACGAGTCCCCATCTGTACGCCTACTGCGCCCAGCATGAAAGCCGCTGCCATACCGCGTCCGTCACCGATGCCGCCTGCTGCCAGTACAGGAATGTTCACAGCGTCGCATACCTGAGGCACCAGAGGCATTGTTGTCATTTCCCCGATATGCCCACCGGATTCGCCACCTTCTGCGATAACAGCGGAAGCCCCTGCTTTTTCCATCATTTTTGCTGCTGCAACAGATGCAACAACAGGAATCACAGTGATGTTTGCTTCCTTCCACATTCCCATGTATTTTTTAGGCATGCCCGCGCCTGTGGTAACGACCGCTACCTTTTCTTCAGCCACGATTTTTGCCACTTCATCCACATGAGGGCTCATCAGCATGATATTCACGCCAAAAGGTTTGTCTGTCAGTTCTCTGGCAATACGAATCTGTTCACGCAGGTAGTCGCCGCCTGCGTTCATGGCAGAGATAATGCCCAGACCGCCGCCATTGGAAACGGCTGCTGCCAGTTTACCATCTGCAATCCAAGCCATGCCCCCCTGGAAGATGGGGTATTCAATGCCTATCATTTCGCAAATCGGTGAAACAATCATTTCTTTCCCTCCAATTAGTTCTGTTTGCTTTCGATCATTGCTACCAGATCAGCAACAGTTTCTACTTTGTTGTCGCCCATTTCGATTTCTGTGCCCAGTTCTTCTTCCAGGCTCATGAGCAGTTCCATAACGTCCAGAGAGTCGATCCCCAGATCAGCAAATTTTGTTTCCATTGTGATTGTGGAAACTTCACATTCCAATTTTTCTGCCAACAGTGCTGCGATTTTTTCAAATACCATGATGCATTCTCCTTTTCTTCTTTAAAAAAATGATTTCGTCTTGTTCAGGGCAGCAAGCTGTCCCCAATATTTCCGCATGATGCGGACTTGTATATGATGCCTTTTTGGCTCATTACCATCTTACAATGCAGGCTGCACTTGCCAGACCGCCGCCAAATGCAGGCAGCAGCAACAGATCGCCTTTCTGCAGCATACCCTTGCGATTCATTTCATCCAGCGCAATGGGGATACTTGCAGAGGAAGTATTGCCATAACGGTCAATATTCACATAAAATTTCTCCTTAGGCACTTTCAGCATCACACTTGCAAAGTCAATGATACGCTGATTTGCCTGATGTGGTACGATGTACTTAATGTCCTCAAATGTCAGACCATTCTGCTTGAGCAGATGTTTTGTGTCATGACAGATGGCGTTTACAGCAAACTTGAATGTATCCTGTCCACGCATATGGATATAAGGTTTTTTCTGTTCTCCTTCATAGAAAGGAGATTTCCCGATGAGCTGCGGAATGTCAATGACATTATCGCCGCCCTTTACATGGAATACAGAGTCAAGGTAATTGTCACCTTCACCCAGAACCACTGCCCCTGCGCCGTCACCAAAAATAACACAGGTGCTTCTGTCTTCCCAGTCCACAATACGGCTCAATCTTTCTGCGCCAATGACAAGGACTTTTTTCACCTTGCCTCTGGCAAAAAATCCTGCAGCTGTTTCCAGTGTGAAAACAAAAGCGGAGCATGCCGCGTTGATGTCCATGGTCATACAGTCCAGACCCAAAATATTCTGAATCATACAGGAAACAGAAGGAGAAATGGATTCCCCGCTGACACTGGCTGCCAGGATCAGATCGATTTCCTCTTTTTTCACACCACTGTTTTCCAGTGCTGCCAGTGCTGCTTTGGCGCCCATGTCTGCCGCCGTTTCATTTGTGCTGACGTGACGTTCTCTTACGCCCACGCGCTGCATGATCCATTCATCGTTTGTATCTACGATTTTAGACATATCATCATTGGTTACCACTCTGGGAGGCACATACATGCCCGTTCCCAATATCGAAAAACTCATTCTTCTTTCCTCCTGCTTTACGCATTCTTTTGTGCTTACGATATTTAGTCCCCGTTTCGGCAAAAAGGTTACAGGAAATTGATATTTTTTTGCACTTTTTTCCAAACAAAAAGGAAACTGACTTTTCTATCGTAGTAAAAAGCCCCTTTGTTCCCCCGTCAGCCTCTTTTTCTCATCCGCATCCACAGCATCACCAACAGGCACCAGGAAGCACATACATAGGAAAAAAATCCAATACCAATGAGCATTCTTCTATGGCGCATTTTTTCCGCCAGTCGGCAAAACTCCTGTTCTGCTGCATTTTCCGAAGGAATCTGTCCCAAATTGGAGGGTCTTTGAGAAAATCTGTGATACTGCTTGTAATACTGGCGGCAATCGGGACAAGTCCGCAAATGCGCCGCTACACTGCTTTTTGTCACAGGATTTGCCAGCCCATCCTGATACAGGGCTACCAAGTCCATGACGATTTCACACGGCAAATTCATCTTTCAACACCTCCATCATTTTTTTCTTCGCACGGAAAAAAATCACCTTTGCGGAATTTTCACTGATCTTCAGCGCCAGAGCGATCTGAGAAAAGGGCAGTTCCGCATAGATCCGCAGCAGCACCACATCCCGGTATTTCTTCGGAATTTCCTTTACCATGGCGCGGACTGCTTTTTCCACATATTTCTTATGGACATATTCTTCCGGGTCTGCATTCTGCATATAATAGGTATGAACTACCAGATCCAGATTAGCAGAGTCCAGATGCAGTTTGTTGCGTTTGAGATATTTGAAATAAACATGCTTTCCGATGGATGCCAGCCAGGTAAAAACTTCGCACTCTCCGCGAAAACGGTGAAAGGACGTATATGCCTGCAAAAATGTTTCCTGAGCCAGGTCTTCCGCCAAGGCGCGATCCCCGCACAGACGGTGCAAAAAAGCATATACTCTGTCATAATATGCCATATAGAGCATTTCAAATGAGTTCACCTGCTCACCCCCGTTCGCCTGTTTCGCATTACAGTATACCATAAGAAACATGGAAAATCCAGTAACTTTCTATGGCTTCTTTCGCAAATGGGCAGTAAAAAGGACAGATTTCGCTTTCTGGGGCAAAAAAAATTTATTTTCATCTTGACAATTTTATAAAAATAGCGCAAAATATTAGTGTTGTGTATCGGTGTGTGGCTCAGTTTGGTAGAGCGCTACGTTCGGGACGTAGAGGCCGCAGGTTCAAATCCTGTCACACCGATAGACCCGCCGCAGACATCTGGTTTGCGGCGTTTTTATTGCAAAAACCCCTGATTCCAAAGATTGGACAGGGGTTTTTCTTTTGCCGTTTTTTTCTCAGCGGCGCATATACAAAAGGGGGTACGGATTCCCCTGCTCATCCAAATCAGTTCTTTTGTAAACAGAAAATCCCATATGCTCATAAAAACCAATGGCCTGTGGATTTTGTTCATTGACTGTTACCCGTTCTACCTTTTCATCACGCTCTGCCCGTTCCAGCAGTTGCTTTCCCAATCCTTTTCCACGTTCCGCAGACGCAATGAACAGCATTTCCAAAGACCCCTTTTCCGTTCCCATAAACGCCACAGGCTGTCCTGCTTTTGTTGCCATATACAAACGTGCCACCCCTTCTATGGCCTGCGGCACATAAGGCTTGATGCTGTTTATCTCATCATCAGACAAAAACAGATGCGTTGCTCTGACAGAATCCTCCCACACCGCCAGCAGCTGCTCCACCAGCATGGGCGTCCTTTCCTGCACTTCCATGATTTTCATATCTTCCTCCGCGTTTTCACACCATGAAAAAAGGAACCTTGGAACGGTTCCCTTTTCATCTTTTTATCATTCTTTTTCTGCCGCTTCAAAAATTTCTTCTGCGGATTTTTTGTAATATCCTGTGCTGTCTTCCGCAACAGTTGCCGCGATCTTTGCGCCATAGTACAGACGACATGCTTCCGCAGCGTCCATACGGTGTGCCTTTGCGATCCGACCGATGACATCAATGAGCAGTTCTGTTCTTTCTTCATAATGCCCATAAGTATCTTCTTCCGCATCTCTTTCCAGCGCCATCATCCCGTCGATCATGCCGATGTAAAAAGAGGTATCCATTTCCGGGAACTGGTTTCTGGTATCCTGCAACAGCTGGATCACGCCATTTTTGTCAAAGGCTTCAAAAACCTTGTTGCCGGGAATGTTTTTTGCATAGCTGTAATATTCGATGCAGGAAACGATCATTCTCAATTCATCCATTTCTGCACGCTCCTTTCCTTCTGTATCATACCTGTTTTTTGTCAAAATTTCAACAGCCGTTTTCGTTTTTGCTTGACAAGTGACGAAAGAAAATGCAGTATGTTGTTATAAAAAGAAAAAGGAGCGATATGACATGATTTCTGTTACCATAGACGAAAGCATCAAAGAACGTTGTCCCGAAGCGGTACTGGGGCTTTTGCAGTGCAAAGTTTCTGTTCATCCCGATGATGAAGAATTTCTTGCGCTGCTCAACAGTAAGATTGCGGAATTATCTGAAGTAGAACTGTCTCAGGCAAACAAACGGGACTATATTCAGTCCACCCGCAAAGCATACAAGGCTCTGGGCAAAGAACCCAACCGCTACCGCAATTCCTGCGAAGCCATGTGCCGCAGAATTGCCAAAGAACGTGGACTTTACTACATCAATAACGTGGTGGACATCAATAACTACCTTTCTATATTGTCCGGCTATTCCATGGGGACTTATGATCTGGCACATGTTACTGGCGGCATCACCTGGAAACGTGCTTCCGAAGGCACCGCTTACCAGGGCATCGGCAAAGATGTGCTGAATATTGAATTCCTTCCTGCCCTCTTCGATGAAGTAGGCCCCTTCGGCAATCCCACCAGCGACAACACTCGTGCCATGATTACCGACGACACCAAAGAAATCCTGCTGGTGTACTACACTTTCAATGGTGGTCAGGAATTGGAATCTCTGCTGGAACTATCCAAAGAACTGCTGGAAAAGCACGCGGCAGGCACAGACTTTGAAATTCAGATTTTGAAGTAAGATATTCTGAAATACAAAAAGATGGCAGATATAAAATCAGCCATCTTTTTTATATACATTTTCTTACTTTATCCTTCTACCACAAAAGATTTCAGTCTGTTTGCCGCTTCCTCATCCACATAAACTTCCAGCAATACCCCTTCTGCTGTATGTTCTTCCCGGATAATTTCGCATCTGCCATGTACCCAGCCTGCCAGAGCGCCTTCTGTATAAGGCAGCAGAACCGTCATGGACTTACGGAAGCTTTTCAGCAATTTTTCGATGGTAGCCAGCATCTGTTCCAGCCCCATCTGCTTCCCTGCGGAAATCTGCACGATTTCCCTTGCCATTCTGTCCATAGGCAAAGGCAGTTCCACTTCTCTGTCCATTTTGTTATAAACAGTAATGACAGGTGTATCCTCGCAGCCCAGACCTCTCAAAGTGTCATATACCACACGCATCTGTTCTTCTCTGTTTGGATTGGACGCATCCACTACGTGAAGGAGAATATCCGCGTATTTCAATTCTTCCAATGTCGCACGGAATGCCTGAATCAGATGGTGAGGCAGTTTCTGGATGAAACCTACCGTATCTGTCAGCAAAATTTCAGAACCGCCAGGCAGTTCCACTTTTCTGGTGGTAGTATCCAGTGTGGCAAAGAGTTTGTCCTCTGCCAATACGCCAGCCTGTGTCAGTACATTCAATGTAGTAGATTTTCCCGCATTGGTATAACCTACCAGAGAAACTACGGGAGTACCTTTTTTGTTTCGCTGGCTCCGCAGCAGTTCCCGATGGGTCTGAATTTCTTTCAAATCCCGATTCAGTTCCGCAATCCGTTCTTTAATATGACGGCGGTCTGTTTCCAGCTTCTTTTCCCCGGGACCTCTGGTACCGATACCGCCACCCAGACGGGACATGGATGCACCCATACCAGTCAGACGGGACATGCGGTATTTCAGCTGTGCCAATTCTACCTGAATTTTACCTTCGCCAGAAATAGCCCGTCCGGCAAAAATATCCAGAATAACGATGGTTCTATCCATAACCTTCGTTTCCAGCATTTTTTCCAGATTTTTCAGTTGTGCCGGAGAAAGTTCATCGTCGCAAACAATGCCTGTGGCATCGTATGTATGAATCATCATTTTCAGTTCTTCGATTTTGCCTTTTCCCAGATAATGGGCAGGATGTACCTTTTCTCTCCGCTGGATGGTACGGGCAACAGCTGTTGCCCCTGCTGTATTTACCAGTTCTTCCAGCTCATCCAGACAAGCTTCCACTGCCATAGCGGAAGGACTGTCCTTGTCCTCCAGCTCAATGCCTACCAATATCAATCTTTCTTCCGTATCTTTATTTTCATGCAATTCTTTTGCCATGTCTTACTCCTCTCTGCTTTCTTACCGCAGCCATACGCCGTCAAAAGAGAATTTGGCGGGACCTGTCATATAAACATGGTTGTCGGATTCTCTCCATTCAATTTCCAAAGTGCCGCCCAAAAGCTGGATACGCACTTTTCTGTCACACAATCCGTTGAGCACCGCTGCCACCAGTGTCGCAGATGCCCCTGTACCGCACGCCATTGTTTCGCCGCTGCCTCTCTCCCAAACACGCATACTCATGTGGGTGCGGTCAATGACATGGGCAAACTCGATATTTGCCTTTTTGGGGAACATGGGATGGACTTCTGCCACTTTGCCGTATTTTTCCACTTCAAAATGTTCTGTATCATCTACAAAAATAACCCCATGAGGATTTCCCATGGAAACGCAGGTCACATCAAAGGTCTTGTCCAAAATCTGCAATTTTTCCCCGATAACAGGCATTTTGTCGCTGATAACAGGAATCTGTGCTGCTTCCAGAATGGGTTCCCCCATATCTGCTGTGACAGCAATGACGATGTCGTTCTGAATATGTAACTGCAATGTTTTGATGCCGCCCAATGTTTCCAGTGTGATAACGTTCTTTGTGGTCATTCCCCGTTCATAAACATATTTGCCGATGCAGCGGACAGCGTTGCCGCACATTTCCCCTTCGGAACCGTCCATATTGAACATCCGCATACGGAAGTCCGCCACTTCAGAAGGCAGAATCAATACCAGCCCGTCGGCACCTACACCGAAATGACGCTCGCTCATAGCCACCGCCAGCATATCGGGATATTTCACTTCTTCCTCAAAACCGTTGATATAAATATAATCGTTGCCGCAGCCTTCCATTTTTGTAAAACGCATGCTGTATCCTCCTTGTTATGTAATGGCGGTAGAAAATACCGCCTGTGTTCTTAGTGCTGTCCATGGGGCGTCGGTACCATTTCCCGTTCCTGCGCCACTGCGCTGTAAAGCCGCAGAGACCAAAGCCCTGCCAGACCTACCAGCGCGAAGATCACACGCGCCAGCCAGAACATGGAACCGCCGAAAATAGTCGTTACCAAATCGAATCCGAAAAATCCGATGAGGCCCCAGTTCAGCGCACCGATGATGACAAGTGTCAAAGCAATATAATTCCCTGTTTTCATGCTTTTGACCTCCTAATGGTATGATCAACAGATATATCTGTATCCATAGTATCCCTTGTCTTTTCAATTTTATGAAAAAAGTTTTTCAACTGTATTGGCAAAATCTACCCCTTTGAGATTTCCCACAGCGGAATAGCTCATTTGGGGCTTTGCAAAAACCAGTTCCGCAACATCTGCCAAATCTTTCTGCGTCACCGCTTCTATTTTTTCAATGACTTCTTCCATTTCCTGCACTTTGCCCCGCAAAAGCATGGCGGAACCTGCCGCTGTCATACGGTTCAATGTGCTTTCAGAACCGATGATGAAATTGCTGATCATCTGTTCTTTTGTCACATTCAGTATTTTTTCGGAAATACCTTCTTTCCGTACTGCCGCAATTTCTGCCGCAATGCCTTTATATACCGCCTCTGCCTGAGAGGGGTTCATGCTGGCGTAAATGGAAAAAAGTCCCGTATCCGCAAAAGCAGTGGTATAGCTGTAAATGGAATAAGTCAATCCCTGTTCCTCACGGATTTTCTGAAACAAACGGGAACTCATGCCTCCGCCGAAAACCGTATTGAAAATTGCCATGGCGTATTTCAGGGGATGTTCTCGTTCCAGTCCTTCAAAAGCAATACAAGTATGGAGCTGTTCCACATCTTTTTTCTTCTGAATCCATGACTGGTGGTAAGAAGCCTTTGTTTCCAAAGGAGCATATGGTGCCTTTGCCTGCCATCTGCCAAAGTAATGGTTCAGCATCTCCAGCATTTCTTCCCGTTTGAAGTTTCCTGCCACAGAAAGCACCATATTTTCTGTATGATAATTCTTTTCATAATAAGCGCGGATTTTTGCCGCATCCAGATTGGCAATGGTTTCTTCTGTTCCCAGTATGGGCATGCCTAAACTGCTTTCTCTCCAAATGCTGTCCTGCAAACAGTCATGAACCAGTTCCTCAGGCGCATCATCATACATATAGATTTCTTCTGTAATGACGTTTCGTTCCTTATCCACTTCTTCCTGCGAAAAAGCCGGATGAAGGAGCATATCGCTCATAACTTCCATGGCCTGTTTCACATGCTTGTCCAGCACACGGGTATGATAACAAGTATATTCTTTTGTGGTATAAGCGTTGATCTGTCCGCCAAGTGCGTCCATTTCCTCTGCAATCTGCCTTGCAGAGCGGTTTTCCGTTCCCTTGAACATCATATGTTCAATATAATGGGAAATGCCGTTTTCCTCGGGGCGCTCGTTTCTCGTTCCGTTTTTTACCCAGATACCAAAGGAAATGCTGCGGACATAGCCAATTTCCTCCAGCACCACTTGTATTCCGTTTTCCAATTTTTCTATGGTCAGCATCATTCTTCTCCTGCCTGTTTTTCTCATTAGGGTATTCCATTTTCAGAATACCATACATGTTTCTATCTTTATAGCATAGCAAAATCGGCTTTCCTGTGCAATCTTCTTGGCAATTTTTTCTGCGAATTCGTCTATTGTTCCCACAAACCCTCTGTTTTTTCGTAATGATGGACATTGTTGTCTGATTCTAAATCTGCTACCATGAAACTATACAACTGCGGCATAGAACATCTTACAAATGGGGGGATGATGATGATTAAAAAAATTTTATTGGCAGTCATTGCGGTGCTTTTTGTCTATGGAATCTATCATCTATACAAAACACCTGAGCCTCTGATTACTGGCACTTATTCCTGCCATACAGAAAAAGGAGAATATTATTTTGCGGCAAGAGAAGAAAGCGGAATATTCTACCTCTACGAAAACGAATCTGTCTTCCGAGATACGGATACCGGCGATTATGACATGGACAGAGGGATATATGAATCCGGCACCTGCACACTGAAAACCTATGGACATTATCTTCTGGAAAGCGAAACATTAGGGCAACAGGAAATCACCATAAAAAACGGTACATTTTCTCTGGTCATTTCCGGTGAAACATATCTGTTTGAAAAAATGCTGGATTCGCCTACACTCAATGGCAATCTTCATGACATCTATTTGATCGAACATCCAGATGCTCCCGACTTCATTTGATCCCGCAACATACGAATCTTTTCAAAAAAAAATGGATAAAACAGAGATTCTCTGCTTTATCCATTTTTATTTTTATGTTATTGCAAATTAATATCTTTCCAGAACGCTTTTTTCAGAATCAGGAGTTTCGTCCTGTACCAGAGCGTCTTTCATGGAGAAGTTCAGTCTGCCCTGTTTGTCGATTTCTGTCAGTTTTACCATAACTTCATCGCCAGGTGCTACAACGTCTTCTACTTTTGCAACTCTCTTGTTTGCCATCTTGGAGATGTGAACCAGACCTTCTTTGCCAGGTGCGATTTCTACGAAAGCGCCAAATGTCATCAGTCTTGTGATGGTGCCTTTGTAGATCTTACCGGGTTCAGGATCGCTGACAATGGCGTTGATCATATCCATAGCACGCTGCATGTCTGCGGGATCTGTACCTTTGATGAAGATCTTGCCATCATCTTCTGTATCGATTTCACAATTTGTTTCTTCGATAATCTTTTTGATGACTTTGCCTCTTGTACCAATAACTTCCGCAATCTTATCCACGTCGATCTGCATAGTTGCGATCTTAGGTGCATATTTGGACAGTTCTTTTCTGGGTTCTGCAATAGCTTTCAGCATAACTTCGTTGAGGATATATTCTCTTGCTCTGCCTGTCTGTGCAAAAGCCTGTTCGATCATTTCGAATGTCAGACCTTTGATCTTCATATCCATCTGGATGGCTGTGATACCTTCGGAAGTACCAGCTACTTTAAAGTCCATATCACCGAAGAAGTCTTCTACACCCTGGATGTCTGTGATTTCGATAAAGTCATCATCTGTGTCGCCTGTTACCAGACCAACGGAAATACCAGCAACGGGACGTTTGATAGGTACGCCTGCTGCCATCAGGGACAGTGTGGAACCGCAGATGGAAGCCTGAGATGTGGAACCGTTGGAGCTCAGGATATCGGAAACCAGACGGATTGCATAAGGGAATTCTTCTTCGCTGGGGATAACGGGCAGCAGTGCTCTTTCACCCAGTGCGCCGTGGCCGATTTCACGTCTGCCGGGGCCTCTGGAAGTTTTTGCTTCACCTACGGAGAAACCGGGGAAGTTATAGTGGTGAATGTAGCGTTTGCCTGTTTCGTTTGCGTCCAGACCATCCAGACGCTGACCTTCGCTGATAGCGCCCAGTGTGGTTACTGTCAGAGCCTGTGTCTGTCCTCTGGAGAACAGAGCGGAACCATGAACGCGAGGCAGTACGTCTACTTCTGCGCTCAGAGGTCTGATTTCTTCGATACCACGGCCGTCGGGACGTTTGTGTTCTCTCAGAATCATTCTTCTAACAGTCATTTTTTCGAATTTGTAGATGATTTCGTCTACCAGAGCCGCAATGTCTGTATCTTCTTCGGAAATTTCTGTCAGAGCTTCTGTCAGCTGTTCCAGAACTTCTTCTGTGATGACTTTGATCTTTGCGTCACGGTCCTGTTTCAGTTCTGCAAAAACAGCTTCTTCCATTCTTGCGTCTGTGATATATTCTGTTACCAGTTTGTAAGCATCTTCGGGAATCACATGTTCTGTGTAAGGAGCTTTTTCCTTACCTTCTTTTGCTGTGATTTCCTGAATGAATTTCACTACTTCCAGGTTGGTGTCGAATGCCAGATGGATGGCTTCCATCATCAGTGCGTCAGGGATTTCGTCTGCGCCTGCTTCGATCATCATAACTTTATCTTCTTTGGAAGATACTGTCAGTGTCAGTCTTGTTTTTTCTCTCTGTTCTGCTGTGGGGTTTACCACCAGTTCGCCATCCACATAACCGATGCTTACGGAAGAAACGGGATCTGTGAAAGGAATATCGGAAATGTTCAGCGCCAGAGATGCGCCGATCATCGCTACAACTTCAGGAGAGCAGTCCTGATCTACGGACATTACTGTTGCAACGATAGCTACGTCGTTTCTGTAATCCTTAGGGAACAGAGGACGCAGAGGTCTATCGATACATCTTGCTGTCAGGATTGCTTTTTCGGAAGGTCTGCCTTCTCTTTTGATGAAACCGCCAGGGATTTTACCTACGGAATACAGTCTTTCTTCGTAATCAATGCTCAGAGGGAAGAAGTCGATACCGTCTCTGGGCTTTTCAGATGCAGTTGCGGTAACCAGTACAGTGGTTTCGCCGTAACGCAGCAGTACTGCGCCGTTGGCCTGTTCCGCTACTCTGCCGATTTCAGCAGTCAGTGTTCTGCCTGCCAGTTCCATGGAATAGGTTCTAAACATGTTCATTCTCCTTTTCTGTCTGTTTTTCTCCTGCACCATAGATCTTCAACTTCAAAAACATGGTCGGCCATATTTGCAAAGTTGGAAATCTATAGTGCAACCTTCTTTGTTTTTGTTTGATAGAAGAAAAGAGAGGAAAAATGTCCTCTCTTTTCCTGATCTTTTGGTTTGTGTCTTACTTTCTCAGACCCAGTTCTGCAATGATTGTACGATATCTTTCGATATCCAGTTCTTTCAGGTAGTTCAGCAGACCTCTTCTCTGACCAACCATTTTCAGCAGACCACGTCTGGAGTGGTGATCTTTCTTGTGGCTTTTCAGGTGGTCTGTCAGCAGAGTGATTCTTGCTGTCAGCAGAGCGATCTGTACTTCGGGAGAACCTGTGTCGTTAGGTGTTCTGCCGTATTTTGCGATAATTTCCTGTTTGTTGATTGTTGCCATGATTTTTGGCCTCCTTAAAAATATTTTTTCTTGCAACCCCGAGAACTAAGTGAAGGTCGGAGCGTCCTGTCACTGAGTCCTGGTTTTACAGCGTTCTCATTTTATCATACTATATGGCCCTTTGCAAGAGTAAAGGCTTGATTTCTTGCGATTTTTTTCGTTTTTTCAGCTGGTTTGAGCTGATTTTTCCGTCTTTTTCTTTGGTTCATAACGGAACTGTGACATCAGCACCGCTACAAACACCACCGCAAAACCCACTGCCATTCTGGGTGTTACTTCTTCATGGTACAGCAGTACAGAGAAAATAACCCCGAAAACGGATTCCAGGCTCAACAAGATGGTACCCACTGCCGCGTCTGTATGCTTCAAGCCATAAGCCTGAAGGAACAGGCAAAGGGCTGTGGAAAGCAGTGCCAGATACATGACATTTCCCATGGCGCCCATGGAAACCGCCTCCGGCATGCCGTTTGTCAGGATCGTACCAATCCAGCCAATCACCGCAGAGAATGTAATCTGCATGGTGGTCAGCAGAATGGGATCTCTTCCCTTGGAAAACCACGCCACTGCTGTCAAGTCACAAGCGTAAATGACGCCGCAGACCAGTGTCACCACATCCCCCGGCAGCATGGACATATCCCCATTGAGGGAAATCAGGCCGATCCCCGCCAGACAAATGACTGCCGCAATGACATGATTGCGCTGGGGACGTTCCTTGGAAACGAACCAATAGAAAAATGGTACAATCACGCAGTAAACTGCCGTCAAAAAGGCACTTTTTCCCGGTGTGGTACCCATAGTCAAGGCAACGGTCTGTACAGCCGTGGCTGTCCCCATTGTTAAGCCTGTGATGATACCGCCAAGCAAATACCCCTTATCCAGTCTGCCCCATTTTTTGTAGGTAATGACCCAAAGCACCACTGCCGCAATGGTAAATCTTGCCGCTGTGATAAACCAGCCAGAAAGTTCCTCTGTGGCAAATTTCTGAAAAACGAAGGCGCTCCCCCAAATAATGGCTGTCAGAAGCAGCAGCAGATGGGCCCGTGTTCTTTTATTCTCTAACATGATGTTACCTCATATCATTTTATCTGCCCGTATGTGATTATTTTTCTTCTTCCGCTTTCCAGTGTTCATATTCCGCAGAAGCAAAATATGCTCTGGTCTGTTCCGCATTTACGGCGATCTGCGCCTGCAATTCGTCTACGCTTTCAAATTTCTTTTCACTACGCAGGAATTTATAGAAGAAAATCTGCAGTTCTTCGCCATAGATCATTTTGTTGAAGTCAAACAGATAGGTTTCCACAATCTTCTGCGTTCCATTTACCGTAGGGTTTTTACCGATATTGGTAACACCGTAATAATACTTGCCTTCATACAGTGTTTTTGTGGCATACACCCCATTGGGAGGGAACAGCTTCAAGGGATGGGCTTCGATATTCACAGTAGGGAAACCGATGGTGCGGCCCAGTTTTTTCCCTTCTTTCACAGTACCCAGAATGAAATAAGGCACTGTCAGCATGCTATTGGCGCTTTCCAGATCCTTATCAATGAGGCACTGACGGATACGGGAACTGCTGACCCGTTCACCTTCGTACTGCACAGAAGGCACCGCAATGACTTTCACGCCGTGTTCTTCCCCCAAACGACGCAGCATTTCATAATTGCCTGCCCGATTGCTGCCGAAATGATAGTTTTCCCCTACCACCAGCACTTTGCATTTCATGCGCTCAAAAAGCAGCTTTACAGCAAAGTCATTGGCAGACATGGAAGCGAATTCCTCGTCAAAAGGATATTCGATATAAGTATCCACGCCCATCTGCTCCATGGTAAACAGCTTTTCAGAGGGCGCCATAATCAGTGCAAAATCCTCTTTTTTCTTGAATACCAGCATGGGATGAGGAGAAAAGGAAAATACCACGCTTTCCAGATTTTCCTCTGCCGCAAATTCTTTTGTCAGTTGAATCAGGGCACGGTGACCCAGATGCAGACCGTCAAAGTTCCCCAAAGTAATGGCTGTGGGTCTGCTGCGGTCTACCTGCCCGTCTGTAATATGTTCCATTTCGATACTCCTTTAAATCAACATCTTAAATGGTTTGATATAAAAGCCTTCTTCGTCCCGTACTTCATACAGTCCCACCAGATGGTGTTCACTGTCAAAGACAGCAGCAATGTCACCTGCTGTCAGTTCTTTTTCTGCCTCATAAAACTTGGCGTAAACTCTGCCGCCGTTATACAGCATCTTTGTGGACTTAGGAGAAACGATGATTTTCGGGAAATCGGACAATGCCGCTTCCATGGACAGGAATGCTTCTTCCTGCCGTCCTTCATCTGCCATTGTCTGCAATTCACCCAGCGTGATGGCATCTTCCAGCGCAAAACTGCCGGTACGGGTACGGGTCAGTTCTGCCATATGGGCACCACAGCTCAAAGCCTTGCCAATATCGCTGCAAAGGGTACGGATATAAGTCCCTTTGGAGCAGTCCACATCTATTTCAAAACGGTCAGGAGGCAGAAATCTTACGATATTGATGGCAAAAATCGTAATGGTTCTTGCCTTGCGCTCGATTTCCTTGCCTTCCCGCGCCAATTCATACAATTTCTTGCCGTTGACTTTGATAGCGGAATACATGGGCGGAATCTGTTTCTGTTCCCCCACAAATCCGGCTACTGCCTGTCTGATTTTTTCCTCATCAAAATCCACTTTTCTTTCTTCCAGCACTTCTCCTGCCGCATCTTCCGTTGTGGTGGTGATGCCCAGCCGCACCATGGCACGGTAACGTTTTTTCCCATCCATGATGATGTCCGCCAGTTTTGTGGCTTTGCCTACACAAACAGGCAGTACGCCTTCTGCGTCAGGGTCTAAGGTGCCTGTATGGCCTACTTTCTTTGTATGGAGAATACGGCGTACCACAGCCACTACGTCATGGGAGGTAAATCCCTTTTCCTTTCGGATATTCAAAATACCGTCCAAGTGATTCCCTCCTTACAGCATTTTTTCGATTTCCGCCAGCACCATTTCTTTTGCCTTGTCAATGGATGCCGCAATGGTACAGCCTGCCGCCTTCACATGACCGCCGCCGCCAAATTTCTGTGCCAATGCGCAGACATCTCTGCCATCAGCGCCACGGAAGCTTGCTTTGACTTCTGTTTCTGTCTTTTCATAAAGGAAACATGCCACTTCTGCCCCCTGCACGCCTTTGAGGTAATTGATGATAGCGTCCAGTTCCTTATTGGTGCCGTTGCAGGCAGCAATTTCGGCGGAAGTGATGGTAGCGCATACCACTTTGCCGTCAAAATACAGCTTGGCATTTTCCAGAGCCTGTCCCATGATTTTCATTTCGGAAAAACTGCGGCTGTCGAAAAAGCGGTTATAAATATCTGTAAAAGGAATGCCTGTTTCCATTAAAGCCCCTGCCACGCGCATGGTGTTGGGGGATGTGGAAGAATGACGGAAGCCGCCAGTATCATAAATAAGACCAGCATAAAGCCCTGCCGCCATATTCTGATCCACAGGGTAATTTCCTTCCAGAAAACCGTATACGATTTCAGATGTGGAAGAAGATGCACCTTCCACATAATTATACTGACCGTAATAAGTATTGCTGCTGTGGTGGTCAATATTGATGGTCACATCTGCCTGTTGGAACCAATCCGCCGCAGCTCCCAGACGGCCTTCGTCGCCGCAGTCCAGTGCCAGAAACAGGTCAGCTTTTGCCACTGCTTCTTTCACCAGATGCTTACCGGGAATCACATCATACTTGGGTGCATAATGCTCCAGCAGTACAGTTACATCTTTGCCGGCTTTTTCCAATGCCAGCCCGAAAGCAAGGCAAGCCCCGATGGCATCGCCGTCGGGATTGGTATGCCCTGCAATCTGAATGGTCTTTGCCTGTGCAATTTTTTCCAGAATTTCCTGTTTTGTATTATTCTGCATCCTTCTGCACTTCTCTTTCCTCACGGTCTTTGGCAATCTGCGCCATGAGCTGTTCCATACGAACGGCATATTCCGCAGATTCGTCCAGTTTGAAAATCAGTTCCGGTGTCAGACGCAGATTTACACGTTCTGCCACCAGATGGCGGATGAAACCGGAAGCGTTTTTCAGACCTTTCATCACGCTTGCTTTCTGGTTTTCATCCCCCAGCACAGATACATATACTTTGCAGTATTTCAAATCCTGCGTGGTATCCACACGCACCACGCTGGTCATAGCGCCGATGCGGGGGTCTTTCAATTCTCCTCGTACAATCTGAGAAACTTCCTTGAAGATTTCGTCATTGATACGGGAAATTCTTGTATTGTTCTTCATATATTTCTCACCTGCTTATCTAGGTACTTCTACCATGGTATAGGCTTCGATCCAGTCGCCTTCTTTCACGTCGTTGAACTTCTTGAATACCAGACCGCATTCATAGCCCGCAGCAACTTCTTTTACGTCGTCTTTGAAACGTTTCAAGCTTTCCAGATCGCCTTCGTAAACAACGATACCGTCACGGATGATACGAACCTGGCAGTTTCTTACGAACTTACCGTCTTTTACATAGCTGCCGGCGATAGTACCAACACCGGACGCTTTGAACAGCTGACGTACTTCTGCATGACCCAGTACCTGTTCTTCGAATACGGGATCCAGCAGACCTTTCATAGCAGCTGTGATGTCTTCGATAGCGTTATAGATGACACGGTACAGACGAACGTCAACTTTTTCTTCATCCGCAAATGCTTTTGCAGCGGGTTCGGGACGTACGTTAAAGCCGATGATGATGGCGTTGGATGCGGAAGCCAGCATAACGTCGCTTTCTGTGATAGCGCCAACACCGCCGTGGATGATGCGTACACGTACTTCCTCGTTGGACAGTCTTTCCAGACTCTGACGAACGGCTTCTACGGAGCCCTGTACGTCTGCTTTTACAACGATGTTCAGTTCTTTCATATTACCGCTCTGAATCTGAGAGAACAGGTCGTCCAGAGATACTTTCTGTGGTGTTTCTTTGATCATGTTTTCTCTGTTCTTCGCGATGATGCTTTCAGCAACCTGTCTTGCCTGTTTATCATTTTCTGCTACATAGAAGCTGTCACCAGCGGAAGGTACTTCAGACAGACCCAGGATTTCCACGGGAGTGGAAGGGCCAGCTTTTTTCACGCGTCTGCCCTTATCGTCGGTCATCGCACGAATCTTACCATAAGCCGCACCAGCAACGATGGGGTCACCTACCTGCAAAGTACCGTTCTGTACCAGTACAGTTGCAACGGGGCCTCTGCCTTTATCCAGCTGTGCTTCTACGATAGCGCCTCTTGCGTTTTTGTTGGGGTTTGCTTTCAGTTCTTTCATTTCTGCTACCAGAATGATCATTTCCAGCAGAGAATCCAGACCGTCTTTTGTCACTGCGGAAACAGGTACACAGATAGTCTGACCGCCCCAGTCTTCCGCTACCAGACCATATTCTACCAATTCCTGTTTTACACGGTCAGGGTTTGCAGAGGGTTTATCCATTTTGTTGATAGCAACGATGATTTCAACGCCTGCTGCTTTAGCATGGTTGATGGCTTCTACTGTCTGAGGCATAACACCGTCGTCTGCCGCTACAACCAGGATTGCAATATCTGTGATCTGTGCGCCACGCATACGCATTGCTGTAAATGCTTCGTGACCGGGTGTATCCAGGAATGTGATGGGCTTGCCGTCGATCTGTACAGTGTAAGCACCGATGTGCTGTGTGATACCGCCGGCTTCGCCTTTTGTTACGTTGCTGTGACGGATAGCATCCAGAAGGGATGTTTTACCATGGTCAACGTGACCCATAACAACGACAACAGGAGGTCTTTCTTTCAGATCTTTTTCGTCGTCTTCTTCCTCTGCGAAAACTGTTTCCAGAATATCTTTTTCTTCTTCCTGTTCCAGAATGACATTATAGTCTTCCGCAATGGCAGCAGCTGTGTCAAAGTCCAGTGTTGCGTTGATGTTCAGCATCTGACCTTTTTTCATCAGCGCCATTACCAGATCAGAGCCTTTTTTGCCCAGCACTTCTGCCAGTTCTTTCACGCTGATGGAAGCAGGAATGGATTTGATTACAGGTTCTGCTGCTTTTTCAGCTGCTTCCAGCGCTTCCAGTTCTGCCAAGAGCGCCGCTTCTTCTTCCATTTCACGTCTTCTGCGTTCCAGAGGGTTTTCTCTGGGTTTCTGGTCTTTTTTGCCTTTGCCTTTTTTGTCTTTTTTGCCCTGATTCTGATTGTTCTGGGCGTTGTTGTTCTGGTTTTTATTCTGGTTGTTGTTTTTGTTCTGATTGTTATTATTCTGCAGGTTCTTGCCGTCCTGCGCTTTTTTGTTTTCGCCCTTGTTTCTGTTATCCTGTTTGGGAGCTTCTTTCTGCTGATTTCCCTTATGCTGTTCTTTCACTTCCTGCTTAGGAGCTTCTTTTTTGGGTTCTTCCGCTTTCTGTGCAGGCTGATACAGCTTTCTGATCTTGTCCGCGTCGCTTTCCTCGATCATGCTCATATGGCTGTTTGCTTCCATACCTACACTCTTCATTTTTTCCATCAGTTCTTTATTGGCTACGCCCAACTGCTTTGCCAGTTCATAAATTCGCATTTTTGACATTCGCCGCACCTCTTCTTTCTCTTACATCTATTCCAAATCCTTTACTCTGCGTTTTCTGCTGTCTGTGCAAGCTGCTGCAGTTTTGCCGCAAATCCCGCTTCTGTCACAACCAGTACCGCGCGGATCTCCTCGCCGACAGCTCTGCCTAAATCTGCCTTTGTTCCCAGTTCCAAAATCGGAACTTCATAAAACGATGCAGAGTTATGAAATTTTTTCTTTGTATTTGCCGATGCATCTCCTGCCACAATGACAAGACATGCCTTTTTGCCGCGTATGGCTTCCTCTGCCGCCACTTCGCCGCCTGCCACTTTATTGGCCCGCTTGCAAAGTCCCAGCAGGGAATAAAATTTACGCATGATTTTCTTCTCCTTCCAGCTGTGCCAGCAGGGCTTCATATACGTCCTTTGGCACAGGTGCCTTGAAGGAGCGTTCCAGACCTTTGGACTTCTGCGCCTTTGCCAAGCATTCCGTATTGGGGCAAATATATGCGCCCCGGCCCGGTTTCTTGCCTGTACGGTCCAGAGAAAATTCGCCTGCATCGTTGCGCACGATGCGGATCAATTCCCGTTTGTCCTTCATTTCCTGACAGCCGGTACATTTTCTGAGGGGGACTTTCCGTTGTTTCATCATGCTGCCACCTCCTCTATGTTTACGCTTCTTCCTGTGTTTCTTCCACAGCGATTTCTTCTGCTGCTTCTGTTTCCACAGCTTCTGCGCCATCTTCCATGATTTCTGTCATTTCTTCAGCTGCATCTTCTGTTTCTTCTACTGGATCTTCAGCCAGGAAGTTTGTTTCTCTTGCCTGTGTTTCGCTCTTGATGTCGATTCTCCAGCCTGTCAGTTTTGCAGACAGTCTCGCGTTCTGACCTTCTTTACCGATAGCCAGGGACAGCTGATGGTCAGGCACAACGATCTTTGCGCTCTGTTCTGCTTCGTTGATGGCAACTGCCAGAACTTTGGAAGGGCTCAGAGCAGCAGCGATGAATTCCTTGGGATCTTCGCTCCAGTTGATTACGTCGATCTTTTCGCCGCCCAGTTCGTTTACGATAACATTTACACGATAGCCGTTCTGACCAACACATGCGCCCAGAGCGTCCACGTTTTCGTCTTTGGAGTAAACAGCAATTTTTGTTCTGCTGCCTGCTTCTCTGGCAATGCTCTTGATTTCTACGGTACCGTCATGTACTTCAGGCACTTCCTGTTCAAAGAGACGTTTTACCAGTTCGGGATGTGTTCTGGAAACATAGATCTGAGGGCCCTTTGGTGTCTGTTTCACTTCCAGCACATATACTTTGATACGATCCATGAAATTATACTGTTCGCCGGGAATCTGTTCGTTGGCAGCCAGCACCGCATCAATTTTGCCCATCTGTACAATGATGTTTCTTCTTTCTTTTCTCTGTACAATAGCGGTCACTACTTCACGTTCTTTTGTGATGTACTGATTGTAGAGGATTTCTCTTTCCGCTTCTCTGAATTTCTGTACAACTACCTGTTTTGCTGTCTGCGCAGCCACACGGCCGAAGTCTCTGGGTGTTACTTCCAGATCCACAGTGTCACCAATCTGATAGCTGGGGTTCAGGATTCTTGCTGCCATCAGGTCGATTTCGTTCTGTTCGTCCATAACTTCTTCCACAACTTCACGCTGTGCGTAACAAGCAACGTTACCTGTTTCTCTATCAATGACAACTTTGATGTTCTGGTTAGAACCAAAGTTCTTTTTGCATGCGGAAACCAGAGATGCTTCAATGGCTTCAAAAATGATTTCCTTGTCGATGCCTTTTTCTTTTTCAATCAAATGCAGTGCTTCGATAAATTCTGATCTATCCATTTTCCTATTCCTCCCTTATCCTCAGAAAATAACAGCCAACCGCACATCAGCGGTATCTTTTTGTACAAATTCGCGAACGGTACCGTCTTCTTCTTCCAAAGAGATGACACCGTCATTGAGTCCCAGCAGTTTACCCTGGAACTGTTTCTGTCCGTCCACAGCCTTATAGAGCTTTACATCAATGATTTCTCCCTGGAATCTGATGAAGTCCGCATCCTTTTTCAGGGGGCGATCAATACCGGGAGAGCTTACTTCCAGCACATAAGCCTGTTCGATGGGGTCTTTTTCATCCAGCTTTGCTTCCAGCGCACGGCTGACAGCTTCGCAGTCATCAATGGAAACGCCACCTTCTTTGTCGATATACACACGCAGATACCAGTTAGCGCCTTCCTTTACAAATTCCAAATCCACCAGTTCCAGACCTCTTTCTGCCACAATGGGTTCCAGAAGAGGCAGTACTTTCTTTTCCGTATTGCTCTTTGCCATTTTTTCACCTCGTATATATTTTTGCCTAAGCAACAACAAAGAGTGGGCTTTCACCCACTCTTTTCTCTGCCATTTCCGCTTGTTACTGTTGTTAGTATACCATTTTTTCGTACCTTATGCAAGCATTTTTCCTTTATTTCCCGAAAAATCAAGGAATTTGGCTATGATAGAAAAAAACATTCTCTATTGTTTCTCTGCCGCTTGCTGTGATATGATAGAAGGGCAAAAAGGAGGGTTCATTTTTGAAGAGACATGATATTTTCACCATACACGCAGCGCCTTTTTACGCTTACCGCAAACAGGTCATCCTGCGTCAGGCACAGAAATTGAAACAGGTTTTTCCTGATTTTGAAATATTATATTCCATCAAAACCAATCCATTCTTCCCCATTTTGCAGACCGTTTCCGAATTCGGTCTGGGGGCTGACGCCGCTTCTGCCAAAGAGGTGTCAGAAAGCCGCCGGGCAGGGATTCCTTCCGAGCGAATCTATTTTTCCGCTCCCGGCAAAACACGGGACGAATTGGAGGACGTCATTGGACGCTGTCACATCATTGCCGACAGCTTTCACGAACTTGACCTGTGCAACCGTCTTGCACAGGAAAAACATGCTGTTCTGCCCATCGGCATTCGTGTCAATCCGGCATTTTCCATGGAAGGAACAGAAGGAGGGCCTTCCCAGTTTGGCATTGACGAGGAACAGCTCCTCTCTCCCCATGCGTTCGACGATTTTCCTGCCCTGCGTCCTACGGGCATTCATGTACATATCCAGTCACAGATTCTGGATGCAGACCAGCTGACAGCCTACTATGCCCATGTGCTGACATTGGCGCTGCGGCTGGAGCACCTTTGGGACACCAAACTTTCCTACATCAATTTCGGCAGCGGTTTAGGCATTGTCTACGATCCCGACACCCAAAAGCCCTTGGATTTGGATGCCCTGCAAAAAAAGGTGTCTACGGTCTTTGATGCTTTCCGCCCTCGTTTGCAGGCAAAATTCCTGCTGGAAAGCGGACGTTTTCTGGTGGGAGAAAGCGGCGTTTATGTCACAGAGATCATGGACATCAAAATTTCCCGAGGCAAGACATACTACATTGTCAAAAACGGTGCCAACGGCTTTTTCCGCCCTGTCATGAAAGAATTGATGACAAAAGACCAGCACAACCCTTCTCCGGCAGAACCTTTCTACACCTGCTCCAACATCTCACAGGTGACACTGCTGGCTGATCGGGAAGGTACAGAAACCGTGGATATTGTAGGCGGTCTGTGCAGCCGTTATGACCTGCTGGCATCCAATGTAACACTGCCTCGAGCAGAAGTAGGCGACCGTCTGCTGTTCACAAATGCCGGCAGTTATGGTTATACCCTGTCCCCTTTACTTTTCGGCTCCCAAACACCGCCGGATCAGCTCTGGCTGGAACATGAAACCGAAATCTGAATAAGTCAATCTGGAAACTTCATTCAAAAAAAGTATAGCTGGAATCCTGAAACATCAAGGACTCCAGCTTTTTTTGTCATAATTCTTATCAAGACAACGTTGTGGTTTTCCTTAATTCTCCTAAAGAAGGCCCACTTCTCTGTCGTTGTCTTTTTTATTTTCTTAACATCCGCAAAAACAAAAAGCAGAGAGAACTTTGCAAAATCCTCTCTGCCTTATTTGCTTTATACTGCTTTTTTGTATTTATGTGGTTAGCCTTACGAATCGTTCTTACAGTACTTTGTTCAAGAAATCCTGTGTTCTCTTGTTTTGTGGATTGCCGAAAACTTCTTCCGGTGTTCCTTCTTCTACGATGTAACCGCCGTCCATAAATACGACACGGTCTGCCACTTCGCGGGCAAACCCCATTTCGTGGGTTACAACCACCATGGTCATGCCTTCTGCCGCCAATTGTTTCATAACTTCCAGTACTTCCCCTACCATTTCAGGGTCAAGTGCGGAAGTGGGTTCGTCAAAAAGCATGATATCCGGTTCCATTGCCAGCGCACGTGCAATTGCTACACGCTGCTGCTGACCGCCGGAAAGGCTTGCGGGGTATACATCTGCTTTTTCCAGCAGACCTACCCGATCCAGCAGTTTTTTAGCTTTTTCTTCCGCCTGTTCCTTTGTCATACGTTTTCTGTCAACAGGTGCCAGCATGATATTCTGCAACACAGACAGATGAGAGAACAGATTGAACTGCTGGAACACCATACCAATATTCTCACGAATTTTATTGATATCGGATGTTTTTGCCATCAGATCGTAATCGTCTACGATGATTACGCCGCCAGTAGGTTCCTCCAATTTATTCAGACAGCGCAGGAATGTACTCTTCCCGGAGCCGGAAGGCCCGATGAGACAAACTACTTCGCCTTCTTTGACTTCCATATTGATGTCCTTGAGAACCTCCAGACTGCCAAAGCTTTTTTTCAGGTTTTCAACTTTTACCTTAATCAATTTGCCAGCCTCCTCTCAAGCAGTTTGAACAGTTTTGTCAAAATGATAACCAGTACATAGTACCATACTGCAACGATTGCGTATGTTTCAAATGCACGGAAGTTGTTTGCGATGAGCTGCTGGCTCTGACGCATCATTTCCGCCACACCGATAACAGACAGGATAGACGTATCTTTCAGTGTGATGATGAACTGGTTTGTTACAGAAGGAATAACGATACGGAATGCCTGAGGCAGGATGATCTTCCGCATTGCTACGCCGTGGGGCAGACCCAAGCTGCGTGCCGCTTCCATCTGACCTTTATTGATGGCGCTGATACCACTTCTGAAGATTTCAGACAGGTATGCACCGGAGTTCAGCATCAGTACGATGATGGACGCTGTAAATGAAGTAATTGGCATATTCAGCGCCGCACTCAGACCGAAGTAAATGAATGTCGCCTGTACCATCAATGGTGTACCACGAATGATGCTCAGGTAAGCTCCGGAGAGCTTATTCAAAATGAAAGATTTGGAGATGGAACAGAAGCAGGACAGCAAACCTACCAAAATCCCCAGAATCAAAGAACAAACTGTCATAGCAATGGTCATTTTCAGCCCTTCGAACAGACGAGGGGAAATGCTCACTGCATATTCAAAAAAGTTTGAAGAACCGCCCACAGCCAGTGCAAAATGACCTGTCTGAGGGAACATGTTCGTCATTGCTGTTACAAAAATCTCACCCATAAGGCACTACTCCCAACTAAAATACAAAAAATTTCCTTTCGGATCAAAAATCCTTCGGCAAAGGATTATTCCTGAATATATGTGTTCAGGATTTCGTCATATTTACCGCTTTCTTTCAGGTTCGCAAGACCAGCGTTGAACATTTCCAGCAGTTCTGCGTTTTCACCTTTGTTTACAGCGAAACCATAGGAGCTGCCCTGTTCTTTTTCTGTTACCATTTTCAGGCCGGAACCCTGAGAGATTGCATAACCCATTACAGGATAGTCTTCGAAGCAAGCAACGGAGTTGCCGGATTTAACATCCAGATACATGGAGTTGGAATCGTCAAATACAACTGTTGTGAAACCATACTTATCTTTGATGGATTCAGCGAATGTCTGACCTTCTGTACCGATCTTAACAGCTACTTTTTTGCCTGCCAGATCTTCATAGCTCTTGATGTCTTCGTTGTCTTCTTTTACGCCCATAACAACGCCGCTGTCGAAGTAAGGTTCAGAGAAGTCGAATTTTTCCTGTCTTTCAGGTGTGATGCTCATACCAGCGATAACGCCGTCAACCTGACCAGCTTCCAGAGCCTGAACAGCTGCATTGAAGCCCAGAGACTGCAGTTCGATTTCAAAGCCCTGATCTTCTGCGATTGCGTTCAGCAGGTCAATGTCGATACCTACGAATTCACCAGCGTCGTTCTGGAATTCAAAAGGTGCAAATGTTGTATCTGTACCGATTTTATAAACTTTGCCAGTTGTAGCAGCATCGCCGCCATCTTCTGTTGTTGCAGTATCGCTGGAGCCACCGCAAGCTGCCAAGCTGAATACCATTGTCAGTGCCAATGTTGTTGCTGCAAATTTCTTGAATAAACTCATTGTAATTCCTCCCTTTTCTCTTTTTAACATATTTATGGTATGCCGTACGCCATCAGCGTACCAGCGCATATCAGTCCTTTTGATCCAGCATGGCTACCAGCGAACTGGTTCCCAGACGCTCTGCGCCAAGTTCCAGAAATTTCTCCGCGTCAGCAACACTTTTGATGCCGCCTGCCGCTTTGATCTTGGTACCAGGCTGTACATGCTTCGCGAACAGTTCCACATCCGCAAATGTAGCACCGCCGCCGGCAAATCCTGTGCTTGTCTTGATGTATTCTGCCTCAGAACGGCTGACTACATCGCACATACGGATTTTTTCTTCTTCTGTCAGCAGACAGGTTTCTACAATTACTTTCAGAATTCTGCCCTGACATGCTTCTTTCACGGCATTGATCTCTTCCAAAACCTTCTGATCTTTTCCGTCTTTGACCCAGCCGATATTGATGACCATATCAATTTCATCTGCGCCCTTTGCGATGGCATCTTTTGTTTCTGCCACTTTCACCGCTGTGGTCTGATACCCATTAGGAAAGCCAATGACGGTACAAACTGCCAAACGCCCCTTCAGATATGCCGCTGCATCCGCAACGTAAGAAGGCGGGATACAAACAGAGGCTGTTTTATGGGACAATCCCTCGTCACAAATCCGCTGGATATCTGCCCATGTGGCACCCTGCTTCAGCATGGTATGGTCTACATGTGAAAGAATGAAATCCTTTTGCATATATACATCCTCTTTTCATCTGTTATACATACTCAGCCATTATAACACAAAATGAAACACACAACAATACAGAAAAATTTATCAATTTCCAAAACTTTTTTCTATGGATTCGCGATTATTATTAAAATTTCACATATTTTTATATCCCCTTCGGTTTTGACCGAAAATTTCATCCTTTTTACAAATGCACAAATGTCAATACTTTGAAAATCTTAACGTTTTGTTGATGCAAAAAATTTATGAATTCTCCGTTTTTTTCCAAATTTCTCAATACTTTTGCATATAAACGTAAATTTATGAATAAAAATACATTTTTGTTTTCCAGAACCACTGCTTGCGTCCATTACATAAAAAAAGTGAAGAAAACATCTCTTTAAATAAGGATATTTCTTCACTTTTTTCATTCTTTACATCTTATATTCTGTTGTCTGCAAATACTTATCTGGCATTCTGCATTTCCTGTGCCATCTGTGCCATGGCGTCTTCTCCCAGATTGCAGTTATCGGCTGTCATACTGTAAAACAGATCACCGTCTTTCCAGGAATAGATTTCCATAACACTTTCCAACACTTCATCTGTGCCATAAGAAATAATCAGTTCGCCACTCATTTCTCTTTCTTTATCTTCCGCTGTCAATTCATAGCCTTCTGGCACAAATTTATATAGATGGCTGCTGTAGCCTTCCTGCAATTCTTCCCCTGCATCAGTAAAAGGATTGCCGTCTTGTGCAGTCACCACCACTGTTTTTCCTTCTTTTTCATAAGACAGTGTCATCAGCGCATATGGGTCACCTACGTTATTTCCGTTTTCATCCTGCCCGTACATTTCGCCGGTGCCGCCATTGACAAATGTAAATCCATTAGTAAAGGCTTCTACGGTTTTCATATCAAATCCCACTTTTTCTTCCGCCTTTTCAAGCTGCGCATAGCTTGTAACATCAATGGTCGTCCGTGACTCTACGCCGCTGAAATGGACTGCCGCATAACAGGTAACAGACGCGAAGCATACAATAGCAGCAACTGCAATTCTTTTTGGTGTAAATAATTTCATGGAAATTCTCTCCTTCCGCTCTCTTGACGCCGCTTCTCTTTTGATGCGTTCCAGCATCATAGGATCCGTATTCAGATGCTCTGTCCGTTTTTCCATGGCATACTGAATCATTGCGTCCAATTCATCTCTTTTCATAAACCAGTTCCCCCTTCCGCTGTGTGTGTTCCTCCGCCAAAGCCTTCCGCAGACGGCTTTTTGCCGCAAACAGTCTGGATTTTACCGTTGTTTCCAAGGATGATGTGATCTGTGCGATCTCCTTGATAGAAAAATCATTGAAATAGTATAAGATCAACGTGGTTCGCTGCTTCTGCCCCAGACTGTCGATGGCAGCGTAAAGCTTTTCGTACATGGCCTGCTGTTCACTGGGATAACTGTCAAATACCGGCGGCAGACCTTGTGCCCCTTCCGCCAGAATTTCTTCCGCAGGCATCAGTTTTTGTTTCTTTTTCGTCTGCTTCCAGGCACATCTGATCAGGGTCTTAAAAAACCACGATGAAAAGCAATATGGATTTTGCAGCTTTTCGATTTGCAGCAGACAAGTCACAAAAGCCTCCTGGGCAATATCCTCTGCCAGAGGAACCTCCCCACAGATCAGGGCAGCAGTGCGCACCGCTTTTTGCTCATAAGCAGCGAAGATTTCGTCAAAGGCGTCTGTGTTTCCCGCCTGCATCTGACGAACCAGAGCTGCCGTTTCTTCTATGGTCAAAGCCAATGCCTCCTTTTTTCTTTCGTTTGACGCGTCTACTTTATAGAGCAAATTTGTAAGAGAAAGGTTTGCTGTTTTTCCAAAAAAATTTAAAAATTCAGTTTTTTTCGGAAAAAGCTATATGCCATCACTCCTAACACACCGCTTCCGCCAATAAACAGCAAACGACTGATCTTCATCACATCCGCCAAGGGCCCAAATATAAGCATCCCCAATGGAAATGCCATGGACATGGCGATCTGCAAAAAGCCGAATACCCTGCCATGATATTCCTGAGGCACTCTATTCTGCAAAAAAGCAGTTATAGGCGCATTATAACAGGGTGACGCAATGCCAATGAGGGTATTGCAAAGCAAATAAATCCCAAATGTCGGAGCAAGACCAATTCCAAACATGAGTATTCCATACCATGTACCTGTCAAAAGAGTTGCTTTGGCACGCCGTGGATACCCTTTCCATACAGCCAACAGCAATCCCCCTAGAATCATGCCCAAGCTATAAGTCATCTCACTACATGTTAGCCGCCAAACTTCCTTTCCAAAAGAACGGGACACCAAAAGAGGTGTCAAGAAGGCTGACGGCGTTACAAAAAACAATGTCATGAATTCGAATATCAGCAAATAGCGCACATCCTGTTTTCTTCGAATATATGCAATACCTTCCGCCATCTGTACCCATGAAGAAACCTCTGTTTTCCGCTTCAATTTGGGAATCATAACCGTTGCCGTAATGGAAATTCCAATCATTGCTGTGATTACATCCAAAAACAATGTCGCTTCTATACCAAGGATGCCCAAAACAGCCCCGCTGGCTACCGGGCCTAAAAAATTGGTAATGGCAGAGCTGGTGCTTTGTATGCCATTGACCTGCACCAACGCTTCTTTGGGTACCAGTTGGGGAATGACTGCCTGTACTGCCGGTGTTTGTATGCCAGAACCAACGGAACGTATTGCAAGCACCACAATAACGCTCGCCGTTGTAGCTGTTCCCATCAAAAAACTGATTCCTAAAATTCCTGTTACAAAAGCAATCACCCCATCAGAAATCATCATCAGTTTTTTTCTGTCATATCGATCCAGCCATGTGCCCGCAAAAAGAGAAATCAAAACCTGCGGCAAAAATCCGCAGATAGTAGAAAGTGTCAATACCTTCCCAGATTCTGTATGCAATGTCAGATACCATACCATAGCGTACTGCACCAATACCGAACCAAAAAGAGAAATGGTCTGTGCAGTCAAGAACTTACCTGTTTGTATTTTCCAGTTTTCATACATATCAAATCGTCCTTCCTTTTTAAAAAAGGGCGCAAAAAATCCACGGCTGCCCTTCTGCTGTCTGCAAAAAGGCTTTCCGCGGATATTCTTTCTTTTCGGCACGCAAACAAAACATAGTTTCCTATGTTTTCATGCCGATCTTATGTAAAAGAATCTCCGCCCCATACAATCTCGATCGGTCTTATTGTACAGAGCTGATTTTCCTTGTGAAAACACAAACTTTATCCGGTTTCATAGACGTTCATCTCCTATTTGCATCATACCACGGTTTATTTTCATTGTCAAAAAAACTCCCGTGCCAAAGCGACACGGGAGCAAGGTATTTTTTATTTCCAATATTCCACTGCGGATTTGAACAGTTTCATATCAAATTCGCCGGGTACGTTCTGATACAGACGGTCAGCGATACGTTCGGAGTGACCCATCTTACCCAGTACACGACCATCGGGAGAAAGCAGACCTTCGATAGCGAAGGCAGAGCCGTTGGGGTTGTACTGAATGTCGTTTGTAGGGTTGCCGTTCTGATCTACATACTGTGTGAGGATCTGACCATTTTCTGCCAACTGACGCAGCAACGCTTCATCTGCCAGCAGACGGCCTTCGCCGTGAGAAATAGGCACGGTGAAGATATCGCCAGGCTGTACGTTAGACAGCCAAGGAGATTTGTTGGAAGCCACACGAGTGCGAACCAGTTTGGACTGGTGTCTGTGGATGGTGTTATAAGTCAGTGTCGGGCAGTTTTCATCGGTGTCGATGATCTTACCGTAAGGCACCAGACCCAGTTTGATGAGCGCCTGGAAACCATTACAAATACCACAAATCAGACCATCTCTGTCTTCCAGCAGTTTTGTTACAGCTTCTTTTACTTCAGGGTTTCTGAAGAATGCTGTGATGAATTTACCGGAGCCATCAGGTTCGTCACCGCCAGAGAAACCACCGGGGATGAAGATCATCTGGCTGTCGTTCAGTTTCTTCGCGAATGTTTCTACGGAGTTTGCGATACCAGCTGCGGAAAGGTTGTTGATGACAAAGATTTCCGCTTCTGCACCTGCACGTTCCATAGCTTTTGCGGAATCATATTCGCAGTTTGTGCCAGGGAATACAGGAATCAGAACCTTAGGTTTCGCGAACTGCAAACGAGGTTTTGCGAAACTTTCCGCACGATAGGTAAATGTAGGCAGTTCTTTTGCTTCTGTTTCGATGTTGCAAGAATAAATGGGTTCCAGTTTGCCTTCGTAAACATCGTACAGGTCAGCCAGGGCGATGGAAACGCCGTCTTTTGCGATGGCATTGCCGCCGATTCTACCCAGCAATGTGCCAACTTCGTCTTCGCTGCTCAGTTCCAGCACAAATGCGCCGTAAGCATAACCGAAGATATCTTCTTTGGTCAAGCCATCTGCGTATGTGAAACCGATGTCGTTACCCATTGCCATTTTCAGCACTGCTTCTGCTACGCCGCCATATGTGGGGGTGTAAGCTGCGCAAACCTTGCCAGCACGCATCAGGTCATTCACCTGTGCAAACAATGCTTTCAGGCTGTCAGCAGTAGGCAGACCGTTTTCATCGTAAACGGGGTTCAGCAGTACCACTTTATGATTTTCTCCTTTGAATTCGGGAGAGATGATATTTGCTACATTTTCTGTTGTCACAGCGAAAGAAACCAGTGTAGGAGGTACGTCGATATGTTCAAAAGTACCGCTCATGGAGTCTTTACCACCGATGGCAGCGATTTCCAGACCTTTCTGAGCCATAAACGCACCCAGCAGAGCTGCCATGGGTTTGCCCCAACGTTTAGGGTCTTTCATGGGTTTTTCGAAGTATTCCTGGAAGGACAGGTATACATCTTCAAATTTCGCGCCTGTTGCGATCAATTTCGCGACGGATTCCACAACTGCCAGATAAGCGCTGTGGTAAGGGCTCTTTTCCGCGATGAACGGATTGTAGCCCCAAGCCATCAAAGAGCATGTCTTAGCGTCTGCTTTTTCCATAGAAACTTTGTTTACCATGGCCTGAATAGGTGTTCTCTGGTTTTTGCCGCCGAAAGGCATCAGGACTGTGCCTGCGCCGATGGTGGAGTCAAAGCGTTCAGACAGACCACGTTTGGAACAAACGTTCAGGTCGCCAGCCAGATCCATGTAAGCATCTTTGAAATCGTCTTTGATTTCTTTATCATAGCTTTCGGGAGCCGCAGGTGTGATATCGATATGTTTTTCCGCACCGTTGGAGTTCAGGAATTCACGGGAAATGTTAACGATCTTCTTATCGTTCCAGTACATTACCAGATAAGGATTTGCCTTTACTTCCGCTACAACAGTAGCTTCCAGATTTTCTGCGTAAGCCAGTTCTTTGAAGCGTTCCACATCTTCTGCCGCAACAACAACTGCCATACGTTCCTGAGATTCACTGATTGCCAGTTCTGTGCCGTCCAGACCTTCATATTTCTTAGGAACAGCGTTCAGGTTGATTTCCAGACCATCTGCCAGTTCCCCGATGGCAACGGATACACCGCCGGCACCGAAGTCATTACAACGTTTGATGAGGCGAGATGCTTCCGCATTACGGAACAATCTCTGCAGTTTTCTTTCTTCGGGAGCATTACCTTTCTGTACTTCCGCGCCGCAGTTTTCCAGAGATTCCAGTGTATGGGATTTGGAGGAGCCTGTTGCACCGCCGCAGCCGTCACGACCAGTTCTGCCGCCCAGCAGGATAACGATATCGCCATCTTCGGGACGTTCTCTGCGTACATTTTCCGCAGGAGCCGCACCGATAACAGCACCGATTTCCATTCTCTTAGCCACATAACCGTCGTGGTAGATTTCGTCTACCTGACCTGTTGCCAGACCGATCTGGTTGCCGTAAGAGCTGTAACCAGCAGCAGCTGTGGTAACGATCTTTCTCTGAGGCAGTTTGCCCTGGAGTGTTTCGGAAACGGGTGTCAGAGGATTGCCTGCACCTGTCACACGCATTGCTGCGTATACATAGGAACGACCGCTCAGAGGGTCACGGATGGCACCGCCTACGCAGGTTGCAGCGCCGCCGAAAGGTTCGATTTCTGTGGGATGGTTGTGTGTTTCGTTTTTGAACAGCAGCAGCCATTTTTCCACTCTGTCTTCCACTTCCACGTCAATTTTCACAGTACAAGCGTTGATTTCTTCGGATTCATCCAGTTTATCCAGTTTGCCCTGCTGTTTCAGGAATTTTGCCACGATGGTGCCCATATCCATCAGATTGATGGGTTTTGTTCTGCCGATAGCTTCTCTTGTTTTCAGATATTCGTCATAAGCGCTCTGAAGCAGTGCGTCTTCAAATTTCACGCTGTCGATGGTTGTCAGGAATGTGGTATGACGGCAGTGATCAGACCAGTATGTATCGATCATTTTGATTTCTGTAATGGTAGGATCTCTGTGTTCGCTCTGGAAATAAGCCTGACATACTTTGATGTCGTCCAGATCCATTGCCAGACCCTGATCCGCTACGAACTGCGCCAGTGCAGCTTCGTCCATTTCGCAGAAACCGTCCAGTGTTGCCACGGAAGTAGGAATGTCATATACCATTTCCAGTGTATCTGCTTCTGCCAGAGCTGCTTCTCTGGATTCCACAGGGTTGATGACATATTTCTTGATGGCTTCCACATCAGCGTCGCTCAGATCACCGTACAGCAGGTAAACTTTCGCGCTCTTTACCAGAGGTCTGTCCTGTTTGGAAATGATCTGGATACATTCTGCTGCGGAGTTTGCTCTCTGGTCAAACTGACCGGGCAAAAATTCCACTGCGAATACTTTCGCGCCGTCCTGAGGGATTTCTGTCAGCAGATCATCCAGCTGAGGTTCGGAAAATACCGTTGTTTTGCAGTTTTCAAACAATTCTTTGTCAATGTGTTCTACGTCGTAACGATTCAAAAGGCGCAGACCTGTCAGACCTTTGATGCCCAGCAGGTTCACCAGATCGGCTCTCAAGCCGTCTGCTTCTGTCTGCAAACCCTGTTTTTTCTCCACATAAATTCTATAAACCATAGATGTTACACCTCCGCCGCAAGGGCTTTTTTACCAATATCTTTCCGATAATATGCGTTTGCAAAACTTACGGTTTTTACCGTTTCATATGCTTTATCCACAGCTTCTGCCAATGTGTCAGCCACTTCTGTTACGCCCAGTACACGGCCGCCGCCGGTTACCAGTTTGCCGTCTTTGATTTTCGCGCCAGCCACGAAGATTCTGCTGGAATCTGCGGGCAGTGTAATTTCATAGCCGGTTTCATATTTGCCAGGATAGCCTTCGGATGCCATGATGACACAGCAAGCCGCTTTGTTGCTGAATTTTACTTCAGCCTCTGCCAGTGTACCGTTGGCGATATGCTGCATGATGCTCAGCAGGTCGCTTTCCAGCAAAGGCAGAACTACCTGTGTTTCGGGGTCACCGAAACGGCAGTTGTATTCGATGACTTTCGGGCCATTGGGTGTCAGCATCAGACCAAAGTACAGGCAGCCTTTGAATGTTCTGCCTTCTTTGTTCATAGCTTCCATGGTAGGCAGGAAAATGGTTTTCATACATTCTTCCGCAACAGCTTCTGTATAGTAAGGGTTGGGAGCGACGGTACCCATACCGCCTGTGTTCAGACCTTTATCACCATCCAGCGCGCGTTTATGGTCCATGGAAGAAACCATGGGGATCATGGTTTTGCCGTCTGTGAATGCCAGAACGGAAACTTCGGGGCCTGTCAGGAATTCTTCCACAACAATGTGGTCACCGCTGGCACCGAATACTTTATCTTCCATGATGGTTTTTACGCCGGCTTTTGCCTGTTCTCTTGTTTCCGCAATGATAACGCCTTTGCCCAGCGCCAGACCGTCTGCTTTGATAACAGCGGGAATGGGTGCTGTTTCCAGATAAGCCAGAGCGTCTTCAGCGTTGTCAAACACTTCGTAAGCCGCTGTGGGGATGTTATATTTCTTCATAAGATTTTTGGAGAACACTTTGCTGCCTTCCAAAATCGCCGCGTTTTTGTTGGGGCCGAAGCAAGGTACGCCGATGGCTTCCAGTGCGTCAACTGCGCCCAGTACCAGAGGATCATCAGGAGCTACCACTGCGAAATCGATAGCTTTTTCCTTTGCGAATGCCACAATACCGTCAATGTCCTTTGCGCCAATATCCACACAGACTGCATCCTGTGCGATACCGCCGTTGCCGGGCAGTGCGTACAGTTCTGTCACATCTTTGTTTTCCTTGATCTTCTTCACGATGGTATGTTCTCTGCCACCGCCGCCTACAACCATAACTTTCATATATTGATTCCTCCCGTTTTCTCTCTTAGTGATGGAACAGTCTCATGCCGGTAAATGCCATAACCATGCCGAATTTGTTGCAGGTTTCGATGACATTGTCGTCACGGATGGAACCACCGGGTTCCGCAATATAAGTTACGCCGCTCTTAGCCGCACGTTCGATGTTGTCACCGAAGGGGAAGAACGCGTCACTGCCCAAAGCCACACCTTTGATGGAATCCAGATATGCTCTCTTTTCTTCTTTTGTAAGAGGTTCTGGTTTTTCGGAGAAGAATTTCTGCCATGTACCTTCTGCCAGAACGTCTTCATAGTCGTCAGAGATATAAACGTCGATGGTGTTATCTCTGTCAGGTCTGCCAACAGTAGGCAGGAAAGGCAGGTTCAGCACTTTTTCATGCTGACGCAGATGCCATACGTCCGCTTTGCTGCCAGCCAGTCTGGTACAGTGGATTCTGGACTGCTGACCTGCACCAACGCCGATTGCCTGACCGTCTTTGGCAAAGCATACGGAGTTGGACTGTGTATATTTCAGTGTGATCAGGGCGATGATCAGGTCGCGTTTTGCTGCATCAGGCAGTTCTTTGTTTTCTGTCACAATATTGTTCAGCAGTTCTTCGTCGATTTTGAAATCGTTTCTGCCCTGTTCAAATGTGATGCCGTAAACCTGTTTTCTTTCCTGTTTTTCAGGTACATAGTTGGGGTCGATTTTTACGATGTTGTAGCTGCCTTTGCGTTTGCTTTTCAGGATTTCCAGTGCTTCGGGTGTGTAGCCGGGAGCGATGATACCGTCAGAAACTTCTCTTTTCAGCAGACGAGCAGTTACTTCGTCACAAACATCGCTGAGGGCAACCCAGTCACCAAAGGAGCACATTCTGTCTGTGCCTCTTGCTCTTGCGTAAGCCAAAGCGATGGGAGAATCATCCAGACCTTCGATATCGTCTACAAAGCAAGCTTTTTTCAGTTCCGCGCTCATAGGTACGCCTACGGCTGCGGAAGTGGGGCTTACATGTTTAAAGGAGGTTGCCGCAGGCATGCCCAGGGCTTCCTTCAGTTCTTTCACCAGCTGCCAGCTGTTGAACGCGTCCAAAAAGTTGATATAACCCGGTTTGCCGTTGAGAATTTCAATGGGCAAATCACTGCCGTCCGCCATAAAGATTTTTGCCGGTTTCTGGTTGGGGTTACAACCATATTTCAATTCAAATTCTTTCATACCGCTTCTCTCCTTCTAAATTTTCAAACCTTCAATTCTGCCTGGATTTCGCCGTCATGCCACCGCTGCAAAATGGGCTGGATGGTATAAGCCACCAGTTCTTCCACCTGAGAGGCACATCTGCCGATATAACGCTTGGGGTCCAGTTCCGCATAGATTTCCTCTTCTGTCAGAGGGAATGCAGGGTCGTCCACAATGCGCTGAATCAGGTCGTTGGCGCCGCCTTCCAGTTTCACTTTTGCCGCTGCCCCATGGGAATGGGTTCGCAGACGTTCGTGAAGTTCCTGTCTGTTGCCGCCTTTTTTTACAGACTGCATCAGGATATTTTCTGTCGCCATAAAAGGCAGTTTTTCCATGACACGGCGGTTTACAACCTTATCATAGACCACAATGCCGCCAGTCACGTTGATATAGATATTTAAAATGGCATCTACTGCCAGAAACGCTTCCGCAATGGAAATACGTTTATTTGCTGAGTCATCCAGAGTACGTTCAAACCACTGGGTTCCTGCTGTCAGTGCCGGATTCAGAGAATCTACAATGACATATCTTGCCAGTGCGGAAATACGCTCACTGCGCATGGGATTGCGCTTGTAAGGCATTGCGGAAGAACCAATCTGATTCTTTTCAAAAGGCTCCTCCATTTCCTCAAAGGACTGCAAAATACGCATGTCATTAGAGAATTTATAAGCGCTCTGGGCAAAGCCGGACAGAACAGAAAGGAAATAAGCGTCTACTTTTCTGGAATAAGTCTGACCGGAAACGGGAACCACGCCGGGGAATCCCATTTCATCGGCAATCATGGTTTCCATTTTCTTGATTTTTTCCTCATCACCGTCAAAAAGCTCCATAAAGCTTGCCTGTGTGCCTGTGGTGCCTTTGGAACCCAAAAGCAGCAGCTTGTCCAAACGATGCTCCAGTTCCACCACGTCCTGAGAAAGTTCATACATCCACAGAGCCACACGTTTGCCCACGGTAGTCAGCTGTGCAGGCTGCAAATGGGTATAAGCAAGACAGGGCATGTCCTTATATTCCATGGCGAAATCAGACAGGTTTTTCAGCACCTGCGCCGCTTTCTTCAGAATGATTTCGGAAGCCTTCCGCAGGATAATGATGTCTGTATTATCCCCTACATAACAGCTTGTTGCGCCCAGATGGATGATGGGTTCTGCCGCAGGACACTGTTTCCCAAAAGCGTATACATGGCTCATCACGTCATGGCGAACGATACGTTCTCTTTCTTCCGCCACTTCGTAATTGACGTCGTCTTTGAAAGCCTCCATCTGTACAATCTGTTCATCTGTAATATCCAAACCCAATGCTTTTTCCGCCCGCGCCAAAGCAATCCAAAGTCTGCGCCATGTGCGGAATTTGAACTGTTCAGAAAATACTTCCTGCATTTCCTTGCTGGCATAACGGGTAGAAAAAGGTGAAATATAAATTTCCTTGTTTTCGTGCATCCTGTACTCCTCTTTTGATTTATTTGTTTTTGTTGATCATTCTGTTTTCCACAGCACCTGTTTCCAGATCGATGTAGCGAACATAAATGGAGATTTTGTTCTGTTCATTCAGGTTTTCCCAGATTTCATTCAGGAATGTGTCGATGTCATCGGGAATTGCCACACGTTCGGGTTCACCCTGGAATGTAGGCAGGGGATTGCCGTCGCAAGCATAAGTATGGATGAAGTGACCCAGACCTGCTGTTGCAGCGTAGGAGAAGGTGTAGCGGTTGCATGCGCTGCCTTCTGCGTCTGCGCTTTTCAGGATACTCATTTTGTATGCGAAATCTTTTTCCCCGAATGTGAGCATACCACTGATTCTAGGGGTAAAGTTAGGTGCGTCAGGTTCAAATTCTCTTGTTTCCAGAGCTTCTTCGAATGTTTTGCCGTCTTTGATGAAGTCATAAACGGTGTCTGTCTGGTCGCCGTTTGTAACGATCAGTTTGTTTTCCCATTTTTTGATGGGAGAATAAATGATCAGGGAAGGATCTTCCACTTTGGAAACATCAAAGGGTTCGATGATGACTTCATCGCCTTTTTCGATAAACACACGGTTACGGCTGTTTTCGCTGCGGCCCATGATGAAGTAAGCCACTGCAGCTTTTTTGGCATCAGCTGTTTTGCCGATGACAATGCCTCTGCCCACATAAGCGTTATCTTTCACCAGTGTAGCCATAGAATCTTTTCTGTAAATATCCATGAAAATTATCTTCCTTTCTGCAATTCTTTGGAAACCTGCTCTGTGGCACGAGGAAGCAGAATCCATTCCGCTTCCTCCATGACACGGCGCTGGAGCACTTCCGGTGTATCTCCATCTTTGACCTCAACGGCTTTCTGCATGAGAATTTCGCCGCCGTCAGGGATTTCATTGACATAATGCACCGTTGCCCCTGTCACTTTCACCCCATAAGCCAAAGCCGCTTCGTGAACTTTCAGGCCATAATACCCTTTTCCGCAGAAAGAAGGGATCAAAGAGGGGTGGATATTGATGATCCGCTTAGGGAAAGCGGAAGTAAAGTTTTCACTGAGAATGGACATGAAGCCTGCCAAAACGATGAGCTCGATGCCATATTCTTTCAGAACTTCTTTGACCTTTTCTTCATAAGCCAGCTGGGAATCAAATTCCTTTCTGACAACCACAGCGGAAGGAATGTTGTTTTCCGCCGCTCTTGTCAGGGCATAAGCCTTATGGTTGCTGGCAAGAACCAGGGCGATTTCGCCGCTTTGCAGGATGCCGCTTTTCTGGGCATCGATCAATGCCTGCAAATTGGTGCCGCCGCCGGAAACAAAAACTGCGATTTTTGTTTTCAGCATATCACCACGCCCTCCTCGGAAGGAATGATTTCGCCCATGATATAAGCGTCTTCACCGTTTGCTTTCAGGATTTCCAGTGCTTTTTCAGCGTCTGCTTTGGCAACCACGACACTCATACCAACGCCCATGTTAAATGTGTTGAACATGTCACGTTCGGGGATGTTGCCTTTTTCCGCCAACAGTTTGAAGATGGGAGAAATACGCAGTGCGCTCTTGTCGATTTTCGCACCGAAGCCTTTGGGGATGCTTCTGGGAATGTTTTCATAGAAGCCGCCGCCTGTGATATGAGAAACTGCTTTTACTTTCACTTCTTCGAACAGTGCCAGCATAGGTTTTACATAGATTTTTGTAGGTGCCAGCAGTGTTTCGCCCAGGGATTTGCCGCCCAGTTCTTCCATAGGTGTTTTGATGTCTGCATTTTCCACATCAAATACACGACGAACCAGAGAGAAACCGTTGGAATGTACGCCGCTGGAAGGCAGTGCGATGACAACGTCGCCAGCTTCCATGGTTTTGTTGTCCAGGATTTTGTCTTTGTCTACAACGCCTACTGCAAAACCAGCCAGATCGTATTCATCTTCTGGATAGAAACCGGGCATTTCTGCTGTTTCACCGCCGATGAGAGCAGCGCCGGACTGTACACAGCCTTCTGCTACGCCGGAAACGATGGCAGCTACTTTTTCAGGGAAGTTTTTGCCTACGGCAATATAGTCCAGAAAGAACAGAGGTTTTGCGCCGCAGCAAATGATGTCGTTGACACACATAGCTACACAGTCGATACCTACTGTGTCATGTTTGTCCATCAAAAACGCCAGTTTCAGTTTTGTACCAACGCCGTCAGTACCGCTTACCAGTACGGGTTTTGTGATGCCTGTCAGATCCATTTCAAACAGGCCGCCGAAACCGCCGATATCGGACATTGCACCTGCTGTTACGGTTCTTGCAATGTGTTTTTTCATCAGTTCCACTGCCTGATACCCAGCGGTAATATCCACACCTGCTGCTTTATAGCTTTCACTTTGACTTTTCATGATTGTTGCTCCTTTCGCTCAGCTTGCCTTCAAATCTGTTCTTGCACGTTTCTTTTGGAACTTCTGTGGGATAATTCCCATCAAAGCAGGCGGCGCAGTATCCGCAGCCTTTGGGAGTGCCCATGAGCATGCCCAGATGGTCCAGATTCAGATAGCCGATGCTGTCCGCACCGATGATATCCCGAATCTCGTCCATGGTATGATTCACCGCAATGAGGTTTTCCTGGGAATCCACATCTGTTCCGTAATAACAAGGGAATAAAAACGGTGGTGCGGAAGAACGGACATGGACTTCTTTTGCCCCTGCTTCCCGCAGCAGTTTAACGATCCTTGCGGAGGTGGTGCCTCTAACAATGGAGTCGTCCACCATAACCACGCGTTTTCCCCTGATGGTTTCTGATATTACATTCAACTTGATCTTTACTTTATCCTCCCTGGCCTTCTGTCCCGGCGCGATAAAGGTACGACCGATATATTTGTTCTTGATAAATCCCATGCCGTAAGGAATGCCGGACTGTCTGGCATATCCAATGGCTGCGTCGATACCAGAATCCGGCACACCAATGACAACATCCGCCTGTACGGGATGTTCCATGGCAAGACAGGCACCTGCCGTTACTCTGGCATGATGTACGCTGACGCCGTCGATTCTGGAATCGGGTCTAGAAAAATAAATATGCTCAAAAATACACAAATGCTTCTCTGCTTCGCCCATATGGTCGGAAATGGTACGGATTTCATCGCCGTCAAAGACCACGATTTCACCGGGTTCTACATCCCGCACAAAGGCTGCGCTGACTGCATCCAGCGCGCATGTTTCCGAAGCAATGACGTAAGTCCCTTCTTTTGTGACACCATAGCAGAGAGGATGGAATCCATGAGGATCTCTTGCCGCAATCATCTTGGTTGCAGACATGACCACCAGAGAGTAAGCCCCCTTGATGCGATACATTGCCTGATTGACCGCCTCCTCGATGGAAGGTGCTTTCAGCCTTTCCTTGGTGATGATGTAGGAAATGACTTCTGTATCGCTGGTGGTGTGGAAAATGGAACCTTCCAGCTCCAGTTCCCGCCGCAGTTCAAAGGAATTGACCAGATTGCCGTTATGTGCCAGAGCCATTGCTCCTTTCACATGGTTCACAACAATGGGCTGGGCATTGATTCTGCCTCCGCCGCCGGTTGTGCCATAGCGCACATGACCCACTGCCATGTTCCCTTCCCCCAGATGCTCCATCACTGCCGGGGTAAACACATCATTGACCAGACCGCCGTCCTTATGATATGTGAACACGCCCTCGTCGTTGACTACAATCCCACAGCTTTCCTGTCCCCGATGCTGCAAGGCAAACAAACCGTAATATGCCGTAGATGCAACCGAGGTTTTCTCCTTGGCATATACACCAAAAACGCCGCATTCTTCATGGATCTTATTCATTTTTCCAGCTCCTTGTTCCGCCTGTCTTTTCTGACAGGGGTTCTTTTGTATCTGTGTTTATTTCGTATGTATCTGAATCAGTGGTTGTATTTTGCTTCCACTGCTTTGTTCTTTTCCAATACTTTTGCTGCTGCTTCCGCTCTGGCCGCATCCAGTTTTGCTGCCAGTTCCGCATCAGATGCACCCAGTACCTGGATTGCCAGCAGAGCCGCGTTTTCTGCGCCGTCAATGGCTACTGTTGCAACGGGAATGCCGCCGGGCATCTGTACGGTAGAAAGCAGTGCATCCAGACCGTCCAGTGTAGAGGATTTTACAGGAATGCCGATTACAGGCAGTGTTGTGTTGGCTGCAATGGCGCCTGCCAGATGAGCTGCCTTGCCTGCTGCCGCGATGATGGCACCAAAGCCGTTGGCTCTTGCCTGCTGTGCAAACTCTTTCGCTTCTACGGGAGTTCTGTGTGCAGAATATACATGCACTTCATAAGGCACACCAAATTTGTCCAGTGTTGTCATTGCCTTTTCCAATACAGGAAGATCACTGTCGCTGCCCATTACAATACCGATTTTTTTCATGGATAAACCTCCTCAAAAATAATACAAATTCCATTTGCAGACGCAAAAAAGGACAGTCTGATTCCTTGGCGGAAACAGAACTGCCCAGACGGTCGACAAAAAGCAGCACGCTTTCCTTCTTTTCTCCTCATTGACAGCAAAAAAGCGATATTTCCATTCATCAAAAACACCGCCGACCACCATCACATAGAAGAAACAGACCGAAGAAATTCCGTTAAGCCCGGCAATTATAAAAATATCCGCCAGGCAGTACTGCACTGCTTAGAAAAAATTCCAATTTTCTGCTCCCCTGTGGTCTCCCACCAATCCGTCAGTTACAGAAAACCGCTTTATTTGACAAGTTCAGTCTAACACATTTTCCAATTTCCTGTCAATGAAGGGGGAAGAATTTTCTCGGAAAGAAATGCTTGACAGAGCCAAATCCCTATGATATACTACTGACAATTTGTAAAGAAATACATAACAACCATGCAGACAGAAGAAAGGAGAGAAATACATTGAACTACATTTTATCCAATGCAAACGTATTTATGCAGGGCGAATTTGTAAAATCCAACGTATTTGTCAACAATGGTATCATTACCGATATTTCTTCCGCCGCACCCACAAAAGGCAGCGTTGTTTTCGATTTGGAAGGTTTTGCTATCTTTCCCGGTTTCATTGATGTCCATACACATCTGAGAGAACCGGGATTTTTTTATAAAGAGACCATCCGTACCGGTACACAGGCGGCAGCACACGGCGGTTACACCACCATTTGCGCTATGCCAAACCTGAATCCAGTGCCCGATTGTGCCGAAACACTGGCACCTCAGCTGGAAGCCATCGAAAAAACCGCTTTGATCGAAGTCCTGCCTTATGGTGCCATCACCTATGGTGAAAAAGGCGAAGCTCTTGCGGATTTTGATGCACTGGCACCTCATGTTTGTGCCTTTTCCGATGATGGACGAGGTGTACAAAGTGACGAAATGATGCGCCAGGCTATGAAAAAAATCAAACAACTTGACAAAATGGTAGCCGCACACTGCGAAGTCAACGAACTGCTCAATGGCGGCTATATTCATGCAGGCGAATATTGTGCGCAGCACGGACACAAAGGTATCTGCTCCGAAAGTGAATGGAAGCAGATCGAACGTGACATCGCCCTGGTGAGAGAAACAGGATGTGACTATCACGTCTGCCACATCTCCACCAAAGAAGGTGTTGAGCTCATCCGTCAGGCGAAAAAAGAAGGGCTTCCCGTTTCCTGCGAAACAGGCCCTCATTATCTGGTATTGACCGATATGGACTTGCAGGAGGACGGCAGATTCAAAATGAATCCCCCTCTGCGCAGCAAGGCGGATCAGGATGCCCTCATCGCAGGCATTCTGGACGGCACCATCGACATGATCGCCACCGACCATGCCCCTCACTCCGCTGAGGAAAAAAGCAAAGGTCTGGCAAAGAGCATGATGGGTATTGTAGGACTGGAAACAGCCTTCCCCATTTTGTATACCAATCTGGTGAAAAAAGGAGTTCTTACCTTAAATATGCTCATCGATCTGATGCACACAAATCCGTCCAAACGTTTCGGCATCGGCACACCTCTTGCTGTTGGCATGCCTGCCAACCTGACCGTGTACGATCTGAACGAAACATACACCATTGACCCTGCGGAGTTCTGCTCCATGGGCAAAAGCACACCTTTCACCGGCTGGGAAGTATCCGGCAGATGTAAACTGACCATGTACAAAGGTATTCCTGTATGGGAAGAAAATCTGGACAGCCGGAAAACAACCATATTATAATAAATTCAGGTAACTAGGAAATTTTATATATATAATTCTTAAGGAGGAATTACAATATGCCAAAGAGAACTGACCTCAAAAAAATTCTGATTATCGGCTCCGGCCCCATCGTGATCGGACAGGCTGCCGAATTTGACTATGCAGGCACACAGGCTTGCCTTGCGCTGAAAGAAGAAGGCTATGAAGTAGTACTGGTAAACTCCAACCCTGCTACCATCATGACAGACACAACCATTGCAGACAAGGTTTACATGGAACCCCTGACACTGGAATATGTTGCAAAAATCCTGCGTTATGAACGTCCCGACGCTATCGTTCCCGGTATCGGCGGTCAGACAGGTCTGAATCTGGCAATGCAGCTGGAAAAGAAAGGTGTTCTGAGAGAATGCCAGGTAGAACTGCTGGGCACAAGCTGCGACAGTATCGAACGCGCTGAAGACAGAGAACTGTTCAAAGAACTCTGCCAGGAAATCGGCGAACCCGTAATTCCTTCCATCATCACATACTCCGTTGAAGAAGCTATCGACGCTGCAAAAGAAATCGGCTACCCCGTTGTACTGCGTCCCGCATTCACACTGGGCGGCACAGGCGGCGGTTTTGCAAACAACGAAACCGAACTGGTAGAAATCATGGAAAACGCGCTGAAACTTTCTCCCGTACACCAGGTACTGGTAGAAAAGAGCGTAAAAGGCTACAAAGAAATCGAATTCGAAGTTATGCGTGACGGCACAGACCACGCAATCACCATCTGCGGTATGGAAAACATCGACCCCGTTGGTGTACACACAGGTGACTCCATCGTTGTGGCTCCTATCCTGACACTGAGCGATGCAGACTTCAACATGCTGCGTGACAGTGCTCTGAAAATCATCCGCGCACTGAAAATCGAAGGTGGTTGCAACGTACAGTTCGCACTGGATCCTAACTCCTCCAAGTACTACCTGATCGAAGTTAACCCTCGTGTATCTCGTTCCTCCGCTCTGGCATCCAAAGCAAGCGGTTACCCCATCGCCCGTGTAACAGCTAAGATCGCTGTTGGTATGACACTGGACGAAATTAAGATCTCCGAAACAAACGCAAACTTCGAACCCGCTCTGGACTATATCGTAGCGAAAATGCCTCGTTTCCCCTTCGACAAATTCGCAACAGCAGCAAACACACTGGGCACACAGATGAAAGCTACCGGCGAAGTTATGGGTATCGGCAGAACCATCGAAGAATGTCTGCTGAAATCTATCCGCTCTCTGGAAATCGGTGTTTGCCACCTGTACATGGACAAATTTGACAACACACCCAACGAAGAACTGCTGGACTACATCGCTAAGAGCCCCGATGACAGAATCTATGCCATCGCACAGCTGATCCGCAACGGTGTATCTCTGGATGACATCTTCGAAGCAACCAAGATCACAAAATACTTCCTGGAAGTAATGAAAAACATCGTTGACTACGAAACAGTACTGGCTGAAAACGTTGGCAACGTTGAAATCCTGAAAACAGCGAAGAAAATGGGCTTCTCCGATAAATTCATCGCAAAACTGTGGAACTGGAAAGAAGTTGAAGTATTCAACCTGAGAAAAGAACAGAAAATGTTCCCTGTTTACAAAATGATCGAAACAAGCGGCTGCGGCGGCTATATCCCTTACTTCTACTCCACATACGAAGAAGGCAATGAATCCCGCCTGAGCGACAAGAAGAAAATCATCGTACTGGGTTCCGGCCCTATCCGTATCGGTCAGGGTGTCGAATTCGACTACTCCACAGTACATGCTGTAACAACCATCAAACAGTATGGTTATGAATCCATCATCATCAACAACAACCCTGAAACTGTATCCACAGACTACACAACCAGCGACAAGCTGTACTTCGAACCTCTGACAACAGAAGACGTTATGAACATCGTAGAAATGGAACAGCCTCTGGGCGTTATCGCTTCCCTGGGCGGTCAGACAGCTATTAACCTGGCACAGCCTCTGATGGAACGCGGCGTAAAAATCATCGGCACAGACGTTGCTGCTATCGAAAGAGCGGAAAACAGAGATTCCTTCGAAAAGATCATGGAAGAACTGCACATTCCTCAGCCTAAGGGCCAGGCAGTTACAAACATCGAAGACGGCGTAAAAGCAGCAGAAGAAATCGGCTATCCTGTACTGGTTCGCCCCAGCTACGTTCTGGGCGGTCGTGCAATGCAGATTGTTGCTAACGAAGAATCCCTGCGTTCTTACCTGAAAACAGCCGTTAAGATCAACGAAGATCAGCCCGTACTGGTTGACAAATATATCCAGGGCAAAGAACTGGAAGTAGACGCAGTATGCGACGGTTACGACGTATTCGTTCCCGGTATCATGGAACACGTAGAAAGAACCGGCGTACACTCTGGTGACTCCATCAGCGTATACCCTACATTCAGCGTATCCGCAAAAGCAAAAGGCACCATCCTGGAATACACCAAGAAACTGGGTCTGGGCATCGGCATCCGCGGTCTGTTCAACATTCAGTTCATCGTGGACAAGAACGATGATGTATACGTAATCGAAGTAAACCCTCGTTCCTCCAGAACTGTACCTTTCCTGTCCAAAGCAACAGGTTACTCTCTGGCAGACATCGCGACACTGGTAATCCTGGGCAAGACTCTGAAAGAACAGGGCATCTTCGGTATCTACCCCGACGAAAAGAACAGATGGTATGTAAAAGTTCCCGCATTCTCCTTCTCCAAACTGCACGGTATGGACACTTACCTGTCCCCCGAAATGAAATCCACAGGGGAAGCAATCGGTTACGACAACAAACTGAACCGCGCGCTGTATAAAGCGCTTCAGGCTTCTGGCATGAACATCCTGAACTATGGTACAGTATTTGCTACCATCGCAGACAAAGATAAAGAAGAAGCACTGCCTCTGATCCGTCGTTTCTACGAACTGGGCTTCAACATCGAAGCAACCAAAGGCACAGCTGAATTCCTGAAAGAACATGGCATCCGCACAAGAGTAAGAGCGAAAATCAGCGACGGCAGCGATGAAATCATCGAATCCATCCGTCACGGCTATGTAAGCTATGTAATCAACACCAGAGACATCAACGACATGCAGAACAGCGATGGCTGGGAAATCCGTCAGTGCGCCGTAGAAAACAACGTAACCATGTTCACAGCACTGGATACTGTTCGTGTTCTGCTGGATGTTCTGGAAGAAACAACACTTTGCATCTCTACCATCGACGCATAATCTAGGAGGTACGTCGTGAAGCAGTCTATCTTTACTGTAAAAAGCAATCAGCATCTGACCGACACAGTATTGAAAATGGTTTTGGCAGGGGATACCTCTGCCATCACCGCTTCCGGTCAGTTCGTGAATATCAAACTGGATGGTTTTTTCCTGCGTCGTCCCATTTCTGTATGTGACTACAACGAAAAAACCCTGACCATCCTTTACAAAGTGGTTGGCAAAGGCACACAGTACCTTTCCACACTGGCAGCCGGCAAACAGCTGGACATCCTGGCAGGTCTTGGCAACGGCTATGACACCAGCAAAAGCGGTATGCGTCCCCTGCTCATCGGCGGCGGCGTAGGGGTTCCTCCCATGTACCGTCTGGCAAAAAATCTGCTGGAAGAAGGCAAAAAGCCTGAAGTGATCCTGGGCTTCAACACCAAAGCGGAAGCCTTTTATGTAGATGAATTCCGTGCCCTGGGCGTACCCGTTCATGTAGCGACAGCAGACGGCTCTCTGGGTACAAAAGGCTTTGTCACCGATGTGGTAAAAACACTGAAAGACTACACTTATTTTTACACCTGCGGCCCCGAACCCATGCTGAAGGCCCTTTCCGATGTGACAGAAACCAGCGGCCAGCTCAGCTTTGAAGAACGCATGGGCTGCGGCTTCGGCGCATGCATGGGATGCAGCTGTGAAACAAAATATGGCAACAAACGTATCTGCAAAGACGGCCCTGTACTGGAAAAGGAGGAAATCAAGTGGTAAACACAAAAGTAACACTCAGCGGCATTACGCTGGATAACCCCGTGATTCCCGCCAGCGGTACTTTCGGCTATGGCTACGAATTTGCGGAACTGTATGATATCAACATTCTGGGTTCCTTCTCTTTCAAAGGGACTACCAGAGAACCCCGTTTCGGCAACCCTACACCCCGTATTGCGGAATGCACCGCGGGGCTCATCAATTCCGTAGGGCTCCAGAACCCCGGCATTGACAAAGTTATTTCCGAAGAACTGCCCAAAATGCGCAAGTGCTTCCATAAACCTGTCATTGCCAACATCAGCGGTTTCTCCGTTGACGAATACGCTTACTGCTGCGAACGCATCGACAAAGAAGATCAGGTTGGCATCATCGAAGTCAATGTAAGCTGTCCTAATGTACATCATGGCGGCATGGCATTCGGAACCAGCCCCGAAGCAGCGGCAGAAGTAACCAGAGCCGTAAAGGCAGTAACCACAAAACCCGTTTACATCAAACTGAGCCCCAATGTAACAGACATTGCGGCTGTTGCAAAAGCATGTGAAGAAGCAGGCGCAGACGGCATCAGCCTCATCAACACCATGATGGGCATGCGCATCAATCTGAAAACAAAACGCCCTGTAATCGCCAACAAAATGGGCGGTTTCTCCGGCAGTGCCATCTTCCCTGTGGCTGTTCGCATGGTATATCAGGTAGCGGAAGCCGTAAACATCCCCATCATCGGTATGGGCGGTGTTTCCTCCGCAGAAGATGTCATCGAAATGATGCTGGCAGGCGCTACTGCCGTACAGGTAGGCGCAGCCAATCTGGTAGACCCCTTCGCATGCAAAAACATCATCGAAAACCTGCCCCGCGTCATGGAGCAGTATGGTATCAAAGATCTGAATGAAATCATTGGAGGTGCTCACAAATGAACAGAGATGTCATCATCGCTTGTGACTTCAACAGCAAGGAAGAACTCTACACCTTCCTGGATCGCTTCACAGAAGAAAAACCCTTCCTGAAAATCGGTATGGAACTGTTCTATGCGGAAGGTCCCGAAATCGTAAGAGAAATCAAGGCAAGAGGCCATAAGATCTTCCTGGATCTGAAGCTGCACGATATTCCCAACACTGTAAAAAAAGCTATGGCAGTCCTGTCCCGTCTGGATGTTGACATGTGCAACGTACATGCCGGCGGCACCATCGCTATGATGGAAGCAGGTCTGGAAGGCCTGACCCGCCCCGATGGCACACGTCCTCTGCTGATTGCTGTTACACAGCTCACATCCACCAGTGAAGAACGTATGCAGAACGATCTGCTCATCGACAGACCTCTGGATGAAGTTGTTATGCACTATGCGGCAAACACAAAAATCGCAGGTCTGGACGGCGTTGTTTGCTCCCCTCTGGAAGCAGGCAAAGTAAAAGACGTCTGCGGCAAAGACTTTTTGACAGTAACCCCCGGCGTGCGTTTTGCCGATGGGGATAAAGGGGATCAGGTAAGAATCACCACCCCTGCAAAAGCAAGAGAAATCGGTTCTGACTACATCGTTGTAGGCAGACCTATCACACAGGCAGACGATCCCGTCGCTGCTTATAGAAGATGTGTTTCTGAATTTTTAGGAGGCGAAAAGTAATATGACAAATATGAAAAAACAGATTGCAAAAGACCTGTTATCCATCGGCGCTGTTTTCCTGCGTCCCGAAGAACCTTTCACATGGGCAAGCGGCATCAAAAGCCCCATTTACTGCGATAACCGTCTGACACTGACAGCACCTGAAGTGCGTACTCGCGTGGAAAACGCACTGGCAGAAACCATCAAAGCAGAATACCCTGACTGTGAAGTCCTGATGGGCACAAGCACAGCAGGTATCGCTCACGCTGCTATCGTTGGTCACCTGATGGGCCTGCCCATGGGTTATGTACGTTCCGGTCACAAAGACCACGGCAGACACAACCAGATCGAAGGCAGACTGGAAAAAGGCCAGAAAGTTGTTGTTGTGGAAGACCTGATCTCCACAGCAGGCAGCGCCATCGAAGTTGTAAACGTACTGCGTGAAGCAGGCGCAGACGTACTGGGTATCGTAAGCATCTTCACTTACGGCATGCAGAAAGGTCTGGATCGTCTGGCAGAAGCTAATGTGAAAAATGTCAGCCTGTCCAACTTCGACGCTGTTGCTGAAGTAGCTGCTGAAGAAGGCTACATCAAAGAATCTGACATCGCTAGACTCATTGCTTTCCGCAACAACCCCAGTGATGAAAGCTGGAGGACTGATGTGAAATGAGAAATCTGATTGATATTACAGACCTGACTATCCAGGAAATTGACGAACTGATTGCCACCGCTTGTGACATCATCGCCAATCCCGATAAATACTGCGACGCATGCCGCAGAAAAAAACTGGCTACCCTCTTTTTTGAACCCTCTACCAGAACCCGCCTGAGCTTTGAAGCGGCTATGCTGGAACTGGGCGGCAGTGTGCTTGGCTTTTCCGAAGCAAACAGCAGCTCTGCATCCAAAGGGGAAAGCGTTGCGGATACTGTACGCGTGGTAGGCTGCTATGCAGACATCATCGCCATGCGTCATCCCAAAGAAGGGGCGCCTATGGTTGCTTCCATGCACTCTCCCGTGCCCATCATCAATGCCGGTGACGGCGGTCATAACCACCCCACACAGACATTGACTGACCTGCTGACCATCCACAGAGAAAAAGGTCATTTTGATAACCTGACCGTTGGTCTGTGCGGTGACCTGAAATTCGGCCGTACCGTACATTCCCTGATTCATGCGCTGTCTCGTTACACAGGCATCCACTTTGTGCTGATTTCTCCCGAAGAACTGAGCCTGCCTTCTTACATCATTCACGATGTACTGGAGAAAAAAGGCATGTCCTACGAAGAAACACAGGATCTGGAAGCAGTTATGCCCAAACTGGACATCCTGTACATGACAAGGGTGCAGCGGGAACGTTTCTTCAACGAAGCGGACTATATTCGTCTGAAAGACAGCTATATCCTGACACTGGACAAGCTGAAAGATGCCAAAGAAGATCTTTGCATCCTGCATCCCCTGCCCCGTGTCAACGAAATCGCCACCAGTGTGGATAACGACAGCCGTGCATGCTACTTCAAGCAGGCACACAACGGCAAATATATCCGTATGGCACTGATTCTGAAATTACTGGGGGTGGAAGTGTAATGCATATCGACGAAATCCAAAACGGCATTGTCATTGACCATATCAAAGCTGGCAAAGGCATGGAACTGTATCATTTCCTGCATCTGGATGAACTGGACTGCTCCGTTGCCATCCTGCGCAATGTAAACAGCCAAAAAATGGGCAAGAAAGACATCATCAAGATCGACAGCGTGCTGAACATGGATCTGGGCGTACTGGGCTACATGGACCCCGACATGACAATCAGCATCATTCAGGACGGCAAACAAGTGAAGAAATTCCATCCTGAACTGCCCGAACAGATCACAAACGTCATTTTCTGCAAAAATCCCCGCTGTATCACCACAGTGGAACAGGAAATCGACCATATCTTTAAGCTGACAGACAGAGAAAAAGGTGTTTACCGCTGCCTGTACTGTGAAAGCGAAGCAAAAAAATAAGATACAACCGTATCTTTTGAAAAAAGACCACTCCTTTTAGGAGCATCTTCATCAGAAAACAAAGAAAGCTGAAATCCTTATCATACAAAGGATTCCAGCTTTCTTATTTTTTGAAATTTGATTCAATATGTTTTCTTAAGGGGAAGTTGCTTGAGGAGTGGTCTTTTTGATTTCTATACAATCTGTACGTTTTTCATCTCTGATTTTGTAACATTACGCCATAGACAGACAGAATCAAAATGCCCTACAATAGACATATATTGAGGTATTATGGCTGATTTGCCAAACATATCAAAAAGGAGGGGCTTCCATGAACAAAACATTTTTGATATCTTCTATACTGTCTATGTCCGTATTGCTTTTCCCAGCCACTGGTTTTGCCACAGAAACACCACAGGCATCTATGCCCATCTCCGCCAAATCCAGAACTTCCATCCTGTTTCCTATGAGCGAACCAGTCCCCTTAGCGCCCATTACCATCAGCGAAACGACGCCGAGCAGTTTTACTGACTATTCAGAATATACCTTCGCTGTCAGTCACGAACCTTTTGATTATGCAGCTCCCGAAGGCACTGCTCACCAGGACACCTTTCAAAACCGGCTTTCCTTTGTGGTGGAAGGTAAACAAACGCTGACTGCAGATGGTGTCACGCTTTCTTATTGGACAGAAAATGATAATCTGGTCGTAAAAATTCACAAAAGTGATCCAGACAAACTGGAATCTTTTACACTGGCAGACCTTTCTTTGCAGCAAAACCCACAAAAAAAAGCCATCCTGCGGGAACACCATCTTTATGTGGCTTTTTCTGATTCCGTCTCGGATGACAGGCTGGAACAGGAAATGCAGGTTTTGAAAGAAGATTTCATCGTTCTGGAACAATTTTATCCCAATGCTCAAATTGATTCCCAGCAGATTTGTCTGTCCCTCAACAGCAACACCCTGACCGTCAACGGTATCGAAAAATCTATTCGGGTATCTCCCTATGTTTCTGAAAATGGGTATGTCATGCTGCCACTTCGAGAACTGGCGACAGCACTGCCCAATCTGGAAGTGGAATGGGACAAGGAAAGAAATACAGCATGTCTTTATACTGCAGACCTCTGGCATGATCTTCTGGCAGAAATTCCTCTGGACAGCCAAACAGCGTCTTTCCACGGACAAACCCTTGCGCTGCGTGAACCTGCCACGGAAAAAGATGGAAGAACCTTCCTTTCCCTGCGAGATGCGGCAAACATCTGCGGTATACGCAACAGCGAAATCACTTGGGATGCCGAAACACAAACCGTACGCATTGACAAAGATTTTATCACCTATAATAAACACATATCAAAAAGCAGCATATCAAATGTCACTTCATAAGAAAATAAATATAGCCGGAATCCTTACAGCATAAAGGATTCCGGCTATATTATTTTTACAAAATCGTTGTCTTCAAAAGGCAGCTGCCTCAATTCACCTGAAGCAATCAAACCATATTTTTTAAAAGGCTTCTGTTTTGTATACACCATGCAATTTCCTCTGTAAGCCAATCTGAGGCATTTTCCTTTTTCAGAGAGTAATTGCTCACAACTTGTAAAAAAACCGTTTTAAGCCCAGAAAATGCCAAAATACAGGCATATTCTCTTTACTTTGCCAATTTCAGTGTGAAAAGGAATGTACTTCCCTCTCCCAGCTTACTTTTCACTGCCACAGTTTCTCCATGGGCCTGGATGAATTCCCGCACAATGGAAAGCCCCAGACCAGCACCGGTCTTATCTTCATTTCTGGTGGCGTCTGCTTTATAGAACCGATCAAAGATATATTTCTGATCTTCCTCACTGATACCAGCACCGTGGTCTTTCACAGAAATCAGAATTTTATTCTTTCCGGAAAATGTGGTTTCTACCTCAATGATGCTGCCTTCTTTGGAGAACTTCACGGCGTTATTCATGAGGTTATGAAGCACACGGGAAATCTTATCCTGATCCGCATGCACCATCGTTTCTTTGGCCGCAAAGGAAACTTCGATGCGCATGCCCTTTTCTTCCATCTGAGGTTCCAACACCGCACAATTTTCCCGAATGATCTCATTGAGGTCGAAGTCCGTTTCTTCCAGCACAATTTTACTGTCTTGGGCACGGCTCATATCCACAATGCCTTCCGCCAGTCTGCTGAGCCGCTGGCTTTCTTCCAGCACGATCCGCAGATAACGCTCCTGTTTTTCCGGCGGAATGGTACCATCCAGCATAGCTGTCAAAAATCCCTGAATGCTGGTCAGTGGAGAGCGAAGATCATGGGAAACATTGGCAATGAATGCCCGTCTGGACTTTTCAATATTCTCCAAGCTTTCTGCCATATGGTTGAAGCTTTCCGCCAGCTGTCCCATCTCATCGTCACTTTTGATCTCTACCCGTTTTTCAAAATTCCCGCCAGCAATTTCTTTTGCCGCCCGGTTCATATCCATCAATGGTTCTGTCATTTTCCGGGATGTAACCAGACTCACCAGAGCCGTCAGCAGAAATGCCAGAAGCAGGCAGAATACACCGGCTCGATACATCTCATTCAAAGAAACTTTAATCTCTGGCATGGAGCGGCACATGAAAATGCCGGAAAGCTGCCCTTCGGAAAGGGGATAACCCACAATCAGCATGGGCGTGCCGAAAATAGAGGAAGAACCCGTTTCCAGAGAAACCACATTCCCCTCCTGAATGCCTTTCACCAATTCATCATATGCCAGCACATGCCCCAGCAGACTGCTGTCCATACCAGGGGATGCCAGAACGATGACGCCTTCTTTGTTAACCAGCAGGACGCCCGCTCCCATATAATCCTCCAGCACCTGCATTTCATATGCCAGATTATTGATATTCCCCGTATTATATGCCTTATTGATGGCACCGGCGATCTTTTCTCCCTGTTCGATCAATTCCTGTTTTGTTTCCGACATATAATGGGTGGTATAGATTACAGAAAGCATCCCGCCCATCAATATGACACAAAAACTGATGGTTGCCATGTATAACAAAAATTGCTTGATTACAATGGATTTTTTAAACATAAGCATTCCTCCGAAAAGAAAAAAACAGAAAAACATTCCAAAGAATAAAATTCATGTTATAATAAAATAGGAATGTTTTCATAAAAAACTTCCTCATTATGAAGAAAGGAGTGGCAGATGTTTCTGCCGTATGTACCATGAACAATCAAAGACTCAATCCGCCCAGAAAGAAAATCAAACCGACAGACCTTATTCTGTTTGCTGTTGCCATCTTTCTGCTCTTTATGACACCCTGGGGCAACACAAACAGCTATCATCGTCTGATGTTGTTCTTATATTTCCTTTGTGTTCTGCTTCGTTTCAGCAATATCCGCAAGCAGAAAATGCGGGAATTTGAGCATAAACGCAAAATGGAAGAACGTGCCGCTATGCAGCAGGCCACTGAAGCACTTCCTGCTGACACTGCCGAAGCCGCTCCCACAGAAGCTCTGCCTGCGCAGTCTTGTGAAAACACTTCCGAGGAAGTTCAGACAGAACCCAAAAATGAATAAAATACTGGATATGTAAGGAATCAGCCGCCTGAAAAGCGGCTGATTTTTTTATGTATCTCTTTATTTGGGGCCAAATTTATAACCAACACTCCAAACGGTGCGAATGCCCCATTCATCGTCCTGATTGAGCTTTTCACGGATTCGTTTTACGTGAACATCCACGGTACGGGTATCTCCGGCATATTCATAGCCCCAGATACGGTCTAACAGCTGTTCTCTGGTAAATACCCGTTTGGGATTGGATGCCAGAAAATGAAGGAGTTCAAATTCCTTAGGCGGGAAATCCACACTCTTGCCATGGTACATCACTGTATAGTTGGAAAGATTGATTTCCAGATCAGGATAATGCAGTACCTGACCATCTTCTTCCTCGCCTTTTGCACTGCCGGCTTCATAGCGGCGGAGCACCGCCTTCACTCTTGCCACCAGTTCTTTGGCATCAAAGGGTTTGACGATATAATCATCTGCCCCCAGCTCCAGCCCCAGCACTTTATCAAAGGTTTCCCCTTTTGCTGTCAGCATAATGATAGGAACTTTGCTTGTTTTCCGCACTTCCGCACAGACTTGATAGCCGTCCATACCCGGCAGCATCAAATCCAGCAGAATCAAATTGGGCTGGTAAGTGGTCACTGCTTCCAACGCCTTTTTGCCGTCGTAAACCTCCTGTGTATCATAACCGTCTTTCATCAGATACAGAGAAATCAGCTCCGCAATATGCTGATCGTCGTCTACTACCAGAATTTTCTGTTTCTCACTCACGGCATTCATCTCCTTTATACCCTCGCCTTTTACTTCAGTTCTACAACCGTTACGCCTGCATCCCCTTCCCCGAAAGTACCGGGACGCTGACTTTTCACATGAGGATTGGTACGCAGATATTTCTGCACGCCGGCACGGAGAGCGCCGGTGCCTTTCCCATGGATGATGATGATCTGTTTCAAACCAGACAGATACGCATCATCGATATATTTATCAATATTTACAATAGCTTCATCCACCAGCTGACCGCGGCAGTCGATTTCCGCGGAAATAAACTGGCTCTTTTTCGCCTTCGCCCGTACATTGGTCTGTCTGGGCTTGGGTTCTTTGGGCTGTGGTGTATCATCCAGCATCAGTTCCGCCAGAGGCACTTTCACCTTCATGATACCCATTTGTACCATAACGTCTTTGTTCTTATCCGGTGCGGAAAGAGCCACACCATTCTGGTCAAAGGAAATAACATAAACTCTGTCCCCTGCCTGCAATTTTTCAGGCGGCTTGTGGGTAGGTTTCACCTTTTTGGACCTGAGGAAGTCCTCCTGAACGGAAGAAAGCTTTTCTTTCAATTTTGCTCTGTTTTCCAGTGCCTTCTGCTGGTTTTTCTGCTTTGCTTCCCTGTTCATTTCCTTGATGATCTGGTCGGCTTCTTCTTTTGCCTGGGCATAAATCTGTTTTGCTTCTTCTCTTGCCTTCTGAAGGATTTTTTCTTTCTGTTCTCTTGTTTTCTCCTTCTGGCGTTCCACTTCTTTTTTCAGGCTTTCCGCTTCTCTGCGGTACTGTTCCGCACGTTCCTGCTCGAAAGCCACGCTTTTCTTGCTGATTTCCAGGTCTGTGATGACATCTTCAAAACGTGCTTCGTCATGGGAAATGAATTCTCTTGCGCTATCGATGATGTAATCCTGCAAGCCCAGACGTTTGGAAATGGCAAAAGCGTTACTTTTCCCGGGAATCCCGATGAGCAGACGATAAGTGGGACGCAGTGTTTCCACATCAAATTCACAGCAGGCATTTTCTACCCCTTCTGTGGAAAGGGCGTATACCTTCAATTCGCTGTAATGGGTGGTAACAGCAGTACGGATTTTCCGGTCATGGAGATAAGAAATAATAGCCATAGCCAATGCGGCGCCTTCCGTAGGATCTGTACCTGCACCCAATTCGTCGAACAGCACCAGAGAATGGTCTGTCACATCTTCCAGAATCTTGACGATATTTGTCATGTGCGCAGAGAAAGTACTCAGGCTCTGCTCAATGCTCTGTTCATCCCCGATGTCCGCGAAAACTTCATCAAACACTGCCAGCTGGGAATGGTCGTTGGCAGGGATATGCAGACCTGCCTGCCCCATAAGGGAGAATAGACCCAATGTTTTCAGTGCAACGGTTTTACCACCTGTGTTAGGCCCAGTAATGAGCAGTGTGGTAAATTCTTTCCCCAGATAAATATTAATAGGCACGACGGTTTTCTTATCCAACAGAGGATGTCTGCCCTTCTGGATATTCACATAGCCTTTTGTATTAAACAGAGGCTGTGTGCCGTCCATGGACAGAGAAAGCTGTGCTTTTGCGAAAATAAAGTCCAGCTGTGTCAGCAGTTCCAGGTTTGCGCTAAGCTGTGCTTCATTCTGAATGACCATAATAGACAGGCTAGTAAGGATTTTTTCGATTTCCTCCCGTTCTTTCGCCTGCAATTCCTTAATTTTGTTGTTCAGCTGTACCACGCTCAAAGGTTCCATGAACACAGTAGAACCAGTATTGGACTGGTCATGTACCATACCGGGGAACACACTGCGGTATTCGCTCTTGACAGGCACACAGTATCTGTCATTTCGGATGGTGATGACAAAATCCTGAAGCATATTCCGATATGCGGAAGAAGAAATAACCCCATTCAGATGGTCTTTCACCCTGTCATTGGAAATCTTAATTTCCTTGCGGACGCTTTTCAATCCTGAACTAGCATCGTCTGCAATTTCTGTTTCAGACACAATACATCTGGTGATTTCATTTTCCAGATTGGGAATCAATGTGAGCAGTTCGAAATATTCGTCCAGACGTTCATAAGTTTCCGCCTTATTTTCATTTTTCGCGTAATTCTTCGCCTTACGGCAAACATAGAGAAATTCCCCGATGTGCATCAATTCGGGAATGGACAGAGTACCGCCCATTTCCGCCCGTTTCAGCTGGGGACGGATTTCCCGAAAGCCGCCGAAGGAAGGGCTGCCTTTGCGCAGCACCATGCTGACCGCTTCAGTGGTTTCCTGCTGACGCAGCACGATTTCCGACATGGAAACAGAAGGCTGCAAATGATGCGCCATTTCCTTCGCCATAGGAGAAACGGCAAATCCCGCCAGCATATTTATGATTTTATCGTATTCCAAAATACGCAATGCTTTTTCGTTCATTCCATTACCTCAATCTATACTATGCCCCTCATGGGACTGTTTTCTGACATACAAATAAGGCAGCTTACCGCCGCTTATTTTGTTATTATACCATCGGATCAGCCAAAATACATCGGCTTTTCCGAGAAATTCACAGAAATGTTACATTTCCGCCGAAACAAAAACGGAAGAATCCACCGCTTTGGCAGAATCAGGGGTATCTTCATAAGAAAACAAAGAAAGCGGAAATCCTTGTCACCCAGAGAATTTCCACTTTCTTATTTTCACTAATATTTTATTAAGCGGAAGTTGCTTCTTCCATTCGTTTTTCTTTTTTTGGGGAATTATTTCCAGAATTCGAATTCCATATCGTAAATCCGAACGGTATCGCCTTCCTGAATACCTTTTTCCTCCAAAGCTTCGATGATGCCTTTTTCTTTCAGATAACGCTGGAAGAAAGCGAAGCCCTTTTCTGTATCGATATTGGTGTAACCGATCATCTTTTCGACGCCGACACCTCTTACCACATAAACTTCGTCCTCGATTTCGATGGTGAAAGGTTCCTGATCCACTGCCACTTCGTCGTATTCTTCATATTCTTCTTCAAATACGATGTCTTCGGGATAGTTTTTCAGGATTTCCGCTACTTTTGTCAGCAGTTCATCCAGACCTTTGTTGGTTGCTGCGGAAATGGGGAATACTTCGAAGCCTTCTTTTTCATAAGCTTCTTTCAGGCGTTCCACATTTTCCTCGGAACCGGGAATGTCTGTTTTGTTTGCCGCGATAACCTGAGGGCGTTTCATCAGTTCAGGATTGTATGCTTCTAGTTCCTGATTGATTTTACGCACGTTTTCCACAGGGTCGTCACCTTCTACGCCGGCAGCGTCTACCACATGGATAAACACTTTGGTACGTTCTACATGACGCAGGAATGCATGTCCCAGACCAACGCCTTCGCTGGCGCCTTCTACCAGACCGGGAATATCAGCCAGTACGAAGGAATCGCCGTATCTGCCTTCTACCACGCCCAGATTGGGAGCCAGTGTGGTAAAGTGATAGTTTGCGATTTTAGGGTTCGCGTTTGTTACCATGGACAGCAGTGTAGATTTGCCAACATTAGGGAAACCAATCAAACCAACGTCTGCGATAAGTTTCAGTTCCAGAATGACGTCATATTCTTTTGCCACTCTGCCGGGTTCCGCATAACGGGGTGCCTGTCTGGTGGGTGTTGCGAAGTGCTGATTGCCCTTGCCGCCTTTACCGCCGTGAATCAGGATTTTTTCTTCCCCGTGTTTGGTAATATCCGCCATAATCTTGCCGCTTTCCGCTTCACGGATAACAGTACCAACAGGCACTTTGATGACAACGCTTTCGCCGTCTTTACCGAAGCAGTTGCGTTTGCCGCCGTCCTGACCGTTGCCTGCCTTGAACATTCTCTTATAACGGAAGTCCATAAGGGTACCCATGCTTTCGTCCCCTACAAAAATCACGTCGCCGCCTCTGCCGCCGTCACCGCCATCAGGGCCGCCGTGGGTAATATATTTCGCACGGAAGAAAGAAACCATACCATTGCCGCCGTTGCCGCCTTTTACATGAATCTTGACTCTATCTACAAACATATTCTCACCTCGTATCCTTTCTCTTTCTTTCAAAACCTTTTTCGTCAGAAGCAAACTGTTTTGCTTTTCACGAAAAAGGCTTCAAATGATATCATTTGAAGCCTTCAACATTCTTATTCAGCGATTTCAACAGGGTATACGGAAACCTGTTTTTTATCTCTGCCTTTTCTTTCATATTTTACACGACCGTCAACCAAAGCGAACAGTGTATCGTTGCCGCCTTTGCCTACGTTCACACCGGGATGGATTTTAGTACCACGCTGTGTGTATAAAATATTGCCTGCCAGTACAAACTGACCGTCTGCACGTTTTGCACCCAATCTCTTAGCGTTGGAGTCACGACCGTTCTTTGTGGAACCGCCGCCTTTGTGGTGCGCGAAGAACTGAAGGTTCAATCTGAACATACTTACACCTCCTCAATTTTCAAAGTAAGATACTTGTTATATTCCGTTTCAATGCCGGACAACCCGAGCCATAATGTCTGCAAAAGCAGCTGTACCCGTTCGTCCTCCATTCCCTCTAAAGGGAACACGACTTTGAGATAACCGCCTTTTTTCTCATCGGCTTCTGCCTGAAAGGGCACGTCCGTAAACTGCTCTATGGCATTGACCGTATTGAGAGAAAGTATGGTAACTGCCGCACAGACGATGTCTTCCCCATGGGGCGCATAGCCTGCGTGACCGGAAATCTCAAATGCACAGATTTTATTCTCTTTCTGATAAAGCTTAGCCTTGATCATAATTAGATGGATTTAATCTGCAGTTTTGTGAAAGGCTGTCTGTGGCCGTTTTTCTTGTGGAAACCTTTTTTGGGTTTGTATTTGTAAACGACTACTTTTTTCGCTTTGCCGTCACCGATTACGGATGCTGTAACTGCTGCGCCTTCAACGTAGGGAGCGCCAACTTTTACATCGCCGTCTTTCGCCAGTACCAGAACTTTGTCGAAAGTATATTCCTGACCTGCTTCAACACCCAGTTTTTCTACTGTGATGATATCGCCTTCTGCTACTTTGTACTGCTTACCACCAGTTTCAATAATTGCGTACATGTGAACACCTCCTCGCAATTTACTCGCTGGATACGGTAACCGAAGCCTTTCTTCGGTTTTCCAGAACCTCTCCATGCGGCTGACATACTTCATTATAGTATCACAGGGTTTTCAGCCTGTCAACACTTTTATTCCAATTTTTTGCCTTGTTTTACAGCAAAATACCGCTCTTCCTGGCCCAGTTTCCGCAGCACGGACAAAAGTGCGGCAAGACCATCTCTGGTCAGACATTTTTTGCCGTTTCTTGTCATTTCATAAGCGATGGAAAGGCAGTCCTCTGCCCGTTCCAGACTGCCATTAGCGGCATACATCCGTCCGATGCGGTCGCAAAGCTTGCCATAAGCTTCTGTATCCCTGCCTTTGGCTGTTCCCAACAGCAAAGCGCGATCCAAAAGAGTCACCGCTTCTTTCTGATTTCCCTGGGCAATATGAGAAGCCGCTGTTTTCAGAAGCAAACGGGCAAAATTTTCTGTTTCCCCTTCCATCATACGGGTTGCCAGTGCCAATTCACTGAAACATTCCGCCGCATCTTTATGGCGTCCGCTGTCTGCCAGCAGTCTGCCTGTGCGCTCCAATCTGCGCTGATACTGTTTTCCTCTGGGCAGCTGGAGTTCACGGAACAGCCGTACATAAGGCAGATACATGCCCACAGCCTTTTCCTTTTCTCCCATTGCAAAATAGCAGTCACCGATTTCCGCCAGCAGTTCACAGTAGTCTTTTGTTTTCACACTGTCATATTCTTCGATGTAATTCTTAGCATTGGTAAGCTTTTGCAGACCTTTTAGATATTCTCCCGCTGTCAGGTACCATTCGCCTAATCTGCGACAAGCCTGTGCATATTCCACGCCTTCTGCCGCCTGTTCTGCCGCCTGATACCAGAAAAATGCCTGTTCCCGATTGCCTGTACGCATCTGCAAATCTCCCAGAGAAATGGCGTTGCGCACCGCTTCTTTATCCAAAGACTGTGCCTGTTCTCCCCGCTGTGCCAGCATTTCCGTAAAAAGATCTTTGGCCTTCTGGAGCCGCCGTCTTTCTTCCATTCTCGCCTGACGTTCCGCTCCTGCATAAGGCAATTTTCCTTTGTTTGCCAGCATGTCATACTGCTGATGGCGTTTTGCGAATTTCTCTGTCAGTCCGCCGCCGGCACGGCTAAGTTTTTCCACAGCTTCTTTCCGATAAGCCTCCGCCTTCTTCTCATTTCCCATGGCAAGATAACAAACGGCAACAGCCAGCAACGTTTCCGCCGCCCGCTGTTTTTCTTCCGCCGTTTCCTCATAGTTTGCGTCATTGATGGCCAGATAATGCTGGACTGCCACGGCGTAATCGCCTTTACGCACACAAACTTCTGCCAGATATTCCAGTGTTTTCAAATATCTCGGATTGTCCTCATCCAGCATTTCTTTCTGGATGGCGGCGCTTTCTGTCAAAATCTGAATGGCTTCATCATACTGCTTCTCTCTTGCCAGAATCTCTCCCAGTTTTGCCAAACCAATGGCATACTCAGGATGGTTTTTACTGAAATGCTTTTCCAGAAGTTCTATGGCTTCCCGGCAAAGGGCTGCCGCCGCCTGACCCTCTCCCGCTTTTTGCTTCACATCCGCCAAAAGCTGCAAACCGCCTACCAAATCACGGTCTGTGCCTGTTTCCGCCTCTCTACGGATGTACAGGGCTTCCTGCAAGTATTCCGCTGCCGCTTCATATGCGCCTTTGGCTGTAAAAAGTCCTGCAATCTGTTCCAGTGTATCGGCATACAAAGGGTCCATTCTGCCTACGGTATCCAGACGAATGAGCAGGGCTTTTTCGTAAGCCGCAAGGGCGTCTGTGTCCCGTCCCATTTTTTCATAAAGTCTGCCTCTGCTCATGTAGCATACAGCCACCTGTGGGTGGGACTCTCCCAAAGCCGCTTCTTTCCGCCGCAAAGCTTCCGCATTGGCTTCCAGCGCCTTTTCCATCTGCCCCATGCCACTGTAATCAGCACTCATGTTGTTGAGGGTATCTGCGTAAAACAAGTGATCGCCGCCCAATACTTCCCGTACCAGTTTCAGCACTTCCTCATGGCACTGCAAGGACTTTTCAAACATCCCTGCCTTACAGCACAATATGCCCAAACTGTTCAGACTATTGATGTAATCCAGATGGCTGTCCTGCATCATCTTCCGGCGCATCTGTACAGCTTTTTCACAGTATTCCACCGCCAATTCATTCCAGCCAGCTTTTTCGCAGACCTCCGCCAGAGATAATGTCCAGATCATATAGCAGAAGCTTTCCTCTACCCCTGCTTTTTCCATAAAGTCCAATGCCTTTTCATAAGAAGAAATGGAACGTCTGTAATTGCCGCCGCCATCATAGGCTGACCCCAGAGAGGCGAAAATGTCCGCCATATCTTCTTTGGAAAAATCCGTGGAACGTCTTGCCCGCTCCAAAGCCTGCTGGTGGTATTCCACGGCTTTTTCGTACTGCTGGAGATCTTCTTCCGTATTGCCCAGGTGGAATAGGCTGTAAATGGTATCAGGATGGTCTTTTCCCAGTTTCGCTTCCCGAATCTTCAGCACCTCACCATGGAATCTGCGGGCTTTTTCCCCTTCTCCCATGTTGTTGTAAGCAATGGCAAGGTTATTCACCGTATCCGCATAGGAAAGGCTTTCTCCGGAACAGTCCCGTTTCAGCACTGCCGCTTTTTTGTAATACTCCACCGCCTTTTGGTACATACCCATGGTGTCGAAAATAACCCCCAGATTGTGCATATCTGACGCATACTCCATGGTGTTGGCGTCGTCATTTTCCATATATTTCTGTAAAATATTTTTCCCCAATATCAATGCTTTTTTATATTCACCGGCTCCATAGGCCGCCTGCAGTTCCCGCCGCAGTTTACGGACTTCCGCAAAATAAAATCCCATTTTCATACCTCCCCTGCTTCCACAAGCGCCATAGCTTCCCGAATGGTATCCCATCGGTAGCCTTTCCGCTGCAAGAAGCCGTAAAGCCGTTGTTTTTCTTTCTCATCCAATTCCAGATTGCCCCGCGTTTTTTTCAGTATCCAGCGGGCAGCATCTTCTGCTTCGTTCAGATTTGTTTCTGCCAGCACTTCTTCGGCAATTTTTTCAGAAATACCTTTTTGCCGCAGTTCCATTTTCAGGGCATAAGCTCCCTTTGGTTTCAGCCGCAGACGTTCTTTCACAAAGCTTTTGGCATAGGCCTTGTCGTCACAATATCCATAACGACAAAGAAAATCCATAACCTTTTCAATGACCTGAGGCGCAAATTCCTTTTCTGTCAGCTTCCGCCGCAATTCCGCCTCTGTTCGCATCTTATAACCCAGATAATGCAGAGCTGTATCCTGTGCCTGTATATAAATCAAATTATCCTGAATGATGTCAAATGTTTCCTGTGGAATGGGCTCTCCTTCCCGCAGTTTAAAATACAGCACATCCTGTGCAATGAGGGAAAAAGCAAATTCCCCATCAATAAAAATATTTCGTTTCGCAGGATCTTTTTTCTGCGGAATGATAGCCGTCACCAGCATGGCGTCCTCTCCTTGCTCTGATTTCATATCTTATTAGTATACTACAAATAACAGGAAAATGCCAAGGTGTTCCGCCCATAAAAAAAGCCCTCTGTTTTCACAGAAGGCTTTGATATATTCTTATACAAAAAGATATTTCAATACAAATGCAATTGCCAGTACATACATGAGCCAGTGTACTTTCTTTTCTCTTACTTTGCCAGAAACAATCTGGATCAGCACATAAGAGATTACACCCAGGGCAATGCCTTCTGAAATGGAATACATGAAAGGCATCACGATCATGGCAACGAAAGCAGGAATGGCTTCGCTCATGTCATCGAAATCGATGCGGAACACAGTTGTGATCATCATAAACCCAACGACTACCAGCGCAGGCGCTGTCGCGAAAGAAGGAATCGCCAGGAAAATGGGAGAAAGGAACAGTGCAACCGCAAACAGCAGACCGGTTACAACGGAAGTCAGACCAGTTCTGCCCCCTGCCATAACGCCGGAGGAGCTTTCCACGTAGGTGCTGACAGTAGATGTACCCAGAACCGCACCCAAGCTTGTACCAACCGCGTCGGCCATCAATGCGCCACGGATACGAGGCAGTCTGCCTTGTTCATCCAGCATATCCGCTTTGGAAGCAACACCGATGAGGGTTCCCATGGTATCAAACAGGTCAACAAACAGGAAAGAGAGCATAACTGTGATGAAATTCAAGCCAAGCAAGCCGGAGAAGTCCATCTGCATCAATGTAGGTTTCAGAGAAGGGATGCCAAAACCGCCGGAAAAATCAGGCAGTACAGAGTACATTCCCAGTTCTGGATTGGGCTGATAAATACCAGCTACCTGCAAAAGGATGCCCAGCAGCCATGTGCACAGGATACCCAGCAAAATACCGCCAGGTACTTTTTTAATCATAAAAGCAACAGTCAGTATAATCCCAACGAATGCCAGCAATGCACCAATGCCTTCAGACCAGAATCTGCCATCAGCCAGCGCCGCTTTGAAGGGATAAATCGCAACCAGTGTGGAGCCGTCCACCACCAGTTTGGAATTCTGGAAACCGATGAAAGCGATGAACAGACCAATACCGCAGGTGATACCGGCTTTCAGAGACATGGGGATACAGTTAAAGATTGCTTCTCGCACATTTGTCAAGGAAAGCACGATGAATATGATCCCTTCCACAAATACTGCTGCCAGTGCAACATGCCAGGTGAAGCCCATCTGCCCTACAACTGTATAAGCAAAAAAAGCGTTCAAGCCCATGCCGGGTGCCAATGCAAAGGGATAGTTGGAAAATGCAGCCATCATCAGTGTTGCCAAACAGGATGCCAGCGCTGTTGCCGTAAATACCGCGCCGCTGTCCATTCCCGCAGATGACAGGATAGACGGGTTTACCGCAAGGATGTAAGCCATTGTCATAAATGTGGTGATCCCTGCCAAAACTTCCGTTTTTACATTGGTATGGTTCTTCGAAAGATGAAACGTTCTCTCCAGCAGACCATTCATTGGTAAAATCCTCCTTTTTCTTCATAACATTTTTTATTATTGGCATTATCAGCGTATTAAATTTTTCTAATCCTGTCAATGTTTTTCTTAACGGCATCTTAACATTTTCCAAAAAAATACAATTTTCTGCCTATATGGGCTCCAGTTGCCCCCCTCTCCGGCTTTTCCTCTTGCTATACCGACAAAGTGCCTTGACAAAAAAATCCGCCCATTCTAAGATAAAAATAAAAAACCATAGGAGGTCAAGATGCAGAAAAAACAAACAAGACTTGCCGGCATAATTCTGGCGATTTGCTGTATTCTGGCAGTGATCGTTTTCTTCCAGACCAGACCAGATACTACTGTCGGCGAAAAAAAGATCACCATTTCTGTCATTCATAGTGACAGCAGTAAAAGCACATTTTCCTATGACACGGACGCGGAATATCTGGGAGAAGCATTGACAGAGCAAGGTCTTGCAGAGGGTACTGACGGGCCTTACGGCATGTTCATCACCACCGTTGACGGCGAAACCGCAGACGAAAGCAAAGAACAGTGGTGGTGTATTACTAAATCAGGTGAAATGGTCAACACAGGCGCTGACCAGACTCCTATACAGGATCAGGATATCTTTGAGCTGACTCTGAAAGAAGGCTATTGATTTGGCAAAGCAGAATATCCGCCAATTGACAATTCTTGGCCTTTTGACCGCCATACTGTTTCTGGGACAAGTCTTTCTGGCAATCCTGCCCAATATCGAAGTGGTGAGCCTGCTCATCATCCTCTATACCCTGACATGCAGAAAAAAAGTATTCCTCATCATATACGCCTTTGTGCTGCTTGAGGGATTCTGTTATGGCTTCGGGATGTGGTGGTTCAGCTATCTCTATATCTGGAGTATTCTGGCACTGGTGGTTTTCCTTTTCCGGCAAAATCGCTCTGTTCTTTTCTGGAGCATTCTCTCCGGATTCTTTGGACTGGCTTTCGGCGCCCTTTGTGCCCTGCCTTATCTTATTGCCGGCGGCATCGGTGCCGCTTTGGCTTACTGGACATCCGGACTTCTCTTTGATGTGACTCACTGCATCGGCAATTTCGTTGTTTGTCTGGTGCTGTTCCAACCTTTACATCGTCTGCTGGAATGGCTGTATGGCGAACATCCCACATCATTATAAAAAGACCGTCTGATACACACAGACGGTCTTTTTTTTATAACACGATTTTTTCCGGAAAAGCTTCCTGCCGCAGGATGCCCCACATTTTGTCGATATAGGCAAGGGTATAGAAATTCTCATAATAATGGTAATAAAATGCGCCTTTCAGCGTCATTTGATATATGCCATGTTCCTCTGTCACAAATCCCAATACTTTTGCCATTGTCATTTCCCAGCCATATGCTTTTTTCAACGGAACACCAAAAAATCTTTCAAATGCAGCTGCATCCACCTTTGTACTATATGCTGTCCAGAACAGATAATACACCATCCGCTGATGCAGAGAAAATCGAATGGTCAAAGAAGTGGGTAAATTTCCTTCATCAATCCTTTTGCAGTATTCCTCTGTGGAAAATGTATTGATCTTAAACTGATCCTTGAGCAATGTGGTTGCCGAGCATCCAAACCCCAGAAAATGATCTCTTGTCATGGAGGAATACTTTGCTTCTTTTTCACTGGAGAATGTCCAGATGGAACTGCGGTCATATCCTTTCTCCATGCAATAACGGGTGATTTCATCCAGAAGCGCCCGTTTTTCTTTTTTGGGCATCGTTCTTACATTACTGGATGTAAATGTAAAATCAATAAAGGGGTAAATTGCCACATGATTGGCTCCCATTAGGAAAGCGGTATCTATATCTGCTTTCAGATCAGCAAAAGTCTGTGTCGGCAAAGCAAAAATGAAATCCATGGAAACAGTTTCAAAAGGAACTTCTGACAATGCAGCCTGTAAAGAAGCCATATCCACCTGTTCTCTACCCAAAATACTTTGAAATTTTTCCTGAAAAGACTGAATGCCTATGCTGATCTTCGTCACACCTGCATTTTTCAAAATCCGTAACACAGAAGGCGTTACATTATCAGGATGAAGCTCTACGCCAATGCCTTCTGTAATGATAAAATGTTCCTGAAGAGCGTCTATGATTTCCTTCAGACGATCCGCCACAAGTGCCGGTGTGCCGCCGCCAAAATATAGACTGGTGGCCGTTTTTCTGCCTTCCCGCTGGCTGCCTACCAGATGGATTTCACGAATCAATGCGTCAATGTAGCGGTCACACTGTTCTTTTTCATATTTTACCTTGCAGTAAGGACAGAAATGGCAGATGCTTTTACAGAATGGAATATGCACATAAAGTCCCAGACCATCACATTCCGCAAAAGGCAGCTCCTGGTCGTATTCATTTTTAAAGATAAATGGTTTTGCTGAACGAGTCAGCCACATCCGGGTCAAGTTCGTTATAATCCCCATAATACTCCTAAATATATTTCAAATATGTCCTTAACATTTCTATGATGATCTTGGGATTCCCCCTAAATAACAGGGTGTATTCCGCCACAAAGAAGTAACCACAGGCTTCACAAAGCCCCGGAACTTCAATGCATCGTCCGCAGGTAGAAAGCTTTCCGTTTTCCATAACCACACATTGATGGCAGGGAGTAGGAAACGTATTGTTGATGAGATATGGAAAAGCACTGCGCAAATTGAATACAGGAACCCCTGCCTTCATCATTTCCGTAATGACATCACAGCATCTTTCCTTTTCTTCTCTTGAAAGCGCCAATTCCTTTGTATCGGGATATGGTGTATGAAAATTGAAGGACACCGCGCGCACATTTTTCATATCCCGTGCAGTGAGGCAGACATGCTGTACAGCATCTTTATTGATCTGATTGATGGCCATATAAAAACAGATATTGTCAGCCGTGGCGTTTTTAATATTTTCCATAATGGTATCGTATGTATCACCACGGATGGCATTATGCCGCTCCCTGTCACCATCCAAACTCAGCAAAATCAAATCTGCCTCTGGCAAATCAATGGGAAATGTGCCATTCGTCACTACATTGACAATAAGAAATCCCATTTCTTTCGCTTCTTTTACCAGATCCCGCAACGTACGCCCTTCATCTTTCCAAAGGAATGTCTCTCCCCCGCAGAAAAACAGAATCCGTATCCCCATATCATAAAGCTGCTGCATTTCATTTCTGATCTGCGCATAAGGATGTATCACGCCCGTGATGTTGTTGACAGAACAGTGTTTGCATTGCAGATTGCATTTATCTGTCACAATAATAGTGCCTAAAATGGGTTCTTTATTGCGAAATAAAATTGTTTGCATGCCAAAACGGGCAAAGTGAATAAAGGAAGAAAATTTCATGTGATTTCTCGCTTTCTATGGATGGTCGTAAAGGGATTCTAATCTTATTGTATCATGTTTGGATATCATCGTCTACCACGGATTCTATCTGTTACAACACTTCTGCATTTTCTTCGAAAATCAGCAACACACAAAACATCCCCTCTAATGGTCTGTACATGTCTTTTCATTGCGCTTTTGCAATCTACGCCAAATCTGAAAGCAATAAAAAAACGACATCAATTTTTATGATATATCGTATCTAGGTTTTTCTTCGTATTTCGCCACAAAAGCATATCCTTATAAATATCCAGGATAAACAAGTATACCCTGCTATTCTTCCAAATCTATAAAAAGAAATTATCCTTTCACATACTACGTTACTCCAACTTCCCAGTTTTGTCCTGCATTTTAGATTATAAATAGCATAGACTGAAGCTCCCTCTTTCTGATGCAATATCTTCACCAATGGCAATACCTTTCCTTCCATGAAAATACATGATAAATCAATCAAAATTAATCTGTGTTTATATACCATGGGATCGAAATATAGAATTTGTCGATACATATTGCTTTACAGATACATTTTAAATAAATATCAGAAACACTATTTGAGAAAGAAACAACACAGAATCATATTGGTTTATATATATTCATTTCTATGTAATACTCCACTTATTGCAGATAACTTGTTTTCCTGTCACGCCACTTGCACATTGATCAGGATACCTGCTCTCTTGCTGGCAAACAGACTGATATTTCCATTGATTCTCTCCTTTGCATTTCTCTGAAAACAAAAAGGCAGTAAGATTCTTTCTCTTGCTGCCTTACGCCTTTTCTTGTTCCACTATTATCTGCCCCACAGTTATAATCACTGGACAATGTGGTTCCTCTCTATGCCTCTTAATCTTTGGATCTATATTAAATAAGTGGACACGATTTATAAACAGATGTACCATAATACTAGACACCAAAAGGAGGTATCTTTATGGCTAAAAAAAAT
>OFMG01000051.1_pt1 | contig 166939 bp, 156 predicted proteins | sample 1541751 | NCBI WGS metagenome assembly OFMG01 (sample SAMN04209232, study PRJEB22552) | human gut metagenome | biome: gut; material: feces | host: Homo sapiens | place: USA: Oklahoma
TCTCCGTAGCATCCGGCGGTGGTACAGGACGTACACTTCACCCAGATAACATGGCAGCAGGTCCTGCTTCTTATGGTATGACAGATACTATGGGACGTATGCACTCAGATGCTCAGTTCGCAGGTTCTTCATCAGTTCCAGCTCACGTTGAAATGATGGGATTAATCGGAATGGGTAATAACCCTATGGTTGGTGCTACTGTAGCTGTAGCTGTTTCTGTAGAGGAAGCTGCTAAGAACGGTAAGTTCTAATAAAAAGTAATTGACAAAATATTGGAGAGTAACAGGTGATAAAAACCTGTTGCTCTCTTTTTTAATGCTTGACTTTTAGTGAAAATGTGGATATTCTTTACGGGATATAAAAGAATGAGAGATAATGAAAGGAAGATTATGAATTTTTTAGTTAATAAAATACTTGATGATGGTAGCGTTTCATATGGTCTTACAGGCTCAGGATATGTGGTATTAATAATTGTCTGTGTCTTATTAATGACTATAGGATGTTTTGCAAGAGATAATAATAGTAAACTGAATGTAAAACATATTGCATTTGCAGCAATGGCTATGGCTCTTGCGGTTGCGACTTCCATGATTAAAGTTATTAAACTGCCAATGGGCGGTTCTGTAACACTGTTCAGTATGTTATTCATAGTGCTTATAGGATACTGGTATGGAATAAAGACTGGTCTGACAGCAGCTATTGCATATGGAGTTTTGCAGTTATTACTTGATCCATATATCCTGAATGTTCCTCAGGTGCTTCTTGATTATATATTAGGCTTTGGAGCACTTGGGTTGTCAGGAGTATTTTCTAAATCAAAACACGGTCTAGTGAAGGGATATATTATAGGAGTTATAGGCAGATTTATATGTTCTTTCTTGTCTGGCTGGATATTCTTTGCTGTGTATACACCAGAATTTTTTAATAGTGCGGTACTTTATTCAGTTGTTTACAATGGCTCGTATATCGGACTTGAAGCAGTGGTAACTCTTGTAGTTATATCCCTACCTTCTGTTAATAAAGCACTGGCATATGTTAAAAATAATCTTGTATAGAATAATTGGATAAATAATATAAAAAACTCATGCAGATTGTGGTAAATGTGATTACTTCAATCTGCATGAGCTTTTTATAAGTCGGCGTGACAGGATTTGAACCTGCGGCCTCGTAGTCCCGAACCACGCGCTCTACCAAACTGAGCCACACGCCGATATTTAAATGTGACTTATATATTATAGCGTATTTATGAGGAAGTGCAAGAGAAAGAATAAAATATATTTATATATATTTATACGATAAAAATAACTGCTATATTGACTTTAGAAATGATATATGATATATACTATATAAATAATATTACGCAATGCGATAATAAGGTGGGAATGCTATTGCAAATAGGTTTAAGAGTAGTATATAATAAATATATAAGACAAATGAAATCACTCTATCCTTATATGTGGTATTACCTGCCGTAAGTAAAAAGGGGAAGAGTATGGGGAATTTAAAAGAATATTCAAAAGAAATAAAAGAAACAGCAGCCAATCTTAGAATTATAGATGACGCACTGTTTAGATTGATGGGAGAAAAGCCGGGTGTATGTGAAGAAATATTAAGAACACTTCTTGATATGCCACATTTACAGGTTGTGAAGGTTTCTGTACAGAGTGTGGTTCAGAGCTTTCAAAGAGAAATAACATTAGACGCGTTATGCATGACACAAGATGGAAGATATTGCAATGTTGAGGTGCAGAAGGGAAATTCCAATGATGATATCAGAAGGACAAGATTTCATGCGGCAGCGTTGACAGCAAAATATACACCTAAAGGTGCTGATTTTAAGAATATTCCAGATGTTACAATTGTATATATATCTGAGTATGATGTCTTAAAGAATAATCAGACAGTGACGCATGTAACAAGGTGTATGAAGAATGATGAAAGTTACGTTCCAGTGAAAGATGGAGAAGATATAATATTTGCAAACACTTGTGTTAATGATGGCTCGGACAAATCAGAACTATTGCAGTTAATGCTTAATAAAGAAGCGTTTTATAATGATAAGTTTCCACAAATTAGCAATGCGATAAGCTATTTCAAGGAGACAGAAGGAGGTCAGAGTGAAATGTGCAAGATAGTAGAAGATTATGCTAAAGAATATGCAAAGAATTCAATACAGGAAGCAATAGAAGCGAAGAAACTGGCAGATGAAGCAAAGAAACTGGCAGATGAAGCAAAGAAACTTGCTGAAGAAGAAAAACGAAAAGCTGAAGAAGAAAAACGAAAAGCTGAAGAAGAAAAACGAAAAGCTGAAGAAGCGGAGAGCAGAGCTGGCAAAGCAATTGAAAGAAATTATAGATTAATAGTGAATATCCTATCAGGAAGAACATATGAGGAAGCGGCAGACATGTTAGGGATATCGATAGAAGATGTGAAAGAAGCAGAAGCAGCGATAAAGGCTATTGATAAATAATTAGTATCTGTAGTTGCAATGATGAGTTCTTTCGGACCGATTGTTGCACTTGATAATCTTGGAAGTACATTGCAGAACACATTTGCAGCAGGAAACAGAGTGTTGGATATTCTTGATGAACAGCCGGTAACTAAGGATATCACAGGTTGTGAGGAAGTTGAATTTAATTGTGCAGCTACTGAAAATGTTACATTCTCATATGGTGAGGAAACTATAATTTCTGATGTATCAATTCCGGTTCTAAAAGGAAGCATTATTGGAATTTCAGGAAGAAGCGGAAGCGGTAAATCAACAATTGCAAAGCTTGACGCAACAGATGAGAAGATAATTGAGGCGTGCAAAAAGGCTTCAGTACCGATTTCATATCAAAGCTTCCTGATGGATACGACACTAATGTCGGTGAACTGGGAGATATGTTATCAGGCGGAGAGAAGCAGAGAATCGGGCTTGCTAAAGCATTTTACATGACGCGCCATTCGTGCTTCTTGATGAGCCGACAAGTAATAAAGTCGAGACAGAATAAACTTGCAAAATGTATCTTAAAGGGGCAAAATATACTCGTATTATTTCATTGATTAAAGGTAAGAAAGAAGGATAGATATGGGACACGAACTTACTAAGAATGATATCAAAAAGATGGAAGAAGAGATTGAGTACAGGATACATGAGGTAAGAAAGGCTGCACTTGATGATGTCAAGGAGACAAGGGCTCAGGGGGATTTAAGTGAGAATTTCGAGTATCATGCAGCGAAAAGATTTAAGAATAAGAATGAAAGCAGAATAAGATATCTGCAGAGAACGATTAAGAATGCGACTGTTATTGATGATTCATCAGCAGATGATGAGGTTGGCGTTAATAATACGGTTGAGGTATTGTATGAGGATGATGAAAGTACTGAGACTATTAAAATTGTTACTACAATCAGAGCTGATTCATTAAGCGGTATGATCAGCATAGAGTCGCCTCTTGGCAAGGCTCTTCTTGGGCATAAGAAGGGTGACAGGGTGCTTGTACAGGTTAATCCACAGGTTGAATATTATGTTGTTATCAAGAGTATATCTAATACTGATGATTCTGATGATAGTATAACAAGTTATTAATAAATAAAAAAATATATTATTAAGTTGACATAATGGCGACATACTTATATAATCTTAGTATACATTTGTTTGCGTAAGATTATTATAAGGGGTGCCGCTTTTGCAGTTTAATGAAGCACAGATTCAGGCTATACAACATAATACAGGACCGTGCATGGTAATTGCAGGACCGGGTTCTGGAAAGACCACGGTTCTTACACACAGGGTAAGATATCTGATTGAGAGGTACGGCGTTAATCCATCAGATATTCTTGTTATTACATTTACTAAGGCTGCTGCTGAACAGATGAAGCTTAAGTTTAAGGGGTTGTCAGAGGGCAGAAACTCTGCAGTGACGTTTGGCACATTTCATGCAGTATTTTTTACAATACTTAAGGCAGCATATAATTATTCTGCACACTGTATTATTAAGCCGCAGATACAGCATGAATTCGTGAAAGACCAGATGTGCAGGCTTGAACTGGAGTATGATGATGAGAAGGAAACTGTAGCTGGTGTTTTATCTGAGATAAGCTGTGTTAAGGGTGAAGCTGTTAATATAGATGAATATGAGAGCAGAAGTATTCCACCACAGAGCTTCAGAATGATATACAGGGCATATGATGATATGCTTGTAAGGAAGCATCTGATTGATTTTGATGACATGATAGTATTGTGCCGTGATCTTCTGATGCAGAGAGAGGATTACAGGATGGCATGGCAGAATAAATATAAATACATTCTGATAGATGAATTTCAGGATATTAATAAGGCACAGTTTGATGTTGTGAGGATTCTTGCTGACGGATACAGAAATCTTTTCGTGGTTGGGGATGATGACCAGAGTATATATGGATTCAGGGGTTCTGCTCCACAGATAATGTTAGATTTCAATAAGTATTATAGTGATGCAGTGAGAATTGACATGTGTATTAATTACAGGTCAACAGGCAATATTGTGTTTGCTTCAAGGGCTGTAGCAGAGGAGAATGAGCATCGTTATTATAAAGATATAACGACGTACAATTCACAAGGAGATACTGTGTCTGTATATGAATTTAACAGTCTGAATGATGAGAAAGCATTTCTTGTATCAGAGATAAGAAGACTGATTGATACTGGAATAGCAGCTGATGACATTGCTGTGTTATCAAGAACTAATGTAATTGGGAATATGTATATGTCAAGGCTTGAAAGTGATGGGATTCCATGCTGCGATTATTCAGTAGTACAGGATATATATGAGCACTGGATAAGTAAGGATGTTCTTACATATATAAGGATAGCACTTGGCAGCAGGGAAAGAATAGACTTTCTGCGGATTATTAATAAGCCGCTCCGATATATAAGCCGTTCATATATTACACAGCCGGCAGATATTAATGCATTGAAGAGAGGCTATGAGGGGAATGAACAGATGAGTAAACGGGTAGAAAAACTGGTGTCTGATATTAGTATGATAAGAAGTATGTCTCCATTTGCAGCTGTTAATTATATAAGAAAGGGTGTTGGTTATGATGAGTATATAAGGAATTATATATATGAACACAAGGCTGATAAGGAAGAATTATATAATGTGCTTGATGAACTGGCACACAGGGCTTCACAGTATATGAGTCTGTCACAATGGCTTGATGGTATTGCAGAATACATAAGGCAGTGCGATAAAGACAGACAGAATAATACAGCAGACGGTGTGCATATGCTTACAATGCACGGCTCTAAAGGTCTTGAATATAAGATTGTACTGGTAATGGATGTCTGTGAGGGAATAATACCGTATAATAAGGCGGTTTTAGATGAGCAGATTGAAGAGGAGAGGAGACTTTTTTATGTTGCGATGACGAGAGCAAAAGAAAAGTTGTATCTTCTGTACCCCAAACAGAGGTACAACAAAGATACAACCCGTTCACGCTTTATAGAAGAGCTTCTTACTGCTCGTTATCCTCTTCTTCGTACAGATCTTCATACTCCATAGCATCTAATTCTTCGTCAAATGCTTCAGATACAAGCTCATATTCTTCATCAGATTCAATATTCTCAAGTACAGGTTCGTTGTCGCCTTCAACCTTGTATCTGTAAAGATATACCTCATCGTTGTCTGCAGCTTCACCCTCAAGTGGAAGAAGTGCGATATAGTCGTTATCTCCAGCAGGGAATATGCGTATTATTGCACATTCACATTCTGTGTTATCGTCAAGCATAAGAGTTACTGTGTTATATTCCTGATTATTATTCTCCATAATGTCTCCGTTCTGCCAGTAATGGCTTTAGTATTTTCTCTACTCTAACAAATATTATGTATAAAAGCAATGAAAATAAAGAAAAAACACTTGCTATTTTATTATGTAAGGTGTATATTATGTATAAGTTAATAATTTAAGTCAAAGGGGACGATTTTAGCAACAACGCTAGGATTGTCCCCTTTTTGGTTAAATTAATAGCATTTACAACGAATATTATAATCTGGAGGTTCACGCCATGGATAAAATCGATAAGAAGATAATTACATTATTACAGCAGAATGCAAGAATGCCATTAAAGGCACTCGCCGAGAATGTTTTCCTTTCATCACCGGCTGTTTCAGCAAGAATTGAGAGACTTGAGAAGGAAGAGATTATTGAAGGATATGAAGTTAAGATTAATCAGTTAAAGCTGGGATATCATATAACAGCATTTATTAATCTTGAAGTTGCTCCTGTGCAGAAACCGGATTTCTATCCATTTATCAAGTCATGCCCTAATGTTGTTGAATGTAACTGTGTAACAGGCAATTATTCAATGCTATTAAAAGTTATGTTCCCAAGTACCATGGAACTTGATACATTTATCGGCCAGCTTCAGAAGTTCGGAAGAACAAGTACACAGATTGTGTTCTCAACACCTGTTGCTCCAAGAGGTATTGATGTTAATCAGGAGATGCCTACAGATAATTAAATTCATCAAAAGTTCATAATTATTTAACCTATTAACACTGTCAGACACTTGCTGTTCTGGCAGTGTTTTTGTTATAATTATCTGAGTTTAAATTTCGTGTTACGAGGAGGTATTATGAGTAAGGCTTCAGATATATTAGATAATGTAAGTAAGGTCATTGTGGGTAAGAGAAATGTTTCAGAACTTGTTCTGACAAGTATTATTGCTGGTGGACATGTTCTCCTTGAAGATGTTCCGGGTACAGGTAAGACTATGATGTCGAAAGCATTTGCAAAGAGCATTGATGGACAATTTTCAAGAATTCAGTTTACACCAGATCTGCTTCCTTCAGATATTACAGGTGTGCATGTGTTTAACCAGAAAGAGGGGAAATTCGTATTCAGAAGAGGTCCGGTATTCGCTAATGTTATTCTTGCAGATGAGATTAACAGGGCAACACCTAGAACACAGTCGGCATTGCTTGAATGTATGGAGGAACATCAGGTTACTGTGGATGGTGAATATTCTAAGTTAGAAGAACCATTTGTTGTAATTGCAACACAGAATCCTATTGAGACAGCAGGAACTTATCAGCTTCCTGAGGCACAGCTTGACAGATTCCTTATGAAGATTAACATGGGTTATCCAGAGAAAGATGATGAGGTACTTATTCTTAACAGATTCTTAAAAGAAGATCCTTCTAAAGAACTTTCAACAGTTGCAACATGTGAAGATATTGTTGCAATGAAAGAAGATGCGAAAAATGTATATGTTCACCCAGTGCTTATTGATTATATTGTTGAACTGGCAAGGATGACAAGACAGCAGGATAATGTATCAATCGGTGTAAGCCCGAGAGGAACTCTTGGTATGCTCAATGCGGCGAGAGCATATGCGTATGTTGCAGGCAGAGATTATGTTGTACCAGAGGACATCAAGATACTTGCACCTGTAGTATGGGCACACAGAATTGTGTTACAGACAGGTTACATGAATATGGATAATAAAGAACAGATTGTAGAACATGTTGTTAATAACACAGCAGTTCCTACTGAAGATTGGAAAAGATAATGAATGTATTATTGATGCTTATTGGTGTACTTATAGTATATCTGGCAATTAAGCTTGTATTTCGTTATAACTGGAATAAGGGGCTGGGTGTCGCTCTTGAATTTGAGAAAAAGCATGTTGTAAATGGCGAAACAGTTAATGTTGTTGAGGTTATATCCAACGAAAAACGTCTGCCGCTGCCATGTGTGAATCTTAAGTTTCAGGTGGACAGGGAACTTGAATTTCCTGAAACAGATACTAATTCAAGTGTGTCAGACCTTACATACCGCAATGATGTGTTCTCATTTCTGGCTAATCAGAGAATTACAAGAAGAATTCCTGTTAAATGCAATCACAGAGGTGTGTTCAAAATATCAGGCGTACAGCTTACATTTGCCGGACCATTTATGAATGAGATTAATGTTCTCAAAGTGGGTAGTACCTGTGAGATAACAGTTTATCCTAAGACTGTGGATAGTAAGAGATTCAGCTTTATAAGAAGCAGAATATCAGGAGAAGCAGAACGTAAGAAATATATGCTTGAAGATCCATTTGTGTTCAGAGGAATAAGAGATTATACAAGCAACGACAGCCTAAAGAATGTGAACTGGAAGGCAACAGCGAGAACAGGTAATCTGTGTGTTAATGAATATAATGAGTCAGTCAGCCGTAATGTATGTATTCTTCTTAATCTTGAGGATGATGGAATGCTTACATATGATTCGGTTAATGAAGAAGCAATAAGTCTTGCAGCTTCTGTGGCGGAAGAATTCATTAGACAGGGAATTAATGTCTCTCTTATTAGTAATGCATGTGATGTTGACACAAAGGAAGCAGTTGGTATAAGAGAAGGAGCAGGAGTTGGACATCTTGGAAGTATTAATACTGTACTTGCAAGAATGGATTTAAAGCTTGAAAAAGAAGAGTTTGCAGCGCTTATTAACAGAACATTTATAGAAAATGTTTCTGTCCAGAGTAGTGACAACAGTGTATATGTTGTTATATCAGCGAGCAGAAGAAAGAAGCTGCAGCAGACTATGCAGAAGTTTGAGAAAAAGTATGGACAGGTTATATGGATTGTTCCATATATGACTGGTGGAGAATACAGCCTTGATTATTGTGGTATCAGACCAGAGGGCTGGGAAGTGAAATAAGTTTATCAGGAGATAACATATGAATGAGTCGGGACAGGTTTATAATTATAATAAACTGAGAACACTAAGAACATTGACAGATATAATAAGCCAGTGTATTGTAGCGTTCGCATTTTCTGCATTTGTTATATTGGGACTTACGAATAAATCTGACAGTTATATTATTGCAACACTGCTTATGGCAGTTCCGGTTATTATAACTTATGCGGCAAGAAAGAATATACATAAGAATTTTCTATTTATGCTGATTCATGCTGCTTTGCTTATAACAGCCATTATAATTGGTAATGGAGATGCAGAGTCTACAGCATATTTTGTAAGCGTACTTGCTGTGTGTATAAGGTCTGTAAGCATAAGAGTGGCTAATGCAAGAAAAACTGAATATATGAATGAACCGCTTTATGGGAATCAGTTTGCTGATGTAACTCAGGAAGACAAGAAAGCTGCCTTGCAGGCAGGAGAGAGAATGTCACCTCTGTATTGTCTGGTTATGGTCGCAGGAAGTCTTTATGGCGGTTCAGCAGGCAACAGACTGCTTGTTAACTATGAAACAGTATTATTTGTGCTGTTTGTTCTGCTTGCTTTTCTTGCTAACCAGTTAAAAGAGCTTAATTCTCTGTTTATAAGTAATGCTGGCAAATCAGAATTTCCTGCTGAGAGAATTACAGGAATTAACATGATAATGGTCATGGTTGTGTCAGGACTTATGATTCTTGGCATGATTCTGTTCTATAGTGGGGATTATGGCAATATATTTACACTGATTGGTTCAGGTTTTGTAGCAGTTGTAAGGATAGTGCTGAAGCTGTTCTTAAGACTTATAAGAGAGAAAGAAGAAGTCTCTACGATGCCCGAAGATTCCGTGAATCCAGTCACTGATGATGATGTGGTAAAGGGAGATAACGACCTTGCATTTACTGATAATCCTGTTATGAGTGCATTATTTACAGCATTTGCAATAGTTCTTGTAATTGCACTTGTTGTATTTATTGTCTATATGATTATCAGATATGCCAAGAATTTCAAAAAGTCACAGGATAATAATGGTGATGAGATTGAATTCATTGGCAATGACAGAAGAACAGAAGCAAGGATAAAGAGACGTCAGAGAGCAGAAGAAGCTAAGAATATGCCTGTTAATATGCAGTACAGGAAGGCATTCAGAAAAGCAGCAATAAAATCATCAAAGGCAGCCAGGGATTCGGATGGTAAATCACTTGAAAATATGCAGCCACAGGATATAACAATAAACAGAATAACTGACGATGCTGATGCTGCAGACAGAATTACAGCAAGTTATGAGAAAGCAAGATATTCTGATAAGAATATTTCCAAAGAAGAACTTGAATTTATGCTTGACTTTATAAAAAATGACAAGTATAATAAGCGTACATAATAAGTAAATGCTGTGAAGAGGACTATTAGATAGGAACCAGAGTCAGAGAACTGCCGGGTGGTGCGAGGCAGTCGAAGGAACTTATTGAACTCGCCTTGGAGCTGCTACCTGAAATCATTATGAGAAGTAGGAGTAGCCGGAAGCCAACCGTTATAGTGGACAGAATATAATGCAGCACATTTGTTGTACGTATTCAGTGAGAGCATAGCATAGCTATGAAGAAGAGTGGTAACGCGTGAGATTTATCTTTCGTCTCTTTGGGTGGAATTGCCCATGGACGAAAGATTTTTTTATGCTTATCTTTAAGAAAGCCTTTACTTATTAACAATACATATTTATATTTTCAGGAGGTTTTAGGAATGTTTGATTACAGACAGTATGAAAGAGGCTATTTTATGCCACCAGTTAAGTGCAATGACTGGGTTAACAAGGAGTATGTTGATAAGGCACCAATCTGGTGTTCGGTTGATTTAAGAGATGGTAACCAGGCTCTTGTTGAACCTATGAGTCTTGATGAAAAGCTTGAATTCTTCCAGATGTTAGTTGAAGTTGGATTTAAAGAAATTGAGATTGGTTTTCCGGCAGCTTCTGAGACAGAATATGAGTTCTGCCGTACACTTATTGAGAAAAATATGATTCCTGATGATGTTACAATCCAGGTTCTTACCCAGGCAAGACCACATATTATTAAGAAGACATTTGAAGCTGTTAAGGGAGCTCCAAGAGCAATCGTTCATGTATATAATTCTACTTCATTAGCACAGAGAGAACAGGTATTCAAGAAGTCTAAGGAAGAAGTTAAGCAGATTGCTATTGAAGGTGCCAAGTTATTAAAGGAACTTGCTGAAGCTGATGGAGGAAACTTCCTTTTCGAATACAGTCCAGAGAGCTTTACAGGAACAGAACCAGAGTATGCACTTGAGGTATGCAACGCTGTTGTTGATATCTGGCAGCCAACACCTGATAAAAAATGTATTATCAATCTTCCTGCTACAGTTGAGATGTCACTTCCACATGTATTTGCAAGTCAGATTGAATATATGTCTAAGTACATGCACAACAGAGAGAATGTTATTATTTCTCTTCATCCACATAATGACCGTTCGACAGGTGTTGCTGATGCAGAGTTAGGACTTCTTGCAGGAGCGGACAGAATTGAGGGAACACTTTTTGGTAATGGTGAGAGAACAGGTAATGTTGATATAATTACACTTGCTATGAACATGTATATGCAGGGTGTTAATCCTGAGCTTGATCTTTCTGATATGCCACATCTTGCAGAAGTATTTGAAAGACTTACACAGATGAAGATTGATGACCGTCATCCATGGTGTGGTAAGCTTGTATTTGCAGCGTTCTCAGGTTCACATCAGGATGCTATATCTAAGGGAATGCATTACAGAATTGAAAATGATCCTAATAAATGGACAGTTCCATATCTTCCAATTAATCCGGAAGATGTAGGACGTACATATGATTCAGATGTTATAAGAATTAACAGCCAGTCTGGTAAGGGTGGTGTTGCTTATGTTCTTGAACATAACTATGGAATGGTTGTTCCTAAGGCTATGAGAGAAGATCTGGGTTATGCTGTCAAAGATGTATCAGATGTTAATCATAAGGAGCTTTCAGCAGATGAAGTGCTTGAGATATTTGAGAAGAGATATAAGAAATATACACCAGTATTCAAGATTTCTGAAGTGCATTTCAAGCAGATTAATGGAATCCAGACTGTTGTGACTATTGATGAGAATGGTAAGAAATGCAATGTTGAAGATGGCGGTAATGGTCGTCTTGATGCTGTAAGTAATGCTCTTGCCAGTCACTTTGGAAAGCCTTGTGATATCTTCTGTTATGAAGAACATTCATTAAAGAAGGGCTCTGATTCTAGTGCCATTGCATATGTTGGTATTACAGGAGAGGATGGAAAGAATTACTTTGGTATTGGTATTGACCATGATATCATCAGAGCTTCTATTGATGCGTTAGAGTCAGCTATGAACAGAAGCCTTGAAGCATAATATTTAAATTGAATAATGTGTAATATAACCCATGTCCGGAACGTATACTAGAATGATACTGATTCAGGATATGGGTTGTTTTATTTATGTAGAATTAAAAAATCCCCCTCAAAGGGGGAAGCGGTACTATAGTACTAATGCTATTATACGCTCAGAGGGGAAAAGAAATATAGTTAAGGGGAAACTGTTGATTTAGACATTTTTGGAGGGATAGTAATGTTTTTTAGAAAACTATTAAGTAGTTTGAATGCAAAGGTTAAGAAAACTGCAGTTGGTGTTCTTTCAGTTGCAATGGTTGCAGGTTCTGTGTTTGCCGGTACATCTTTAAAAGCTGGTGCATACTCGAAAACACAGGATGTCCTTAATGAATTATTAGGAGCAGCAAAACCTTATGGTGTAGTTGCTGAAGAATTTAAGAATAGTAATCACAATCAGACATGTTTCGCGACTAACAAGCTTCTAATAACAGATCAGTGGATGAGTGCATGGCTTGATATGAGCGTTGGAACAACATATATCAAGAGTTTTGATAATTCTGGTTCATCAGAAGTTAATGTGGATAGAAATGCATTTAATAATCTTGTACTTGGAACTGATTATGATTATGAACCCAGAGAGAATAAATATTATATTAAAGATTCTGACGGAAAAAGAACAGGTGCTGTTATTAATGTGGCTAACTGCAAGGATACAATCAATGTTTATTATGCAGAGGATTATATGGATGTAACGGCAGCACTTGATAATGTATACGATAATTTCAAGGCGTATGCTGATACACCAGATTCGGAGGCTGATATAGTTATTGATGCTTATGATGAGAGAAAGATTGATCTTTCTTCATTTAAGAATAAGCAGATTGTAGTGGTAAATATGTATGCTAATAATTATATTGACTGGCAGGGAAAAGAAGTTTCATCTTATTATGGAGAAGGACAGCTAAACATAACAAATAAAGCACAGGGACAGTTTGTTATCATTAATCTTCTTGGCGGTGATGGTGATGCAGATATCAAAAGATTCAGCATTAATGGTAAGAATACAGGTGGATTAACAGATGTTGATATATCAGACACGGTTATTTTCAATGCTGTTAATGTAACTGGTAATATTAATATAGGTGAGGTATGTGGTATAGTTGTTGCACCAAAAGCAGATATTACCTTAACATCTACATGTAATGGAAGAGCAATTTCTAAGTCATTTGTTAATGTCAATGGACAAATGCATTTTATATCAGATAATCAACAGCAGGAGACGACACAAAAGGAAACAACATCTGTAGCACAGTCTTCATCAGAAACAACAAAGTCAGAAGAGACAACAACTGCACAGGAAACAACAAAGTCAAACGAGACAACAACTGCACAGGAGACAACAAAGTTAAACGAGACAACAGTTGCACAGGAGACAACAAAGTCAAACGAGACAACAACTGCACGGGAGACAACAAAGTCAAACGAGACAACAAAGTCAAACGAGACAACAGTTGCACAGGAGGCAACAAAGTCGAATGAGACAACAGTTGCGCAGGAGACAACAAAGTCGAATGAGACAACAGTTGATGCTGGTAAGGAAACTAAGCCGACAAAACCAGAATCAAACGAAACAACAGCTGTTAATGAGACAACAAAGTCAAATGAAACAACAGTAGATTCTAATAAACAGGCAAAAGAACATACAACTTCATCAACTCAGGTCACAAAGAAGACTGGTGAAGTTGCAGGAGATGAAGAATTAGTTATAGGAAAAGAAGATGAGACTGTTGGTGGCTCAAGAGTCAGAAAAACTGGTGAAGTTGCGGCTGATGAAGAGGTTGTAAAGACTGGTGACAATAATCATGTATGGGTATATATTGTGATTCTTGTAGCAGCAGCTGTTATTTCTGGAACTGTTATTGTGATAAGCAAAAAGAGCAATAAAAGATAATAAATGTTAATGATATCAGAGAGGCACAGCAGTAATGTTGTGCCTTTTTTATTGGGGTGGTATTGAAGCACTCTGCTTTTTTATGCTATAATGCAATATGTATGAGTCGAAGTAGGCTTTGAACACAAAATACAGTGAAGAACAAGGAGATGGAAGTTTTATGAAACATTTGATACTTGCATCGGGTTCACCAAGACGAAGAGAATTAATGAGTCAGGTAGGACTTGATTTTACTGTTGTTACAAGTGATGCAGATGAGAATATTAAAGAGATGGAGCCTGAAGATTATGTAAGAGAATTATCTTCTATTAAGGCACAGTCTGTATTAGAGCAATATGCAGATAAAGATAATTCTGTAATCGTTATAGGTGCAGATACTATTGTTTATCATAAAGGAGAGATTCTTACCAAGCCTAAGAATGAAGAGGATGCATTCAGAATACTTAAGTCTTTAGAAGGTCAGATACATCAGGTGTATACAGGTGTAACTATATGCAGCACACATAAGAATGTAAGTTTTTATGAAAAGACTGATGTGTGGGTATATGATATGACTGATGAGGAAATCAGGGATTACATAAGCACAGGAGAGCCTATGGATAAGGCTGGTGCATATGGTATTCAGGGTAAATTTGCAGCATACATTAAGGGTATTGAAGGCGACTATAATAACGTTGTCGGTCTGCCTGTTGCAAGACTTGTACATGAGCTTGAAACATTTTAAGGAGAAAATATATGGTTAAATTCGTAGCAAGTGACCTTGATGGGACATTGCTTCTTAACGGAGCACAGAGCGTCGACGAATCTGCTATACAGTATATCAATAAACTTGTTGACAAAGGCGTTATATTTGCACCGGCTAGTGGCAGGCAGATAACGAGTCTTAAGAGACTTTTTGGGGCTGTCAGTGATAAGCTTGCATATATTGCAGAGAATGGTGCACTTGTGGAATATAAGGGTGAAACTATTGGGAAGACTCCGATGGATAGGAAGCTTGCGTTAGAGATAATTGAGGATGTAATTGAACAGCCCAATTGTGAGGTGCTTGTATCAGGAGAACATACGGCATATATTAAGCCTAAGTCAGAAGAATATTATTACAGGATGACCAAGGTGGTCAATTATCATACTACATTAGTTGATAAGTTCACAGACATTGACGAGGATATATTAAAGATAGCTGTGTGTGATATGACAGGAATTAAGAACTCTAAAGAACATTTTATTAACAAATGGAGTGATAAGGCTTCAGTACTTGTATCGGGAGAACTTTACTTAGACCTTATGGACACTAATGTTAATAAAGGTAGAGGAATTGAACAGATACAGAAATATTTCAGCTTAAAACCCGAAGAATGTATGGCATTTGGTGACAACTATAATGATATTGCAATGCTTGACAGGGTGTATTACTCATATGTTATGGAGAAAGCTGTAGAAGATGTTAAGAAACACGGGCGTTTCGTAACAGGATGGGTAGAAGGAACATTAAGAGAGCAATTTAAAGAGATAAGATAAGGAGATTTAAGTTATGGATAAACATATTGATGAGTGTGCGAAGGTGTTTTTAAGAGATCAGAAACAGCTTTTCGATGAGCCTGTTGCATATGATTTAGAGGAAGCTAAGGAATTCTTAGAGGACTGTATGGCGGTATACTGCAAGGATATTAAAGAATTAAGAGAAGTGATGGATGATGAGGGAATGGATGTATCTGACTTAAGCAATGATGAGCTTCTTGAGCAGTTAGAAGTATTCAGGCTTGATAATGGCGGATATTTCTTCGTGGAAGGATAGTACAGATGCGTATAAATGTTGTATGTGTAGGCAAGATTAAGGAAAAGTTTTATACCCAGGCAGTTGAAGAGTATTCTAAGAGACTTTCAAGATACTGTAAGCTTGATATTGTTGAACTACCTGATGAGAAAACACCAGATAATGCAAGTGATATAGTCAATGAACAGATTAAGAATAAGGAAGGAGAGAGAATTCTTTCTGCCATTAAAGATGATGCTTATGTATGTGCACTTGCAATAGAAGGGAAAATGCTTGATTCTGTTGAACTATCAGAAAAGATTGAAAGACTTGGAATAGAAGGAACAAGTAACATAACATTTGTAATAGGAGGCTCTTTGGGACTTGCAGATGATGTACTTAAGAGAGCTGATTATAAGCTGAGTTTTTCAAAGATGACATTTCCGCACCAGCTTATGAGAGTTATTCTTTTGGAACAGATATACAGGGCTTACAGGATTATGAAGAATGAGCCATATCACAAATAATTAAAGAGGATAGAATATGAAAAGAAGAAAGAAACCATTTATTATATTAGCAGTTATTCTTGTTGTAGTTTTATTGGTTGCAGGATATATTAAGTTCTTTAATGGACGTCTGATATATTTCACAACAGGTATGAAGAGCGGTGAGCTTATTAAGACAGCAGGACAGAAGACAACTTATACATGCGAGGCAGATATTCTAATGTCTGATGTGAAGAAGGAATATGAGGAAATGTTTGGCAGTAATATATGGAGAGAGAAAATTGGTGATGCTGATTTTGAAAGCTATATTAAGGACCAGATTAAGAGTAAGTTAATGCGCGTCAAGGCTATGAATGTTAAGGCTAAGGAACGCGGTGTTGTGCTTGGAAGAGAAGAAAAAGATTCTGTGGGTAAGGCTGTTGATGCATTTTACAATGAATTAACAGAATCGCAGATAAGCAGTACAGGAATAACTAAGGATAAACTGAATACAATGTTTACTGAATTTGCAATAGCGCAGAAACTCTACGATGACCTTACTTCCAGCATGGATATTGAAGTAAGCGCAGATGAGGCAAGAGTTATTGATATCCAGTATATTGTATCAGATTCAGAGGAAGATATTAATAAAGCATATAATCTTGTGAATTCAGGAAGTTCATTCTTTGCTGTTGCCAAGGAATACAATGCGGATGGCGAATATGAGTACGAACTGAAACGTGGCGAGATGGATGCAGCATTTGAAAAAGCAGCATTCAATCTGTCTACTGGTGAGATGAGCAGTATAGTTGAGGCAGCAGGCAGATATTACATTATAAGATGTACATCGGATAATGATAAGGCTAAGACCGAGGTTAATAAGTCTGCAATTCTTGAAAAGAGAAAGTTAGAGCAGTTTAATGCTGATTTTGAGAAATATGAAGCTGGTATATATATGGAATTTAATAATAGCGAATGGAAGAAATTAAGTATTCAGGATGCGTATACGTTGGGAAGCAGCTTTGAGGATACTTTCAATGCGTATTTTGGAAAGTAAAGAGGAGAGTAATTAATAATGGCAGCTAATAAATATGATGCTAACAGTATATCAATACTGGAGGGCCTTGAAGCGGTAAGAATGAGACCTGGTATGTATATTGGAAGTGTCGGAACAAAAGGTCTTAATCATCTTATATATGAGATTGCGGATAATTCAGTGGATGAACATCTTGCGGGTTTTTGTACACAGATAAATGTAACTCTTAATGATGATGGAACAGCAACTATCAAGGATAATGGACGAGGTATTCCTATCGGAATCCATCCTAAAGCCGGAATACCTGCGGTTGAGGTTGTATTTACAGTACTTCATGCAGGTGGCAAGTTCGGAGATGGCGGATATAAGATATCTGGAGGACTTCACGGCGTTGGTGCATCTGTAGTTAATGCACTTTCTGTATGGCTTGAGGTCGAGATAAGAGTTGATGGTGGTGTGTACAAGCAAAGATACGAGCGTGGAAAAGCAACAGCGCCGCTTGAAAAGATTGGTACATGCAGAAAAAATGATACTGGTACAACTGTTACATTTCTTCCTGATGGAGAAATATTTGAAAAGACAAGATTCAAAGCAGACTCGATAAAGAGCAGGCTTCATGAGACTGCATATCTTAATCCGGGGCTTACAATTGAGTTTGAAGATAAGAGAAAGGGCAGCGAGGATAAGGAAACTTTCCATGAGCCTGACGGACTTAAGGCATATATCAAAGACCTTAACAATGGCAAAGAGACAGTATGCGATATCGTCTACTTTAAGAAGAAGCAGGAAGATATTGAGGTTGAAGTAGCATTTCAGTTTGTTAATGAATTTGAGGAAAATATTCTTGGCTTCTGTAATAACATATACACTCAGGAGGGTGGAACGCATATTACAGGCTTTAAGACCAAGTTTACAATGATTATCAACCAGTATGCGAGAGAACTTGGCATCTTAAAGGATAAGGATGCGAATTTTACAGGTCTTGATGTAAGAAATGGTATGACTGCAGTTGTTGCAGTTAAGCACCCTGCACCAAGATTTGAGGGACAGACCAAGACCAAGCTTGATAATCCGGATGCTGGTACAGTTGTTGCAAATGTAACAGGAGACGAGGTACAACTTTATTTCGATAGACATTTGGATGACCTTAACGCTGTAATTGCATGTGCTGAAAAATCTGCGAAGATACGAAAAGCAGAAGAAAAGGCTAAGACAAATATGCTTACAAAGCAGAAGTTCTCTATAGACAGCAACGGAAAGCTTGCCAACTGTGAGAGCAAGAATCCGGAGGAATGTGAGGTGTTCATTGTTGAGGGAGATTCAGCCGGAGGTTCAGCAAAGACTGCAAGAAACAGAAGAACTCAGGCAATTCTTCCAATCAGAGGTAAGATTCTTAATGTTGAAAAGGCAAGTATTGATAAGGTACTTGCCAATGCCGAGATTAAGACAATGATTAATTCATTCAACTGTGGATTCTTAGAGGGCTACGGTAATGACTTTGATATTAGCAGATTAAGATATAATAAGATTATTATCATGACTGATGCCGATGTGGATGGAGCACATATTGATACACTGCTTCTTACATTTTTCTACAGATTCATGCCTGAGCTTATTAATCAGGGACATGTATATATTGCTACACCACCTCTTTATAAGGTTGTTCCTAAGAAGGGCGAGGGTGAATATCTATATGATGACAAGGCACTTGAGGATTACAGAAAGAAGCATACGTCAGGAACATTTACACTTCAGAGATACAAAGGTCTTGGAGAGATGGATCCTGACCAGCTATGGGAGACAACTCTTAATCCTGAAACAAGAATTTTAAAGCAGGTTGAGATTGAGGACGCAAGGTTTGCAACTGAGGTTACAGCAATGCTTATGGGTACAGATGTACCACCTAGAAGAGAATTTATATATACGCATGCTAATGAAGCTGAGATTGATGCGTAAAAGCTAAAGGAGTAGAAAATGGCTGAGAAGATTATAAGGACTGAGTATTCTGAGGTTATGCAGAAGTCCTATATAGATTATTCCATGAGCGTTATTACAGCAAGAGCACTTCCTGATGTAAGGGACGGTTTAAAGCCGGTACAGAGAAGAGTGCTGTATGCCATGGACCAGTTGGGGCTTAATTACGACAAGCCTCACAGAAAGTCTGCACGTATCGTTGGTGATACAATGGGTAAATACCATCCACATGGTGACAGTTCAATATATGAGACACTCGTTGTACTTTCACAGGATTTTAAGAAGGGTATGGCTCTTGTTGACGGACACGGAAACTTCGGTTCTATCGAAGGTGACGGAGCTGCCGCTATGCGATATACAGAAGCTAAGTTAAAAAAGTTCACACAGGACGTATATCTTGCTGACCTTGATAAAAATGTTGTGGATTTCGTGCCTAACTTTGATGAGACAGAAAAAGAGCCTGAGGTTCTTCCTGTAAGAGTACCTAATTTGCTTGTAAATGGTGCAGATGGTATTGCGGTTGGTATGACAACTAATATCCCTCCACACAATCTTTCAGAGGTTGTTGATGCAGTATGTGCATATATGGATAATGAGGATATCACAACAGACGAGCTTATGCAGCTCTGCCCTGGACCGGATTTTCCTACAGGTGGAATTGTAATTAATAAAAGCGAGCTTGGTGCAATATATGAGACTGGAACAGGTAAGATTAAGTTAAGAGGCAAGGTCGTATTCGAGCCTGCCAAGAACCGTTCTGAGAAGGACAAGCTTGTTATTACAGAGATTCCATATACAATGATTGGTGCTAACATAGGTAAATTTATATCTGATGTAGTAAGCCTTATAGAAACTAAGAAAACTACCGATATTGTCGACATTTCCAATGAATCTTCTAAGGAAGGAATAAGAATTGTCCTTGAACTTAAGAAGAACGCTGATGTCAAGAATCTTGAAAATCTTCTTTACAAGAAGACCAAGTTGGAAGATACATTTGGCGTAAATATGCTGGCTATCGTTGATGGAAGACCTGAGACCTTAGGTATTAAGGATATAATAAAACACCACATTAATTTCCAGTATGAGCTTGCTACAAGAAAGTACACAACACTTCTTGAAAAGGAGAAGGCTAACAGGGAGATTAAGGAAGGTCTTATAAGAGCATGTGATATTATTGACCTTATTATCGAGATATTACGAGGCAGTGCTAATCTTAAGATGGCTAAGGACTGCCTTGTTAATGGTAATGTTGAGGGAATCAAGTTTAAGTCAGAGCAGTCAAAAAAGCAGGCTGCAGGTCTTGATTTCACGGAAAGACAGGCAGGTGCAATATTAGAAATGCGTCTGTACAAGCTGATTGGCCTTGAAATTCTTAATCTTCAGAAAGAATATGATGAATGTGTCAAGAAGATTGAGAAGTATGAAAGGATACTTGGCAGCAGAAAAGAGATGGCTAAGGTTATCAAGTCTGACCTTCTTAATATTAAGAAGGAATATGGTGTTGCAAGAAGAACTGTAATTGAAGATGGAGAAGCTGCTGTATTTGAGGAAAAGAAGATTCCAGAGATGGAAGTTATGTTTATTATGGATAGATTCGGATATGCAAGAACCATTGATATGGCTGCATTTGAGAGAAATAAAGATGCTGTATTTAATGAGAACAAATATGTCATTCCGGTAATGAACACAGATAAAATCTGCATATTTACTGATACGGGAGATCTGCACCAGTTAAAGATAAAGGATCTGCCATTCACTAAGTTCAGAGATAAAGGCACACCGATTGATAATCTGTGTAACTATGACAGCTCTAAGGAGATAATTGTGTACATTACTCCATTTGAACGACTTAAGAATCAGAAAATGCTTTTTGTCACAAGACAGGGAATGATGAAGCTTGTAGACAGCGAAGAATTCCAGGTTGCAAAGCGTACAGTTGCATGTACAAAATTAGCAGATGAGGACAAGCTAATCGGAATGTATTCAACAGATGCAAGAGTAGAGATTTATTCAAAGTTCTCACTTGATGGAGAAATTAAGGAAGAAGAGGTTGTCGAGAGCAACCAGAATGTAATTGTACAGACAGAAAACGGAGTGTTCTTAAAGTTCCCATTAACAGACATTCCAATGAAGAAGAAGAGTGCTGTTGGCGTAAGAGGAATCAAGCTTTCAAAAGATGATTATATAGAAGATGTATTCCTGCTTACAGAAGGTGACGAGTTCACAATGGAATATAAGGGCAAGAGTATCAGCTTTGCCAAGATGAAGACGGCACACAGGGATACTAAGGGGACTAAGATAAGAGTGTGATTCTAACGGTTGGGGAGTCGAAGAAGTGCTTCACACTATCACAACTAAGGTAAGCGGTTCTAGTGGCTGTATATGGCGGCATAACACCCACACGGACAGCTTACAATTTAGTTGTAACAGTGTGAAGCACTTCTTCGACATGACCACCGATAAAAAAGTATATTTTTCTAAAATATAAATGGATAGTTAGTTAAATTGTTTTTGGGTTGGCGAGACTACATTTGAAAGAATAATTTGACCAGCGAGGTCACTTTGTTAGTCAGAATATGGTATGGGATTATCCATACCATTTTTTAAATACTGGAGACATATGGCATGAAACAAAATCGGTACTTCGCGGTGGTAGTGTCTGTGAGTTAAGCGTTAGCGACAACGGCATGTAAGCTTACCGTGTGGGTGTTAATGCCGCTATATACAAAAGTTCGGTGCAGGAAATCTCGTTCAAGCGAAGCGCGTTTGATTTCCTGCACCGTAATAAACTCTGTATATGGCGGCATTTACAGCCACTAGGTCAGCTTACCTAAAGTTGGCACTAATGCTTGACTCACAGACTGTACAACCCCGAAACTAATTCTCATCCATATATTTATCATATATAGCAATAACCTTATTCATAACCTCTGGACCCGGAGCTCCAAGAGTAAGTCTCTTATCTACACAAGTCTGAAGGCTGATAGCCTCGTAGATATCTTCATCAAATACAGGGCTCACAGCCTTATATTCATCAAGTGAAAGGTCATCAAGTGCAATATTTTTCTCAATGCACATAAGAACAAGCTGACCGACAATACCGTGGGCTTCTCTGAAAGGAACTCCCTTTTTAACAAGGTAGTCAGCAGCATCAGTAGCGTTAGTGAAGCCGTTCTTTGCTGAAGCTTCCATTCTCTTATTATTGAATTTCATTGTATCAATCATGCCCTTGAAAAGGCTGATGCAGCCTTTGGCTGTGTCAAATGCGTCAAATGATAATTCCTTATCCTCCTGCATATCCTTATTGTAAGCAAGAGGAATACCCTTCATTGTTGTAAGAAGACTCATAAGAGCACCATATACTCTGCCTGTCTTACCTCTTACAAGCTCTGCGATATCAGGGTTCTTCTTCTGAGGCATAATAGAGCTTCCTGTACTGAAAGCGTCATCAAGTTCGATAAATCTGTATTCGTTAGAATTCCAGATGCATATTTCCTCAGAGAAACGGCTTAAATGCATCATGATAGTTGATAATGCAGATAAGAATTCAATAAGGTAATCTCTGTCAGAAACAGAATCCATGCTGTTGAGTGTTGGTCCGTAGAAACCAAGGAGAGAAGCAGTAAGTTCTCTGTCTAATGGATAAGTTGTTCCTGCAAGTGCACCTGCACCAAGAGGGCAGTAATTCATTCTTTCATATATATCGTGAAGTCTGCTTCTGTCGCGCTTGAACATTTCGAAATATGCACCGAAATGATGAGCAACAGTAACAGGCTGTGCCTTCTGAAGATGAGTAAATCCAGGCATGAATGTATGAGTGTTTTCTTTCATGATTCTTAAGATAACAGCCATAAGCTCTTTAAGCTCAGCATCAGTATTAAGAACTTCCTGTCTTGTGAAAAGTCTCATATCAAGAGCAACCTGGTCATTTCTGCTTCGTCCTGTGTGAAGTCTCTTTCCGGCATCACCGATTCTCTCAATAAGAGTAGCCTCCATAAATGTATGGATATCCTCGTATTCATCAGTGATTTCAAGCTTTCCTGATTCAATATCAGCAAGAATTCCCTTAAGACCTTCTACAATCTGCTCACTTTCGCTTTCAGGAATAATTCCCTGCTTGCCGAGCATAGTAGCATGTGCAATACTTCCTTCAATATCCTGCTTATAGAACTTCTGGTCAAATGAAATTGATGCGTTGAAGTTGTTAACAAGCTCATTAGTTTCTTTGGTGAATCGTCCACCCCATAATTTCATTTATAAATCCTCCTTGAATTAAATATCTGTATTTTCTTCATTAAAATTATCTTCGTCATCTTCAATAGAAGAGAGAAGACTGTCAGTAAGTTCATCATCAATATCAGGTGATTCGAGATTCTCGAAATCATCCATATCATCAAGAATAGAACTTTCTATATTATCATCAGACAGTTTCTTAATGTCTTTGTCAGTAAGAGACGGATCATCAAGATATTTTCTGACAACTGACGGGAAATGTGTCATATTTACTTTTCCTGCTTTAATAAAGCGGCTGGCAAGATAAATGCCAATCAATATAATAATGCAAAATGTAGTAATAACGCAACCCAATATTAAATTAACAGGACGATATTTTAATACAACAGTGTGAGTTCCGGCACTTACGTCAACACATAACAATGCATTTTCCCAGGCATAAGTATCAGCCTTCTTGCCATCAATATACACAGACCAGCCACCATCGTATGGAATAGAGAATAATATTGCTTTGTCTGAGGAAGCAGTAAGAGTTCCTGTAAACTTAGTATCAGAGAATTTCTCAACCTGATAGCTTTCTGAATTGAGTTTATTGTAAGCCCTGATGAATTTGTCTTCATCGAGTGTGTATACAGAAAGATTCATTCCGCCGGTATCAGAAGTTACTTCGACAGTATCTGTGTCGTGGACATAACCAATATCAAGAATCCGGTTATTGCTCTTTATATTATTGTAGGTGTAAGTGGTTGTGTTATTAATAGTAACAGTTACGGAATCAACAGATTTATTTGCAACTGACAGGTACATATGACCACTTTTTGCCGGCGTGATGATACAATCGGCTTCAGTAGGGAATGAGGTAGTATATTCAAATACATCACTTATTCCGGTAAGAGATTGAATAAGAAGATTCTGGTTCTCAATACCATTGTTATTCTTAGCCATAACAAGGTCATATGCTGTTGAACTGTTAATCGCATAACCAATAGGAAGTGTGTAATTATTCTTATACACAAATTCACCATCGCTGCCTGTATAATAATTTCTTATATCACTTTCAACTAAAAGTCGGTTAGAAATAGTGTATTTTACAGAGAAAAGAGAATCAGTAACAGCGGTAAGACCATTGCAGCCATATGCATTAGTTGAATTTTCCATTCCTATAAGGTTGTAAAGCTTTGACATTCCTGCATTGCATGTTGATGAAAATGTTGAAACAGTTCGGTAATTATGCCATGCACCATCATTTTTAGAACGCGCTCCAAAAAGCTTATCCATTCTATAGAAGGATGTGTCATTATCAGATACGGTTTTTGTAACAGTCTTTACGGCATCATAATCAAGAAGATATGATGTACGGCTTGTTGTTCCAATACCGGTTGCATCCATATTCATTGTACATTCAATGATTGATACTGAGAATGTAAGCATAAGAACGACAGGAATCTTGAACTTGGCGTTGTTATGAATAAACATTAACAGACCATATATAAGAATAAATATTCCACTTATATATACACTCTTAAATGAATATTCAGTCTCTGAGTTAATAAAAAGTTCTTCCATAATAAGCAGAAGACCAATTGCAATCCATAATGATGCACCAAGCTGCCTGTTAGTAGAATTCTTAAGGTTAATAACAGCTTCATAGCACATTGCAAGCAGAAAGAATATATATATGAATGACTGTCTGCAAGGCAGGCTGTTAGGAAAATGCATACCATGCCATATATAGTTAGGTATATTTAAGTTAAATGCTGTCAGGAAGATAAGCAGGATGACACATTTGCCAATCTTTTCACGTGCATTGACTTTGCTGCACATAATATAAAGCGGTAGCAGTACAAAAACAGCAACGCCGCAGTATATGTTAGGCAGATGATCCAGTCCTAAATGAACCGGAATGTTGATAAGCTGTCTTGTGAGCATTGATAATATGCTGAAATAAGAAATAAGCTTATCAGGGAATGTTGTGTCGCTTGAGGCTGAAAGTGAAAATGTATAGAATTCAGGCAGAAGAAGACACGCTCCCAGTCCACCGGCAAGTAGTGAATATACACAGAAATTAATAAATTTCTTCACATACTGCATAGGGCTTTTAATACCGTTATAAGCTATCATAAGAACAACATAGTAAATCACTACTGAAAGGCATACCATGATTGCAATATAATAATTAGTAAATATACATAATCCGAGAGTTATGCAATAGAATATGCAGCGGTTCTCATTAACAAGTCGTTCAAGTCCAAGCATGATAAGTGGAACAAGAATAACACAGTCAAGCCACATGATATTCCAGCTGTATGCCGCAATGAAGCCGGACATACCATAGAACATACCGAATATGGCAGCAATAACATGCTTGTTATTATTGTGTTTGGTAAGATAATACGTTAAAGAAAGACTGCTGCCAGCTATCTTAAGTATTATAAATGCATTCATTATCTCTATAGTGTATTTCTGAGGAAAAAGTGCAACGAACCAGTTAGATGGACTTGCAAGGTAATATGCAAACAGAGATGTGAAGTTAGTTCCCATTCCTATATTCCATGAGTAAGTAAGACTTTCACCATTTCTTATCTTGTGCCACAGTTCTGAAAAGAATGGCGCATACTGATGATACATGTCAGACCTCAGATAACATTCGTTTCCCCATGGAAATATGCCTCTTGTATAGTACAGTGCCATCATCATTATAACTGGAAGTACAAAGGCAGCAAGATATGTAAAGTTAGAATTAAGAATTGATTTCTTTGATGAATTCATGGCTTCCCTCCCTTAGCCGGTAATAGTAACATTTTACCAAAGAACGAAAAAAGTGTAAACAATTATAGGCAAATTAGGCTTGTATTCGATAGTACAATTTTGTAAAATAGAAAAGTACGCAAAAGGAATCTCCAAAGGGTAATGCTTAAGGAGAGTGTACATGGAATACAGACAATTATATAAAAAACACAAAAGGGCTGTACAATACGGAATATGTGCAGTTTTTCTGATTATAACCGGATTGATATATCTGGCAGGAAGAAAGAACGCTTCAGTGTCAGAGAATACATTTGCAGATAATGTCGTATCAAGTAGTATAGAAGACAGCTGGCATATGGAAAGTGAATCATCATTTGAAGACATATATGTGTATATATGTGGACATGTTAATTCTCCAGGTGTTGTAAAGTGCCTGAAGGGAACAAGGCTGTATGAAGCAGTGGCAATGGCTGGTGGAGCTGATGATTTGGCTGATATGTCTGCAGTTAATCTTGCAGCACTTGTTGCTGATGGGGAAAGGATATATATTCCGGCATATGGAGAGGATATTTCTGTTATAGAAGAACAGACAGAGGGGATTGTTAATATTAATAAAGCTACAGAAAGTGAGCTTATGACACTGCCGGGAATTGGAAGTTCAAGGGCGGCTGATATAGTAAGATACAGGACAGATAATGGCAGATTCCAGACAATAGAAGATATAATGAAAGTGTCTGGAATTAAGGAAGCAGCATTTAATAAGATAAAGAATTATATTTGCGTATGATAAGATGCATATGCATAGAAAGTAAAAAGGAGTAGATTATGGCAGGCAGAGTTTTAGTTGTTGATGATGAGAAAATGATTGTTAAGGGACTTAAGTTCAGTCTTATGCAGGATTATAGCGTTGTAGACTGTGCATATGATGGTGAAGAAGCTCTCGAGTATGCTAAAAACAATGAATATGACATAATACTTCTTGATATTATGCTTCCCAAGCTTGATGGATTATCAGTATGCCAGCAGATAAGAGAGTTTTCAGATGTGCCAATAATTATGCTGACAGCTAAAGGCGATGACATGGACAAGATTCTTGGCCTTGAGTATGGTGCAGATGATTATATTACAAAACCATTTAACATTCTTGAAGTTAAGGCGAGAATGAAAGCCATTTTAAGAAGAAATGCTGTGACAGAGAAGAAAGCAGCAAAGAGCAATATTATTAATGCGGGTGATATGAAGATAGATTGTGACAGCCGTAATCTGTATATTGCAGGAAGACCTATTAATCTTACTGCTAAGGAGTTTGATCTTCTTGAATTGTTAGCAGTTAATCCAGGAAAGGTATACAGCAGGGATAACCTTCTTAAAGCCGTGTGGGGACAGGATTATTCAGGTGACGGCAGAACGGTTGATGTCCATATGAGAAGACTTCGTGAGAAGATTGAAGATAATCCGAGTGAACCAAAGTATGTTCACACTAAGTGGGGAGTAGGTTACTATTTTAATGTTTAATAAGATTAAAAAAAGAAATGACCATAGGAAAATCTTTTTTGACAGGGAGTTTCAGTCATTTTTCAGGTTCATAAATAAATATTCAACAAGACAGTTCGCAGTTATGGCGGTAATAGTTACAACAGCGGTAATATGTACATTTGAAGGCTTTGAGTATATTTACAGGCAGTCTGTAATTACAAGACAGACTGCGGTTATTCAGAATGAAGCGGTTCTCATTGCAGCAGAATATTCTAATTATGAAAGTCTTGAAGCAGCTGAGAATAATGATATGAACAGCAGACTCAGCAGTTATTCGGCACTTAATCAGATAAGAATAAGAATTGTTAATCTGAATTATGTTGTTAGTGTGGACACATATTCTATTGACACTAACAAGACAATTCTTAATCCAAGAGTATTCGATATATTCAGTAATCATAAGAACAGTTCCGGTTATGATAAGAAAACAGGTAATATACAGGCAGCGGTTCCGGTATACAATGATTCGGGTAAATTTATCGCTGTTCTTGTGGCTGATCTTGATTACACGGAGATAGATGCAATGTTTCACGATGTGAACAGTCAGAATAATAATATTAAACTGGTTATTATAACAATATGTCTGGCGTTACTTATCGTAGGCATATATTTTCTTAACCGGCCTGTAAAAAGGGTGCTTGATATTGTTTCAAATGTAAGTGCAGGGCATACTGATGAAAGAATCCCTGTCAGGAGTTATACCGAAATACGTGAGATTGCAGATGATTTTAATAATATAATGGACAGAGCTAATGAAACAGACCAGTCCAGAGCAGAATTTGTTTCGAATGTGTCACATGAATTAAAGACACCTATAACCTCGATTAAAGTATTGGCTGAGTCTCTTAATACGCAGGAAAATGTGCCAATAGAAGTGTATCAGGAGTTCATGCAGGATATTGTAAGTGAAATAGACAGAGAAAGTAAGATTATAGAAGATTTACTTACTCTTGTCAGAATGGATAAATCTGTTGCAACACTTAATATTATATCTGTTAATATGAATGATTTGTTAGAGATGACCCTCAAGAGAGTTAAGCCATTAGCACAGAAAAAGAATATTGAACTGCTTTTTGAAAGTTTCAGACCGGTTGTTGCACAGATTGATGAAGTTAAGATGACACAGGTTATATCCAACCTTGTTGAGAATTCTATCAAATATAATGTCGAAGATGGATGGGTACATGTTTCACTGAATGCAGATTATCAATATTTTTATATAAGAGTTGAAGATTCAGGAATAGGAATACCAGAGGAAAGTATTAATAAAATATTTGAAAGATTTTACCGGGTAGATAAGGCAAGGTCGCGTGAAACGGGCGGAACAGGACTTGGACTGGCTATTGTAAGAAACATAATTCTTATGCATCATGGAACTATTAAGGTTCATAGTGAGGAAAATATAGGAACAACATTTACAATGAGAATACCTCTTAATTATGTTGAAAACCAGCAGTAATGCAGATGAAAGTATGCCAGTGGACATATTCATAAGCTGTTAAGAATAACAGGATAGGAAAGGAGCAGTTATGATGGGACATGTAAGGAAAGCTATTATGAAATTGACATTCGTTATAATTGTTATTGCAGTAACATTTATAACTGTTTCATGTTCTTCGCAGAAGAAGGGAACAGCATATTCTGTATATTTTCTTAATGAAGACGGAACATCACTAACTGAAGGCAGGGTATACATCGAAAGTCAGGATGCTGTTTCAGTTGCAAATGAACTCCTTGAAAAAATGAATGTTGCAAAAGGCAGGCATACAAGCATAATTAAGCCGGTGTCTGTATCGCAGCCAACGGTTGAAATTAATGGAATATATGCAGGGGTCTATTATGACAGCTCTTATTATGGAATGAAACCAGGTACGGAAGTACTTTACAGGGCAGCAGTTGTTAAAGAATTGTCACAGATAAGTGATGTCCTGTATGTAAGATTTTATGTTGATGGTAAGGATGCTGTGTATGAAGATGGAACAGTCATAGGAAATATGAGTGATGAGGATTTTGTAGATACACAGGAAGGTGCTATGGCTGATGTGAAGTGGAAGACGATTAATCTGTATTTTGCTAACAAGTCAGGAGATGCCCTTGTAAAGAACAGCAAGAGAATCTGTTATAATAAGAATGTATCTGTTGAGAAGGTTGTAATGGAACAGCTTATTAAAGGAACAACAGAGTCAGGATGTTACCAGAGTATTCCGTCGAATACCAAGCTGCTTAGTATATCTGTTGTCGACAGGATATGTTATGTTAATCTCAGTCAGGAATTTGCAACAGATATGGTTAATGCAAAGAGCAATGTAACTATATATTCAATTGTTAACTCCCTTTCAGGATTGGAGGGAATTGATGGCGTTAAGATACTTGTCAATGGGAATTCTAATCTGATGTATAGAGATGTAATCAGCCTTGATACAGTATTTCATATGAATAATGAACTTGTAAAAAAAGATTTATCTGATAATTAATGGTCGTTTCTGGAAAGGATATTATTGAAGAGACCATTTTTTGTGGCAGCAGTTATGAGCATTGCTGCAGTATATTTGTCATTATATGCCAAGCCATATATCGTTATTATAGTAGGAATAATGGTGTTTACCGGATTCCTTATATATCTTAAGAAAACAGGAATTCCAGGATTTTATGTGATTTTTATCATGATGTTTCCTATTATGTGTCTGAGAACTGAAGAGAGTATGGAAAAGCTATGTTATCAGGGACAATTGTTGGACGAAACATATGCTGCTTGTGTAAATGGATACATAGCAGATATTAAACAGTCAGAAAACGGTTATGCGGTGTATATAAGAAATGCCTTTGTTATGCCGGATTCATGGGGCAGGCAGTTTAAAAGCGGTTTGGTAGTATACTCAGAGAAAAGATTTGCCAATCCGGGGGATGAAGTTAAGATTAAAGTAACATTAAAGGATTTTAATATACCATCTAATGAAGGACAGTTTAATGCCAGAAAATATTATACATCACTTGGATTTAATTATTGTGCAGATTTGTCAGATGTTGTGAATGTACAATCTGGAAGCAGTTATATTTCCAGCATTTACAGATTTGCAGATTCTATAAAAAATATTTACCAAAATGCATATTCTGAGCAGAATGCTGGAATTATGCAGTCAATTGTGCTAGGTGACAGGTCAGGGCTTGATGATGATGTTAAGAGAATGTATCAGAAGAATGGAATTTCCCACATTTTAGCCATAAGTGCACTTCATGTTTCGCTTGTTGGAATGTTTATATATGACTGGTTAAAAAAGAGAATTGGGAGAATTGCATCTGCATGTTTTAGTACATTTCTTATAATTTCATATCTGTGCATGACAGGTTATAGTGCATCTGCCAGCCGTGCTGTAATAATGATTCTTGTATATATGCTGGCAGACGTGCTTGGGAGAACCAGTGATATGGCTAATACATTAGGGATAGCAAGTGTTATTCTTCTGTGGATTAATCCATATAATCTTATAAATTCAGCTTTTTGGCTGTCATTTCTTGCTGTGGCAGGAATTATATATATTAAACCCATACTGTCTGATGATAAAACTATTCTTATATATATAAGACGTCCTGATAAAAAGAATGCAGGGATTTTTCAATTAATTTTATTCAGAATCGCAGATTCGGTTATTACAGGCATGTGTGTTACAATTGCGACACTTCCGGTAATTCTTATTATATCTGGGCAGATTCCTGTAATAAGCCTGTTTCTTAATGTTATAGTAATTCCACTTATGTCGTTAATAATGATAAGCGGTATATTTACGGGAATTGCTGGCATGCTATCTCTTGAAGCAGCATATTTTTTTGCGGGAGCAGGTGGATATATTCTTGATTTTTATTATAAGCTGTGCAGTTTGTCATCACATTTTAAATATGCAGTCATTGTTACGGGAATCCCTGATACTGTAAGGGTGTTTTTATATTTTGCGGTTTTAATTATATGGATATGTGTACATATTATATTGATGAATAAAAAAATTGATGCTGTATGTATTGCTTTATTAGTGTGTGTGCTGACAGGGCTGCATTACAATATTAATTCAGACATGAAGATTGCCATGCTTGATGTTGGACAGGGGGATTCAATTGTCATGCATACTAAGGAGGGCATGAATGTATTGTTTGACGGAGGAAGCACAAGCAAGAAGAATGTCGGGAGATATACCATATATACTTATCTTAAATATTGCGGGGTAAGAAGTCTCGATTATGTGTTTATAAGTCATCCGGATAAAGACCATGTTAATGGAATATATGAATTGATTGAACTGTGTGATAACACATTTGAGATAGGTACTGTTGTACTGCCGGGAATCAGTCGGGCTGCGGCAGTAAAGAAGCAGGCTGATGATGATATGTCGAAGTTAGAGAGGATATTGAAAAATGCTGGGATTAATGTTGTTTATGCTGATGCAGGTGACTGTATTAAATCGGGAGAATTCTCGGTTGAGTGTATGCACCCATGCAAGGGTTACAATTACGAGTCAGCTAACGACTATTCTGCTGTATATCTTGTGGAATATGGAGATTTTTCTATGCTTATGACAGGAGATGCAGAAAAGAAAGCGGAAAAGTGTATTATTGAGGATGTCAATAGTATGACAGGGGATGCTGGCGAACCGGCACGGCTTGTGTCAGTTAATATATTGAAAGTCGGACATCATGGAAGTAAGGGGGCAAGTTCAGAGGAATTTTTAAGTTATGTAAAGCCTGAAACTGCATTGATATCTTGTGGAGCAGGTAATTCATATGGACATCCTCATACGCAGACTTTACAGAGATTGTCGGGGATTGGAGCAAAGGTGTATAGGACAGACGAAAGTGGAGAGATTGCGGTGCGTGTCAGGGATGGTTTGTATAAAATTGAGGTATTTAAAGCTTTGTAAGAATAGAACTGTGAAGGTGCTGGGATATGAGAAAATATTTTTCAACTTGAACCACTTGTACATATCTGATACTATTGTTTAAGATTAGAAACGGAGGCAGCAGGTTTGAAGGTCATAAGTGATGATATTAAAAAGGGCGAATTTAAGAGTGTATATCTTCTGTATGGAGAGGAAGAGTATCTTAAGAAGCAGTACAGAGACAGATTAAAGAATGCTATAGCTGGTGACGATACAATGAATTATTCATATTATGATTCGGATAATGCCAGCGTTAAGGATATAATTGATGTGTGTGAAACACTGCCTTTTTTTGCCCAGAAGAGACTTGTTATAATGGAAAATACCGGTTTTTTGAAAAGTTCTAATGACGAGCTTGCAGATTATATTAAGCATATTCCTGATTATCTTGTTATTGTTATGGTAGAAAAAGATGTGGACAAGCGTAATAAGGTATATAAGGCGGTTGATTCTGTCGGGTATGTATGCGAGATGAAGCCACAGACAACTGCTACTCTTGAAAAATGGATAGCGGGGCTTCTTGCTAAAGATAATCTTAAAATAAGCCGTGAAGCCTGTGATTTGATACTTGATAAGACAGGTGCAGGCATGGATTATATAAAGCAGGAGATAGAGAAGCTTGTTAGCTATTGTCAGGGAAGGGATGTTGTGACAGTAGAAGATGTAGAGAAAGTATGCACAACACAGACAACAAGTCATATATTTGATATGATAAGTGCAATCGCGAATAAGAAACAACAGCAGGCGCTTGATTTATATTATGACTTACTGGAATTAAAAGAACCTCCTATGAGAATACTTTATCTTATAGTAAGACAGTTTAACGGAATACTACAGGTAAAAGATCTTATGTCAAGGGGAATTTCAGGTAAAGAGATTGCATCAAAGATAGGAGCAGCACCATTTGTTGCCAGCAAATATCAGGCACAGGCAAAATATTTTGAGATGAATACACTGTTGGATGCATTGAATGAATGTGCGAAGACAGAAGAAGCAGTTAAGCAGGGAAGGCTTAATGACAGGCTGGGAGTAGAACTTATTATAATTAAATACAGCAAATAAAAAAGAACCCGGTGCGAGTGGGTGTCAGCACCGGGTTCTTTAAATTATTAAAATTCTTATTAAGCCATTGCGTTAACAGCTTTAGTAATGTGAGATACTTTTCTTGCAGCAGCGTTCTTGTGGAAGATTCCCTTAGAAGCAGCCTTCTCGATCTCAGCTATAGCAACAGGGAGAGCTTCGTTAGCAGCAGCCTTGTCACCAGCAGCAACAGCAGCCTCTACCTTCTTGATATAAGTCTTAACTCTAGACTTAACAGCCTTATTTCTCTCAGCTCTTACCTGACTTGTAATTACTCTCTTCTTAGCAGATTTAATGTTAGCCAATCCGTACACCTCCAAATCATAATTCAATAATAATATCTGTTTCGCATTAAAGCCGGACACGGACGATCTAATGTAAACATACTCACACATTTTATAGTACAAACATCTATATGTCAAGAACTAAATGAAGATTTTGGTATAAAAATTTCGTTTTTCTGCACAATATGTTGGGGAGGTGATGTGAAAAATGGATAATATAGTTGTAAGAACTGACCTTGCAGTAGAAGCAAATGAAGAAGCAATGAATGGAACAGGAAAGCTGCGGGGGATAAGATTAAGAGAAAGCAAAAAATCAAGGATGGGTGTGAAAGTCACAGAATTGCAGGTGACAAATCATTTGGGCGAAGCCGCGATAGGAAGACCCAAAGGAACTTATCTTACTATAGAGGCAGATGATATTACAGGTGGGGACGAAGAATATGCAAAAGAGGTTATATCGACACTGGCAGGCTATATATTTAAGCTCTTAAAGCGCATGAATAAAAATGTCAAACCAGAAAAGCTTCTTGTCATAGGGCTTGGAAACAGAAATATAACATCAGATTCATTAGGCCCTGAGGTTGTAGATAACATTAGTATTAATATAAGTGATGGAGAGGAGACAGGAGTATGCACACTTAGTCCGGGAGTTATGGCACAGACAGGTATTGAGACTGCCGGAATTATTAAAGGTGTTGTAAGCCAGATAAAGCCGGATGTATGCATAGCAATAGACGCTCTTGCTGCAAGAAGTGTTAACAGATTAAATAGTACCATACAGCTTTCTGACCAGGGAATTAATCCCGGCTCAGGTGTTGGAAATCACAGAATAGGAATAACAAAAGATAATATAGGTGTTCCGGTGCTTGCAATTGGAGTGCCTACTGTTATAGACGCGGAAGGCATTATTCAGGGAGCAGGAAAAATGTATGTAACCCCAAAGGACATTGATTCAGACATTAGAAACATAAGTATCATAATATCCAAAGCAATTAACCGTGTTGGTGTTCATATTCATGGCTGATGTGAATACAATATAATGGTAATGCAAAGCAAGGAGGATGTATGAGTGATAGAAAGTACAGGCCTGTGTATATGTTTATATTCATGGGCTTAATGCTTATGGTAATAATGATGAATTATAGTTTTAATCTAATATATTATATTCAGAACAGAATTTATGAAAATGCAGTTAAGACATTGTTTCCTGTAGAAACATATTTTGAAGACAATTATGATGAAAATGCAGGTTCTGTGTGGGTTGATTCGGAATATATGTTTAGCATGGCTGAGGAGGATAAAAAACCTGCTACACAGACGGATGAGGGGGTCGTGGAGGCAGGTGCTGCAGTCTGCCCCTGGCCTTTACAGGAAAATGCAGCTGGAAATGTTTATAATATTGCAGATTTAAAGAATTATGATTTTCTTATGAAGTTCTATACGGTCACATCCATCACAAGCCTGACAACACAGATAATGCGTCCAGAGGAATTTCTGGCAAAAGACCTGTCGTTGGAGAAAAATGCAGATTTACCGCAGATACTTATATTTCACACACATTCACAGGAGGGATTTGTGGATACAGTTGAAGGAGATACATCTACAACAATAGTCGGTGTTGGAGATTATCTCACGGATATACTCACTAATACATATGGTTACAATGTTTATCATGATACAAGTGTGTATGATTATGTTGATGGAAAGCTTGACAGAAGCAAGGCTTATACATATGCAGAAGAAAATGTGGCAAAAATACTGGAAGAAAATCCGTCAATTGAGGTTGTAATAGACCTTCACAGGGATGGGGTTCCGGATACTACAAGACTTGTAACTGAAGAAAAAGGTGTAACAATGTCAAAGGTAATGTTTTTTAATGGAATAAGCTACAGCAAGGCAAAAGGAGATATAGGCTATCTTTACAATGCCAACAGGGATGACAATCTGGCAATGAGTCTTCAGATGTATCTTTTAGGAGAAGCGTATTATCCCGGGCTGTTACGGAATATTTATATTAATGCATATCGTTACTGTCTGCATATGAAGGGCAGGTCGATGCTTATAGAAGCAGGAGCACAGACTAATACAAGTACAGAGGTTAAAAATGCGATGATACCAGTGGCAGATATGCTTGACAGATTGTTGAGGGGTGAGAAGGCGTATACACAGTGACGCGAAGCGCATCTTGTTTTTACCTCACATTTTCCCTATAATGGGCGGTGGAGATATCCTGTCGCCCATTCCACCACACACGATAGTGTAAAATGGCATATGAAATTAATGTATGAATGGGGCAAAAACCTATTAAAGCTGATAAAGGTGATGAAATAGTAGGTAAAGGAGGTAAAATATGAGTAACAACATTTTAGCACATTTACAGCCACAAGCTGTCTTTAAATATTTTGAACAGATATGTGCAATTCCACATGGTTCTGGTAATGTGAAGCAAATAAGTGATTATCTGTGTGAATTTGCAAAAGAAAGGAATCTGTGGTTTAAGCAGGACGAAAGTTATAATGTAATAATCAAGAAACCTGCCAGTGATAGTGAAAGCAAGGCGGCACCTGTTATTTTGCAGGGACATATTGATATGGTTGCCGTCAAAACGAATGATAAGGTTAAAGATATGGAAAAAGAAGGTCTTGATCTTTATATAGATGATGGCTATGTCAAGGCTGACAGGACAACCTTAGGTGCAGATGATGGAATTGCAGTTGCGTATGCGCTTGCTATATTAGACAGCAAGGATATGTGTCATCCGCCGATTGAGGCTGTGTTTACGGTAGACGAGGAAATTGGAATGCTTGGCGCAGAGGCAATTAATACTGACTGTCTTGAAAGCAAAATTATGCTTAATATAGATTCTGAGGAGGAGGGAATATTCCTTTCAGGATGTGCAGGAGGAGCAACTTTAAAGGCTTCTTATCCATTGAAAAAATCGGACATTACAGGAACACAGATGTCTATTAAAATTAATGATCTTACAAGCGGACATTCTGGAACAGATATAATATGCCAGAGAGCTAATGCTAATATTCTGATGGGACGTCTTCTTTTTGACGTTAAAGAATGTGTGAATATTGTAAGCATGTCGGGTGGTGAAAAAGATAATTCTATAGCTCCATTTGCTGATGCGGTTATAATGACACAGGAAGCAGATAAGGTTACGGAGCTTCTCAACAATACTGCAAATGTTTTGAAAGAGGAGTATTCGGTTACCGACCCACAGCTTACTATCATGGTAAATTGTGAAGGTGAAGGCAGTGCTTTGGCATGTGATGATGCGACAACACAGATGCTTATAAATGTGCTTAATTTTATACCTGATGGTGTTGTTAAGATGAGTAATGATATCAAGGGGCTGGTGCAGACTTCACTTAATCTGGGTGTTACAGAGCTGGCTGAGAAAACATTTGCAGCAACCTACTTAATAAGGAGCAGTTCGCAGAGTGAAAAAGAATATCTTACAGATAAGGTTGGAAAAATGACTGAATATCTTGGTGGAACTTATGAACTTAAAGGTGTTTATCCAGCATGGGAATTTAAGAAGAATTCTGCAATCAGGGATATGTTGTGTGAATCTTATAATAGACTTTTTAATAAAGAGGCTTTGGTGGAAACAATGCATGCAGGTGTTGAATGCGGTATTATGGCTGCAAAGATTGATGACCTTGACTGTGTATCGTTTGGCCCTGATATAATTGATATCCATACTGTAAAAGAAAAATTGGATATTGCTTCGACACAAAGGACATGGGAGCTTATAACTGACGTTTTAAAACAGTTGGCATGAATAATTGAATAATACTATATATTGTGTTAGTCGTATCTGGTAAAATGAGCTGAAAAAAGCTTTTTTTATACCAGATACGACATTTTTTATACCAAATGCGACATAAACTCAACAGAACACGACAAAACATATAGAATACTATATATATTGTTGACAGATATTTGCTATTAATATACTATATTACTTGTACAAAACATTTATTAAATTCCGTGCGCAGGGGGATAGGAAACATTTGAAAGGAAAAGGTATATGGAGTATAAGGAATTTGTGGAATATATTAAGATGAATGCAGGGTATATAGCTGGAGAAGGTGGTAATATTACTATTAATCATGTGATTAAGAATAATGGCTGTGAGATGGATGGGCTTGTTATTATGGAGAAGGGGAAAGACATCGCGCCAACTATATATCTGGACAGCTTTTATGAATTGTATACGAATGGTGAGAATATTAAGAACATAATACGACAGATAGAGCTTATATATGAGCAGAATAAGAATAATGTTACATTTGATGTGAATATTCTTAAACATTTTGACACTATAAAGGACAAGATTGTTTATAAGGTTGTCAATTACAGGAGTAATGAAAAACTGCTCGAACAGGTGCCGCATAAGAGAATACTTGACCTCGCTGTGGTGTTTTACTGTCTGCTTGATAATGAATATGGAAGAAGTGCAACAGCATTAATATATAATAACAATCTGAAAAACTGGAATGTAACTATTGATGATGTGTATAAAGCTGCTTTGAAGAATACACCAGATCTGCTTCACAGTAAGATTAGTTCCATGGCCGCACTTTTTGAAAAATGTGGTGTTAATGTGGATGGGGAGGAAGTTGATTTAAAAGATTATGTTCCGTCTGATATGTATGTGCTTACGAATGAAAGCAAACTGAATGGTGCAGCCTGCATATTATATGAGAATGTATTGTATGATTTTGCGCAGAAGCTGGGAGCAGATCTGTATATACTACCTTCATCAGTGCATGAGGTTATACTTCTTCCCAAGCTTTCGATGTTTGAGAAAGATGAACTTGTTAATATGGTAAAGGAAGTTAATACAGAAGGGGTTGCTGCAGATGAAGTCCTTTCTGATCATGTATATGAATATAACAGAACAGAAAGATTGATAACTATGTAGGGACAGAATAATACAATAATGTACATGATGGGATTCGAACCCACGATCTTCCGCTCCGGAGGCGAACGCTTTATCCAGCTAAGCTACATGTACACAACATATAATAATTTATATGCTTATATACTATACATTATTAAATTAAAACCCGCAACAATTGAATTAATTTTTTTCTTTTGTTAGAATTAATACATCTGTATATTGATTTGAACTTATCAGCAATGAAGATAAGAATTGGAGGAAACATGTCAGAGCGTATTAATAAATATCTCAGTGCCCATGGAGTCTGTTCAAGACGTGAAGCTGACAGAATGATACAGGAAGGACGTATCACAATTGATGGAAGAATTGCAGTTATGGGTGAGATGGTAGAAGACACTACAATTATATGTGTTGATGGCAGAAAGATAGACAGCTGCACACCACCACAGGTAGTCATAGCTTTTAATAAACCTGTAGGAATTGTATGTACAACAACTGATAAACAGGGAAAGAATAACATAGTAGATTTTATTGGATATAAGGAACGCATATATCCTGTGGGCAGATTAGATAAAGAGTCCGATGGTCTTATACTGCTTACTAATGATGGCGACATGATGGACAGGCTGCTTCGTTCCGTTAATGGTCATGAGAAGGAATACATCGTTTCAGTAAATAAACCAATTAATAAAGAATTTATAAAGAGAATGTCAGGGGGAATATATCTTAAGGAACTCGACAGAACTACAAGAAAATGTGTTGTGGAAAAGATATCAGACAAGACATTCAGAATAATTCTTACACAGGGGCTTAACAGACAGATAAGAAGAATGTGTGCGGAATGTGGATATAGTGTAACTAAACTGACAAGAATAAGGATTATGAATGTGGAATTAGGGGATTTAAAGACTGGTGAGTACAGGGAACTTGACGGTAAAGAGCTTAATACACTTTATGAGCAGATATATAAGCAGATAGAAACAGTCAAAATACAGGCTGATAATTAAGGAGCGGATTATGGATTTATTACAGGAATATTCAGAACTTAAGAAGGCGATAGATTATCATATGGACAGATATTACAATCAGGACGAGCCGGAGATAAGCGATTATGAGTATGATAAGCTTATGATAAGGCTTAAAGAGATTGAGAAAGAACATCCGGAATGGGTGACATCTGATTCACCTTCACAGAAGATTGGTGGCACTGTAAAAAGAGAAGCCGGGGTTAAGGTCACACATAATGTACCTATGCTGTCTATTGAAGATGTGTTTTCAGAAGATGCAGTGTGTGCATGGATTGATAAGGTTCATGCCATCCATCCTGACTGCACATTTTCAGTAGAGACAAAAATTGACGGTTTAAGCATGAGCTTAAGATATGTAAAAGAAGCAGATGGGAAGCTGCATTTGCAGTTGGCAGAGACAAGAGGAGATGGTCTTATTGGTGAGGATGTGACAGCTAATGCAAGGGTAGTGGGGGATGTGTTACAGGTTATTGACCTTCCTTATGATTCACTAGAACTTCGTGGCGAAGTGTATATGAGCCATGAAGATTTTGAAAAATATAATGAAGAACAGGAAAGACTTGAGAAAAAAACAGCTGCTAATCCCAGAAATCTTGCGGCTGGAACATTAAGACAGCTTGATACTTCAATTACGAAGAAGCGAGGTCTTAAGATGTTTATCTTTAATGTACAGGACGGACCTGATGAGATTATGGAAAGCCACGGCAGGGGAATGGATATATTAAAGGCAGCAGGTGTACCGGTTGTATATCATAAGATATGTAAGACTAAGGAAGAGGTTGTCAGAGCAATTGACGAGATAGGAAGAATGAGAGAAGAACTTCCATATGACATTGACGGTGCTGTTGTAAAGATTGACCATATCGCATTCAGACAGGAGTTCCCTGCAGGAAGCAAGTATTCAAGCGGTCATATTGCATACAAATATCCACCGGAAGAAAAGGTTATTGTTATGGATGATATTCTTGTAGATGTGGGAAGAACAGGAAAACTTACATTTACAGGGATATTCCATGATCCGGAAACCGGAAAGCCTGCAAGGCTTTGTGGTACAAGTGTATCAAGAGCGACTCTTCATAACCAGGATTATATTACACAGATGAATGTAGGTATTGGTGGGGAATATAAGCTGTTTAAGAGTGGAGAGATTATTCCTAAGCTTAATGGATGTGTAAAGGCACCTGAGCATGTGTTTGAAGCACCAAAGGTATGTCCTGTATGTGGGGAACCTCTTGTACGAGAAGATGACACAGCAGATATAAGATGTGTTAATCCGTCATGTGCAGCACAGTTGTCAAGAACAGTGGCATATTTTACATCTCTTGACTGCATGAATATCATGGGACTTGGTGAAACTCTTGTTGATGCCCTTATAAAAGAAGGATATATACACAATTATGCTGATATATATACATTGAAAGAACACCGAGATGAACTTATTGAGAAGGGAATCATAGGAAAAGAGAAGAATACTGATAAGCTGCTTGCAGCTATTGAGAAGTCTAAACAGAATACACCAGACAGACTGCTTACTGCACTTGGAATAAGAAATGTCGGCAAGAATACAGCCAAGCAGATTATGAATTATTATGATAATCTTATGGCACTTGCTGATGCAGGTGAAGAAGAATTGCAGAATATTCCTGATATAGGCGCAACTACAGCCAAATGTATATATGACTTTTTCCATGATGAAGCTAATATTGAATTAATAGAAAGGTTAAGACAGTCAGGGCTTAATATGCAGATGCCAGAGAAAAAAGAAATATCAGATAAGCTTGCAGGAAAGACGATTGTTGTAACAGGAAGCTTTGATAATTACAGCCGTAAGGATATGGAAGAACTGATTGTTTCTAATGGAGGCAAAGCAACAGGAAGTGTCAGCAAAAAGACTGATTATCTTGTTGCAGGAGAGGCAGCAGGCTCTAAGCTTGATAAGGCTAATTCACTGGGGGTTAAGGTGCTTACGATTGATGAATTTATGGAAATGATAAAGTAAAATAATTTTTTATTCAGTTATTAAAGGTGATATGATATAATCAGACAACAATGATAACAGAAAGAAGGAACAGTAATGCCAATTAAGATTCAGAGTGATTTACCAGCTAAAGCAGAATTGGAAGAAGAGAATATATTCGTCATGGACGAAAACAGAGCTATTTCACAGAATATAAGACCTTTGGAGATAATAGTTCTTAATCTTATGCCTATAAAGCAGGACACAGAATTACAGCTTTTAAGAGGTTTATCTAATACACCTTTACAGATAGATGTTACATTTTTACAGATGTCATCACATGTTTCAAAGAATACCTCAGCTTCACATATTAAGAAGTTTTATCAGACTTTTGAAGAGATTAAGAGCAATAATTATGATGGAATGATTATTACAGGTGCACCTGTTGAGAAGCTTGAATTTGAAGAGGTTAATTACTGGGATGAACTTATAACAGTAATGGAGTGGTCTAAGAAGCATGTTACATCAACAATTCATATATGCTGGGGTGCGCAGGCAGGATTGTATTACCATTATGGTATTAAGAAGGAATTACTTCCGAAGAAGCTGTCAGGTGTGTACAAGCACAGGGTTATGAATAGAAAAGAGCCTTTAGTAAGAGGCTTTGATGATGTATTCATGGCACCACATTCAAGATATACTCAGGCAAGCAGACAGCAGATTCTTGACAATCCAAGACTTAAAGTACTTGCAGATTCAGATGAGGCAGGAATATATATTGTTCTTGGCGATGGCGGGAAAGAGATTTTTGTTATGGGACACCCTGAATATGACAGATTAACTCTTGATCAGGAATATAAGCGTGATATTGATAAAGGAATCGAACCTGAACTTCCGGTTAATTATTATCCAGATGATGACTGTAACAGAAAGCCAATGCTTTCATGGAGAAGCCACGCCAACAACCTCTATACGAACTGGTTGAATTATTATGTATACCAGATAACTCCTTATGACCTTAATGAAAGTTATGATAATTACTGTATTTAAGGGAGCTGTAGCTTGATTACTGGGATTTCTGTGAATGGGTAAATTGTCAATATCGTGGCATAAGCTGGCATAATTTGGCGTATGTTGGTGTGATGGTGGGTTTGAGTTGGTGTTTTTTAAAAATGTAATTGGTGTTTTTTATTTTACAAAAAATAACACAAATAAAGACTTTCATTGATATAACTGAATATTAAGACATATAAATAAGTCCATGTACTTGTATTTTACAGGTATGTGGGCTTATTTTAGTGCCTTAAAATGTGTAGATAATAAATATACTCATATAAAGCATAAAAAGTCAAATTTGAGCCATATACACATTTTAAAGCCGTATATAGAAGGCTATTTTGAAATGGTGATTTCATGGTATTGATTAAAGGAGGACAAATGAAACAGAAGATTATTAAACCAGGAGTTGTAAGAAGAATTGCTGAGAAGATTGCAGATGAAGGAATAAACATACCGAAGGAAACAGTTGATATATGTTTGACAGCCTTCTTAGACACTGTAGCAGATATTTTGTCTGAAGGTGATTCGGTTGTATTGAAAGGATATATGAACATATATCCAAAACAGTATAAGGCTAAAGAAGTTAAAAATGTTGCGGATCAGTCAAGGGTTTATATTCCAGCACATTATAAAGCAAGAATTAAGACAGGTACTAAGTTAAATGCAGCTTGCAAGGATTTTAAAGGGGAAAAGTAATGGAACGAATAACCAGAGACAAACTTGTAAAGAAAGTTGCAGATAATTTACAAGATAAGAGTATTAATTTTAGTATTCCTTATCATGGTAAATATAAGAAAAAATATTCACAGCAGATAATTGAAACAGTATTAACAGAACTGTTAAATACAACAATAGCAGAACTTGAAAAAGGGAATGCAGTTGTAATAAGAGAGTATTTTTCAATTAAACCAGTATGGCGAGATTCTAAAAATGCTAGGAATGTTGCTACAGGAGAGAAGGTTGTTATTCCTGCAAGGTATCAGTTAAAGGTAAAAGCAGCAAGGTTTTTGAAAGAGGCTTGTGAGCGTTTTAATAATAAGATTTTAAGTAAAGAAAAATAATCGGCAGACATACACTGATTCAAAATAAATGTATGGATATTTCCTAACAGGCAGGAAGTAAAAGGAAGACTGTATCAGAGTTCAAGAATATCTATAGTGTAATTCAGCACACTTTCCAATATGAAAAATTGAATATTAGGTCTGCTGCCAGATGGTAGCTTATTAAGGTGTGTTTTGATTATGTGCTTTCTTGACCTCTGATTTATTAATAGGGAGGATTATGATTAATGATAATAAAGAGACAAAAATATGTAAGAGATGTGGAAGAGAACTTCCATTAGATAAATTTGGAATTAATAATGGGTATATAAGAAGTTTCTGTAAAGATTGCAATAATAAATATCATAGGGAGTATCGTCATGCCAAAAGAATGCAGGCTAATATAGAAATGTATAATACAGATATTTCTATGCAAATACAGCGTAAATATAAACATATCAATTCATCAAGAATATTAACTAAGGGGGTATCAGGAATAAATTATATAGCCAGAGGTGAAAAGTTTGTCAGCTTATTTGACTATAAGAATGCGTGGATATCATCTTATGGCAGAATTATTATAAAGGATAATGATGGATATAGGCTGTTAAAGGGTTCATATTCAAAAAAAGATAAAGAATTATATTATACTCTTGAAAAGAATGTGTATTTTAAAACTAAGAAAGAATGGGGATATAAGAAAGTAAAGATAAAGGCTAGTGATCTTGTGATTCAGACATTTATTGTTAATTATGATATGCAGAATAATACTATGGTATGGCATACTGGTAATAATATAAAAGATAACTATTATAAGCATTTATATCCAGTAACTGAATTACAGTATGAGGCTATAAAGAAAATGTATGATAACACAGGGACAGTATCAGAAGAACAAATAATGTGTATAGTCAATTCTGTGAAGTATAAATATAAAGGTTGGAATCCACAGTGCTTTAAAAGAACTTATGAGGGTAAAGGATATCTTGGTACAAATAATGTGGATTGTAAATCGCCAGAATTTTATAGATGGACGAATATGGTACAAAGATGTTATAACAAGAAAATTCACAAATGTAAACCATATTACAAAGATAAGAGTGTATGTGAAGAGTGGCTGAATTTTGCTAACTTTAGGATATGGTATAGGGAACACATTATAGAAGGTGCAAAGGTTGACTTGGATAAGGACATATTGTGTCAGGGGAATAAAGTATATAGTCCTGAGACATGTGTTTTTGTGGAACATTATATAAATACTGTGTTTGAAGATAGGAGTACTAAAAGAAGGATAGTTGAGAATAAGGAAAAACAGTATGAAACATACATGACAGTTCTTAATAAAAATATATCATTTGGTACATTTAATACTAAAGAAGAAGCTGAAAAGGGTTATGTTACAGGTAAGAAAAATTACATATTGAAACTGGCTGATAGTTGTAAGGGTAAGGTGCAGGATTGCTTATACAATGCTATGGTAAATTGGAATGTAGAAGTGAGAAATTAAAGTAATGGGACATATTGAGTGCAAACTTGATGTGTCCTATTTTTTTACGATTTTTGTGGGTATATAACATTGTGTGTTAGGTACTTAAATTGCTATCGTTTAAATGTACCCCCGCCCTTTAGCATAGAGTGGTGGATAAAAAAGAAGTTGCTAGTTCCGACATACTAGCAACCCCTTTTGTTTATATCTGCATTATGAAAAAAGAAATAAACCTACATGGAATATATTATATTATTAATTAAATAAGTGCAATAGCAATATGAAAATTGTTATCGTATAGGATATCGTAGTGTATAAAGAATGGGAGTATAAGTCCGAAAAATAGGGAATGTGTTTTGAATATCAATATCGAATATGAGCAAAATATGCAGAGATTTAATATGGGTTGAAATATCGGAGTAAGAAATGATGGTCATATGTTATGTTGGAATATATTATGATTTTGCTAATACATGAGAAATAATGAGATTTGCCAGTAAAATAGGGCATAATAAGAGATTTTTATAAAAATAATGTTATCGTGATGTACATTACTTTGATATTCAAACTAATGAAGCTTTATATCATAATCTGCTGCCAATTTATAATGTCTGGTCTGAATCTGTAGTGCATAATAAGCACTTCCAAAATAAAAAGGACTACTTTTCAGCAGTCCCACTAATCTTAACCAAGTGTTCTTTTAATATCATATTTATATACTGACTGAATGACCTATCATCATCCTCTGCCAGTTGTTTTATTCGTTCAATGACATCTTCATCAAGGGTAATACTAACTTTATTTTTCAATGGTTTCATTCAATCACCTACCTTAATGAATAATATACCATTATGTACTACAAATTATTGAAAAGTAGGATAAAATGTGATAAAGTAGTATTAACTAATAAAGAAGTCGTGTACAAAAGAAAGAGGTGAGAATAATTAAAGCTAGAGCTGAATGCAGATAGTCCACGGACTTATTGCGTTCAATATGATAATTTTCACAAAGAGGGAGTGATTGAAAAATGAAAAAAAAGAGTATTGCAATTATATTAGCATTTTGCTGTTGCGTGTCCGTACTGGGCTGCACAAATGGACGTAACAATTCTGTAGAAGAAACAAAGGAAAGCAAATTCGATATTAACGATTTTAATGTTGTTGAAGAAGGTAATAATATGTTACCAGAGAATTACGCAGACTATATAAATAAGTGTGCCAACTATTATTATAACTATATTGATGTTGGGGATTATTCAAGTGTTACTTATTCAATAAGAAAAAATGCTTCAGATACAGACGAAAGCTATAATGAGAGAAAACAAAACGCTATATATGAAGTTGTAAGTAACAATAGTGATGTTAAAACATATCCAAAGGATATATACGACAGTTTGATTACAACATTAGGTGATAATATAAAAAAAGAGTATGAGGAATATAAGGAAGAAGATCAGTCGTTTGGTGATTATTTGTATGATGAATATGGATATAAAACTATTGATGAGTTTGACAAATGGAGTGAAGAATATACACAAAATTATTTAAAACAGATGATGATAGTTTATATTATTGCTTATGAAAATAAAATTACTGTTAGTTCCGAAGATATAATAAATAAGGGGAATGAACAAGCTGAATTATATGATTATAATGGGTATGAAGATATTGTGACTCAATTTGGAAATGAAATGAATACAGAGTTAGGATATGCGGTTTTATATACGAAAGTAATGGATTTTTTGGTCAGTATTTCAAAAAATGAGTGATTATGTTGGATTTTTTAAGCATCAGATTATATAGTATATTATTACCTTTTTTGTAGTTAGATATGATAAAATGGAGAAAAATATTGTATATAATTGTATGATTATTGGAGGGTGAAAATGAAATTGACGGATGAGCAACGTAAAATAGGAATAAAGTATAATATGATGTAACTATTATCAACAGATATACGGAATAAAAGATACAATGAGTTGCAAAAGATATATGAGAGCCTTAATTTGAAAAGCAATGATAAACTTGTCGCAAAATTAAGCGAAGAAAGAACATTAGGGGTATTATTTACCAGTATTGTATACACAGATATACTATTTGTAATTGCTGATTATATCAACGATAGACCGGAAATTGTAGACTTGGCTGATTTGTTATATGCAAAAAGGTGTCCTAAAATTAAAAAGATGTTTACTGATTGGGAAAAGCAGTATGTTTCTATGGGGGTTATTAAAAGTGCGAAAAAATTTGAAATGTCGTATACTGAAAATTACTATCTTCATTTTTTGTTTTACAGATCAGATGTATTTACTGAGCCAGACAAAGTATTAAAGGGTTTTGATTATGAAGAAGATAGATATATGCTGAATTACAGCTTTTATATGACTGATAAAAACACATTTGACAATGCTTTTATCTTTTGTGCGGATGAGGAAGAAGCAAGAGAATATTTGTCTAATGGCGGTGCAAATAGAGTAGATAAAGAATTTGTTTTGCAGTCAAAATTCTTTGACAGATACCTTGCAAAAAGAAGATGTGAATTAGCGGATTATTTGCGGATAGAAGAAAGCAAGTTAGCTGAATATATCCATAACGAAATGAAATCACATAGTAAAAATGGTGAAATGCCAACCAGATCTGGAATAGTGGGACAAATAGAAATATTTACAAGAGATATTATTGCAAATCAGAATGGTGGTACTTCATGGTATAATGCTATGACTACAACAGATAATGACAAATGGTACGGAGAATCTGTTTTATATGTCCCTGATGTAGACGGATTGATTAGAAACTATTTCAAATCATATGTAGCAACGAGATATATTGAGCTGGTCATGGAGAAAAAACAGGGATTTAATAAAATTACCTTATCAAAAGAGTGCATTCCAGAGAACTATGAGACAGTATATCAGACAATTTTGTGTATGTATGAGATGGATGTATTGTATAAAATGTTTGCACTTATGCAGAAGCAGTATTATAAAGATTTCTCATGGGAAAAAATAACAAATCAAGATATTGCAACACGCTATGAGGATATTATTTCTGATCTGGAACAGACAATTACAGATAAAGAAAATAGGATAAAGAGTCTGATGCAGAAAAATAGTACATTGTCTTTGCAGATTACAGCGGATAATTATAAACAGACAGCACCATTGGTAGCCGAAAATAATAAATTGTTAAAGGTTATCGAGGATAAGGATTCAGAGATTGCAGATTTGAAAAGACGATTAGAATATCAAGAATTGTTTATCTCTGAATTAAATAAGCCAGAAGTTGAAGAAATAAACAATACATATGACTTGGAACTGCTGCAATCTAAGAGATATTTGTTTGCAGGGCATATATCGGATGCGTTACCAGATTTGAAATATAAATTCCCAAACAGCATATTTATGGAATCGGAAACAGCTAATATATCCAATATAGAAGTTGATGCGGTGGTAATGCTAATTAAATGGATGTCACACAGTATGTTTTATAAGGTTAAGGCGACAGGAGCATTGACAAGTAATAAGATTATAATGTGTAATACGAAAAATATAGATTCTGTATTACAAAGGATGTATGATGAGATTTTATAATGGCTGATCGGTATCAGATGCAATATATTTGATTATTAAGCAAATTACATAAAATTTTTATAATTAAAATAAAAGGTGGAAAATATGAATAAAAAAGATATATTACAAGAAGCAAAAACGAAAACACAAGTTGACAAGGCATACATAGACTATCAGAAGTTTGTGAAAGTACCGAAAATGCCAGTGTATAAATTTAAATATATAAAGCAGCAAGGGACAACTATAGCAGAAGAACGAAATGAGAATAACACTTACTATTTGATTATATCCGATAAATTGTGTACTCCTGATTATAAATCAATTGCAAAAGGAATATTGTATCATGAATTTACTCATATATTAGATGAAGAGGAATTGGTTAATAAGTATGGATTTTCACATAATGAAAGAAATACTATGTATGTATATAAAGAGATTCATGCAGAACAGATTAAGACATTATATTTATTAGGATGCAAAACCATTGATGATTTGGGGAGTATTGATAAGGATAGGATTAGTTTTCAACATAACAAAAAGTTGTATAAAATATATGATTATTTAATTGCATATCAAGAAGAATTAAGAAATAATATTAAATTAATTGAATATGCAAAGCAAAATAGTACAAAGATAAGTGTGTATGAGTTCAACAATATTCTTAATCGGATATTTTACTATGTCGGTACTGCTAGTATATATATAAAATATTGTGATGTGAGTGTCTATAATCAATTGGATGTGAAAGATGTATGGGAATATTATGGATATGGGACAAATTTTCTTTTGAAAGAATTTGTTAAAAATGATGTGGGATTCCATACAAAAGAACTTATTGAAGCTATGGCAAAGCTGAGGAATTTGTTAATACAGCATTTTGACAAATTTAAAATCATAGATGCTACATTATAAAGAACGAAGATTTTTTGTCATAGTTTTCACATACCCCACCCCATATAACAGGTACTTAATTCCCACAGGTTTAAGAGTACCCCTATGGTATATATGCTTGCTTAAATCAATGATTTTGAGGTCAATTTGGGCTTGTAATTGTGTAGGCGAACAAGTTTACCTATGATGGATTTTGAGGCGGATTTGGGTTGATTTGTATTGATTTATTCAAAGGATATGAGGGGAAAAATATCGAGAGGTAAAATTTTTAAGTCACTGTATAGAGCAACCAACTACAGGGCGGTAGAGAAAAACAGATCCATTTTTTAGTTTATGCCACCCCCTAACCTTCGGAGGGCTAAAATATTAGGGTTTCGTGTGAATAGAACTACTATAGACATTCAGAGCATAACGGCATGATTTAACGATGTAAACATACCCTATAGACTAGGGCAGTACATAACAATAGAATATTACATAAAAATAAAGGGTATAGCCGTTTGTGGTTATACCCTTTAATAATATGTATCTGATATATTATCTAATGACTTCTAAACAACTACCATCATCTAAAAAAATGAAAGTCCCTTCAATTCCTAAGTCACGCCCAAAAGCTTCATAGTCAAAATACCTTGCTACTGTATCAGGTACATTGTTCAAATACCCACATTCTTCTACAACCTGATAAGCAATATCTGTCATACTGTCACAATCTGAATAAATTCTATAATCGCCACTGTTTACCTTTTCAATAGCTTCATCCAGTGTATAACCTAAGTCTGACATTAAAGCCTTTACAATCTTGCTTTCTTCTTCGTCCAGTTCTTCAATCCGTTCTGCTATGCCGTTCAGTGTGTCGATATTCTCATACTCTCCGACTTCGTAAAAGTCACATTCATAGTCAGTTATAAAATATTCTTCATATTCTTCATCAATCCCGATTCTTTCAAATACCTTTTGAAGTTCTTCATTGCTCACTGGTAATTCTACCCACTCACCAATTAACTGACCTTCGTTGTATTTCCCCAAGTTTGTTAAATAAATATTCATCATAATAATGACCTCCTTAAAAATTAATAATGTTTTGTTGTTGATACTATAATACACGATAAAGTGTACTTTGTTCAAGAGTAAAAGTACACGAATAAATGGATATAAATTGTGCAAGTTAACGAATAAGTGTATAAAGTGTACAAAAGAAGAGTAAACTAAATCGTGTATTATTATGAAAATTGTCAATAGACATAGTACACGGATAAATGTACAATACAGTTACAAGGTAAGCAATTACCACAACAAAACATTTTCATTAATAAGGAGGTAGTCGTTATGTGTACGATTAACAACAAAGCAGAACTTGAAAGAAAGATTGAAGAGTTAAGAAAGTATAAGGCTATGGCAGAAGAAGCCACTAGCATTGAAAAAGCCTTAGAGCATGAGATTTCTTCATATATGGAAGATAACAATTTAACAGAAGAGTACACAGATTCAGCAAAAATCAGTTACAAAGAGCAGGAAAGAAAAACACTTGATAAGAAGAGACTTGAGGAAGATTTGGGAGATTTAACAGAATATGAAAAGGTTACAAGATTCAAGGTTTTAAGAATTAAATAATCATCAAGGGCAAGGGCGGAGCAATCCGCCTGAACCCTGAATATTAAAGGAGCGTGACAAGATATGAAATTATATATCACATATGAAGAACCATTTGCAAACCGTAAATTCAACTCAAATCAGATTAAAGAAGTTTATAGAGATATGGCAGACAAAGCCGAGTATCCAAGTTTTGATATATGGCTTGCGGATATGCTCAAAAGTGGAATTTTTACAGAATTCATTATTCAGGAGGATTAAGTTATGAACGCTAACAACAAGAATTATTCAATAAGACCTTTAACAGAAGAGGAGAGGTTATTCTCAGAGCAACATCACAATTTGATATATCGTTATATGAGGATTCATGAATTGAATCCAGAAGAATGGTACGACATTTTAATTATTCCTTATCTGAATGCAGTTAAGAAATACCATGAATATGAAAGATTACATAGTCTTAAATTTGAACAGGTATTCTTTAGAACGCTTGACAATGCAAGAAGTAATTACTTTCGTGATATTAATAGAGAAAAGCATTGCCCTAAAGGTGGATTATTCAGCTATGATTCATTGCTTGATGATGGTTATGAGGAAATGAATTTTGAAAATTACTTGATTGATCCATATACAAATGTTGAAAAACAGGTGGTTTTAAAAGAACTATACAAAGAGTTTTACAACAAATGTACAGAGCGTGAAGCATGGATGAATGATATCAAAAAAACTGAATTAGATATGTTACTGGAAGGCTGTACATTAAAGCAGATTTTAAGAACAACATTAAAGATGTACGGAGGTTGTAATGATGATGGCTTATATACTTGGACTTTAGAAGAAGATATTAAGAAATTTAGAAAAATCTTCAAAGAGATTTTCGGTATCTAATAAATAATTGAGGCGGTGTGTCAGAAATGGCACACTTGCCATAAATGGAAAGAAGGTTATCACATGGAAAATAAAGAACGGCTTAAGCCTTTAACAATGGAACAGCGGAAATTTGCTGAAGATAATTATAGATTGATTATGGAATTTTTGAAGAAGTCAAAACTTGATTCAGAAGAATACTTTGATGTTGCGGTATTTGGTTATCTATTATCAGTGGAAATATATCTGAATGATATTGATTTACAGCGGAAATGCAAATTCGAAGCAGTTTCATATATGTACATGAGAAGAGAAATGTATTTATATTTCAGGACACAGAAGAGAAATTCAGCTATCGGAAATAATACAAGTCTAGATATTGTGGAAACAAATGTTGCTGATTCTTCACCAATGGAAAGTATCACATCCCTTGAATATATGGAAATGATAAAGCAGATTCAAGGCAGATTAACAGAAGAACAATGGAAAATATTTTCAGATAAAGCAAAAGGGTATTCATTAAGGGAAATAAGCGAAAATCATGGAATCGGTGGAAAACGGATATATAAGCAGTTTGGAAAAATAAAGCAGATTGTAGCGGAAATAATGGAGATATAAGGAAGGATGGAAAGGAATATGTTTGATTTTAGAATAATTAATACAGCAGATGGAAACCAGATTATTGATAGGCAACTTAAGACTCCATATAGCAGCTTGACACCTGTACAAATGCTTGAATATGCAGAAATGGAGGATAGGCTGGCATATATGGACAGACTGGAAAAGAAGGCAAGACAGAATGCGGAACAGATACGGAAAGTGTCAAGAAATCCATTATATAGAATTGCTTGTGCTGTTGGAATATTTTAGGAAAAGAGTAAGAGGACGGGATATATTAAATTCTGTCCTCAATGGAAGAGAGGTTGATATTATGGCTTATGTACTTACAAATGGAAATTATTATATAAGAATAACGGAAAATGGCGGAGTAGCAAAGATAAAAGATGTAAATGAAGCACAAATATATTTGACTATGGAAAAAGCAAAAGAAAGATTAGAGAAAGCCCCAAGTAAAACAAAAGGATATTACATATTAGATATAGTAACCAACGAGAAATACAAGCTAAATAGGAGCAGGAGAAGAATTAGATTTCCTGAAGAAGCAAGAAAATTGATATACAATACAGCAAATGGAAGATGTATTTTATGTGGTAGAAAAATAACCTATGATAATATGACACTGGATCATATTGTTCCACTTGTTATGAATGGCGCAGATGATATAAGTAATCTTCAGTGTACATGCAAAGCATGTAATGAATTTAAGGGTTCAATTCTTCCAGATGATTTTATGGAACGCATAACGGAGATATTTATTTATCAGACAGGTATAAAACAAGGTAACAGGTTATTATGGAAAATAACTCATAAATTGTTGAATCAGTTGATATAAATTGAATTATGAATTAAATGCAATAATAATATTAATGTGATATACTATAATTAATCAATAGAATAGTTGGTTAATATAGGGAAAGTGAGGAAATAATGTTGGCACTTAAAGAAACATTTAAGGCTATTTCAGGAAACAAAAAGGTTACACAGCTAGAAATGGCGGCAGCATTAGGAATAAGTAAGCAAAACTTTAGTAATAAGGTACAACGAAATACTTTCTCACCAGATGAATTAGTAAAGATAGCTGATATGTTAGGTATGGAATTAGCTTTTATTGATAAAAATATAGAATTTAATGGTGAAAAGTATGTTATAGAACAGAATAAGGAAAACGAGGGCATATAAAGAAACAACGATTTCTTGCAAAGATTTAAAGGAGGTATGACTTATGACAGCAACTAGAAGAGAAGCTATTGAATTATTGGAAAGAGTACCAGAAGATAAGCTGACTTATGTTGTTCAGATTTTAAGTGGTATTGATGGTTTGATAAGTATATCAGACAGACGAACAAAGAAAATTGATTTAGACCAGTTTGTTATGCCTACAACAGAGCGTGGCAAAAATGCAGATGAATATATAAGGGAGATGAGAGATAATGACAGACTTTAAAAGAGTGTTTGTTGATACAGCACCTATTATATACTATCTTGAAAACAGTCCTTTATATTCAGAGGTTATAAAGAGATTTTTTACAATGTGTATAGAAAAGAATATACAGGTTGTTACTTCTGCAATAACAGTAGAAGAGTATCTGGTATATCCGTATTCAAGTGGTAAAATGGATTTTGTAGATAATTTCAAACGCTTTTTAAATTATATGAATGTTGAAATTATAGATATAAATTCAGATATTGCAGAACAGGCATCTAAACTTAGAGGACAGTATAAGGGATTTAAAGCAATGGACGCATTGCAAGTTTCATCAGCGATTGCGTCCAGATGTGATATGTTTTTCACTAATGATAAGCAGTTAAGACAGGAAAAAGAAATCCAATGTATGACAATGGATGATATACAATAAAACTAAGCACCAACGGAAAGATTAATTTACTTTCTGAAGGTGCTTTTATTATATCTGCTGCCGACTATGTATATTATTGACAGCTTTTTCAAGTTCCATAGTCTGCCACTTACTGCGGATAATTTGATGTTGTAATTGAACAATGCGTTTATCTGTATAATGTTCCATCCAGGTCATAAGACAAGTACGAATCATTTTCTCAGGCATCTTCTGAAATAGATTAAACAAAGAATCTTCAAGTCTATTAAAAATCTTATTTAATAAATCTTTGAAGCGGTTCTGCTTCTTAATCTCAATGTAAATAAGTATCAACTCCCTTCTTATATATTATAAGGTAGAAACAGTATATAAACAAGAAATCATATGCAATTAAATAATCAAAATTTTTGCTGATAATGGGGGAATTTTGTGTGGAAAATGTGTATTAGTATATGTGAGGTAAAATTAATGACACGGAGGTAATAACTTATGAATCAGGATGCAATAAAACTTGCATATGGCAATGGATTTAAAGCTGGTATTCAGTTTATGAAGGATAAGATTGAACGACAGTATGAAGCTGGGAAGCCGATTCTTGCAAATGATAATTTGTATTGGCTTAAAGGAGCAAAGGAGAATCTAAGAGATATTATGGATGATATTGAAGCGGAATATAATGCGGAGATGGCAGCAGATAAAAGAGAGGATGGGAAAGTTGAAAATGATTGATGGAGTAACTAAAGATGATATATCAAGATGGAATTATCATTATAACGAATATGAAAAATATAAGAAGTACAGAACAAAACTAAAGATTTTCACATATGGATTTTATATAGGAATGACATTATGGATGTGTGGGATGGTTACATCTATGATAGTTGAGAATTTGGTGGTCAAAATTCTTTTGATATTTATACCATTAGCAATTTATCATTTCTTTACAATAGGTAAGGGGATAATCGAAGATAAGATCAAGAAAGGAAGATAATAAGATTATGGAACAGCCAAAATACAGATTTGAAGATTTACATTTACAGAGTGATAAGGACTACACCGATATAAATGATACTGTTGTGGGATTTTTAATTGATAAGGATGTTATTGTACCTTTTAATATTCAGAGAAGACTAGAGGATATAGTCAATAATATGTTAGCTGGACATTTTGTGGAAACACAACAGGTATTATATCTGTCTGATTTTAAAGTATCAATGAGTATGGAAATGAACACACGAACAAATAAAATAGTTATTAGTACATACATATTCGATGCAGATAATTTAAACTTACATACTGAGATTGATACAGACACATTACACGATTATAGAAGCATAAAGAAATATTTCTTCACTGAATTAGGTTGCATTGTATTAGGTAGAATTAGTCAGTTACAAAAGGCGGCAGGTATAAAAGGCTTATTTGCATTATTATAATATAGAAATAACATGAATTTTTAGGAAATAACCAGGTAGATAATTTCGGTAAAATATGTTATATTAGTTCGGTATGAAGAGCGTAATGAACTCTTGATATACATATTATATAAGGATTTCCTTATTAATTATATGTTTTGTTGTGGAGTCGTGGCTGTTATGGTCACGGCTTTTTATATTTTAATTTGTATTTTAAATTGACAAGAAATAACATAATGTGATATTAATTAATTGTTGATACAATAAGATAATAAAAAAGAACATAAGATTATTACATAAACTACTTATTCTTACGAAAGATGGAGAGGAAATAGCGTGTCCATTATAAAAAAGAATAAGTAGTTTTTTATTTTTTATAAAGGAAGGAGGTGTTTACATGAAATATGAAATTGGAAATATATTATTATTAAAAGATGGTCGTACAGCGTATGTTTACGCTGTTAGTGGTGATAAGTGTTTAGTTATTGATTGTGATGACGATAAAGGAAAAATATTTTACATTAAAGAAAAAGATGTATATATGAAGTTTTAATATCTATAAGTAGTAAGATTTTATTAATATGCATAAAGGAGTCACCTAATAATATTATGTTAAGAAATTTATTAGGTGGCTCTTTATAATTAATCAATGTATTGTGGAGAAACTTCAATATCTCCGTAATTATTTAGATATTCGTATATCTCTTTAACTTGATTCTGGTCAATTTCATCAAAAATAAAAGGTAAATCATATTCGTCTTGAAATTCAAGAAACCATTTTATACAATTTTCAATGTGTAAAGCAAATTCCTTACCATTATATATTTGCCAGCTCTTTAAATAATGTTTAAGCACATTTGGTTGTCCACGTTCAATCATAAAAGAAACATCAGTGGTAAATTGTCGTACTATAGGATAAAAATTAGGGCTTTGCTTGTGAATTTCTTGATATAATATGGATATAAGTTCTTTTAAATTTTCTAGTGCAGTATTAATACTTTCTATTGCTAAAGAGTGAAAATATTCATCATGTTTTTGCCATTTGTGGATAAGATCAATACTGTTGTTTTTTTCGGCAAGACTATTAAACTTAGTATATAAAGATAGTATATCATTCAAAGCAGTAATGTGTTCTGAATTATTAGAATCATTAACTCCGTATACAGGTATGCTTAATAAGGTGTATGCCAAATCTGGATTTTTATATAATGAATAATAAAAATGTTGTAAAACCGTTAATGCAGCCTGCTTTTGATTAGTAGACATTCCGAATATAGTATTTCGAATTTTAGTGTTAAGACCATTTTCAAGTAATTCATCTAAAATATCCATAAGCTCATCTTCATCATAAATTTCAGAGTATTCAGGGGATATATCTATTAATTCATACCATTCACGAATATTTTTACCAATATTCTGTTTAAGAAGTTGTTCAATTGTATCAATGACATCATCAGGATCATCAGTTTTTTGAAGTATCATATAGATTTTTATTAAATCACTTTTAGTGATTTTTTTTGTTTTACCATTTTCAATATTTTGTAGCCAGAATTTAGAATGTCCATTTCCAATCATTTCGGATAATTCATAACTAGAAATTCCTATTTTTTTTCTACGCTCAACAATATTAAGACGAAGATTGTCTGTAATGGCTATTTTTTCATTTGCCATTTTTAACACCTCATTCATTAGATTTATTACTTATTATTATAAATGTTACTTACATAAAAGTCAAATGGTAAAAAAAATACTTAAAAAACGATAATGAGTAAAAATTATACTTGACAATAATTCTGTAAGATGCTATTATAATCTCACAAAAGAAAAAGGAAGCAACTATTTGGCGATAGTCACTTCCTGAAATTCATAAAGAGTATTGGCGTACTACTTTATGATATGTAATTAAATTGTACAGACTTAGCTGCACATGTAATTTAAGCAATTCACATTATAGCAGAAGAGATTGAGTAATTCAATCATCATTTTTAAGTCTTGGGTATTCACCCACAATTTCCAGTTACATTTTTGTACATAAATAATTTTTAAGGGATGTGATAACTAAAGAGAGAACAGTATAGTAGGCTATTAAAGCCTTTTATTTTTGACAATCAAATCAGAGAAAAGCAAGGTATATAAAGTTTTAAGAATACTACATAAAAGAAGGTGAAAAGTATATGGAATTAAACAGATGTGCGTATACGATTCTTGGTATTCTACGCACAAAGAAGGCTACAGATAAGGTGCATGGTATAACGATATCTGAAATTTTACAATTTGAAAAGATAAGTAAATACAATACCATTCACAAAAGAATTAAAGAAATGCAGAATCTAGGATTCATTGATGAAGGTGTGAAAGTTGGTAAAGCTAAAAGTTATTTCGTTACAGAATCTGGTCTTGCGTTATTACCTATTAAGAAGGAGGAAACTCACAATGTATAAAAAAGAATATTTATCACTATATGGATTTTTATCGCTTGGACAGGCTGGCGGTAATTTAACAAAACGATTCGAAGAAGAAGGATTCCCATGTGTTGTTGCAAATAGTTCTATAGAAGATTTAGCAACAAGAAATGCAAGGAATAAACTTCATTTCAGGAATGGAACAGGCTGCCATAAGAACAGGAAGATGTCTAAGGCATTATTAAAGGATAACTTGGAATTGCTTATTGATGAAGTAAGAGCAAAGATGCCGTCAATAACTACATTATTTATATGTGCGTCTGCTGCCGGAGGAACTGGAAGTGGAATGCTCGCAGCAACATCAAAGATATTATCAAAACAGCTTGGAATAAATATCTGTATTGTAACAGTACTTCCTGATAAGTCAGAGAACTTTCAATCATATGCAAATACTGTAGAACTTTTTCAGGAAATAGAACATCTTGAAGGTATAGGAGCTGTCTTTATTTTAGATAATTCAAAGCACAATGACAAGATGAAGATTAATGATATTTTCTATACACATTTAAGTGCATTTCTTGCTAATGAGAACGGCGGTAATTATGGGTGCTTGGATAGAAGTGAAATAGATAAGTTATTATCAACTCCTGGTATGGCTGTTATATCAAAGCTGGGAAAGGATAATGCAGATAAAGTTATTTCTTCTATTACAAGTAATAACATATATGCACCTATAGAGCAGGATAAGGTTGTTAGATATATAGGGATTATGACATGTGATAATCATGTTGATATGAGCCAGTTATATTCTGAAATAGGAACTCCTATTGATACATATATAGGAACTAATGCGACAGCAAATGTATGTATGGTGAGTGGATTGTCTTTACCAAGAATAAGACTTAATCAGATAAAAGAAGCTGCACAGACCAATATGGAAATCATCAAGAAGGGTATGGAAGCGTCAAATGATAGCTTATTTGGTGATTCAGTTGGATTTTTAGGTGCATTTGATGATGAAAAGCCAGTTGAGAAGAAAAAGGAACAGTCAGGGTTAGATATTTTAAATGAATTTTTGTAAAAGTAAATCCGAGAACGGAGAAGATTATATTAAGCAATGATAAGTTGCTGATAGATATATAAGATTATTTATAAGGAAGGAACAGCAATATGAAAGTAACGGAAACAGAAATCAGGGAAGAAGCCATTAACAGAATTAAGATTCTTATTGATAAGTTCAATCTTAACAAGAAAGTCCTGAGTTATTTTCAGGAAGGTAAGGTGTATTACAGTTACCTTACAGCAAATGGATGCATAGGAAGCATCGACGCAATATCATACAACAAATCTTATGAACAAGCAATTAAGCAGTTTGAAGAAGAATATCCTGGTTATATTGTCTACCATGCTATTGAAACGATTACACAACATGGAAAGTTATTATCACTTCTTTATGTTAGCAATGATAAAGATGGGTGGGAGGATCAGACCTTAGAAAATAATTACATATTTTCTTATGTGGTTAATATTAATGATCCTGATTTATCAGAATTCGGAGATATAACAATAGGAAGATTTAGTAAAAGTGGAGCATTAATCAGGACGGATATTTGAGAGGTATTTATGATTAAGAAATGGTTAAGAGTGGATGATGATGGTAAGTTATCACATGTTTTTGAATATGAAAACGGGCAGAAGGTGCAGATACCTATAAATAAGGACGGAACAGTAAAGTGGCTGCCAGACAAAGTAAAAGAACATAAATAAATGGAGGAAATTATTATGATGAACAAGATTGTAGAAGCTGTAGCAAAAGGACAGGAAGTGGACAAGAAGGAGTTATTCAACTCAGTAAATGACTTTGAGCTTACAAGACTAAGGGTAAGTACAGAGGATGGACAGACTATTATGTCTATGCAGTTTAATAGTTGTAAGGAGTATAAGGATGCGTACGAATTCTCACAATCATGTACCATGTTTAATGATGTGGTGTACAACTTGAAGAAGGACAGTATAGAAGCTGTTGAGAGTGAGTATAACGCTGAGGTAGATACTTTATATATTACCTGCAAGTTAAAGAATGGTCAGTCACTAACACTTATGGTTATTAATACAGACGAAGTGCTAACAAAAGATTATGATGAAATGGATGTGTACCAGTTAAAGGATTTCTTAGAAGCAGTAATCCATGAGAAAAATGAATATTGTTGTGCATGTGCAAGAATCACAGACCTTTTTGGATTTGACCTTAAAATGCGTAATGCATTTCGTACTTATATCAATACGCTTGATGAAGATGATTGGAAACTACATATTAGTGATGATTTTACACAATTTGAAGTGCCAGTTACGGATGATTCTATTAATGAGTTTTATGTGAAAGATAACAAGGAGTTAGGGGCTAAAGAAATTATAGTAAAGCCATTCAATCAGCCATATATGGAAATCACAATGCTCTTTTTAAAGAAATACAACAAGTAAACAGAGAACATATAAGTAGAGGGTCAGTCAGTTAGATTGATAAAGAGAATTACAAGTGATTGCTTATCTCTGCCTTCAATAAAAATAAGGAGGTTTACATGTATAAATTTCTGAGAATTTATGATGTGAAAAGGAACGGTAATGAAGTTGTATCTGCCAAGTACAAAGTAATAAGTGAATTTGAGAAATTTCACTATGATATTAGGACAAGTGAAAAGTTGATATCAATATGTAGAGAAAAGAATCTGCCAGATATTAATAGTGGCAATATGTATTCAGTTGTTAAGTATGAAAATAATATTCCAGTTGCAGATGAAGCACAGCTCTTTTACCACACAGATAGTAAAAATGAATCGTTCTTAGATATAGCAGAGTGGGATGCAAGAGTTGTCACAAGTGTAGCATTAGGACGCAATTTAATAATAGGTATTTAAGAGAACATATAAGTAGAGGTCAGTTTGTGAACTGTTAAAGAATCTTACAAGAATAGCTTATTTCACCTTGAATTATATAAAAAATAATTACAAATGGAGGATTTAATTAATGAAAGGAACAGTAAAATGGTTTAACACACAGAGAGGCTATGGATTTATTAAGGATAGTGATGGAAATGATATTTTCTGTCATTACACAGGGGTTATATCAGATAAGAACTTTAAGACTTTATACCAGAATCAGTCAGTGGAGTTTGATATTGATGATGGAGCAAAGGGGAAGCAGGCTGTCAATATAAGAGTGGTACATAATGAACCGAAAATTAAAGAAGAGTGGCAGGAATATGTATTAGACAGTAGCAAGGAATACACATATGAAGAAATTATAGAAAAATTTAAGTATGCTCTAAGTTATTTACAGGAAAGACATATGAAGATTGATTTTGAGATACCAAGAATATTTATGGGGATTATAGATATAGGTGCTATTGAAGATAAATATACTCTTTCAGAAGATGAGAAGATATTTTATGCAAAGGAATTTGAGAAAGAAGGATATGCATCAGAAGATTGTCAGAAAATCGTACAGGTAATGCAAGCTGTATATCGTCTATTAAATATTTCAAAGGAAGAAGCTAGAGATTTTACATTATATATTGCAGAAAATAATCTGAAATTAACAGATGCAGTTAAGCAGAGATACGGATTTTCTATGAGTGAAGCTGAAGAGTATATGGATGAAATACTTGTGCCATATGCAAATTATGGATTAATTCACGCGGCCCAGTTAGGGAAAAAATTTATTAACATTATATTGGAATCACTTAGTGAAATAAATGTAGATTAAATCTATTTTCCAACAGAGAATAGTATTAATAGATGGAACTCCTGACAGACATAAGCTTCTGTCACATCAAAATCATAGAGGTGTACAGCGAAACGCCGTATGCCAAATACATAGAATTTGGAGGATATAAAGAATATGGAGAAACCAAGTAATAAGCAGTGTCAGCTTGCAAGAGTAATAACAGGTGGTAGCGCTACAGATGATCAAATATATATTCAGCTTAATAGCTTATCACAGTCAGAATGGAACAAGCAGTGTGAAATCCTGAATAATTTCATAATTGCTCATAACATGCCATTAGATGAAGGTTGGTCATTGATGCGTAATGATTTTTATAATATTGCATCTGCAAACAGAGTAGATAATGCCACATTGTTTGTTGCATATATGAACTGGCTAAGTCAGAAAAATTAATACGATGTCAGCATAAACAGAGAATGTATATACAGAGATATGTTTGCGGTGAAAGTAGCAAGCTAACCATTGATGTAAATGGTACACGGCGGCATCTTCCTTATAAATGATTAAATAGTGCCAGTGATGATACTGGTAAATAGAAGAGTACGGATAGACAGGCACATTACCTTTTATTGGTGGTGTGCCTAAAATAATCACATTTGGAGGTAAGTGATATGAATGTATTAAGAATCACAAAAGAAAAATTCAAGCTTATGATTAATTTAAGGACACATCTTGTAAATGCAGACAGTGCTGTACTATGTATGTGTGACCGTTGTAATGGTGTTGGTTTTGCCTATGATATGAGCCAGATTGATAAGAATGGTTATGTTAAGGATGGTTGGAATTGTCCTTGCGGTGGACATAATATGAAAGTTGACAAGATAGAGCTTATAAGTGAGTAGATTAGGAGGAATAAGTATTGCAAAGAACGATTGACAGTAAGCCAGTATATAACTATGACATAGAACAGTGCAATAGACCATTTAAGAAGGGTATAGTCCCTATAGGAGTAGGAACCAATAATAATTCAGGTAGTGTATTTGTAGTATTTAGGGCAAACAGGAAGTACTTCGACACAATAAAGTTATTAGAGTATGAGGATACACAAAGCATTGAGAAAAACCGTATCTGAAAATACGACATTTTGGTGACATTTACACTATAGTGTAACACTGAAAATACGACATAAAAATGTCGTAACTTAGAGTCATATAAGTAATATAAAATAAATAAGTAATATAAAAAATAATTAACGTACTGCAAAGCAGTACTCTGTAATTAATTCTTTTATTGTTTAATGATTGATTATTTAATATTGTATTTTAATGTTAAAGGAGAAAATATTTGGAGATTTATTTAAATAACGATATTATAGATGATATGCAAATATCAGATGAAGAATTATGTGTATACATTGCTTTAAAATCCATTTATCAATCAAGTAGGAATAAGCAGTATATTACATACAATATGATATTATATGAGTTAGTTGGAAATTTTAGCTATAAGCGTTCTCTTTATAAAAAAGTCAAGTCTGCTTTTGAATCCCTTGTTAATAAAAACTTAATATTGATTGATAATAAAGTTTCTGCTAGTGAATTTATAGTTAATCTCAGTGGCTTATATTTTACTTCGGATTTTACTACTGGCAAAGGTAAGTATTATACGATTGTATATAGTGAAGAAGTTCAAGCTATTTTAAATCTTGATAACAAGATAGATAAATTAAAGTTGCTTAGATATTTTGTTGTATGTATGAGAACTATTAATAAGACAAAAGGTATATATAAAGACACATTTACTGCAAAAACGGATTATGTTGGGTTTATGTCACAGGAGTATTTATGTCAAAAAAGTTGGATAGATGGAAATACATTATTGAATTATAACAAGATTCTAGTTTCCAATAAGTTACTTTATGTGTACAAGCACACTGAGCTGAAAAGAGATATTAACACAGGACAATTTAAAAGCTTTTCTAATCATTATGGCAGATATGGAGATAAGGAAGATATTATTGTTTTTGCCAAGAATTATGAGAAGACATGTGGAATAACTGAAAAGATAGTTCAATCAGAAAAAGCTAATGTTAAGCGTAGTATATCCGCAAAATACAATAATTTACGTTGGCATTTTGATAGGTATTCAAAACAATATTCTAATAATGAGTTGATTGAAATATATAAGCAGATTCATCATGATAATGAACTTATCAATAAGGAAATAAAAGGTGCAGTTCCTGGATCTGATTATCAAAAGAAACTAATGAAAAAGCTTAGAGATGAAAATATATTTAATGATATTCCTTGTATAGTTGATTATATAGAAAAGAAAAAAAGTGCAGATATTATATCAAGGAATAATAACTATAATGAAGACATTTGGGGTGAGCCTGATGCAGTAGATATGTAAAGGAGATTTTAATAATGGCAAATAAGATAATAAAGTTTAATACAAAAGTGATTCATAATAATAATGTATATCTGAAGGTATCAGATGTTGCAAAGGTATTTAATATGAAGATGGTGGATTTTAAGCAATCACATTCTGATGTTATAGAGAAGATACCTGCATGTGGTGACTGTATTTTAGAAACAGAATTCAATAAATTATTATCAGAAGATTCTAGTGCTATGGAGAAACAAGGACAGTTAGAGATAACAAAGATAGAATCACTAAGGGCAAAAACTGATTCTGTTATAAGTTTTCAGTCATTAAAGATGCTGATAGGAAGAAGTATGTTGCAGCAACTAGCAGATATGAAAGGCTGTAAGTCTATTGAAGAATATATAACAACATATGAGTTACCAAAAGAGATGAACGAAGCACTTAAGGAATTTTTACAGAAGTCTGAAAGCAATACAGATTATACTGAAATGGTTGATTACACATTTTATAAGACAGGTAAGTTTGATATTGAAAAGATAAGGTCACTTGGATTAGATGTGCAGGTGCTTACATCTATTAAGAGTACTAACAACATGGATTTAGATGTATTTGTTGTCGGTAAAGGAATATTCTACCGAATAACAAATTATGGAGATTATGAACAATGGGACAATTTATATACAGATAATAATGGAAATTTAATACTGCCATTTTGTGATTATGATTCTAAAAGTTCAGAAGAGATAAAGATTAATCTTTCACAGAGTGGAATTGATAGAGATTTTCGTGAGTATACGGTTATTGAAAATATGATATGGTGCATAGAGAATCTTCCAGTTACAGAAATAGAAGATTATGAATATGATGTAATTGGTTGTGACTTAAAAACAATTAAGTTTTCAGTATCTATAGAGTTTCTTATTAAAATGATAAGACCGGATGCGGTCAGTACATTATTTATTGATAAGGTTGTTGAGATTGATAATGAATGTTACCTGACAGATGTAAAAGACATGAGGGTATTTGCAGAGTAAATAGCTGAAAAACTTCCCATGAAATCAGTATTTCCTTAAAGCAATTAACACTTGTATATATAGGCTTAAATTAAAGAAAATGGTATCAAATTCGGGTGATATTGTTTTAGATGGTAAATTGTATGTCTGGCAGATAAAAGTGTCTGTTTGGTCTGTCAGGTGCAATTTAAGCATTATATAGGAAAGTAATTATAATAATATGTGTACATTGAAAATTAAATATTGACGGTTGATGTAAATTAGTGGTAAATTAGTGCTGTTTCGTACGGTAGAAAAATCTCTATGATATATTATAATGAACATGAGGTGTGTATTATGAAAGAAATAGTATCGAAAATATTTATGTGGATATTTACAGGCATAATACTTGTATTTTGTATAGTGGCATTTAGACAGAAAGCGTATATTGCTGCAATTATGTTATTTTTTATTACTGTAATTTGTTCTCCTCTTGTTCAAGACAAAATTTTAAAAGGGCAGAATGGATATTTTCAGGAGATGAAAATGATTTTAACATTTCTTGGTGTGATTTTTTGTCTTATGGTTATGCAAATTTATGTAAACCAAATGAGTGCGCAGGGAATGGGAGAAGCTGATATATTTGACAAAATGGAAGGATATCTGAAAATTTTGGTGTATTTACTATATCTTGGTGTGATTTTTTTATACAAGGATGAAAGTCAATTCCGAAATTATATTATATTTGGAATTATATATATGGTGTGTGTTGTAGTTTCATACATACCATCAGGTGATAAAAGTATGGTTGTCTCAATACTAAATAAGTTGACACATTCTCAAGACTTAGATGTGGAATCATATAACATATTGATTGATGATATTTTAATGCCTATTAAGGAGTCATTTCTCACATATATTATATTTGATACTGTGATGCATAAGGATAATAAAAAAATTGCCAATAAAGAATGTGAAATAAATGACGAGTCACTTTCAGAAAATGAGATGAACAATTTTGAAAATAAAAATCAAAAAGAGGTTAGATATACTGCTTTGGTAATGGATAAAGAGAATGGCAATACATACAATTATGCTATTGAAATAAAAAATAAAAAGTGATGTTTTTACCAACCGTCAATTACGATGGTTGGTATTTTTTGCATATGTGGGTATTTTTTCACGATGGACAGGAGGAATGAATTATTAATAAGAATAAGATTGACAAGATGAACGAAAATATTGGAAGTACGACAATGTATATAAGAGCCGTTCAGGCAGCAAGTGTTTATATGGATAACAACAACTTGAAAAGATACAAAAAAGTATCTGTAGGTAATGGGAAAAATAAAGTTGTGAAATATGAGGCTATGAAATGTGATAATAAAATATATTATAGCAAAGCGGTAATAAGTGACAGTATCTTTACACGATATGCTGTAAAACATGGTGTAACTCTTACTAAAAGAAATCGGACACTTGATTTTGTAATGATTAAGTTTGACTATGATTATATTGGTGAGAATAAAGATGAATGTGTTAAAGCAGAAGAACTTAGAACATTATATTATGAAAATGGCATTAATATTACATGGAAAGAGTATGATAAAGATGGTAAGGAAATAGAAGGTAAGAGACAGACGATTAATTACAAAATGTTATATAGAACTACAGGAAAAGCCAAGCAGGGAGATTGTGTATTCTGTCGGGCAGATTTACATAATGTAATGCTTAAGTATATGACTATGGATTTGTTTGATAAAATACCTGATGTTCAAGGTGCTAAAATAGTTGAATTGTCTGCTTATGCACCATTAATAACAGCGACAGCAAAAAAATATATTCATATTCCACTTGATAATATATTTGTTGTGAAGGATGAATCTGTTTCGTGTTATAAGAATGCACATATCGTCAAATATAAAAAATATAAAGAAAAGAATAAGAATGGGGAAGAGGAATATAAAGAAGAGTGTTATGTAAAAAGAAATGTGAAAGATACACCAATAACTAATACAATATGGGATGGCATGGGGATTATAGCAGAAGAACTTTTCACCGAAGATATGGAAGGGTTTATATATTGTAGAAGTCATTTCTTTAAATCATGTCTATTCAGAGGAGATATCCAGCAGTATTTTAAAGATTACTATAAAGATGATTATGATACAGCATATTCTACTGATATGTTTGGTCGTAAATTAAAGGTATCAGATATCAAGGTTATTGTTAGTGATAACTCATTGAAGTGGCTTAAATTCACAGAGGTAATGAGCAAGGAAGGCACTAATGAAAAGGCATTTGAATATTATAAAAGGGTAATGAAAAAGGACGGAGAAGTATTCGAGATTGTCAAGGATGCACATGCAAGTAAGTATGGCGAGTGGCAGAGAATGAGTTTTCAGATGAATAACACATTATTAACTACAGATGAAAATACATTGACAAGAATTGCACAGCCTAGTATTGATTATTATAATGAACTGAAACTGAACACAGATTCTTTCGTTGATTTTCTAGCAGTTACAAGTCCTAATATGTGTAGTATAAACAATATTCTTATTGATATGTATAGGGCTAATCCAGATGTCGAGAGATGGAGCTATTTTAAGAATAAAAGGACTAAGATATTAAGCGAGTATAAGCTGAATAGGTTGCAACAGGGCAAGCTGTTACAGAGGGGCGATAATCTTACAATATGTGGTAATGTTATTGCATTACTAAAGAAAGTGACAGGGCAGAAAGACTATTTAAATGAAGGCTGCTTTGAAGTGATGGATAATGCCATACAGTGTTATACAACACAGTTTGGAGAAGGTGAATATATCGCAGGATTCAGAAATCCACATAACAGTCCTAATAACATAGTTCATTTATATAATGTTTATCCTACCGAATTGGTAAAGTATTTCCCTAAGTTGGGTAAGAATGTAGTTGTTATTAATGCTATAGGTACTGATGTGCAAGAGCGACTAAATTCACAGGACTTAGATTCTGATACTATATATGCAACTAATCAAGCAGATATTGTAGAATTGTCAAAGAAAGCATATGTTGAATATCCTACAATTGTTAATGGCATAGGCAAAAAACCTAATTCATATAACAAGAGTATGAAAGCATATGCCTTGATGGATAATAATATATCGGCTAGTCAGACAGATGTGGGAGAATCAAGTAATCTGGCACAGAGGGCGTTAAGCTATTGGTTTGATAATGGGCGCAAAGATGAAGAGCTGGAAGATATATTTATAATATGTGCAGTATTGGCACAAGTCGCCATTGATTCAGCTAAAAGAACTTTTGAAGCAACTCCAAGTAAAGAAATTAATAGGTTGATAAGAAAAGACTGTATGAAAAAGCCTTATCCTAAGTTTTACGCAGAGATTCAGAAGTATAAGAACAAAAAGAAAAAGAATTATAAAGAGATTGAAAAAAGATATAGTGGTGATAATGTTGAATCTTTGAATTGCCCTATGGATATAATTTTCGATATCATTGAAGAAAATGCAATTGATTTAAGAAAAGATAAGTCGCTCAATACAAAGACAAATAAAAGAGATGCAGATTACTTAGACTTTACTTATGATAAAAATAAAGTAAACCGTTCACAGTTAGACAAGATCACTTCAATAATATCTGAATATAATCAGGCTATAGAAGATATTAATAAGAAAGAATTGAACGAAGACAATTTCAATGAATCTGAAAAACTGATTGCACATAATGAATGTGTTAATAAATTGAAGAATCTTACGATAAAAAATGATACGTTTAAAATGCTGATATCAAAGGCATTTAATGATAATAAATATGCCACGTTAAGAGATTCTATATTGATTATGCTATATGATACACGCAAGGATGATTTTATGAGTTATGTGAAAAAACTACAAAAAAGATGACACAAATGTTCGATTTTTGCTTATATATCAATCAAAATCAATATCCCCCTATGGAGAGAGAAAGAACGATGAAAAGAGCGTAAGTTGAGTAGTCGTCAATAATAATTCTTCAACACTTCACAAATTTTCACTATTTTAAGTCCAGCATTATTATGTAGTGCTGGGCTTGTCTTTTAGTAAAATATATTTTTACAAATCCCATTTTTTAAGGAAAAAATTTTTAATATGTACACACAGGAAGGAGGCTGATTATATGGATTTACAAGAAAGAGTAAAAACCTATATTGAATCGCATGGTATAAAAAAGGGATACTTTGCGAAGCAGGTAGGTATTTCCTCTGCTATATTGTCAAGATGGTTTGCACATGATTATGATTTAAGACCAGGTGTTACAGAAGCTATCGAAGAAATAATTAACAAATAATATTAACAAACAATATCAATACACAGAAGGGAGTTGATTCTATGGCAAAAGATAAGTTGGATATTGACTTTAAGAAAATAACATTATCCAACGGAAGAACTATTGAACAACAACTCAAATATGAAGCACAACGACTAACAGATATATTACAGGAAGAAATATATTCATGGTATTTATCTTATGAGCCTAAAGAATACGAGCGTACTTATAATATGGTAAACTCTTTATTTGCTGATAATAAGGTCAGTGTAAGCAATAATGGAAAAAGATTATATATCAATGTAAATTACAATGATTTAGCTTATCATGAATCTCTATGGTATCCGAATCAAGAGGTAAACACTTTACTTCTTATGAATGAAGGGTATCAAGTATCAAAAGGCTGGCATAAGAATATAGAAAAATTCGGTTATAGGGAAGGCGGTCACTTCATAGAAAGAGCCATAGAAAAGTTTAAGAAAGAAGACATTCTCGGTGTTGATATTTATATCAATCGTAAAGGAGGATGACAATGACAAACAATTTAATTACATTAGGGTTGAATGAAGCTGCTTCTAAGTCTAAAATGACAAAACAATTGAAAAGTATTGCAAAGCAGATATCAGACAGCGATACATTTAAAATAAAAGCAAGTCTTGATCAAGCCCGAAGTCAAGCAGAAATTCAACAACAATTAAATAACATATCTAAAAATCTAAAAGTCAGTGTAGGAGTAGACATAGATACTTCTGCAATCAAACAGCAACAGCAAGCTATTAATCAGCAGATGAAGTCAGGCATAAATGCGACAAAGGTTAAAGTACCTTTTCAATTTGACTTGTCAGATTCTAATGCGGTTAAAGCAGAAATTAATAAAATCGTTGCGGATATCACCAATAATAAAGGTCAGTTAGTAAAATATAAAATTAATGTCGATGATAATGGACAAGCTACAAAAGCGTTACTTACATATAGGAATGAACTTAACGAGGTGACAAATTCTACATTAAAGTTAAAATCAGTAGGTAAGTGGTATGATGCAAATGGCATGGAACATAACATTGTCAAATGGTCAGAAGGTCAGAAATCATTATCACAGAATATTGAAGCCACAACAAAGGCTAATCAAAGACGGGCAGAATCAGATAATCAGGTAATCCGTAAGAAGGAAGAACTGATTGCTAAGATGAAGCTTCTTAATACTCAGGCAGAAAAAGCAGGTATATCTCTTAATTCTGATAATCAGAATAAATTCAATGATTTATCTATCAAAGCATTCTCAATAGATGATATTAAACAGTTAGAAACATATTTTCGTTTAGCAAGAACGGAGTATCAGACATTTAATGCTGAAATTTCTAAGGGTACACATGCCAGTTCATTAGAAGCAATGAAGAACAATCTGGAAACATTACCACAGGATATAGCATTAATTGAAGCAAGGTTCAATTCTATTAAAGTACCAGACAATGTTAAAACACAGATTGAAGAGTTAAAATCTTCTATGGAATCTATTAATACAATAAGTGATCCGCAGGAAAAGATTGCTAAGTATAATGAGTTTGTCACATCTTTAAAGAACTTACAGAAACAGTATCAGGTAACTGCCCAAGAGCAGAGAAATCTTAGTGCTGATACTTCAACAATGCAAGGGGCTTCTGCACTCACTAATAAGATTGTTATATGGATGGGGCAGAACAGACAGGCAGCGGCACAGTATGATTCTGAGTTAAAACAGATTATATCTGATTTACAGAATTGTAATAACAAGGCTGATTTCTCAAAGTTACAGCGACAGTTCAACAATATAGCATTGCAAGTAAAGTCTTCTGGAAGTTTGTATACAGGATTCTTTAATGGGCTGAAGAGTGGTATTAAAGACGCTTTTGAAAATATTCTTAGATATCAGTTGGCTTACAAAGTTATTGACCAGGTTATAAGTGGTTTTAAATCAATGGTTAATGCGGTTGCAGACCTTGATAAGAAACTTACAGAGTTCAACAAGGTAGCAGACCTTACATCTGATAAATTGTTAGAGTTTTCAGATAGGGCATTTGATGCAGCAGATGAGGTTGGTCGTACAGGTTCTGATATGATAGAGGCTGCAACAGAGTTTAAAAGAGCTGGCTTTAGTCTTGAAGACAGCTTGGATATGGGTAAGTCGGCACTTCTTATGACTAATGTTGCAGATGGAATTACACAGACTTCTGATGCAGCGAGTACCCTGATAGCTGTATTAAAAGGTTTTAATATCAATGAATCTGATATTGTGACCATTGTAGATAAAATGAACAGCGTTTCAAACCAAAGTCCAGTTGGATTTGATAATTTGGCTGATGGTCTTGAACGTGTGTCAGGTACAATGAATCAGGCTGGTAACAGCATAGATGAAACAATCGGATTATTAACTGGTGGTTATGCACAGTTAAGAAACATGGAAAAAGTATCTACAGGTCTTATCACTATTTCTCAAAGACTTAGAGCAATAGATGAGGACGGAGATGAAATTAATGGGTTATCAGCAGAGTTAAGTGAATCATTTGGAAAGATAGGAGTTGCTATTGAAGATTCTAATGGCGACTTAAGAAGTACATATGATATCTTGAGTGACTATGCTAAGATATATCCACAACTTACAAGCGAGCAGAAGCAGTATTATGCTGAACTTGCATCAGGAAAGAGGCAAGTCAATGTATTTAATGCAATAGTACAACAGATGGCTGATGTTGATAAGGCTATTGAGCAGTCAAAGGACAGTCTTGGAAGTGCAGCTAACGAAAATGAAATATATCGCCAGAGCGTTGAGGGCTTACAGAATGAACTTAAGAACGAATTTCAATCTGTATCAAAGAAGGTAATAAGTTCTGACTGGATAAAAGATGTATTATCAGGTGCAACAGATTTATTAAAAGTGTTTGAAAACATCATTGAACAGGACACTATTGTAAGTTCAAGTATAGGTGTTTTGGCAGAAGGCTTTAAGGATTTATCAAAGTCATTAAAAGACATTACGGGAAATGATGGTGTTGCGAAGCTGATAAAACTATTTATCACATACAAGACAATCACTAAAGGTGTAGATATATTTAACTTGGTGAAGGGTAAGAAGGATAATTTTGTTACAACATCTAATCTTATGAAGACATTCTTTGAAAGTGCCGTTAGTGGTTCACTGAAAGTAGAAGATGGATTCTTAAAAGTTGGTGAGGCAGCAGATGTATTATCAGATGGAGTATCAAATGTTGTTGCAAAAGAAGGTAGTGCGGTTGACACAACAAAGAAACTTACAACTTCTATTACAGGTCTTGGAACATCACTCAAAAATCTTGTGTTAGCACATCCATATTTATTAGCAATTACAGCAGCACTAGGAACAATGTATGGTGCGTATAAACTTGTAAATGAAGTTCAGGACTGGGCTGATGGTACAACAGCAGTCAACAAATATAACAAGTCTATTGAAAAATCAGAAGAAAATGTATCTAAGAATTCTGATTCCATATCTGAATATAATTCCACTATTGAAGAAAACAAGCAGAAAATTGAAGAATTACAGAAGCTTCAGGAAGATGGCACTATAACAGAAGCACAGAAAGCAGAGATTGAGAACCTTAAATATCAGAATGCCTTATTAGATGAAAAGATTGAAAAACTCAAGGAAGCTAATAATGAAGAGGTAAAAACTCAGGCTAGAGATTCAGAGAAAGCATTTAATAAACAGTTTGGTAATGGTTTTGATGTTGGCTCTAACGCTTCAGATGTTATATCATCTGTTTCTAAGAATTTTAATGGTGACGGAACTGCCAACAGTGTAAGTTGGAACATGGCTACAAGCGGTAATGACAAGGATACAGCCGTTGCACAGTTAGCAAAGATTAAACTTGCTACAGACGCATATAATGACGCAGTAAAAGAGTTGAACAATGCTACTGATGAAGATCAGAAGGTTTTAGCAGAGCAGTCAGTTGAAAATGCACAGTATACTCTTGACTTATTGACAAAGGATTTTGATAAGAATAAAGAGACTTTATATAATCAGCTTACTTCTGAAATGGAGAAGATGAAAAAGGCAGAGGGTACAGATGCATATGATGCTACAGCTTATGCAAATATGCAGTCATGGCTTGAAATATTCCAACAGTATATTCCTGAATATAAGAAAGCTATGGAGAAAGTTCAAGAGGAAGCAGATAAAAACCCTATTGAACAGAGTGTAGAAGTAAAGTCATTTGATGATCCTACTTCTCTTCTCACTGAATCGGACGATAAAGGAACTTCTACTGCTACTCTTGCAGACTTACAATCAGAAGCCGACTTGTTATCAACAATCCAAAAGGAATTATCAGATAATGGTAAGATTAGTGTATCTTCAATGCAGAGTATTATTAAGCAGTATCCAGAAGCTAAAAAGGCTTTATCTGAATATTTACTTGGTATAATATCAGAAGAAGAATTATTTGCAGAGCTTGAAGGTGTATATGAGAATGATAAAGATGCTTATATTAAATCTGTTGTCGAGAAAGCTAAGACAGATGAGGATTTCTTTAATACCCTTAAGACTAATTATCCAGAACTGATTAATCAGTTAGGGGCTGTTTATGGTACAGATGTTGCAAACTGGACTTCTATGGAACAGGCAAAAGTTAATATCACAGCACAGGCAATACAGCAAATAGCAAACATTTATAAAGAATTTTATAAGGCTATGGGTGTAAATGATGGTATTGACTTTAATATTCAAGCTACTAAAAATGCTATATCCGCAGGAAATCCAGGTGCTATAGGTGGTTCATTATTCAGTAAATCTTATTCGAAATCTAACTTTGAAAAGGTTATAACTGACGGCAACCATAAGTTCAAGATGAATGGCAATGATGTTAGTAATGCCTATAAAGAATTGCAGAATAATATAGATTCTGTCTGGAACACAGCCGAAAAGATGAAAAATGCTATAGATGATGCAGCTTACAATCAGATTAATGCAAGCATAGACACATCATGGCAAGGTCTAGGCGGTAGTGATAGTTTATCTTCTTCTCAAACAGCAGAAAAACTTAACTGGATTGAACGCTTAATCAATAAGATTTCTACAGCATATTCACGACTTAAGAATATTGTATCTGATACAACAACTACATGGCTCAAGCGTAATAATGCCCTTTCTGATTCAATGTCTACTCTTTCATCCGAAATAAACGCACAGAAGCAGGCATATGAGTATTACATGAATGCATTTAGCTCATATGATCTTGATGACTATTATAAGAATCAGATTGCAGATGGTTCTATAAGTATTGATGTTATTTATGATGACGACTTGAAGGACGCTATATCTGATTGTCAGGATTTCTATGATAAAGCACAGGACGCTAAGACTGCTGTACAGGAACTTGGTATTGAGTTAAAAGGACTTGCTAAGAGTAGGTTCGATAATATTAAGTCACAGTATGAAGAACAAATTAATCAAGTTGATGAATATAATAATTTGCTTCAAAAGGAATTAGATATAATTGAGACTAAAGGATGGATTTCTTCTACATTTCTTAATGAATCTATGAAGGAGCAGGACATGGCTAATCTTGAAAGACTGAAACAAGAGAGAACAGCTTTAACAAACGCATTAGATTCAGGAAAGGTTGAGAAGTATAGTGAACAATGGTATGACATGCAGAGTTCAATAAATAGTGTATCTTCTGCAATCTATGATGCTGAGAAAGCAATCATATCATATGATAAAGCTATCAGACAAGTTAATTGGGACGCATTTGATAAGACAAGAGATGATGTTGAAAATCTTATCGGTGAAACAGATTTCCTTATAGAACTGCTTAAGGACAATGGAATTACTGATGATAATGGTAATATTAACGATAATGGTAATGCTGCACAAGCGTTACTTGCTCAGAAATATGAATTATATCTTAATCAGGCAAAATCATATAAAGATGAAATTCTTAAAATTGATGAGGAACTTGTCAATAATCCTTATGATAAGGAATTGTTAGATAGAAAACAGGAACTTATCAAAGCACAGCAGGATGCAATTAAGAACTCTAAGGAAGAGAAGAGTGCAATTAAGGACTTAATGAGTAATGCTTATGATAAATTGAAGGATTCTATCAGTAATATCATAACTAAAATTAAGGATGGATTATCTGCAACAAAAGATTTATTAGATTATGAGAGAAATGTTAAAAAGCAAGCAGATAATATATCTAGCCTTCAGAAACAGTTGCTATCTTTACAGGGGGATAATTCTGAATCAGCACAATCTAAGAGACAATCTATTAATACTCAGTTACAGGACGCAAAAGATGAATTACAGCAAACTGAAATGGAAAAAGCAATGAGTGATGTTGAACAGATTCTTGATAATGTTCAGTCAGAATTAGAAACATGGATATCAAAAAGACTTGATAATATTGATGAACTTATAGGACAGGTTATAGAAAGTTCAAATACAAATGCAGGAAGTATATCGGATACAATAACTTCAACAGCAGAAAGTAATGGTTATAAACTCAGTGAATCAATGGCTTCTATATGGAGTACTAACACGGGAAACATAACGAATGTATTAGGTGACTTTAGCAATAAGTTTGTTGAAGGTAATAATGCTATTACAAATGTTTGCAATAATATTAATTCTGCCGTACAGGGGTTACTTGCTAATAGTAATGCTGAAGCACAAAGAGTTGCTGATGAGATTGCAAGACAACAGGCTGAACAGAATGCAAGTTCTGATAGTGATTACTCAGGTGATGATTATTCAAGTGATGATTGGAGCAGTAACTGGGACACTGATCCTGATGATAGTGGTAGCAGTTATTCAGGAGATGTTGATTGGATATACGAGGAGAACTATTTTCCTCGTGATTTGTTGAATATCGATCAGAGTGTAATTGATAGGCTCAAATATAACAATTTTGATTCATCATTTGGCGCACGTAGTCAATATTATGAGCAAATGGGTGGTGATGGACAATATACAGGAAGTTACGATCAGAATGTATTCATGTTAGACTACCTCAAAACTCATAGACTTAAGAAAGGCTCTAAGTCTGCTCATGATGGTCTCACACTTACTGATGAAGAAGGTCTTGGTTCAGAAGTAATCTTCTCGAAGAAGTATGGTACTCTTCGTAAGTTGGATGCTGGTGATATGGTATTCAACAAAGACCAAGTTGAAAAACTTTGGAATCTTTCTAAGGGTATCACTACACCAAACATGTATATGGATAACTTAGGTGCTAAGTTGCCTGATATTACCCCAGTTTCAACAAACAAATCAGTTGATATTGGTGGCATTAATGTTAATGTTGATAAGGTTGTCACAGACAATCCAGAAGACTTTACACGACAGCTTACTAACGAACTGGCAGGAAACTCAAAGATACAGAAAATCCTTGGAGAGATTAATTCTAATCAGCTCTTAGGTCGAAATTCATTATCTACTCGTAGATATATGAAATAATATTATGGGCGCATTGGTTACGGCTGATGTGTCTATTAAAATAAAAAATGTTGTAGAAAAATAAAATATCTTGTCGTATAATATTGATATAAAATCAATAAAGGAGAAGATATATGGCTGATAATTTAATGGTAAACGAAAATATTAAAGTTATAAGTTATGGTCAATGGGAAATTAATGATAATATTTCAATTGATTGTTATGTGACTGATGATGGACAAAGGCTTCTTTCACTTCGTGGAACTGCAAGAGCATTAGGATTATCTGGAAGCGGTTCAGTTGCACTACTTAGAAATTTAAACACTAACTACTTACAATCTTATCTCTCAGATGATTTAAAGGAATGGGTAAGAAAAGCAAATAATAATGAATTGTATAAAATAAAAGGATATCGAGTTTCTTTCATACCTTTTGATGCAACTTTATTTGTAGATTTATGCAAGGCATACATATCTGCTAAAAATGCGGGTGTTTTCAATGGAGATGGTTGGGAAAAACAATCAGAATTAGCTGATAAATTATTAGCAATAATGTCCGCATTTGCAAAGACTGGTATTGTTGCATTAATTGATGAAGTAACAGGATATCAAGAACTTAGGAAAAAAGATGAATTACAAAAACTTTTGGCTGAGTTTGTAAGAAAAGAATATCTTCCTTGGACAAAACGATTCCCTAATGAATTTTATGAAGAGATGTATAGGCTGAAAGGATGGGATTATAATGGAAATGCGAGAACTCCTTTAGTAGGTAAACTTACAAATTATTTGGTTTACGATTTAATGCCAGAAGGAGTTTTAGAGGAATTACAGAGAAAAAATCCTATTGATGAAAAAATTCATCGTAGGAGATACAAACATCATCAATTTTTAACTGAAACAACTGGTATAGATTATTTAGATAAACATTTAATATCATTAATAAATATGATGCGAGCCTTTGATACTTGGGATGAATTTGATAAGGCTTTTAGAAAATCATTTAAACTGGATGAAAAATAACGTGGTCATTAAAATAGCATTTTTTATATATTAATATTGTAAAAATGCTTAAAATAAGGGCTTTTCACGAGGTCCCTAATTTCAAACAAGGAGCAGGACTAATCTCCTGCTCTTTTGTTATATTAACAAATAAATATTAACCAAGATTACAAAGGCGCATTCTGTAATGGAGTGCGTCTTATTTTGATGGAAAGGAATAAAAGAATGAATAAAGATAAACAGATTTTGATATTAACACAAAGAATTGATTTACTTGAAAAACAGAATGAGGATTTGAGAGCAGAAAATCAGGAAATGAAACTGCAAGTAGAAGAATCTAAGAGATTTGCAAATATGCCTAATAATGTATTGAATCGTACAATAAAGAATGTCAGACAAGAAGAAGCTAAATTCAAGGCATTAATAGCAGAAACACAGGAAATAAAAAAAGAACTTGAAAATAATTTGGAAGCTTTAAAGAAGACACATACATTATATCAGAGTATATTTTCAGATTAGAAAGGATTAAATGGAAGTATTAGAGTTTGAATCAGTAAAATTATTTGAAGAAATTATAAAGGCTGGACAGATAAAGAATCTTATCAGTGTTTCCAGCCATGAATATCCTATATATAAATTCAAGAAGAGTAATAAGGTCACTTCTGTATATGAAAAGTTTCTGGCAGAACATGATATGAAATGTGACAGAAGCGTTGATGATTGTTGGAATGATTTTGATGATTATATCAATCAACCTAAGAAGGAGACTATAATTACTCGAAATATTAAAGCCGTAAAGCAGATCATAGAAGTAGGCTATGGATACATGCTTAAAAGAACAGGTGTTGATAAGTATAACAAGAGATGTTTTGTCTTTTACAAGAATCCTGTTATTGAAGATATTAAAACAAAGGCTGACGCTGAGAGTAAGGAAAAATATAATAACAATTATTTGAATATTAAGAAGAATACAACTGATAAGAAGATATCAGGATTAATAAAAAAGTCAATGGAGGAAACAAGGAATAATGGGAAAATCATTTTATAATATGAACGGTGGAAAGTTAGAGTGTAAGGTTGAAAGTGAATTATCACTTAGTCAGAAGACAAGTTTTATCATGGAAGTTGCAGGAATGGTAGTATCGCCAACAGTAGGGTATGCCACAGTATTAAGAAAGCCTATATTTAATTACTGTCTTGTTAAGTATTATACAGATATTAATATATTTGAAGGCGATGAGTTCAGCTTAGATAAACTTGAGATATTTATGAAAGACAATACAGAGTTGCTTAATGATATTGTTAAGAGTATTCCAAGAGATGAATATAATGAGCTGGAACATGCTTGTGATGAAGCAATTGATTATAGAAAACATAATTATAATGGATATTCAGATGAGATATCGGAGCTGTTACAGGTGGTAAGAGAACTTGTATTAAAGCCAGATAGATTAGATGAGTTCATGGAATCAATAACAAATGCTGTAAATTCATTTGCCAATATAGATGCAATGGATAAAGAAACATTAGATAAGCTGGTTAATGTATTACCAGCAATAGAAAAAGCTACTGTTAATGCAGAAAATATTGATATTAATGGCATTGTTAAGTCAATGGTTAAGGATCGTGAAGAGAAAGAAAGCAATGTGGTTAGCATTGATGACAGAAAGGAAGAGTAATTATTAATATATCAGAAACTAAGACAGAGATACCGTTTTGGCTAAAGCTGAATCTTACAGTTGAAGAGGCAGCAAAGTATTCTGGAATCGGTGAGAAAAATATAAGGAATTTATTGAAGGAAAAAGCATGTCCATTCTTATTTATGGTGGGAAACAAGCACCTTGTTAAGAGACATGAGTTTGAGAAATTTATAGAAAGTAAACATTATATTTGATTGATTGAAAGACTTTCATATGATACGATTAATAGTATCAGTGAAAGTCTTTATTTGTATGCACAGGAGGCTATATGGGTAAAGACTTGAAGGGTAAAGAACTTGGACAGGGAATTGTCCAAAGAAAAAATGGTCGATATGAAGCACGATTTACTAATAGATTTGGTAAGCGAATATCATTTTCAGGTTACGATCTCAAGGATGTTAAGAAAAGATATAATGAATCTTTTTATGAGAATGAAAAAGAAATTAACATTCGAGAGAACATAAAATTAGATGACTGGTATATCCAGTGGATGAATGTTTGTAAGTATGATGTGATAAGACCAGACACTAAGAGACATTATAATCAGATATACAAGAAACATATTTCACCTTATTTGGGAAATAAGTATCTAAAGGATATTAAGCAGATTGATATTAAGAAAAGATTGAAAGAGCTTGATAATAAAGGATATGGATTTGAAACAAAAAATAAGGTGAGAATTATCTTATTAGATATACTTAATAAGGCAATTGTAAACGAATATTTATGTAAGAATCCAGTAAAAGGTATTTCTGTAAAAAGAGATGAAGAAAAGGATATTAAAGTTTTGTCAGTAGAGGAACAATCTATATTTTTTGATTGTTGCAAAGGAACTTTCTACGATAATCTTTATGTAGTAGCAGTAACAACAGGAATGAGAATTGGGGAACTTGCAGGACTTAAATGGTCAGATATTGATTGGAATAAAAAGGTTATTAATGTCAAAAGAACTTTAGTGTATCAGAAGTATGATGATGATATTCAGAAAGAGTTTCATATTGAGCAGCCTAAGACAAAAACTAGCAAAAGAAGTATACCAATCAATAAACAATGTGAAATGGCATTAAAAAGACAATATGTGCAGAAGATGGTAATAACATCAAAAGCACCTAAAAGCAAAACTCCAAGAGATGAGTTTAAGGAATTCTTGTTTACAACTAAATTTAATACACCTTTGAATTCACAGACAGTATGTGATTCAATAAAAAAGATTGTGGATGAGATTAATCTTACAAGAGACACATTAGATGAAATGGAGACATTTTCACCACATTGTTTTAGATACACTTTTGCTACGCGTTGCTTTGAAGCGGGAATTCAACCGAAGACAGTTCAAAGTTATTTAGGACACGCTACATTACAAATGACTATGGATTTATACACTAAGGTTATGCCGTCATATATGGTAAATGAAATGGACAAATTTTCAGAATTGTATGATAACATTGAGAATGAAAATGATAACATTACAGAGAAACATTACAATGAATCGGTTGAGAAAAATTCTAAAATAGTTACATTTATTGGGGATTCATTGGTGGTATAACACATCTAATTGGTGTTATGTATTAATGAGTGTCAGTATTCATGCGTGTTTCAGAAGTGCCAAGAAACTCCAATAAGCAAAATTATTATGTATACCAGATAACTCCTTATGACCTTAATGAAAGTTATGATAATTACTGTATTTAAGGGAACTGTAGAATTATTGAAATAAATGGTGTGTATATTTTTGCTCGAAAGAATATATTGTTGATTAGCATAGTTATTATTGAGGTCGGAAATGGTTCCTGACACACTCCTCGGAGTACCTGAGATGATGGATACACCGCCCATCCAATAATAATTATGCTTTTTTATTTATAAGATAGCTGTAATGGGTTTATACAGGAGAACACAATGTCAAAAGAACAAGCACTAGAAGAATTATTAAAAATGATAAAAGAGGGAAATATTACAGATTACGATGCAGAATTAGCTTCATACCGGGATGAAAAGTATGGTTATAAAGATATAGATGAGAATACACAGAGGGTTAATAATAAAGAATAATCAATACATAATGGACTCGTGCTATACATCCCACCCTTTAAAAATCCCCAATCCCATGTTATAATCATTAATCATCAGAAAACGGAGATAAGAACATGAGCGTAGTAACAGAAAAGTCAAAGTGCAGAATTCTTAAATTAGCATCAATGCTTGCGGTAACGATGGGAATTATAATGGCATTTTATGCATTTTATATTATGTCAGAGCTATATTCATTTTCAGCAACAGAGCAGGGAAAGGCATTATATATGGTTGTCAAGCTGCTGAATATAGCATGTATAGCAGTTATTGTGGAAGGAGTTTACTTTGCAATTGCTGGATTTTATGGAATGACAAACATAGGTGCTGTTGATGCAGTTAATAAAATCAAAGTTTATGGAATTGTTATGACTATAGCAGGAGTTGTTGATTTAATAATAGTATTTGTGGTATCTAAGTATTCAATAACTGGTAACATGCTGATTCTTATATGCCTTCCGGTTGTAATAGGAATTATGTATTTAGGTGGCGCATTTTATAATGAGAAGCTTATAAAGAATAATAATGGTGTGGAAGGTGATGGCAATGATTGATCCGAATGGAATAATGCCACTTAATTTCTTCAAATATAAGGGTGTGTATACAGGACAGCACAATGGAATGAGATATATGCTTAAGCAGACAGGAGAAAAGCCTGATTTAAAGCTTTCTGCGTGCGTGTGGCGCGGGCCATATGCTTCATGTGCTGTTAAGGAAGAAGATAAGACAACAGAGATATTTGAACTGACAGAAGATGGTCGTCTTGCTGCCGTGGAATGGATAAGGCAGCAGTACGAATCCAGACTTGACTATTGGGAAGCGGCACCGTCTATAAAGGACGCTGTTCCGATTGTTCATGAATAAAGAGAATAATATATACAATGCAGCATATGGCGGCACCGGTAAGCAGGAGAGTGTATTCTTCTGCTTCTTTTATTATAAGACCAAATACAATGCGGCATATAATTCTTGATGAAAATATAGATATGACCGCAATACATAATGGCACAATTATACTGCCAAACGGGTCTGGCTGGATGTTCAGCTTCTTGTATATATTAAAAATGTAAAGCAGACTCATGCATATGTTGCTAATAAGAACACCATACAGATAACCGGTTATGCCAAGCTTTGGAATAAGCAGAAATACACAGGCAAGCCGGATGATAATTCCGGTTATATTAATTATGAATGTAAGGGCGGTATGTCCCATGCCATTAGTCACGCTTGTAAGGCTGATTTTTAAGTAGAGGAAAGGACACAGCCATGAAAGAATGCAGGTGTATATGTATACAGAGTCTTCGTGGAACATCATTGCACCTAGGCGCGCACCATAGTTAATGAATAAAAATATGCTTATAATGCCGAGACTCAAACACATGGAAACTGTTCTTTTTACTGTCACAGCAAGATGGTCAGACAGGACATTTGAACTTTCATCAGATACCTTTGGAAGAAGCATAAGTGCAAATGAATTAGCTGCCGTACATGGAAAAAGCACAAGTGGAAGAGCCATTCCTGTAAGTATACCAAACTGACTTATTGCATCATCTTTGGACAGTCCATGCATGCACAGGATTGCGGGAATAAGAATTGCTTCTGCCCCTTCAAGCAGATGCAGAACAGTCTGATTGGCGTTAATTGGAAATGCATATTTAACAATATATCTGTATTCACGGAGTGAACAGGAGAGCTTCTGCGTCATGCTTTTATTATGAATGGAACGGAAAAACAGCGGAATAGCACAGTATGTGGCAGCTGCAAGTTCACCGAATATATTACCGGTAACTGCGTCAGCAATTGATATTGTTGATACATTTTTTATGCGCACATAAAGTATAATAGTGCCAATACGCACAAGCTGTTCGACAAGCTGCGAGGAGGCTGGCAGAAAAGATTCCTTCTGGCTGTAATAGTAATTAGACAGGCAGTTATGTATGCACATGAATGGCAGAGAGATTGCAGTTATACGGATTATTCCCTCACAGCGGCTTTCCATAAATATATGGTTTGCAATGAAATCGCTGAATATAAGAAATAAAAGCATAACGGCAATTGAAAGAGAAATAGTAATCTTTAATACGCAGAAAAGCCATTTCAGAGATGGAGATGATGCTGAATATTTTGAAACAGCTACAGAAAATCCACTGCAGCATACTGCAAATGCAAGTGCAATAAGAGGTATGCACATCTGGAATAGTCCGACTCCTGCAGCACCTGTATAATTAGTGAGAAGTATCCGAAAATAAAATCCGAGCAGTTTTGATAGAACGCCGGCAATTGTAAGTATTATGGCGGATTTGAATATGCCACCTTTTAAGGATAATTTATTATTCATAGCAGATACCGCAGATAGACTTATTAACAATATATGCCCTGCCTGAATACAATATTATAAGGAATTACAGGGCGGAAATATAATGATATATATGGACAATGCGGCGACAACTGCTGTCAGAAAAGAAGTGGCTGAAGCAATGCTTCCATATCTTTTGGGAGATTATGGAAACCCGTCAGGTGTGTACAGGTTGTCTGAAAAAGCTAAAAATGTTGTTGAGGAATCAAGAGATATTATTGCAGATATAATAAATGCTGACAGAAATGAAATATTTTTCACCTCTGGTGGAACGGAAGGGGATAACTGGGCAGTTAAAGCAGAGAGCCTGAAAAGAAAACAGGGACATATAATAGTAAGTTCAATAGAACACCATGCGGTGACGGAATCGGCACTGTGGCTTAAGAATTATGGAATAGATGTCACATTTGCACCAGTTGATGAGCAGGGAATTGTTAAGCTGGAACAGTTAGAAAAAATGATTAGAAATGATACATTTTTAGTGTCAGTTATGCTTGCTAATAATGAAATCGGAACTATCCAGCCGATAGAAAATGTATGTGAAATTGCGCATGAGTATGGTGCAAAGGTTCATTCTGATGCAGTGGCGGCATTTGGACATATTGATGTTGATGTGAAAAAGCTGGGCGTTGATTTCTTAAATGTAAGCGGACATAAGATATGCGGACCAAAGGGCGTAGGATTTCTGTATGTCAGGGGCGGAAAGCCAGAACGGTTCATGCATGGAGGCGGACAGGAGAACGGACTTAGGGCAGGCACCGAAAATGTAGCCGGGATTGCAGGACTTGCGACGGCAGCAAGAATTGCTTATGAAACACTTTCTGACAGGGCAAGGCAGGAAAAGAAAATCAGCGACTATATGATTAAGAGAATACTAAGAGAAATTCCTTATTCAAGACTTAATGGAAGCAGGGAAAGCCGTGTTACAGGCAATATGAATTTCAGTTTTCAGTATGTTAATGGCGGAATGCTGGTTGTAATGCTTAACAAACAGGGAATATGCGCATCTGCAGGTTCAGCGTGTACATCTAATTCAGAAAAGCCATCACATGTCCTTCTTGCACTTGGACTTGATGAAAAAATAGCAGAAGGTTCACTAAGGCTGACAATTAACCATACAATTACACACAGGGAAGCTGATTATGTGGTTGAGTGTATTAAGAAAGATGTTGCCAGACTGCGGGAATTGGCTTAATATTAATATATCAGACAGTTACGGAGGTTAAAATAATATGTGGTACGAAGAAGCGGTGTTTTATCAGGTATTTCCACTTGGATTTTGTGATGGATTAAGAGACAATGACGGGGTGATGAACAGATGCATATCAGAATTTGCAGACTGGATACCGCATTTGCAGAAGTTAGGAACTGATGCGGTGTATTTTTCTCCAATTTTTGAGAGCGATTATCATGGCTATGATACAAGGGATTACCGTATGATAGATAAAAGAATAGGAACTAATAAGAATTTTGCAGAGCTTGTGTCAAAGCTGCATGAGGCAGGAATAAAGGTAGTCATTGACGGTGTGTTTAATCATGTCGGAAGGGGATTCTTTGCATTTAAGGATGTATGTGAGAAAAAATGGGATTCTGCCTATAAGGACTGGTTTAACATCAGCTTTGATGGCAATTCACCATATAATGACGGCTTATGGTATGAGGGCTGGGAAGGATATTACAATCTTGTGAAACTCAATCTGAATAATCCGGATGTGGTTAATTATCTTATTGAGTCAGTGCGCGGCTGGGTTGATGAATTTGATATTGATGGAATCAGACTTGATGTTGCGTACTGCCTTAACAGGGATTTCATGAAGCGTTTAAGATACGAAACAGACCAGATGAAGCAGGAGTTCTTCCTTGTAGGAGAAATGCTTCACGGTGATTACAACACAATAGTCAATGATGAGTGCCTGCACAGTGCAACTAATTATGAGTGTTATAAGGGACTGTACTCAAGCTTTAATTCAATGAATATGTTCGAGATTGCACACAGCATTGAAAGACAGTTTGGGAAAGAGCCATGGTGTCTCTATACAGGAAAACATCTGCTTACATTCGTTGATAACCATGATGTTTCAAGGATTGCCAGCACGCTTACCAATAAAGCACACCTGCCGCTTATATATGCGCTGATGTTCGGCATGCCGGGAATTCCATGCATATATTATGGAAGTGAATGGGGCTGCGAGGCAGTTAAGGGCAGGGGCAATGACAATATCCTGCGTCCTTCATTTGACAAGCCGGAATACAATGAGCTGACTTATACAATAAGTTCATTAGGACAAATGTATCATAACAGCAGGGCATTAAGCTATGGTGATTATACCAAGAAAGTACTCACCAACAGACAATATGTATTCAAAAGGGAAGCTGATGGAGAAAAAGTGCTTGTCGCAATTAATGCAGATGAGAATGAATATACAGCTTACTTTGATACAGAATGTGCGGATGCACTTAATCTTATAACAGGTAAGAAGGAAGACTTATCTGGGAAAATAGTTCTTCCACCTTACAGCTTCAGATTTTACAGATGTATGTAGAAGGTGCAGATAAGATACATGCATATAAAATAAGCCTGAGCTCATCATAATCTGATGAACTCAGGCTTTCTTTCATTAAATATTGTGTAGTAATTAAATCCTGCGTTCTTAAGCATATCAGCCACGACATCAAATCTGTAAGCAAAAAACTTAACTTCGTGTGCATCAGAACCTACAGTGATTATCTCTCCTCCGAGGTCGTTATACATTTTAACAATATCAAGGCATGGATTAGGTTCAGGCATACCATATTTAAGACCGGCAGTGTTGATTTCAATTCCTTTTCCTTGCTCAATGATTGTTTTAAGAATTAGGCAGATTAAATCGTTAAAATCGTGCCAGTTATATGTGTAAGAATTGGCAGGTATATATCTTGCAATATAATCAAGATGACCATACACATCAAAGTTGTGACAACAGCCAAGATTATCAAGAATACTTTCGTAATAAGTTAAAACAGTATCCTTTGCAGAACGTTTCTCCCAAAACTCAGGGTAGTAGGGATCTTCTCCATATACAAGATGTGACGAGCCTATTATGAAATCAAGCTGCTTATCAGAATCATAAGCATTAACTCTGTCAGCGACGCTTCTCATAAGTCCCTGTTCAACACCTATGTGAATATTGATTTTATCATTGTATGATTCTTTCAGATTCTGGAAATACTTAATGTATTCCGGAAAATCAAGGTCAAACATGACTTTTCCATCTTCTAAAGGAGCATCAAAGTCATTATGGTCGGTAAAACAGATGTGTTTAAATCCCAGTGAAATAGCATTGTTAACAACATTTACAGGGTTCTCCTCTGAATCAGAAGAGAACATAGTATGTATATGTGAATCTGATAACAGCATATTAATGTCCTCCATAAAATATTAGTCATATGCTTAAATGTCAATATACATTATACATAAACATAATTAATCCGCAATTGATATTTTTGATGTTTATGTAGAACATGTAAACTAATGTAAAATATAGGTAATTTTTCCTTGAAAATGATTATTAGTATTGATATTATTAAAAAGACAGCGTATAAATTCTGATTATGTGAATGCGCATAGATGTAGAAGTACCAACTACGCTGTCCGACCTTGACTTTTATGCGCAGATAGGAGCTTTCGTGAGTTTTGAATTGATACACATTGTGATTATTCTTCTCGGAGGAATAGCGCTTTTCCTTTTTGGAATGCAGCTTATGGGAGATGGATTAAAGAAAGTGGCTGGTGGCAAACTGGAAGTTATTCTGTATAGATTAAGTAATACACCTCTTAAGGGAGTACTGCTTGGTACAGGTGTTACGGCAATTATCCAGTCATCGTCGGCAACTTCTGTTATGGTTGTTGGTTTTGTTAATGCCGGTATGATTAAAATGAAACAGGCTATCGGTATTATTATGGGAGCAATTATAGGTACATCTGTTACTGGATGGGTATTATGTCTTTCTGATATCAGTGGTGGTGCCGGATGGGTAGACTTACTTTCAACAGAGGTTCTTGCTGCTGTTATTGGTGTTATCGGAATCATGTTTAGGATGTTCTGTAAGAACCCTACAAAAAAGCATATAGGTGATATTATGATAGGTTTCTGTATCCTTATGGTAGGAATGCAGAACATGAGTGCAGCAGTTGCACCATTAAGATCTGAGCCGGCATTTATTGATATGCTTACCAAGTTTTCTAATCCATTTATAGGAATACTTATAGGACTTTTGGTTACTGCCGTTTTGCAGAGTGCATCTGCTACAGTTGGTATTCTTCAGGCTTTATCAGTTACAGGAGCTATTTCATTTTCAGTAGCACTGCCTATTATAATGGGTATTGCTGTCGGAGCTGCCATGCCTGTTATCATTTCTTCATTTGGTGCGACTACAGATGGTAAGAGAACAGCATTTGTATATCTTCTTGTTGATGCACTTGGTGCTTTAATATGGGCAGTAGTATTTTATAGTATTAATCATTTTGTGCATTTTTCATTTATGGACAGAACGATGACAACTGTTTCGATAGCATTTGTGAACTCATTATTCAGAGTTGCAACAGTTGCTGTACTGTTTCCATTCATCAGATTCCTTGAAAAGATGGTATGTGCAATTTTCAAGGAGGTTGTTGATGAGGAAGATAAAGATATTGTTGAAATCAGTGTACTTGATGACAGATTTATTGCTCATCCTACAGTTGCTATTGAACAGGCTAAGACAGTTCTTTGTTCAATGGCACATATGGCACAGAAAAATCTTATTCGTTCCATGGAACTACTGGATACATTTTCGCAGGAAAAATATGACAAGATTCAGAGAAGAGAAGATAAGGTTGACAGATATGAAGATAAGCTTGGAACTTATCTTGTAAAGATTACACAGCAGGAACTTACTTCTGGACAGAACAAGGAGGTCTCAAAGCTTCTCCATACAATTTCTGATTTTGAGAGAATAAGTGACCATGCTGTTAACATATCACAGGCAGCAGCAGAACTGTTTAATGAAAAGCTTAGGTTTTCTGATTGTGCTGTTGAAGATGTTGAACTGATGTCATTAATTATGAAAGAAATAGTTGGAAATGTAATAGATGCATTTGAACAGAACAAGGTAGAATATGCCTATAAGACAGAGCCGTTAGAAGAACTCGTTGACATATATTGTGATGAAATGAAGATGAATCATGTCAAGCGTGTCCAGAAAGGTGAATGTACACTTCATCAGGGCTTTATATTTAATGATCTGCTTACAGATTTTGAGAGAATTGCTGACCATTGTTCTAACGTGGCAGTTGCGATTATTGAGCTTGAGTTAAATGTGTTTGATACACATGAGTATCTTATTAATCTCAAGAAGGATAACGGAACTAATTTTGATAAATATTTTGAGGAATACAAAGAAATGTTTCCTTTAAGTCAGTATTAAGCGTGGATTAGCGTTAAGTAAACAATATTGGATACAGAATTTGTTAAAATTTCGTCAAAATGACTAATTGATAATGAGTTATTATTGAAAAAAGTGCAAAAATGTAAAAAATGGGAAGAAAGCCTTGATATTTAGCTTCTTCTTATGTAAAATACATGGTAGTTGAAATTTTAACAAACTATGTTATAAAAATTCATTTTAGGAGGAATTGTTTTTATGTCAGTAAAAGTTGCAATCAATGGTTTTGGTCGTATCGGTAGACTTGCATTCAGACAGATGTTTGGTGCAGAAGGATATGAGGTAGTTGCTATTAACGATTTAACAAGCCCTAAGATGCTTGCTCATCTTTTAAAGTATGACTCATCACAGGGAAGATATGTTAACTTCGGTGAGGAAGATCAGGTAACAGCTGATGATGAGGCTGGTACAATCACAGTTAAAGGTAAGACTATCAAGATTTACAAAGAGCCAGATGCTAATAACTGCCCATGGGGAGAGATTGGTGTTGATGTAGTTCTTGAGTGTTCAGGATTCTATACATCTAAGGCTAAGGCACAGGCTCATATTAATGCAGGTGCTAAGAAGGTAGTTATCTCAGCTCCAGCTGGAAACGACCTTAAGACTATCGTTTACAATGTAAACCATGAGACACTTACAGCAGAAGATCAGATTATCTCAGCTGCTTCTTGTACAACAAACTGCTTAGCTCCTATGGCTAAGGCTCTTAACGATTGTGCAACAATCGAATCAGGTATTATGTGTACAATTCATGCTTACACAGGTGATCAGATGATTCTTGACGGACCACAGAGAAAGGGTGACTTAAGAAGATCTAGAGCTGGTGCTTGTAACATCGTTCCTAACTCAACAGGTGCTGCTAAGGCTATCGGTCTTGTTATCCCAGAACTTAATGGAAAGCTTATTGGAGCTGCTCAGAGAGTTCCAACACCTACAGGTTCTACAACAATCCTTAATGCTGTAGTTGCTAAGAAGGTTACAGTTGATGAAGTTAATGCTGCTATGAAGGCTGCTGCAACAGAGTCATTCGGTTACAATACAGAGCAGATTGTATCTAGCGATATCGTTGGTATGAGATTTGGTTCATTATTTGATGCTACTCAGACAATGGTTAATGAACTTCCAAACGGTGGCTGCCAGGTTCAGGTTGTTTCTTGGTATGATAATGAGAACTCATACACAAGCCAGATGGTTAGAACAATTAAGTACTTCGCTGAATTAAACTAATCATTTAGATTGTTTTTGCCGGAGAATGGTATGACTATTCTCCGGTTTTTTATAAAGCTGTATATGTAGCTATTTTATGTATTATATGGAGGATATTAATATGCTTAATAAAAAGTCTATTGATGATATCAATGTAAAGGGCAAAAGAGTATTATGCAGATGTGATTTTAATGTACCTTTAGATGGAAGCAGAATTACAGATGAAACAAGACTTGTAGCTGCTCTTCCAACAATCAAGAAGCTTATTGCTGATGGAGGAAAGGTTATTCTTTGTTCACATCTTGGAAAGCCAAAGGGACCAGATGCTGCATTTTCTCTTGCACCAGTTGCAAAGAGACTTTCAGAACTTCTTGGTCAGGAAGTTAAGTTTGCAGCAGATGATACTGTTGTAGGCGATAATGCAAGAGCAGCTGTTGCCGCAATGAATGATGGAGATGTTATTCTTCTTGAAAATACAAGATTCAGACCAGAAGAGACTAAGAACGGTGAAGCATTTTCTAAGGATTTAGCTTCTATTGCAGATGTATTTGTTAATGATGCATTTGGTACAGCTCACAGAGCACATTGTTCTAACGTAGGTGTTACACAGTATGTTGATACAGCTGTTGTTGGATACCTTATGCAGAAGGAAATTGATTTCCTTGGAAATGCAGTTAATAATCCTGTAAGACCTTTCGTTGCAATTCTTGGAGGTTCAAAGGTTTCTTCTAAGATTTCAGTTATCAATAATCTTCTTGATAAGGTTGACACACTTATTATCGGTGGTGGTATGTCTTATACATTCCAGAAAGCACATGGTGGTAATGTAGGTCAGTCATTAGTAGAGGATGATTATCTTGATTATGCTAAGGATATGATGAAGAAGGCTGAAGAAAAGGGTGTTAAAATGCTTATTCCTATCGATACAGTTGTAGCTAAGGAATTCAGCAATGATTCTCCTTCACATGTTGTAGAAGCAGGACATCAGGCAGATGATGACATGGGTATGGATATTGGACCTAAGACATGTGAGCTTTACAAGGAAGCTTTAAAGGATGCCAAGACTGTAGTATGGAATGGACCAATGGGAGTGTTTGAATTCCCTAATTTCGCAGCAGGAACAATTGCTGTTGCAGAAGAACTTGCACAGCTTAAAGATGCTACAACAATCATTGGTGGTGGTGATTCAGCAGCTGCTGTTAACAACTTAGGATTCGGAGATAAGATGACACACATCTCTACAGGTGGTGGAGCATCTCTTGAATTCCTTGAAGGTAAAGAACTTCCAGGTGTAGTTGCAGCTAACGATAAGTAATTGATTTTACTGACATAGTTATATAATAATATTTTAATCCAGACCTTATTTTTGTTAAGTGGGGTCTGGATTTTTTGTTATTTATTTCACAAACTATACTTGAAATATGTACCAAAGTATGCTATTATTTGTTTTACTAGGATAGTTATATCGGAATAATTTAATAGGATTGTCCATATATATGTTATTATGGATAATTTCCTGTGGGGAGGCGTAGAATGAGAAGAAAAGTAATAGCAGGCAATTGGAAGATGAATATGACACCAAGCCAGGCAGTTAAGCTCGTTACTGAATTGAGACCGAATGTTAATAATCCGGATGTTGATGTTGTGTTCTGTGTACCATCCATTGACATTGTACCTGTGGTGGAGGCAGTGAAGGGATCTAATATACATATTGGTGCAGAGAATGTATATTATCAGGAGAAAGGAGCATTTACCGGTGAGTTATCGCCTGAGATGCTTGTTGATGCCGGGGTAAGCCATGTTATAATAGGACATTCAGAAAGAAGAATGTACTTTAATGAAAGCAATACAGTGCTTAATCTCAAGATGCATAAGGTACTTGAACATGGAATTATCCCAATTCTTTGTTGTGGAGAGACACTTGAACAGAGAGAAAAAGGGATTACACTTGATTTCGTTAAAGAACAGATAGTAGAAGCATATGTTGGTGTTACTAAAGAGCAGGTGCTTCATACAATAGTTGCTTATGAGCCAATCTGGGCTATTGGAACAGGAAAGGTTGCAACTACAGCGCAGGCACAGGAAGTATGCGGATTTATAAGAACTGTATTCGAAGAGTTATATGATAAAGAAACAGCGGATCAGATAAGGATTCTTTATGGAGGAAGTGTTAATGCTTCTAATGCAGCAGAGCTTTTTGCCCAGCCTGATATTGATGGTGGACTGGTAGGAGGTGCAAGTCTCAAGCCGGATTTTGCGGATATAGTTAATTATAATAAGTAAATAAGCATGAAAAGACCTTGTTTTGATGATAATATTCAAGACAAGGTCTTTGATTTTTTTTACAAATGTGCTATCATGCTATAGGCAATTAATTAGAATACATTTAAAGGAGAATCACATTATGAGTAAAAAACCAGTAGTTTTAATGGTACTTGATGGTTATGGTTTAAATGATAGAACAGAGGGTAATGCTATTGCTATGGCTAACACTCCTGTTATGGATAAGCTTATGAAGGAATGCCCGTTCCAGAAGGGATATGCTTCAGGACTTGCTGTAGGTCTTCCAGACGGACAGATGGGTAATTCAGAAGTTGGTCATATGAATATTGGTGCTGGTAGAATTATTTATCAGGATCTTACAAGAATTACTAAGGATATTGAAGATGGTACATTCTTTAAGAACGAAGAATTACTTGAGGCAATGGAGAACTGCAAGAAGAATGATTCGGATCTTCACCTTTTCGGACTTTTATCAGATGGTGGTGTTCACAGTCATTTAAGCCATGTATATGGACTTTTAGAGATGGCAAAGCAGCAGGGAGTGTCTAAAGTATATGTTCATGCGTTCCTCGACGGAAGAGATACACCTCCAGCTTCAGCTAAGGGATTTGTTGAGACACTTGAGAATAAGATGGCAGAAATAGGAGTTGGTAAGGTCGCATCTTTATCAGGCCGTTACTATGCAATGGACAGAGATAATAACTGGGACAGAGTAGAAAAGGCTTATGATTCACTTGTAACAGGTGATGGCATTAAGGCCGAGTCAGCTACACAGGCACTTCAGGAGTCATATGATAATGGTAAGACAGATGAATTCGTTGAGCCAACAGTTATCTGTAAAGATGGTCAGCCACTTTCATTAGTTAAGGCTAATGATTCTGTTATATTCTTTAACTTCCGTCCAGACCGTGCAAGAGAGATGACAAGAGCGTTCTGCGATGATAAGTTTACAGGATTTGAAAGAAAGACAGGATTTATTCCATTAACATTTGTATGCTTCAAGGATTATGATGAATCAATCCCTAACAAGAAGGTTGCATTCAAGAAAGAGCATATTAAGAACACATTTGGTGAATTCCTTGCTAATCATGGAAAGAAGCAGTTAAGACTTGCTGAGACAGAGAAATATGCACATGTTACATTCTTCTTTAATGGCGGTGTTGAAGACCCTAATGTTGATGAGTTCAGATTACTCGTTAACTCACCTAAGGATGTTGCAACATATGACTTAAAGCCAGAGATGAGTGCTCCAGAAGTAGGTATGGACTTAGTTGAGGCTATCAAGTCTGACAAATATGATGTTATTATTATCAACTTTGCTAACCCTGATATGGTTGGACATACAGGTGTTATTCCAGCAGCAATCAAGGCTGTGGAGAAGGTTGATGAGCTTGTTGGAAAGGCTGTAGATGCGGTTAAGGATGTTGATGGAGTTCTCTTTATCTGCGCAGACCATGGTAATGCTGAGAAGATGATTGATTACGAAACAGGAGCTCCACATACAGCACATACAACTAATCCGGTTCCATTCATTCTTGTTAATTATGATGAGAATTATACACTTCGTGAGGGTGGAAGATTATGCGATATTGCTCCTACACTTATTGAAATTATGGGACTTGAGAAACCGGTTGAGATGACAGGTGAATCTCTTCTTGTTAAGAAGAACTAATTGAGTGGTTGAAATTAATTTGTCAATTTTTCTTGCACAAAATGTTTATTTGTGATAGAATGACCTATGTTGCCGTATTGGCATAATTATGTAATAAAAAGCGCATGATGCGCAGGAATGAGGATGGTATGAATAAGATAATTCCATTGTTTCATATGTCTGTCGGAGATGTATTAAGAATTGGTTTAATGGGAGTATTTGTAGTAATTTGTATAGCTTTAGCAATAATAATTCTTATGCAGGAAAGTAAGCAGAACGGATTGTCAGGAACAATTAGTGGTGCTGCTGATTCATACTGGGGTAAGAACAAGGGTCGTTCAATGGAAGGCAAGCTTGTTAAGATAACCAAGATTCTTGTAATTCTTTTTGTTGTTATAGCAGTTATACTTAATTTTAATTTCTAAATTACGGACACTCTTAAGAAACGGATAATTTCTTAAGAGTGTTTTTGTTTTACGGGCAATCTGGTAGAATCTGTATATTTAATGGTTAGAAAGGGATATAAGGGATATGGAGAAGGATATATTTAAACAGCGAAGACAGATGCTTGCTGATATGATTCTTAATAATGAACTGTATGTTCCAATGAAAGCTAAAGAAATCGCTATGCTTCTCGATATTCCTAAAGCTAAGCGTTCTGAGCTTATAGAAGTGCTTGACAGTCTTGTTGCAGATGGAACAATAGGTGTATCAAAGAAGGGTAAGTATATGAAGCCTGAAAATGTAGCACTTGTTGGAACATTTGAAAGCACAAGCAGAGGATTTGGCTTTGTAGTAATACCTGACAGGGAAGATGATATATTTGTCAAGGCTAATGACACGATGAATGCTTTCTATCATGATAAAGTCAAGGTTGTGATAACTACTGAGAAGAATGACGGTAAGAGGGCCGAAGGTAAGATTGTTGCCATTCTTGAGCATGAGGTTAAGGAAGTTGTGGGAACATTCCAGAAGAACAGAACGTATGGTTTTGTTATTCCTGATAATGCCAAGATTAACTGTGATATATTTATACCGCAGGAATTCATGAATGGAGCGGTTGAAGGTTCTAAGGTAGTTGCTTCTATAAGTGATTACGGCAGCCAGAGTAAGAATCCACAGGGAAAGGTTACAGAAGTACTTGGACATATAGATGATCCAGGTGTGGACATAATGTCTATCATCAAGGCATATGATTTACCGGTGGAATTTCCTGAATCAGTTAAGAAGGCACTTAATGATATTCCTGATATTGTCAGTGAGAAGGATAAGGCTGGACGAGTTGATTTAAGAAATATTCAGATGGTTACTATAGATGGTGAGGATGCGAAGGATTTAGATGATGCAGTATCTATCTCGAAAGAAGGACCTGTATATCATCTAGGTGTCCACATTGCGGATGTAAGCCATTATGTTACAGAGGGAAGCGCGCTGGATAAAGAGGCACTTAAACGAGGTACGAGTGTTTACCTTGTAGACCGTGTTATTCCAATGATACCGCATAAGTTATCAAATGGGATATGTTCACTTAATCAGGGAGAAGACAGACTGGCACTCAGCTGCCTTATGGATATTGACGAAAAGGGAAATATTGTTGGACATAGAATATGTGAAACTGTTATTAATGTAGACAGAAGAATGAGCTATACAAGCGTAAAAAAGATTCTTGTAGATAATGATACTAATGAAATTATGAAGTATAAAGAGCTTGTTCCAATGTTTCATATGATGGAAGAGGCTGCGGAGCTTCTTAGAAAGAAGAGATTTGCAAGAGGTTCGGTTGATTTTGATTTCCCTGAAAGTAAGATTATACTTGATGAGAATGGTCACCCAACTGATATTAAGCCATATGACAGAAATGTAGCAACTAAGATTATTGAGGATTTTATGCTTGCTGCTAATGAAACTGTTGCAGAGGATTATTTCTGGCAGGATATGCCATTTCTATATAGAACTCATGAGAATCCTGATCCTGAAAAAATGCGTAAGTTAGCCACATTTATTAATAACTTTGGTTATACATTAAGACTTACTGATGATTTAAGACCTAAGGAGATTCAGAAGCTTCTTTCTGAGATAGAGGGTTCTGATGCTGAGAATCTTATAAGCAGACTGACACTCCGCTCTATGAAGAAAGCTAAGTATACTACTGAATGTGTAGGACATTTTGGACTCGCTGCCAAGTATTACTGTCATTTCACATCGCCTATCAGAAGATATCCTGATCTCCAGATTCACAGAATTATCAAGGAGAATCTTCACGGAGGTTTAAGTCCTAAGAGAGCTGACCATTATGATGCAATATTACCGGATGTTGCTGTCCAGACAAGTGCGATGGAGCGGCGTGCGGCAGATGCTGAAAGAGATACAGACAAGCTTAAAATGGCTGAGTATATGGAACAGTTTGTTGGAGAAACATTTGATGGAGTTGTTTCGGGTGTTACCGCGTGGGGCGTATATGTTGAACTTCCAAACACTATCGAGGGCATGGTTTCTATCAATAATATGAAGGGATTCTATACATTTGACGAGGAACACTATGAGATGGTAGGAGAACTTGGGAACAGAAGTTATAAGCTCGGACAGAAGGTTAAGGTTGTGGTTATAGGCACCGATAAGATACTAAGAACAATTGATTTTGCATTTGCATAGAATAGAATGGAGACTGACATGGCATCAAAAACAAGCGCATCAGGAAACAGACTTATAGCGAACAATAAGAAAGCTTATTTTGATTATTTTATAGAAGAGAAATACGAGGCAGGTATGGTACTTCACGGCACTGAGGTTAAATCAATCAGAGCAGGTAAGTGCTCAATTAAGGAATCTTATATCAAGATTGAGAATGGCGAAGTGTATGTATTAGGTATGAATATTACACCATATGAGAAGGGAAACATATTCAATAAAGATCCTTTAAGACCTAAGAAGCTGCTTCTTCACAAGAATCAGATTAATAAGCTTACTGGTGAACTTACAATTAAAGGTTACACACTTGTTCCTCTTCAGGTATATCTGAAAGAGGGAAAGGTGAAGATGGAAATTGGTCTTGGAAAAGGTAAGAAGAACTTTGACAAGAGAGATTCTATTGCAAAGAAAGACCAGATAAGAGATGCACAGAAGGAATTCAAGAACAAGAATCTTAGATTTTAGAAATATTTTATCAGTTTTGAATCACAAGTTCATTGACTTGGCATTATGCCAATGTTAATATAAATAAGCAGGTGAAACTGCTTACACACGGGCTAGTAAAGGTTTCGACGGGGATCTTGAAGCTGGTGAAGCTATCCGCAGGAAAGCGTCAAATTCCAAACTTAAATATAAACGCTAACGATAATTTAGCATACGCTGCCTAATTGCAGCAGTCTGACTTAAAGCACCTACACTTTAAGACCCAGGCTTCGAACATGTAGGAAACGACAGTATCAAAGCTTTGAGGTGCTGGTCGTATCATGAAGCTACTAAAGGTACAAGGGTGTTGATTCCCGTGCACCGGAGGGAATGTCAAATAATCAACTATGATAGTAGAAGAACAGGGAATGGGTTTTCGGACAGGGGTTCGACTCCCCTCTGGTCCATAGGGAAAAGGGAGTGAGGAAGCGTGAGCTTCTTCGCTCCCTTTTTCCTATGGACCAGAGGAAGTCTTATTAATGGATAAAACATGGCGTAGCCGGGTTTTTGGACAGGGGCGCACGAGGTCCGGTGGACCTCGGCTTTGCGCCGACCGGAGCGGAGCGAAGAATTCGACTCCCCTCTGGTCCATTTTTGATGCAAAATCCGAACTCTTTGAGTTCGGATTTTGTGCGTTAAGCATCTTATTAATTAATAATTCAGATGTTCTTTTATTAATATCCATATCCGTACAGATTTTTTGAAGTGGATGACCTTATATGTAACACGCTTGGTGGAATGTTAGGATTTGTTATGACACCTGTATTCGTATTCATGCTTCCTAAGCATGAGAGAATGGATGAGATTGCATATAAAAGAGGGCAGGTCGTTTCGGAATTCAGAAGAGCGGTTGCGTGGATTATTGACATTGTGGTTATAATATTTGATGGAGAGTGATGTAATTGCTTTTATAATGTCTGGAAAAATGCCATTCATGCCTTCCCAGAATTCATTTTCAATATTTGTCATAGTAATCCCCTTTGATTAGCTAATTAAAAGTTACGAACAAAAACTACATTAATTATAACTCAGTATACGGGCAAAAGTATACAAAAATAATTGAATTAAAAACATGAATATTATACAATCATTATAGCAATAGTAAAGATAAATTTACAGGGGAACGTGGAATGAGATTATTATCGGATATAGTGGAGTCAATCAGGCAGGTATGCAGATATGAGAAAACTGTCAGAGTAGATACCAAGGCACTTCAAAGTGTCATGATGATATTTGTATTAGTTATGTTGCTGATTGACATAGAGAATTTTAAGCTTGGTAAATATATTATCGGTGGTGTGACACTGGCAGTTGCAGTTATGAGTATAGTGCTTGTAATTGTATTAAAATACATTAAAAATGTATACAGGATATGTCAGGCTGCTGTTGTAGTATTTTTTATATTGGCAGTTATTATATCAATTGAAGGAACTAATGATGGCTTTTCACTATTATGGTTTTTATTACTGCCAGTCATAACACTTGTGCTTTTAGGCATGCCATTTGGTGCACCGGTGTGTATATTTTTTGGTTTGTATATTACGGTGTTATTCTGGACTCCTCTTAATAATATGCTTATATATAATTACACAAGGGATTATTTATTCTATTATCCGATTTTTTACTGGGGTTTCTGTCTTCTTGTAGTTGCCATGGATATTTTCTATAAGCTGTATCAGATAAGACAGGCGGACAATGAGAAAAATCTTGAAGCAGAAGTACTTGAAGCTGTAGAGGGGACTAAGAAACTTATGATTGATGCTGTTACAGCAATAAGCCAGATGCTTGATGAAAAGGATGTATATACACAGGAACATTCAAAGAGGGCTGCAGAGTATTCCAAGCTTATCGCAAAGAACCTGAAGGCGCATGAATTCACAGACGAAGAGATTTCACTGATATATAGAAGTGCCTTTCTGCATGATATTGGCAAGATTGCAGTTCCAGATGCGGTACTTAACAAACCTGCAAAGCTTACAGATGAGGAGTATGGAATAATGAAGAATCATACAGTCTGGGGCGGTCAGATATTATCTGGTCTGGAATTTCTTCCACAGGCAGATATGGGGGCTGTGTACCATCATGAAAGATATGATGGTAAGGGCTATCCATATGGAATTAAGGGAGAAGAACTTCCATGGATGGTAAGAATAATCAGTGCAGCAGATTCACTTGATGCGATGAATTCTAACAGATGTTACAGAAAGCATTGTGATAAGGATTATATTATTGGTGAATTTGAGAAGGGCGCTGGAACACAGTTTGATAAATCTGTTGCAGAAACTGTAATTACATTGATTGAGGAAGGCAGGATAGTAATATAGATATGTCAGAGAATACCAGAGTAGTATCACGAATAAAGCATATATGGGAAGTGATAGTGTGTCCATATGAAGATAAAAGCCTTGCATTCTGGATTAAGGTTGTATTTGAATTTATATGGGCTATCAGTATTCCTAATGGAATTGTCTATGGGGCACCAGATGATTATATAATAGCATTAATTATAATGGTCACAGTTCTTTTTATTAATATAATGGTTTCAAGATTTTATTACAGAACATGGATAGATGCGATAGTGTGCATAATTCTAAGCATACCAGTATTTTATGTGTATTATCATGCGAGTATCGGATATTTCAGCGTAATGTTTTCCATGATATTTGCATGTGGAATTGTATTCGTGCTTGGAATACGTAACAGCATTGTGCTTAATTTTGTATTTTTAATTATGGTAATTGTGTGTTTCAGGCTCAATGTTGATATGTCAGCCAAGTTTATATACGGCGATAATATAACGCTTCGTTTTCCATATCTGTTTATATGTTTCGTTCTTATATCATACTGCCTTATGTATATTATCCAGCGTTACTGGGTTGAAAAAAGAAAGAGAAACCAGATACTTGAGGAACGTGTGCATGATGAGAGGAAAAAGCTTGAATCTATGTCAATGAAGGTTATCGATACAATGTCCAAAGCTCTGGCAGCCAAGATACCGGGAGAAGAGGAGCACTGTAATAATGTGGCAGAGTATTCAAGGAGTATTGCACAGAGAATGAATCTTGATAAGAAATCATGTGATGATGCTTATAAGGCAGGATTACTGCATGAGATTGGAATGATTGGCATACCGGATGCACTTATTAACAGGGTTGATCTTACAGATGACGAGTATGAGATTTTTAAGACCTATGTCAGTAAGGGGTATCAGATTATTAATATGTTACAGACAGATGAATCACAAGGAATTGCACAAGCAGTCAGATATCACCGCGAGAATTATGACGGAAGTGGTTTTAATGAGGGTATAAGTGGCGATGATATTCCATTGCTTGCACGTATTGTTGCAATAGCTGATTATGCTGACCGACACATAGGCAGGAATGAAGACATATCCGATATCAGGGACAATATTGAAAGGATGGCAGATACAGTATTTGATCCGATTTGTGCCAGTATTATGGTTGAAATACTCAGCTAAGGCAGGTATGTCTGATAAGTTAATTATGGTTTTATCTGTTGATATATTATTCACCTGTTGATAATGGAATAATAGCGGTATAATATGAATAACTGGTGATGAATCTGTGAAAAAAGTTTGAACCGTGGAGATTAATATATAACAATGAGTGAATTGAATATAATAGAAATAGAGCATGGAATATCTTATATCACACCATCGGAATCGCCGTTGTCGTCTAATGTTGTGGTAATTGAGGGAAGTGATGATATATGGCTTTATGATGTCGGAAATCATCCCGATGTTATAGAACATTTAAAAGAGATTAATTGTGATGGTAAAAATATTAATATTGTATTGTCACATTTTTATCTTGACCATATTGGCAATCTGGATAAAATATGCGGATTATGGAAGAATGATGAATCGCAGGATAAAGGACATCCACAGATAAAAGACAGGATAAAAATTTATCAAGGGAAATATACTTATAAGCACACTAATAAAGGTGAAATTGTATCTGATGATATGTATATTGATGCTGGTTTTCATAAGTTTCATATATTTCAGCTTCCGTCATGTCACTCAAAAGGAAGTGTAGCAATGGAAGTAGACGGGAGATATTGCTTCCTTGGAGATGCATTGTATCTGGCAACTAAGGGTCCAGTAAGAGAATATAATAAAAGCCTTTTAAAAGAAGAGATTAATGCGCTTGAAAAGATAAAAGCACCATATTTTATGCTTAGTCATAAAGAGCCATTTGCACGACCTAAAAATGTAGTGATGGCGTGGATAGAGAAGATATATAAGGGGTTGTGATGAGGATAAGAAAGTACAAGTGGACTATGCTCATTATAAGTGGAATAATTGCGGGCATAGTATTTACAGGTTGTGTGTGGCCTGTATCTGAGGCAGAAGAGGATAATTCAATTAATTATAAATCAATATTTATTGAAAAGCTGAATGCTCATTGGAAATTACAGATTCCAGAATTACAGGATGGCAGCGATACGAAAATTAAAGAAGTAGGAAAAGGAACAGGTATTTCGTTTGACAATTATTCAAGTGAATATTTTTATTATGACGATTCAGATAGTGCATTTGTATTTAATACACCAGTCAGTGCCCCCAAAACTGTTAACACAAAATATGCACGTTCTGAATTGCGGGAAATGATGGGAGACGATAAAACAGTGAACTGGGACTGGAATGGCAGACATTGTCTTGATGTTGAAGAGGCAGTGACAAAAATTCCAGCAAATGGCAGAGTGATGGTATGTCAGGTGCATGGGATATATCCAAATGGTGATAATGGACCAGTTCCTTTGAAGGTAATATATGAGGGAAACAAAAAACGGCTTGCTATTACTTATAAAGCACATCCTCAATCATATGAAGACCAGAAAATATATTATTTTGACGAAGTAGAGCTGAACCAGAAATTCACAATATCTATACAGATAATTGATGGTACAGGTTATGTTTCAATTAGTAGTAATGGAATATCACAAAAATATGAATATAGTTATAATCCGGTAACAACAGGTTGGATTGATTTTTATAATTATTTTAAAGCTGGAAATTATATTCAGGATTGTGAAGATAATAGTGAGAATGCAGGCTCAACAGTCAAAATGTACAATATAAACGTAACTCATGAATAATCTATATCATGAGTACAGCCATGATTTAACAAAAAATATTGTAATTGAGGTTAAATTGATTTACAATTTATGGTAGTGATTTTAAGGGAGGTTATAGAAATGGATTTTACAACATTACAGAAAGCTATGATTGATGCCATGAAGGCAAGAGATAAGGCGAGAAAGGATTCTATAGCAGTACTTGTATCTGCGGCTAAGAAGCTTGCTATTGATTCGGGCTGTCGTGAAGATATTCCTGATGAGATGGTAGACCAGGCTATATTAAAAGAGATTAAGAGTATCAAGGAACAGATAGATACTTGTCCAGCGGACAGAACTGAGTTATTAGAAGAATATAATGCACGTCTGGCTGTTATGTCAGAGTTTGCACCTAAAATGCTTTCAGAGGATGAGGTAAGAACAATTCTTAATGAGAAGTTTGCAGACGTCATAGCTACTAAGAACAAGGGTCAGATAATGAAAGCTGTCATGTCAGAGCTTAAGGGCAAGGCTGATGGCAAGGTTATCAATGCGGTTGTGGCTGAGATGTGCAAGTAGTTATATTTTAAATGTAAATCTATAGATATATCACAAATTGATTTTTGATTAAATTGCAAAATACGCTAAAGTATTTTGAATCAATGACAATATAAGATATGTAATCAATAATAAATGATTAACATGGGATGCAGCAATTTGAAACAGATTGTTGCATCTTTTTTATTTTATTATAAGTGATTGCCACTTAATACACAAAAGCGTAAAATATATAATATCGTAATATAGGAATATACAACATTTCAGGAGGAGTCAGCTATGAACAGAGCTGTTGTTTATTATTCATTATCAGGAAATACAAAGGAAGCTGCAAAGGTTATTGCAAGAAAGCTGGGAGCAAAAATCTTTGAGATAGATTTAGTTAAGCCATTACCCAAGAATACAGTGAGGCAGATGCTTGTTGGAGGAATGCAGTCAACATTTGGAAGAAGACCTAAGATAAAAGGTGTTCCGGATAACATAGATTATTATGACGAAATTATATTGGGTATGCCAGTATGGGCAGGTATGCCTGCGTCTCCGGTCAACACATTTATAAAGAATTACGGCGTGGCAGATAAAATTGACGCTGTGTTTACATTCAGCGGTGGCGGGGACAATGACAGATGTCTTGCACAGTTGTCAAAAAGTCTTAAAAATATAAAAAGTCAGGTTGCGTTAGCAGACCGCAATAGTAATGCTGCAAAGGATAATCAGGAGAAGCTTGAAAAGTTTGTTATGAGTATCAAGTAGAAATGTATGCTATAATGGACACATTGATAAAGTTGATTACAATATAACTGGAGGATACAAGCATGGACGATAATGTAAAGAAAAGAAACGAAGTACTGGCACAGACTGTAATTAATGGCTTACAGTCGCGAAATATGTCAGGATATTATGCAGAGGATAAAGAAGCAGCTTTAAAGCAGGCTCTGGAGTTAATTGACGAGGAAAGCACAATTGCTATGGGCGGCTGCCACAGCGCACAGGAGATTGGACTTGTTGAGGCTTTGAAAGAGGGCAATTACAATTATATAGACCGTTCAAAGATGACTCCAAGAGAGGGACTTCTGGCTTCATATGACGCTGATGTGTTCTTATCAAGTGCAAATGCAATGACAAGTGATGGAATACTTGTAAATATTGATGGCAATTCTAACCGTGTTTCATGCATAGCGCAGGGACCAAAGAAGGTAATCTTCATAGTTGGAATGAATAAAGTCTGTTCAGACCTAGATTCGGCAATGAAGCGTGCAAGAAATATAGCTGCACCAACTAATGCACAGAATTTTGATGTCAAGACACCCTGCAAGACAACCGGAAAATGCTTTGACTGCAAATCACCAGACACATTATGCTGTCAGTTCCTGATTACAAGATATTCACGCCATGTCGGAAGAATACATGTAATACTTGTAAATGATACACTTGGTTATTAAAAGGAGACACTATGATTAACAGACTTCATATGGCAATGATTGAATTATATAAGGGAGACGCTAAGAGAATACAGCATTTTTGCAAGGTTCACAGCTATGCAAAACTGATTGCACAGATGGAAAATGTTGATGACCAATGTCTTTTTATAATTGAAACAGCGGCGCTTACACATGATATCGGGATTCATATATGTGAAGAAAAATATGGTGAGTGCGGAGGGAAACTGCAGGAAAAAGAAGGCCCGGCTATTGCCGCAGAACTTCTTGAAAGGCTTGGCTTTGACAGTGAAGTATCAGAAAGAGTGCAGTATCTGATAGGACATCACCATACTTATAACAAAATAGACGGGATAGATTATCAGATACTTGTTGAGGCAGATTTCTTGGTTAACATATGCGATGATAATCTTACAAAGGATGCAGCATTGAAAGCATATAATAACATTTTTAAGACGGAAAGCGGCAAAAAGATATGCCGGGAGATGTTTGGTTTGTAGATAATGAGATTTAATGTTACAATTAACAAAAATGTGCGTGGGAAGTGGAGTTTATGAGCGATAATAAAAATGTTAATAATAAGGAAAAAGGCTTTGTTGTCGGCGGATATACTTTTAAGACGAAGCAGGAAGCGCAGGAAGCAAAAGATGAGATGAATGCTATTAAGTATCTGTCTGGAAAGACGGACAGCAAAGATCCAAAACAGGTGTATGTGCTGTATAATAAGATAATTGACAGACAGTTATTTTATACATCCATTGGACTTAATTATCTCAAGAATTTACAGCAGTTTCTGTATAATTCACCAGATATTCCAGATGATAAGATTAAGCCGATTCCGGTAAAGAGTGAAACACAGATTGCGATTGACAGAAGACGTGAAAGAAATGAGCATAGAAGTGAGCTGCATACTCTCTCAATCCAGGTGGCAAAGTACAAGAACAATTATATGAGAATTATGATTGTAAATGTGTTTCTTGTTATTGCGTTAATTGCAATGTTTTTTATCCTTAAGACAGGTTCTAATTCTAATGTCATTAATTATGAAGTGAATGTACAGAATAAGTATTCTTCATGGCAGACAGAGCTTGAATCTAAGGAAGCCAAGTTAAAGGAAAAAGAGAAAGAACTTAATTCAAGGGAAGCGGAGCTTGAATCAAAGCAGTCTTTAAAATCATCATCACAGCAGTCAACAAAGTAGTCATAATATAAATATATGAACAGAGTACACATTTTAAACATATTTATCAGATAGTATATAGATAATTAATTCATCGTGAAAGTGAGGACTACATATGGATAAGATGAAGATTTTAGTAGTAGATGATGAAAGCAGAATGAGAAAGCTTGTAAGTGATTTTCTGACAAGAAAAGGCTATGCTGTTATAGAGGCGGCTGATGGTGTAGAAGCTGTAGATACATTTATGGAGAACAAAGATATTGCACTTATAATTCTTGATGTTATGATGCCAAGAATGGATGGCTGGGAAGTGTGCAGGCAGATAAGAAAGGATTCTAAAGTTCCTATTATAATGCTTACAGCAAAGGGTGAGGAGATGGATGAACTACAAGGTTTTGAATGTGGAGCTGACGAATATATAGCCAAGCCATTTTCACCTAAGATACTTACAGCCAGAGTTGATGCAATTATAAGACGAGCATATGGTGTTGACAGCAACGAGATAATTGAGATTGGCGGAATTACTATAGATAAAGCGGCACATATCGTTAAGATTGATGGTGAAGAGATAGAGTTAAGCTATAAGGAGTTTGAACTGCTTACTTATTTTGTTGAGAATAAAGGGCTTGCGTTGTCAAGAGAGAAGATTCTTAACAATGTATGGAATTATGATTACTATGGTGATGCAAGAACTATAGATACCCATGTTAAGAAATTAAGAAAGAAGATGGGGGAGAAGGGCGATTACATCAAGACAATCTGGGGTATGGGCTACAAGTTCATTGTTGACTGATTCTGCGAATAAGGAAGGCAATTAAAGATGAAGATACATTCAATCAAGTTTAAGATTACACTTCTTCTGGTAGTTACTGTTACATGTCTTGTGGCAATGCTTATTGGGTTTAACAGCATTTTTTCAGAGAAAGTGTATATGAACCGTAAGCAGAAGAGCATGATTAATTCTTATGAGAATGTTAATGAAATCATGCAGAAATATACTGATTTACAGATAGATAAAGATACTATGTGTGCTGATATGGAGAATATATCTACAGCAAAGGGAATATCTGTGCTTGTAGTTGACAGTAGCTGGTGTACCATATATGTAAGTACTCAGGGAGATGATTCAATGATGGAACGTCTTCGTATGAGTATATTTAATGGAGATATTTTTAAGAATAATGGCTCACAGGATAAAGCACCGGAACCTAAGGATCAGGAAGATGATTCAGATAACCCGGCAGACAAGGATGATAAGAAGGAGCATAGAAAGCGTCTGGAAGACATTATTGATATGTCAGGTACATCACTTGTTGAGAACAGGACAATCATAAGTTCCAATGATAATTACACGTTACAGAAGGTGTATGATGAAAGGCTTGGAGATTACTATCTTGAGATATGGGGTACACTTGACAATGGATATTCAATTATATTAAGAACTCCTATCCAGGGAATAAAAGATAATGTAAATATATCGACAACCCTTATTAAGTATGTTGGAGGAGCAATTCTTGCTGTTGGTATAATTGCAGCATTTGTAGTATCAACATATATTACCAGACCGATTAAGCAGCTTTCTAATATTGCTGAGAAGATGTCAGAGATGGATTTCAATGCAAGATATGAGGGAAGTGATAAGGGAGAGATTGGTCTGCTTGGAAAGAGCATGAACAATATGTCTGAGAAGCTTGAACAGAATATTGCAGAGCTTAAGAAGGCTAACCTTGAACTTAAGAAAGATATTGATAAAAAAGAAAAGCTCGAGATAATGAGAACAGATTTTCTTTCAAATGTATCTCATGAGTTAAAGACTCCTATTGCACTTATACAAGGATATGCAGAGGGTCTTAAGGAAGGCATAACAGATGATCCTGAAAGCATGGAATTTTACTGTGATGTTATTATGGACGAGGCAAACAAGATGAATACAATGGTTAAGAGACTTCTTACACTTAATCAGATTGAATTCGGAAATGATGAGCCTGAGATGGAGAGATTTGATATTAATGAGCTTATTGCTTCTGTAGCAGATGCCAATGCAATAAGAGCGGGACAAAAGAATATGAGTATAGTATTTGATAACCGTAATGAGCATAATTTTGTGTGGGCTGATGAATACAAGACAGAGGAAGTGCTTACTAATTATATATCTAATGCACTTAATCACTGTGATGGAAAGCGTGCAATTGAGGTGAGAACTGAAAAATCAGAGAATGGAGGAACTATTACCGTTACTGTATATAATAGTGGAAAGAATATTGCTGATGAAGATCTTGAAAGAATATGGGAGAAGTTCTACAAGACTGATAAAGCGAGAACAAGAGAATATGGAGGTAATGGAATAGGACTGTCTATTGTAAAGGCTATTATGGATTCAATGGGGCAGGAATATGGTGTCAGAAATGTATCTGATGGTGTAGAATTCTGGTTTAATCTTGATTGTAAATCATAATATGATATAATTGTTATCAGTGTATGAGAATAATTTGTATATTCATCATGAACGGTGATAATAATTATAAAGGAAAATTGAGGAAATATATATGAAAAAAGTTATAACAGGTCTGCTTGTGCTTTTGTGTATATCTGCACTCACAGGTTGTGGCAAAGATGATGTAACATTAACCAATGAAGATAATGATCTGGTTGCTGAGTATATAGCAGGAACGCTTCTTAAGTATTCATATGATAATGAATGGAAATATCAGAAGCTTAATTCAGCACAGAATGGTGGAGGTACAATAAGTTCGTCTGGTATACAGAAACCGTCACAGACACAGTCTGCAACTACAGGACATAATAATACAATACAGACTACTAAGGCGTCAGGTAATTCAGCGAACACATCAGCAGATTTATTAACAGGGCTGCCAACTGCACTTGGATTTAATGGTGTGACACTTACATATAAGGATTATACTGTGGGAAATCAGTATCCGGCAGATAATTATGTGGTTTCAGTGCCGTCACAGACAGGCTGTAAGGTTGTTGCTGTTGAGATGACACTTACTAATACAAGTGGTTCAACAGTTAATCTTACATCATCAGGTGGTGTTGTATTAAAGCTCACAGCCGGCTCAACAGCTGTAAGCAATTATGCTTCAATGCTTAAGAATGATATTACAACACTTAAGAATGTTTCACTGGCGGCAGGAGAGAGTAAAGAAGTAGTTGTATTATTTCAGGTAAAAGAAAGCGATGCCAATTCATTAGCCGGTTTGGTTATGTCGGCAACATCATCAGGAACATCGCTTGGTTCATTAACAATCAATTAAGAATGCATAACATTTTCGATGTTGTAAAAGGCAGCTTGTGCTTCATCTAACTGATGAACATAGGCTGCTCTTTTTTCAGGCTTATATCCATCGCCATGTCCATTATATTCAGCATAATATACAGTTTCATGTGATTCAGGCTTATTCCAGTCAGTGAAGCCCTCATCAATAATCTGGTCGGAATATTCACAGTTAAGAAGAACAACCTTGGCATGAATTCTCCAAGGTCTGCTTAAAGCAACGCTTTTAGGCGGACAGTTTCCTGTAAATGTGCAATTATCAAATACATAACCGAAAGCCTGACCTTCATATGTTGAAGGTGCAGTATAATAAGAGTTGATGGGTTCATTCCGGTTTAATGCAAAAAGTGTGCAGTTTTTAAAATAAGCTGTGGCACTTCCGAAAATAAAATCAATTTCACCACATATAAAGCAGTCTTCATATAACTGGTGAACGAGCTTTCTTTCACCGTCTATTGTTGGACCTGTAAAACCACCTGGTTGTTTTTCTTTAAGAGGCAGCGGACCGGTAAATAAAGTGTCCTGATGACCGAGAATTTTACAGTGCTTAAATGTGATGTTGTCACCTTCAGCGTATACAGCTATTGCTTGACCGACATTATCACCAAATCCGGCGCTGTTTTCGAATGTTATATTGCTTGCAGAGAAATTATTGGCATATACAAGAAATGTATAGGAACGGAAAGTTCCGCGCTTAGAGCCGTCAGGCATAATCATTCTTGCATAGAAACCCTCAGTAATAATAGTTTCATCTGTATCTTCACCAATTAAGGTAATATTATTTTTCCGGATTTCAATACGTTCTTTATATATTCCTTTTTTGATAAATATAGTTTCGTTGTTATTATCAGAAACAGAATCAACTGCTTTCTGTATGGAATCAAAGTCACCAGAATTGTCTTTAGCTACCGTAATCATAAAAATGCATACCTCCTATTTTTTTGCTATTATAGCACACTGGACATTAATAAATAAAGCGAGTATAATTCCATTCGTTAAAAAAATTGTAGGAAATAGAGATTATGATAAGAATAGTAGAAGATATGAGAGATGTTAATATATATCTTTCGTTAAGAAAACAGGTTGGCTGGATTAAGTTAGATGAAAATCAGGCTCAGAGAGCATTGGATAACAGCGTGAAAGTATTTACAGTATATGATGGTGACAAGCCTATAGGAATGGGCAGAGTGGTTGGAGATATGGCTGTAATAAGCTATATTCAGGATTTAATAATAATACCGGAATATCAGAGTAAGCACATAGGAAGCATGCTTATAGAACATATAATAGCTTATGTCAAAGGAATTACTCAGGAAGGCACAAGAATGATGCTTTGTCTGATGTGTGCCAAGGGCAGAGAGATATTCTATGAAAAGCATGGATTTATCGCAAGACCGACACCAGAACTGGGACCGGGAATGATACAGTATATATTACAATAGCATTGTAAAATGTAATGTTAACATAATGTCAACCTAAATTAATAACAGGTTGACAATTACTTTTCAAGTGTGTACAATAACAAATGTTGTATTACTACATTTGAAAAGAGGACTTTAATTATGAAAAGCAAAAAGGTTACTATTTATCAGCTGACATTTATGGCTATGATGGCAGCAGTTACATGTATTCTTGGACCACTTTCAGTTCCAATTGGTCAGATTCCAATATCTCTTACTAATCTTGTGATTTATTTCACAGTATTTGTACTGGGCATATGGGCAGGAACAGGAAGCTATGGAATATATCTGCTGCTTGGTGCTGTAGGACTTCCTGTATTTTCAGGATTTGCTGGTGGATTAGGAAAGCTTCTTGGACCAACAGGAGGATATCTTATAGGTTTCATATTCATGGCACTTATTGGAGGAGCTGTGATTGAGCTTTCACACAGAAATATTTTTCTTACAATGCTTGGCTGGGTAGTTGGAACTGCTGTTGCATATGCATTTGGTACGGTATGGTTTGTATACCTTATGAAATGTTCAGTCACATATGCACTTACAGTATGTGTATATCCATTTATCGGATTTGATATTGTTAAGATAGTTATTGCAACACTTCTTGGAAAGACAGTAAGATATGCAATAACTAAAGCTGGTCTTATACAGAAAGCAGCATAATAAGTAAAAGAAAAAGGTGTCTCCGGATTAATGGAGACACCTTTTTAAGTACAATGCAGAATTAATTATCTGAGAGTCTTAACATACTCAGCAATCTTCTCATCCTTGCAGTTAGCAAAGAAAAGCTCTTCAAACTTCTCACCTGCAACAGCACCCTTAACGAGATCCTGATCAAGCTCCTTAAGAACTTCTACGAGATCCTGCTTAAGAGTAACAGCTCTTACGCCATCAAGAATCTTCTTGTTTCTCTGTTCAGGAACAACTCTTTCTTTAGGATATCCGCCACCTGGTTCACCCTCGAAAAGCTTTTCAAAGATGTATGTGAGGTTAAGTTCTGCACCCCATCCGAAGCCCTTTGCAAATGGAAGAGCGATAGCGTTACCATCGTTAATCTGCATGAACATATAAGCGTCTGAAGGATCAACAACATGTCCACAGAGAACTCCAGGGAAAGAGTTAAGTGCTAACATAGCACCTTCACCAGTACCGCAGCCTGTTACCACAAAGTCAGCAGCACCGCTGTTTAAAAGAATAGCAGCAAGGATACCGTTCTGTACATATGTAAGCTGTGCCTTATCATCAGCTGAGTACATACCATAATTATCAACTGTATGTCCCTTGCTTTCTGCAACCTTCTTAAGTGATGCATAAATCATCTCGTTCTTTGCAGCCTGGCTGTTTTCATTAATTAATGCGATTCTCATTATGAAATCTCCTCTTTTCTTATATTCTATATAAACTATAAGCTGTGGGTCTGCTTTTGTCAAATGTGTATACTGAAATAATACATTTACCAAATGCGTACTTATGTGTTATATTATACAGAACGAATTAAGTTGAAAGAGGTTAGATAATATGGCTGAAAATAAAGATTCCCAGGCAGCATTTATGGAGGCTGTTGGAAGCATTAAAGAATATGCCAAGGTTAATGGCAATATTGTTACAAGAGAGGATGTACACAGCTTTTTTAAAGATATGGCATTAGATGATGCCAAATTCCAGATGATTTCAGGATATCTGATGGCTAATGGAATTAAGATACAGGGTGAAGACAGCGTAGATAATGAATTCCTGAAGCTGATGGAAAGTGCCTCAGATGATAATATTGATGAGTCAGGACAACATATTTCAAAGGAAGAACAGGAAGATAAGAAGGTTGCGGATGATATTGTAAGTCATCTTGATTATGAAGAGGATGAGAAGTATCTGAAAATATATCTTCAGGATATATCAGGAATACAGCCTATGACAGATGTTACAAGATCATATCTTCTTATGAACATAGTTGAGGATAATGATAAAGAATCACTAAAACTGCTTACAGAAAGTTATCTTGAAAAGATTGCGTCATGGATAGAACCATTCAGAGGAAAGGGAGTTCTTGCATGTGACCTTGTACAGGAGGCCAATCTGGCTATGACAGCATATATAGGACAGCAGGAATGGCTTAATAATTATGAGTGGAAAGATAAGATTAAAGAAGGTGGACAGGAAGACCTTCTTAATGTGCTTAAAGGAATTGACGAAGCAGTTAAGGAGCTTATTGAAGGCAGTCTTAATATGCTTATAGATGAACAGACGGATGTTAATATGGTTTCGGGAAAAATTCTCAATAAAGTCAATCTTGTAAATGACTGGGGAATAAGACTTAAAGAAGAATTAGGAAGAAAACCTACGGTGGAAGAAGTAGCAAAGAACATGGGAGTTGCAGAAAATGTGGTACTTGAGGCTATCAGGCTTTCAAGTGAAACAATTGAAGATATCAAGTATGAAAAGACGGTTCCTAAAGAATAACTGATTAATAAAATTAATATATACACGATTTCGAGAAAAATTTAACAATTTTTTATTGATTTTAATTAGGGCATGGTATAGAATTAAAAAGAATTTTGTAATAATTTACAAGAAATTATAAGAAAAGAGGTTTATGTAAGATGGCAAAAATCGATTTAAGCAAGTATGGCATCACAGGTGCTACAGAGATCGTCTACAATCCTTCTTATGAATTATTATTCGAGGAAGAGACTAAGTCTACTAACGAAGGTTATGAAGTTGGTAAGGAAAGCGAACTTGGAGCTGTTGATGTTATGACAGGTATCTATACAGGTCGTTCTCCTAAAGACAAGTACATTGTTGTTGATGAGAACTCTAAGGACACTGTATGGTGGACATCAGATGAGTATAAGAACGATAACCACCCAATGTCAGAAGATGTATGGGCTAAGGTTAAGGACATCGCTAAGGCAGAGCTTTCTAATAAGAAACTTTTCGTAGTTGATGCATTTTGTGGAGCTAACAAGGACACAAGAATGGCAGTTCGTTTCATCGTTGAAGTTGCTTGGCAGGCACATTTTGTAACTAATATGTTCATTAAGCCAACAGCAGAAGAACTTGAGAACTTCGAGCCAGATTTCGTTGTATATAATGCTTCTAAGGCTAAGGTTGAGAACTATGCAGAATTAGGTCTTAACTCAGAGACATGTGTTGCATTCAACATTACAAGCCATGAGCAGGTAATCATTAATACATGGTATGGTGGAGAGATGAAGAAGGGTATGTTCTCTATGATGAACTACTACCTTCCATTAAAGGGTATTGCTTCAATGCACTGCTCAGCTAACACAGATAAGAATGGAGAGAATACAGCAATCTTCTTTGGTCTTTCAGGAACAGGTAAGACAACACTTTCAACAGATCCTAAGAGACTCCTTATCGGTGATGATGAGCATGGTTGGGATGACAATGGCGTATTCAACTTCGAAGGTGGATGCTACGCTAAGGTTATCAACCTTGATAAGGAATCAGAGCCAGATATCTACAATGCAATTAAGAGAAACGCTCTTCTTGAGAACGTTACACTTGATGAGAATGGAAAGATTGATTTCGCAGATAAGAGCGTAACAGAGAATACTCGTGTATCTTACCCAATCAATCATATTGAGAATATAGTAAGACCAATTTCTTCAGCTCCAGCAGCTAAGAATGTAATCTTCCTTTCAGCAGATGCTTTCGGAGTACTTCCTCCAGTATCTATTCTTACACCAGAGCAGACACAGTACTACTTCCTTTCAGGATTTACAGCTAAGCTTGCTGGTACAGAGAGAGGAATCACAGAGCCTACACCTACATTCTCAGCTTGCTTCGGACAGGCATTCCTTGAGCTTCATCCTACAAAGTATGCAGCAGAGCTTGTTAAGAAGATGGAAAAGAGTGGAGCTAAGGCTTACTTAGTTAACACAGGATGGAATGGAACAGGTAAGAGAATCTCTATTAAGGATACTCGTGGTATCATTGATGCTATCCTTTCAGGTGCTATTAATACAGCTCCAACAAAGAAGATTCCTATGTTCAACTTTGAAGTTCCTACAGAGCTTCCAGGAGTAGATCCAGCAATCCTTGATCCAAGAGATACATATGCTGATGCTTCTGAGTGGGAGACTAAGGCTAAGGATCTTGCTGCAAGATTCAATAAGAACTTTGTTAAGTACACAGGTAACGAAGCTGGTAAGGCTTTAGTTGCTGCTGGTCCACAGCTTTAATTTTCAATCATTACTGAGTTTGAACTTTGATTATATACCTGCGTCTGAATTGTATTCTTTCGCAGGTATATTTGAATTTTTTTGACATATAATATTGTGTAATCAGTAAAGAAGATGTATAATCAATACATCGGTACAGATTGTGTATCAATTGAATATTTCCTGGGACGTTCGCAAAACCACATTATTTTGATCCTACATTTCATCGACGGGATTCCTATATCTCCATTCCAATGTCAAGCCTCCTTAGTCAGTGGAAGGCAGCGGTTTGGATGCGGTTGCCCACCTAGCTTCGCTAGGAGTCGAAAGCGTGGGGAGCGGCGTTTTGGGATATTATTAACAGGCTGTCATGTATGTGACAGCCTGTTTTTTGCGCGAAAAGCGATGAGAATATAAAATTATAAAAGCGGACATGCTTGCATGCGTCGCTTTTTATGATTTTATATTCGAGGAGCAACGCGACAATGCCAGAACTTAGTTCTGGCATATAAGCTTTTTGCGCGAAAAGTGATGAGCATACCTAGTTCTAAAACGCACATTTTCAACATATACTATCAAGAGCTTGTCTGAACAGGGACACTTAATTTAGTATGGAGAATAGTATATGAAACAGAGAACAAAAATAATATTCTTAGTCTATTCTGCACTGGTGATTTTTATGTCATCAGCATGTATATATATGTCACATATGATTAAATCAAGATATCAGGACACATCGTCAGAAAATAATATATATAAAAATGTATATATAACTAATATAGAAGACAACACGATAACTGCCAATATGTATGGTAATATAAAGAAATTCAATAGTGGAAAGATAGCAGAAGATGTAACCGGGTGTTTATGTGATATTACCGTTGAGAATGGAAAGATTGTTGGAGTTAATACCAAGACGGATGTTGTAAGTGGAAAGGTGCTGTCAGTTTCACAAGACAGCGTTGAAATTGAAGGTTATGGTTCTGTTAAGCTGGATGAGGACTTTATTATGTATGAAAAAGAAAACTCATTGATAAGTAATTACAGCAGTATAATTGTCGGTTATGCATTACAGGATTTTATTGTGGCGGATGGAGAAGTCTGTGGTGCTATTAAGAATAAACCTTTGCAGGCTGATAATATAAGAGTAATTATCAAGACAAGCGGATTCAGAGATATATTTTTTAATGAAGCAGTTTTTTGTGCTGATTCAGGAATGATAGTTGAGACTGGTGAAGAATCTTATGAGACGGCACCCGGGGAGACGGTTGTGTTTAATCCTGATACAGAAGACTTTAATGAGGGCAGAATAAAACTAATTCCTAAATCAGGTGAGATACAGTTCCAGTCAGTAAACAGAGGCATAGGAACACCTTCATATGGCGGAACTATTGAAGTTTCACTGTATGATGAGGGAATTGTTGTTGTAAATGAAGTGGGGATAGAAGATTATCTTAAAAAAGTTGTTCCTAGCGAGATGCCGTCAGGGTTTAATCTTGAAGCACTGAAATGTCAGGCTGTATGTGCAAGAAGCTATGCTTATACGGAACTTTCTAATAACTATTATAGTGCTTATGGAGCACATATTGATGACTCAATACAGTTTCAGGTATATAATAACTCACAGCGGGCAGAATCAACAGATACTGCAGTAGATGAGACAGCGGGACAGGTGCTATCATATAACGGAGAAGTTGTTAAGACATATTACTATTCAACCTCATGTGGAAGCACAACAGACGTTACACTTTGGGGCAATACAACAGAAAACTATCCGTATTTTGTTGCGGAGTGTGTGGGTGGAGTGGACAGAGGACTTACACTGACAGTAGAATCGGAGTTCAATACATTTATAAAAGGTGAAAATGAAGCTGATTATGATTACGACTGTACCTTGTACAGATGGAGCATGGAGGAATCTGTTAAAGAGATAAGTGAAGAATTTACACGTTCTACAGGGAAGAATGTAGGAAACATAACGGATATTGAAGTACTTGAGCGTGTTAATGGAGGAGCGGCAGTAAAAGTTAAGGTTACAGGTGATAAAGGCGAGACAGTGATAGACAGTGAATCAGCGATAAGGGCAGCATTTGGCAATGCAAATGTGGATATGAACACTAAGTCAGGAACGACAAAATATGCTAATCTTCCAAGTACATTCTGTGTGTTTGAGAAGGTGACGGAGGGAAAGAAGCTTACAGGCTTTAAGATAACAGGAGGTGGCTATGGACATGGAATCGGCATGAGTCAGAATGCTGCCAATAAAATGGCAGAATCCATGACTTACGCGCAGATTCTGGAATTCTTCTACAGAGGTACTACGCTTACTCTGATTTCTTCCCAAGATAATGCCTGAATATTTTTTCGTCATTGATGAAGTAGTTAATCTCTGCACCGATGAATATTATAATCATACAGGCATACATCCATATAAGTGCTATGATAATAGTAGCAAGACTTCCGTACATGTATGAAAAGTTCGGTGAGTGACCAACATAAAGAGAATATAGAGCTGTAAAAAGATACCATCCCAAAGCAGAAAAGAAAGCTCCAGGAATCTCTTTATAGAACTTTTTTCCTCTTCTTGATACAAGTGAGAATGCTATAGTAAAGAAGAGCGTGAATATACTTGGAAAGAGAAAATGTTTACTGTTAAATATTCCTCTGAATATCACGACTACATTAGTAAGCTGTGGTATATATTTCATAGTGAAGTTCATAATATTGTTACCAAATACCATAAGTATAAGGCTGGCAATAATAAGAATCATAAATATAAGGGCATAGATACTTGCTCTTATTCTCTGGAAAAGCCAGTTCTTCTGGTTATCTTTTCTGTATATCTGTTTTAATCCACGGACAATAGCCATGAAACCTTTACCGGCAGCCCATATGATAGCAATTGCAGTAATGAGGGTTAATGCAGTTGTTGAATTGTCATATATATCAGTGAGCATTGCCCGGACAATAGGCTGCAGCTGAGTTGGAAGAACGCCGTATATGATTTTTAGAAGGTCTGCCTTGGAAACTGGCAGGAACTTTATAAGGCTTAAAAGACCAATAAAAAACGGGAAAAAGCTCAGCATGAGATAGTAACATGCTGAGGATGCGTAGTCGCCGATGCGGTCTTCAGATATTTTTGTAACAATTCTTTTGATTAATAATATTAAATTGAGCATTCTTATTCCTTAATCCTTAACTGAATGTTTTCAAGATATTATATGTTATTTTATAGAATTTAGCAATTACTTGCAAACAGCAGTTATTTTATGTAAAATGTGATACGTGTAATTATGCACAGTAAATATAGCGAGGCAGATATGGGAATAAGTGTTAAGCTTCAGGTGTTTGAAGGACCTTTAGATCTTCTTTTACATTTGATAGATAAGAATAAAGTTAATATATATGATATTCCGATTGCAATGATTACAGAACAGTATATGGAATATGTTGAGCAGCTAAAGAAGGAAGATCTTAATGTGGTAAGTGAGTTCCTTGTAATGGCGGCAACCCTTCTTGATATTAAGTCAAGAATGTTACTTCCTAAGGAAGTGGATGAGGAAGGCAATGAGGAAGATCCAAGAGCAGAGCTTGTTGAAAAGCTGTTAGAGTACAAGCTGTATAAGGCTATGGCACAGGAATTAAAGGACAAGCATACAGATGCAGAGAGAACCTATTATAAGAAGCAGAGTATTCCGGAGGCAGTTGCAGCATATACACCGCCGGTTGATCTTACAGAGGTTATTGGCGATACAACACTTATGCGTCTTAACAGAATATTTGCTGATGTTTGTAAACGTAAGGAAGATAAGATAGATCCTGTACGAAGCAAGTTTGGAAAGATTGAGAAAGAAGAAGTTACCATGAGTGAAAAACTTGTGGATATTAAAGCATTTATGATGGAGCATGAAGAGTTTAGTTTCAGGGAGCTTTTGTGGAATAATCCATCAAAGGTTGCTGTTATAGTAACATTTTTAGTTGTGTTAGAGCTTATTAAGACCGGATTCGTTGAGGTTAAGCAGGAATGCCCGGAGGATGATATATTCATAAGGGTGGTCAGGGATCCTGAGCTTATTGAAGATATAACAGAGGAGTAGTGTGATGAGTTTAGAACAGATGGAAGGCATAATTGAGGCTGTGCTTTTTACTATGGGTGATTCTGTGGAAGCAGGTAAGCTTGCAGATGCCATAGAACAGGATGTGGATACAACTGTTAAGATAGTACACAATCTTATGGATAAATATGAATCAGAGAACAGGGGAATAAGAATTATTGAACTTGAGAACAGCTTCCAGCTGTGTACCAAGCAGGAATATTATGATGCACTTATAAGAGTGTGCAGCCAGCCAAGAAGATATACACTGACAGATGCGGCATTAGAGACATTGTCGATAATAGCATATAAGCAGCCTGTAACTAAGATTGAGATAGAGAATATCAGAGGTGTTAATTCAGACAGAGCAGTAAGCAAGCTTGTTGAACTTGGCCTTGTAAAGGAAGTTGGAAGACTTGATGCACCGGGAAGACCAATGCTTTTTGGAACAACAGAGGATTTCTTAAGGTCATTTGGAGTACAGTCGATAGATGAGCTTCCAACAATCAGTGAAGACATGGTTGAACAATATAAGGAAGAGGCAGAGTTAGAGCTTGCAAGCGAAAGCTTTGATGCAGATAATCAGGAAGATTCTGATGGCCAGATAACATTAGGAATATAGAAAGGAAGTTGACATTATGGAAAGAAAGAATGCATGGAAGAAATATTCAGACGAAGATAAGAACAATGTATTCACATTTGCAGATGAATATAAGACTTTTATATCTGAGTGTAAGACAGAAAGAGAATGTGTAAAAAAGGCTGTAGAGCTGGCAAAGAAAGCCGGATACAGAGATTTACAGGAGATAATAGCAGCTAATGAGACACTTAAAGCAGGCGATAAGGTATATGCCGTTAATATGAAGAAGGCAATAGTGCTTTTTAATATTGGAAGTGAACCGATAAGCACTGGTATGAATATACTTGGGGCACATATTGATTCACCAAGACTTGATATCAAGCAGAATCCTATGTATGAAGATTCAGACCTGGTACTTCTTGATACACATTATTATGGAGGAATCAAGAAATACCAGTGGGTAGCAATTCCTCTTGCACTTCATGGTGTTGTTGCATTAAAGAATGGCGAATGTGTTGAAGTTGTAATCGGAGAAGACGCTTGCGATGCGGTTGTCGGAGTATCAGACCTTCTTATACACCTGGCTGCTAAACAGATGGAAAAGAAAGGAAGCTCGGTGGTTGAGGGTGAGGATCTTGATATCCTTATAGGAAGCATGCCGGCAGCATCAGACAGTGATAATACAGATGAGGATAAGGAAGAAAAGGAAGCAGTTAAGAAGAATATTCTTGCAATTCTTAAAGAAAAATATGGGATTGAAGAGGAAGATTTCTTATCAGCAGAGCTTGAGGCTGTTCCGGCAGGACCTGCAAGAGATTATGGTCTGGACAGAAGCATGATTATGGGATATGGCCATGATGACAGAGTGTGTGCTTATCCGTCGCTTATTGCACTTCTTAATACACCACAGGTTAACAGAACAGGTGTGTGCATACTTGTGGATAAAGAGGAGATAGGAAGCGTCGGCGCAACAGGTATGCATTCAAGATTCTTTGAAAATATGGTCGCAGAGGTTATGGACAGATGTGGTGATTATTCAGAGCTTAAATTAAGAAGAGCACTTGCTAATTCTTATATGTTATCATCAGATGTAAGTGCGGCATATGACCCTAATTATGCATCAGTATTTGAAAAGAAGAATTCAGCATTCTTTGGAAAAGGTATGGTATTTAACAAGTATACAGGTTCAAGAGGAAAGAGTGGTTCTAATGATGCTTCTGCTGAATTCATTGGAAAGTTAAGAAAAGTTATGGATGATGCAGATGTGTATTTCCAGATGGCAGAGCTTGGAAAGGTAGATGCAGGCGGTGGCGGAACAATTGCATATATCTTAGCTAATCTTGATATGAATGTAATCGACAGTGGAATTGCTGTACAGAATATGCATGCACCATACGAGGTAATAAGCAAGGCTGACCTATATGAGACATTAAAGGGGTATGAAGCATTTTTACAGATGTAAAATGTTTGTGTTAACGAAAGGACAATAATATGAAGTGGAATAAATATTCAATCCAGACAACTACAGATGCAGTTGATATGATAAGCAGCGCGCTTAATGATATAGGAATTGAAGGTATCGAAATTGAGGATAATGTACAGCTTACTAAGGAAGAGGCTAAGTCAATGTTTGTAGATTTCATTCCTGACCTTCCACCTGATGATGGCAGAGCTAAGGTTAATTTCTACATTGACAGTGAAGAAGATGATGGCTCAATGCTTGAAAAGGTTAAGGCAGAACTTGAAGATTTAAGAATGTTTATTGATATTGGTGAGGGTACAATCACAGAATCAGAGACAGAGGATAAGGACTGGATTAATAACTGGAAGCAGTACTGGCATACATTTACAATAGGAGACTTATTCATTAAGCCTACATGGGAGCCGGAGACAGAGGAGATGAAGGGGCATGCTGTACTTAGCATTGACCCGGGAACAGCTTTCGGAACAGGTTCACATGAGACTACAAGAATGGTTATAAAGCAGCTTCAGAAGTATGTTAAAGATGGTGATGAAGTGTTAGATGTCGGCTGTGGAAGCGGTATACTTTCAGTAGTTGCATTAAAATATGGTGCAAAGCATGCATTTGGTACAGACCTTGACCCTAATGCAATTATTGCGTCAGAGGAAAATGCAGAGCAGAACAATATAGATAAGAAGCAGCTTGAGGTTATTGAGGGTAATATCATTGATGACAAGGCTGTTAAAGATGCCTGTGGCTATGAGTGCTATGACATTGTGTGTGCCAATATCCTTGCAGACGTATTAGAGCCGCTTTCAACATGCATTCATGAGCATATGAAGCACGGCGCTTACTTTATTACTTCCGGTATTATAGATACTAAGGAAAATGAAGTGGCAGAGGCATTTAGAAAGAATCCTGAGTTAGAGATAGTTGAGATTAACCATGATGGTGAGTGGGTTAATATCACAGCAAGAAGGAAGTAGTGTATGTATCATTTTTTTGCAGAGCATGAGAATATCCATGATTCATATATAGATATAGTTGGAAGTGATGTTAATCACATTAAGAATGTATTAAGATTCAAAGAAGGCGACAAGCTTCTTATAAGCAGCGGAGATAATGTTGATTATGAATGCAGCATTGCTTCTATGTCGGATGAATATATAAGGGCAGATATACTAAGCAAGGACGAGCAGGGGAAAGAACTGCCTTCAAGAATAATCCTGTTTCAGGGACTGCCTAAGGCTGATAAAATGGAGCTTATAATACAGAAGGCTGTAGAACTTGGAGCATACAGTGTTGTTCCTGTAGCAATGAAAAGAAGCGTTGTAAAACTGGATGCGAAGAAAGCTAAAGCTAAGGTTGAACGTTGGAATGGTATTGCATTAAGTGCAGCCAAGCAAAGCAAGAGAAGTATCCAGCCTGAAGTGACAGAAGTTATGACATTTAAGCAGGCACTTGAGTATGCGGGAAAGCTAGATAAGCTTTTACTGCCATATGAGTGCGCAGAAGGCATGGAAAAGACCAGAAAAGTGATTGAAGAAATCGGACATGGAGAATCTGTTGGTATATTTATAGGACCTGAGGGCGGATTCGACAGGTCAGAGCTTGACGAAGCTGTAAATGCAGGCTGTGAGATAATCACACTAGGTAAGAGAATATTAAGAACTGAGACAGCGGGAATGATGCTGTTGTCAGTGCTTATGTATAATATGGAAGAATAAGCAGAAAAGAGGCAATATGGAAGCATATCTTGATAATTCTGCTACAACGAAATGTGCAGCAGAGGTAGTAGAAACAGCAGTAAAGGTTATGTCAGAAGATTATGGTAATCCATCATCAAAGCATATGAAGGGCGTTGATGCAGAGAAATATATCCGTGAAGCTAAAGAGGTAATAGCAAAGACTCTTAAGTGTCAGGATAAGGAGATACTCTTTACTTCTGGTGGAACAGAATCTAATAACATGGCAATAATCGGAACAGCAATGGCTAATAAAAGAAAAGGAATGCACTGCATAGTATCATCTGTAGAACATTCATCAGTTAAAGAGCCATTCAATTTCCTTGAAAAAGAAGGCTTCAGAATAACATATCTTCCAGTTGATAAAGATGGAATAGTTGATATAGAGGCTCTAAAGGATGCACTTGATGATGAGACAATACTTGTTTCAGTAATGTATGTTAATAATGAAATTGGTGCAGTTGAACCGATTGAAGAAATCGGACATATAATTAAAGATTATAATCCTGATATTGTATATCATGTTGATGCGATTCAGGCTTATGGTAAATATAAGATATATCCTAAGAAGCTTGGAATTGACCTGCTATCAGTCAGCGGGCATAAGATTCACGGACCTAAGGGAAGCGGATTCTTATTCATTAATGATAAGACAAGAATCAAGCCTATTATATACGGCGGAGGACAGCAGAAGGGCATGCGTTCAGGAACTGAAAATGTTCCGGCTATAGCAGGGTTTGCAACTGCCGTAAAGCTTATATATAATAATGACTTTGAAAGTAAGATAGCACATTTGTATGCGTTAAAGGATTACTTCATAGATGAGCTTGAAAAGCTTCCGGATGTACAGGTAAACAGCAAGAAGGGTACGGATTCGGCACCACAGATTGTAAGTGCAAGCTTTAAGGGAGTAAGGTCAGAAGTACTTCTTCATTCACTTGAAGATAAAGAAATCTATGTATCATCAGGTTCAGCATGTTCATCTAACAAGCCGGGACTGAGCAACACACTTGTTGCAATCGGACTTGATAAGGACCTGCTTGATTCTACACTTCGGTTCAGCTTCTGCTATGAGACAACAAAGGAAGAACTTGAATACACAATAGAAACACTTAAACAGCTGCTTCCAATGCTTAGGAAGTACACAAGACGATAATTGTGTGAAAATAGATTTTCACACACAAGATTTGTGCTTTGCACAAATCTTGATATGCAAAGGAAAGGCGGAAAACGATGTATAAAGCATTTTTGATAAAGTATGGAGAAATAGGCGTTAAAGGAAAGAACAGATTCATCTTTGAGGATGCCCTTGTAAGACAGATTAAGTTCTCACTTAAAGATGTTGAGGGAGAATTTGATGTAAGAAGAGCAGATGGAAGAATCTATGTTAATGCACTTTCGGACTATGATTATGATGAGGTAATTGAGAGCCTTACAAGAGTATTTGGTATAGTTGGAATCTGTCCTGTAGTTCAGATTGAAGATAACGGTTTTGATGACCTTGCTAATCAGGTTATCAATTATCTTGATAAGGCATATAAGAATAAGAATCTTACATTCAAGGTTAATGCAAGAAGAACAAGAAAGAATTATCCAATGAACTCAATGGAGATTAATATGGAGCTTGGTGGAAGAATTCTTGATGCATTCCCAGAGATGAAGGTTGACGTGCATAAGCCAGAGGTTCTTTTACAGGTTGAGATAAGAGGAGATGTAATCAATATTTACTCTATTGAGGTTCCGGGTCCTGGCGGAATGCCAATCGGAACAGCAGGAAAGGCTATGCTTTTATTATCAGGCGGTATTGACAGCCCTGTTGCAGGATATATGGTTGCCAAAAGAGGTGTACAGATTGAAGCAACATACTTCCATGCTCCTCCATATACAAGTGAAAGAGCAAAGCAGAAGGTAATTGACCTTGCAAAGATTGTATCTAAGTATTCAGGCCCAATTACACTTAATGTTGTTAATTTCACAGATATCCAGATGGCTATATATGAGAAATGTCCACATGATGAGCTTACAATCATTATGAGAAGATATATGATGAAGATTGCTGAAGATTTAGGAAAATCAAGCGGATGTCAGGGACTTGTTACAGGAGAGAGTATCGGACAGGTTGCAAGCCAGACAATGGCAAGTCTTTACTGTACTAACGAAGTGTGTACAATGCCTGTATTCAGACCGGTTATCGGTTTTGACAAGCAGGAGATTATTGATATATCAGAAAAGATTGGCTCATATGAGACATCAATACAGCCATTTGAGGACTGCTGTACAATATTCGTTGCAAAGCACCCTGTAACCAAGCCTAATCTTAATGTTATCAAGCAGCATGAGACTAACCTTGACGGAGTTATTGAGGAGCTTTACAAGACAGCAATTGAGACAACAGAAAAAATCGTAATTGAATAAAATAAAACCGCTTTATCTGCAACAGATAAAGCGGTTTATATGTTCTTACACATCATTACTCAACGATGTATGGCTTTAATACGGCAAGGATTGTATCAATATCATTGTCTGCATGAATGTTCAGGTCAATTGGCTTAGAAAGATCAAGACTGAATATACCCATTATAGACTTGGCATCAATTACATATCTGCCAGAAACAAGATCAAAGTCAACATCGAATTTAGTGATATCGTTGACAAAAGATTTTACTTTGTCGATTGAATTTAATGAAATCTTTACAGTTTTCATTAGAATACCTCCTTAAATGTTTTTCTATAAACTATAATATCTATTTGTTAAACCTATGTCAATAAAGAAATGTAACAAAAATTAACAGGAAATGAGGATTAAATTGAAAAAAGTTGCTATACACAGTCTGGGCTGTAAGGTTAATTCCTATGAGGCAGAATCAATGGAAATAATGCTTAGGGATGAGGGGTATCAGATAGTGCCTTTCAGTGAAGATGTTCAGGCTGATATATATATAATTAATACATGTTCAGTGACTAATATTGCTGACAGAAAATCAAGACAGATGCTGCATAAGGCAAAGAAGATGAATCCGGAGGCGGTTGTTGTTGCTGCTGGCTGTTATGTGCAGGCAGACCCTGACGGAGTTAAAAAGGATGAATGTGTTGATATCATTCTTGGCAATAATATGAAGATAAGTATTGTTGAAGCATTAAATGATTATTTTGGCGGTTCGGATAAAACAAGCTATCTTGTTGATATTAATGACAAGTATCAGGAGTATGAATCGCTTAAGATTAACCAGACAGGGGAACACACAAGAGCGTATATTAAGATTCAGGACGGATGCAACCAGTTCTGTTCTTACTGCATAATACCATACGTAAGAGGCAGGGTAAGAAGCCGTAAGCCTGAAGATATAGTAAATGAGGTTAAGACGCTTGCAGCTACAGGTGTTAAGGAGGTTGTTCTTACAGGAATTCATATATCATCTTATGGAACAGACCTTGAGAATATAAGTCTTATAGAACTTATAGAGGCAATCCATGAGATTGAAGGAATTAAAAGAATACGTTTAGGTTCGCTTGAACCAAGAATAATTACAGAAGAATTTGCAAAAAGGATTGCCGGCTTAGAAAAGATATGTCCACATTTTCACTTATCATTACAGAGTGGATGCGACAAGACATTAAAGGCAATGAACAGAAAATATAATACAGAAGAGTATTATGAGGGCTGCGTAAAGTTAAGAGAAGTGTTTGATAATCCGGCAATAACTACTGATGTAATCGTGGGATTTCCGGGCGAGACAGAGGAAGATTTCCTTGAGACACGCAAGTTCCTTGAGAAAGTACATTTTTACGAAATGCATATATTCAAATATTCAAGAAGAAAGGGAACTGTTGCTGACAAGATGAAGGAGCAGGTAGAAGACACTGTTAAGTCAGAAAGAAGTGCAGTTCTGCTTGCGTTAGAGAAGGCACAGTCACTTGAATACAGAAAGATGTATATCGGAAAAAGGCTCGAAGTTCTTATAGAAGAATTGACAGAAATAGATGGCAGGTCATATTATACAGGATATACAAAGAACTATATAAGAGTGGCAATAGCCGCTGATGAGTTTAAGGATAATCCTGTTAATGATATATATGAATGTATGGCTGATAAGCTTATCTGTGACGGGGTTACTATATTAGCGAGGTGTAATTAATGTCAAGAAAGAATACTAAAGGAACAATATTAGCGATAGATATGGGCAATACTAATATAGTTATTGGCTGCGTTGATGATGATAAAGTAATATTTGAGGAAAGGCTGAGTACAGATCTTTCAAAGACAGAGCTGGAGTATGCTATCAGCTTTAAGAATGTTCTTGAAATCTATAATATAAAATCAGAGGATATCAATGGTGCAATTATATCATCAGTTGTTCCACAGCTTGTTAATGTTATTAAAGCTGCCGTTGAAAAGGTTGTAGATATAGAGCCTCTGGTTGTAGGACCCGGAGTAAAGACGGGGCTTAACATTCTTATGGACCAGCCGAAGCAGGTGGGAAGTGACTTAATAGTTGATGCAGTTGCAGCGACACATGATTATGGCGCACCTGTTATTATAGTTGATATAGGTACAGCAACTACTATAAGCACAGTTGATGAGAATGGCAATTATATAGGTGGTGCAATTCTTCCAGGAGCAGGCGTTTCAATGAATTCACTTTCATCAAGAACGGCGCAGCTTCCAAGAATCAGCTTTGATGCACCTAAAGGACCGGTTGGAAAGAACACGGTTGACTGTATGAAGAGTGGCCTTATATACGGACATGCAGGAAGTATAGATGGAATTATTGACAGAATAATAGATTGCTGCGGATTCGGAAAGAACGGAAAGCCTGCTGCAAAGCTTGTGGCAACAGGGGGGCTTAGTAAGGTTATAATTCCATTCTGCAGAAATAGAATTGAGACTGACCCTGCACTTCTTATAAGAGGTCTGAAATACATTTATGATAAAAATGTCTAGAATAGTGAACGCATAAGCGGGAGGAGATAATATGCTTAAGGGAAAGACAGTTGTTCTTGGAGTAACAGGCAGTATAGCAGCATATAAGATTGCTAATCTTGCGAGTATGCTTGTAAAGAAGCATGCCAATGTGCATGTTATAATGACTGAGAATGCATGCAATTTTATTAATCCGATAACATTTGAGACACTTACAGGAAACAAGTGCTTAGTTGATACTTTTGACAGAAACTTCCAGTTTAATGTTGAGCATGTCAGCCTAGCAAAGCTGGCTGATATATTCCTTGTAGCACCTGCTTCGGCAGATGTAATAGGAAAGATTGCAAATGGGATAGCAGATGATATGCTGACTACAACAATTATGGCATGCAAATGTCCAAAGCTTATATCACCTGCAATGAACACTAATATGTTTACTAATCCTATAGTACAGGATAATCTTAAGAAATTAGAGCATTATGGATATGAAATTATCCAGCCTGACAGCGGTTATCTTGCATGTGGTGATACAGGTGCAGGAAAGATGCCATCGGAGCAGGTTCTTCTTAATTACATCTTAAGGACAATAGCTAAAGATAAGGATATGGCTGGAATTAAGCTTACAGTTACTGCAGGACCTACAAGAGAGAAGTTAGACCCTGTAAGATTCTTGTCTAATAATTCTACTGGAAAAATGGGATATGCAATTGCTAAGATGGCAATGCTTCGTGGAGCGGATGTAACACTTATATCAGGAAAAGTAAGTCTTGAACCGGTGCCATTTGTTAAGATGGTTGATATTGTTTCAGCAGAGGATATGTATAATGCTGTAATTAAGAGTGCTAAAGACGCAGATATCATAATAAAGGCAGCAGCAGTTGCAGATTACAGACCGTCTGATGTAAGTGATGAAAAGATTAAGAAAAAAGATGGTGATATGTCAATTCCTCTTGAACGGACTAAAGACATAATAGGCACACTTGGAAGCAGTAAAAGAGATGGATTGTTTCTGTGCGGATTCTCAATGGAAACAGAGCATATGCTTGACAATTCCAAGGTGAAGCTTACAAAGAAGAATCTTGATATGATAGTGGCTAATAATGTCAAAGTGGCAGGAGCCGGATTTGGAACAGATACCAATGTGGTTACTGTTATTACTAAAGACGCAGTAGAGGAGCTTCCTATGATGAGTAAGGAAGAGGTTGCTGACGCACTTCTTGACAGAATAATGAAAGCAAGACAATAATAAAAAATAAAAACAGGCTGCCGGTTAACTGGCAGCCTGTTTTGCTACATATCTTCGCCAAGTGCCTTGATTCTTCCGTAAGTACTTAAAAGATATAAGCCGGAAAGACCTACAAGTGCGTAGATTATACGGTCAACCATAACTGATCTGAATATAAAATGCACAAGATTAAAGTTGAGGAAACCGATAAGTCCCCAGTTAAGCGTTCCTACAATGGCAATTGTAAGAGCAATGTAGTCTATAGGTTTAGAATTCATAAAATGCCTCCTTAAAATAGCGGATTTGGTTTTGAAATTAGTATGGAAAATGTAAGATAAATCATACTGGTAAAATATGGATTTTGTTGAGAAAAAGTGTAAACTTGACGACTTTAAACCTTGTATCATACTGTCTAAAATGCTACAATTACAGTGTTTGTGAATCAGCACAGATAAAGTGCGGAAATTATGAGGTTTATCATGGCGGGAAAGAAAGTAGTCAGATACAGAAGAAAGCCGAAAGCAGCAGCAATTATATTTGGAATAGTGCTGGTATATATTGTGTGCTTTATAGTTATATATGTTTCAAAAGCAAAGGTACAGACATATGAAGTTGAAGTGGGATCATTAATGAATAATGCTTCATTTACAGCGGTTGCCTTAAGACAGGAAGAAGTCTATAATTCCTCATATTCTGGTGATATTAACTATTATCAGCGAGAGGGAACAAGAGTTATGACCGGTGATACAGTGTATACGGTTGATGAGACAGGAAGAGTTTCAGATATACTTGCACAGTATACATCAGGAGATGGCAATGCACTTTCAGATGAGAATCTTACGGTTATTAAGAATACACTTACTAATTACAAGACTGAGTATGCAGACAGTGGATTCAGTGCAGTTTATGATCTCAAGTCAGATCTTAATGCAACTGTACTACAGTCTATTAATGAGAATATTATGGCCAATCTTGATTCAATTGTAGCAAGTACAGGAAGTCAGGACCTTTTTAAGACTGCAAAGTCAGATAAACCGGGTATAGTTGTTTATTCGGTTGATGGTTATGAAGGAGTTACCGAGGAAACAATTGGCAGTGTTGACTTTAAGAAAAAATCATATGATAAGCAGAGTCTTAAGTCAGAAAAGCTTATTACAGCCTCAGATCCTGCATATAAGCTTATTACAAGTGAGAACTGGACACTTATGTTTCCAATTACACAGTCAGATATAGATAAGTATTCTCTTTCATCTAAGGATACATTATCAATTAAGTTTACCAAGGATAATATTACAGGCACATTTCCATTCAAGATAGTTAATGATGGTAAGAACTCCTATGGTGAGATAACATTATCAAAATATATGATAAGATATGCTACAGAGAGATTCCTTGATATTGAGATAATTGTGTCAGGAAAGTCAGGAATCAAGGTTCCGGTATCGGCGGTAACCGAGAACGAATTCTATAAGATACCTAAAGAATACCTCATAACTAATGGCGAAAAGGGTGATTATGGATTCCTTGTAGAACAGAGCGATTCAGATGGTAAGCTGAATCAGGTATTTAAGGCTGTTGATATATATAAGTCAAATGATGAGGCTGTGTATATTAAGAAGACAGAACTGGCAGCCGGCACTGGAATAATCAGGATGGATTCAAGTGACAGGTTCGTTGTAGGACCGGTTGAAAAGCTTAGAGGTGTGTATTGTGTTAATACAGGATATACAGTATTTAAGCTTGTAGAAGTAATAGATGGCAATAATGAATATTACATATTAAAACAGTCACTTAGTCATGGTGTGTCAATATATGACAGAATAATTCTGGATGCAGACAAGTATTCAGAGAATGAGATGATATATTAAAGCTTTGGTATATCAGATTAATGACATTCAGGAGGCATTATGTTAAAGGATAATCTTATTGAAGTAGAAGAGCATATTAAGAAAGCATGTGAGAAATCAGGAAGAAATCCAGAAGATGTGTGTCTTGTTGCAGTAAGCAAGACCAAGCCCAAGGATATGCTTATGGAAGTATATGACTGTGGAATAAGACAGTTTGGAGAGAATTATGTTCAGGAGATGGTGGACAAGGCAGATACACTTCCTAAGGATATAACATGGCATATGATAGGACATCTGCAGAGAAACAAGGTAAAATATGTTGTAGGACGAGCTGCATTGATTCATTCAGTTGATTCAGAAAGACTTGCCGTTGCAATAAGTGATGAAGCAGTAAAGAAAGGCCTTATACAGGATATTCTTATTGAAGTTAATGTTGCAGGAGAAGAGAACAAGTTCGGTGTAACATGTGAAGAAGCGGAAGAATTTGTGAAGAAAATAGGAGTGCTTCCGGGAATTAAGATAAGAGGATTCATGACAAGTGCACCATTTGTTGAAAATCCTGAAGATAACAGGAAGTATTTTAGAGAATTAAAGCAATTACTGGTTGACATCAATAACAAAAACATAGATAATGTATACATGAATGTTTTGTCCATGGGGATGACTAACGATTATACTGTTGCTGTAGAAGAAGGGGCAACTCATGTAAGGGTTGGAACAGCGATATTTGGAGCCAGGGACTATTCACATTAATATGTTTTGGGGATACTAAAGAAAGTCAGATTATTAGATATAGGAGAGTGTTTATAATGGGAATGTTAGACGGTTTAACTAATATGTTTAAGATGCATGACGATGATGATTTTGATGACGATTACGAAGATTACGATGATGATTTCGGTGATGACTACGATGATGAGAAACCATCAGAAAGAAAGAATCTTTTTGGAAGGAATACCAAGAAAGATACAGTAGCAGACGAAGATGTTTCATATACAGCAGAGAAGCCAAGATTTGCTTCCAAGTCTAAGGTTGTTCCTATGAAGACACAGTCTCCAAGAGGACTTGAAGTTGTTGTAATAAGACCAGAATCTATGGAAGATGCTAAGGAGATAACTGATACACTTCTTACAGGTAAGGCAGTTGTGCTTAACCTTGAAGGAATCCATGTTGAGATAGCACAGAGAATAATAGATTATTCTGCTGGTTCTACATATGCAATAAGGGGTAACCTTCAGAAGATAACTAATTATATTTTCCTGGTGACTCCACCTAATGTAGATATTTCGGGTGATATTCCTGAGATAGTAACAGGAGGAATTGATCTTTCATCATTTAACAAGAATGAAAACAGATTTTAATTGATCTTCACAGCCACCCACATATAATGGGTGGCTGTTTAAGTATAAGGATAAGGGAGAATGTTATGAAGTGTATTAATGTAAAGTGCGAAGGTAAACCAGCATACGATATTGTGATTGAAAGTGGATTCGGGGGACTTTCAGAAGCCTTTAATAAGCTTGAAATAACAGGGAGAAAGTTATGTATTGTGACAGACAGCAATGTAGGTCCTTTATATGCAGAACAGGTAAAGAATGAGCTTGAAAAAACAGGCAATGCAGTATATGTGTATACATTTGCAGCAGGAGAAGAGAATAAGACTCTTGACACTGTACAGGATGTATATGAATATCTTATAGAGAATCATTTTGACAGGAATGACTGCCTTGTAGCACTTGGCGGAGGAGTTGTTGGTGACCTTACCGGATTTTCTGCGGCAACATATCTTAGAGGAATTAAATTCATACAGGTTCCTACATCACTTCTTGCGCAGGTTGACTCAAGTATTGGAGGCAAGACAGGCGTTGATTTCAGGGCATATAAGAATATGGTTGGAGCATTCCATCAGCCAAAGCTTGTATATATGAATATGTCAGTGCTTAAGTCACTCAGTAAGAGACTTTTTAATTCTGGATTTGGTGAGATTATTAAGCATGGTCTTATTAAAGACAAGGAATATTACAACTGGCTTAAGGACAATGCAGAAAGCATAAAGGCGCTGGATACAGATGCACTTGAACATATGATATATGAGAGCTGTAACATCAAGAGAGAGGTTGTTGAGAATGATCCTAAGGAAAAGGGAGAAAGAGCACTGCTTAATTTCGGACATACGTTAGGACATGCTATAGAGAAAGAGATGAATTTCTCGCTTTATCATGGAGAATGTGTTGTTCTTGGAATGATAGCTGCACTTAATATATGTGTGGAACTTGGAACGATTACTGGTGAGGAAAGAGATGATGCTCTTAAAACATTTGCACTATATGAATTCCCTGACCATGTCACAGGAATTAAGATTGATGATGTTGTTGCGGTATCCAAGAATGACAAGAAGATGGATGCCGGCAAGGTTAAGTTCATTCTTCTTAAGTCAGTCGGAGATGCTTATATTGACAGAGATATAACTGATGACCAGATGAGAAGAGCACTTGAAGGTGTTATAAGATAAATGTTTAATAACGGAGGCTGAAAGTGAATAATAAAAAGAAAATATTCAATTTGTTATTTTATATTATAGGAATTGTTGTTCTGACTGAATTAGACCAGATTACCAAAGCACTTGCAGAAGCGAGGCTTTTGGGAAAACCGGATTTTAAGATAATAGGCGACGCTTTTGTTTTTTCTTATCTTAGAAATTCAGGTGCAGCATGGGGCATGTTAAGCGGTAAGATTAATCTGTTTCTTGTGTTTACAGTTATAGTTATGCTTATAGTAACTTATGTAATTATTAATCTTCCTGCAACAAGAAAGTATATGCCACTTCTTATAACATGTACATTACTTGTATCTGGTGCAGTAGGAAACTTTATTGACAGGGTAAGATTCGGATATGTAAGGGATTTTATATATTTCAAGCTTATTAATTTTCCGGTATTCAATGTGGCAGACTGCTATGTTACTGTTTCAGTTGCACTGCTTATAATTCTTATTCTTTTTGTCTATAAAGAAGACGATTTCGGATTCTTAAAGTTATCGAAGAAGGGTGATAATAATGAGTGATTCAGTGCAGAATTTAATTGCTGAACCAGAGGATAAGGGGACAAGAATAGATAAATATCTGTCACAGGAGTTAGAAGATGTGTCAAGGTCACGCATACAGAAGCTGTTAGATGATGGAGATATTACGGTTGATGACAAATGTGTCAAGTCCAACTATAAGCTTAATGGAACGGAACATATCACAATAACAATTCCTGAACTTATTGTGCCACAGATACTCCCGGAAAACATACCTCTGAATATAATATATGAAGATGATGATGTGATACTGATAGATAAACCGAAGGGAATGGTTGTACATCCTGCTGCAGGACATTATACAGGAACAGTTGTCAATGCACTTATGTATCACTGCAGGGATAATCTGTCAGGAATTAACGGCGTTATGCGTCCTGGAATAGTACACAGAATAGATATGAATACCACAGGTGTTATTGTTGCATGTAAGAATGACAAGGCACATAATGATATTGCTGCACAGCTTGCTGTCCATTCAATAACAAGAAAGTATTATTGCATTGTCCATAACCGCTTTAAAGAGGAAGAAGGCACAGTGGATGCACCTATAGGGCGTAATCCAAAGGACCGCAAGATGATGGCGGTTGACAGAAAGAATGGAAAACGTGCTGTCACACATTACCGTGTACTTGAGAATTTTGACAAATACAGTTTTATAGAATGTCAGTTAGAGACAGGCAGAACTCATCAGATAAGAGTACATATGGCAAGTATAGGACATCCGATACTTGGAGATGATGTGTATTGTCATGCCAGGAGTGGATATAAGCTGCAGGGACAGACACTACATGCGGGTGTTCTTGGATTTATACATCCGTCAACAGGCGAATATATGGAGTTTATAGCACCATTGCCCGAATATTTTGAGAAGCTGCTTAAGGATTTAAGAAATGGAGGTAGCAATTGAGACGCAGGGAATTTATAGATATGATATTGAACAGTATTTCAGATACATTTGATATATACCATAATTACTGGTTTGAAGGTAGAAAGTTTGTTATATATGCTTACAGCTATAATAAGAAAGACAGATTTTCTACAACAGATGATGCCAAGTTATGGGACTCAAAATGCTATGAGCATCTGTTTTTCATTAATTGTGATACGCTTGGCATGAAAGAGCTTGATGATTTATATGATTTTGCTGTTAATAAGATTGAACCGCATTTTGTAAGAGGTGACGGAAAGCTGCCGGCTAAGAATCATATGTATACACATATATCATTTATAATAATCACAAGAAACCAGGTGCTTCCTGATGTTGAGAAGGAACTTAAATCTAAGAATTATAGTAAGAATTATATGTTTGGTGCAAGAGGTTTTTCTAATATCAGACTGGCTTGTGTTACACCGAGCAGATACAGTGTGATATCTAATAAGGCTGGAACTAAGATAGCAGAATTTCTTACAGAGATACTCTTGCATATAGACCATTATGAAGAGTAATTAATAATTTTAAAGATTAATTTAATTATGCTTAATATGTAGATTTTACCACAGAAATAATGTATAATATATCTAAAGTATTTCGTATACAATTGAAACCAGGAGGTAGGAACTATGGATGAGAGAACAGTTATTACTATCGGACGAGAATTTGGAAGCGGTGGACATGAGATAGGCATGAAACTGGCAGAGAAGCTGGGGATAAAGTGCTACGACAAGGAACTGCTTGAACTTGCAGCTAAGGAGAGTGGACTTTGTGAAGAACTTTTCGCATCTCAGGACGAGAAGCCTACTAACAGTTTCCTTTATTCTCTCGTAATGGATACATATTCACTGGGATATACTAATTCATATGTGGATATGCCTATTAATCACAAGGTTTTCCTTGCACAGTTTGATGCTATCAAGAAACTTGCAGAGAGAGAATCATGTGTTATTGTAGGAAGATGTGCTGATTATGCATTGGAAGATAATCCATATGCAGTAAGTGTATTTATCAAGGCAAGTCTTGATGAGAGAGTACAGAGAATTAAGAGAATCTATGAACTTAATGATTCTAAGGCTGCAGATCTTATCCAGAAGACGGATAAGAGAAGAGCAAGCTATTACAATTACTACTCAAGCAAGAAGTGGGGAGAAGCTAAGAGCTACAATCTCTGTATAGACAGCGGACTTGTAGGAGTAGATGGCGCAATTGATATGATACTTAAGTTTATTGAATTAAAAGAGAAGAACATGGGCAAAGATATTTAATTCACTTTTAATATATACACGGTTGGTAAGTTATGGATTTTAATGGCTATAAGAGAACGAAGAAGTTTGATATTAAGAGATGGTTTAAGGGAACTAATTCAATCGTATACCTTGTTATACTTGTTGTAATGGTTCTGGGACTGCTATTTGTGTTAAGAACTGTTATCAGTATGCATAACAGCAATAAGAATTCTGATAATGTATCACAGGAAGAGACTACTGGTGAAACTGATTCATCAGAGAAGGATACACAGACACAGACAATTGCAAAGAACCAGTCGTATTATATCAGAATAAGCATAGTGAAGCATACGTTGGTTGTTTATCAGCTTGATGATAATAAAGAATTCTCTATTCCTGTTAAGGCTTTTAAAGTGGCTCTAGGACCTAAAGTTGCTCCTGCCAAGACGGCTATATCAGAGAAATCTCTATGGCGTAAGATTACAGATATATATTATGTCAGATACTCTTCAAGACTTGATAATGCTGAGTATCTTAGTACGGCAACTTATTACAGTCAGAGTGATAATAATCTTAATCCAAAGTCATACAATGCTATTGGACAGAATGTATCAGACGGTTCTATTCTTATGACATGTGCCAATGCCAAGTGGATATATGAGAATTGTGGTGCGAAGACAACTGTTGAGATAGTTGAGGATTTTGATATAAGTTCTGATATTAAGGTTGAAGATATAAACAGAATAGCTGATAATGCATATAGAGACCCGACAGATAATGTGAATGGCAGCAGTAATATACAGAATAATAATGTTTCACAATACAATCAGACACAGGCTGAAACAGAAGCTGTCACGAATGATGACAGACCTCAGGAGACTGAGGCACAGACACAGAAGAATGATCCTCGAGAGACACAGACGACAACTGTCAGTCAGCAGGAGACTACTGCCCAGTCATCAGAGGCACAGAAGCCGTATGACAAGACCGTGTCAGAGTAATTTAACAACACATTTATAATAACAATTAATCCCTTTTCGCTTTTTATAAAGCCGAATGTATGCTATAATAGGTACATTCGTGTATTTATGAAAGGAAAAGGGATTATTTTATGTCAAACATTATTATTTTAGCAGCAATTATACTTTACCTGGGAATGGTAGTGTGGATAGGTGTAATCTGTTCTAAGAAGAACAGTGATGTAGGAGACTTCTATCTTGGTGGAAGAAAGTTAGGACCTGTTGTTACTGCAATGAGTGCAGAAGCGTCAGACATGAGCAGTTACCTGCTTATGGGTGTTCCGGGACTGGCATACCTTACAGGTCTTGCTGACGCAACATGGACAGCAATTGGTCTTGCACTTGGTACTTACCTTAACTGGCTTATTGTTGCCAAGAAGATAAGATTATATTCACATGGTTATCAGGCAATAACACTTCCTGATTATTTCTCTAAGAGATTCGGGGATGACAAGCATGTAATTACATTAATATCTGCAGCACTTATTGTAATATTCTTTATACCATATACAGCATCAGGCTTTGCTGCCTGCGGAAAGCTGTTTAACAGCCTGTTAGGCTTTAATTATCATTCAGCAATGATTGTCAGTGCTGTTGTTATCGTACTTTACTGTACTATGGGAGGATTCCTTGCAGCAAGCACATCTGACCTTGTGCAGAGTATTATCATGACATTTGCACTTGCTGTAGTAGTTATATTTGGAATTGTACAGGCTGGTGGAATGGGAGCTGTACTTGATAATGCCAAGTCACTTCCAGGATATCTTGATATGTTCCACACACATATTGCAGAAACTAACAGTTCAGGAGACTATGGATTCTTTAAGATTGTTTCAACACTTGCATGGGGACTCGGATACTTCGGTATGCCACATATCCTTTTAAGATTCATGGCTATTGAAGATGAGAACAAGTTAAAGATTTCAAGAAGAATAGCTACTGTATGGGTATTCATATCACTTATTGTTGCAACCGGAATCGGTGTAATAGGACTTACACTTTCAAAGAATGGTATTATTGATACCCTTACAGGTTCAGAATCAGAGACAATTATTGTTAAGATATCACATTATCTTTCAACATTTAACCCTGTAGCAGCATTTATAGCAGGAATTATCCTTGCAGGTATTCTTGCAGCAACCATGTCAACAGCAGATTCACAGCTTCTTGCAGCTTCATCAGCAATATCACAGAACCTTGCAGTTGAGGTGTTACATATTAATATGTCTAAGAAGACATCGATGCTTGTTGCAAGACTTACAGTTGTTGTTATATCAGTTATATCAATATTCTTTGCACTTGATCCAACAAGCTCAGTATTTAAGATTGTTTCATTTGCATGGGCAGGTTTTGGTGCGGCATTCGGTCCTGTGGTTCTCTGCTCACTTTTCTGGAAGAGAGCCAATAAGTATGGAATTATATCGGGCATGATTGCTGGCGGTGCAATGATATTTATATGGAAATTCGGTATTGCTAAGCTTGGTGGAATATTCGCAGTATATGAGCTTTTACCAGCATTTATATTTGCAACAGTAGTTATTATTGTTGTAAGTCTTGCTACAGGAAAGCCTTCGCAGGAAGTTATGGACAAGTTTGAAGAAGTTAGGAATATGAGCAAATAACTATAGAGAAGGTGCTTTATATATGGGATATACAATCGCAATATGTGATGATGATAAGAATATGGCAGACAAGCTGACAGTTTCATTGAAGAATGAGTTCATGAAAGCAGGCAGGAATGATGTAATCATAGATTACTATGACACAGGCGTGCAGTTACTGGAAACTTTAAAGAATAAAATGTATAAAGCAGTACTCCTGGACATCAACATGGAGCCTATGGATGGATTCTCGGTAGCAGAGGCTATTGGAAAATCAGGATACAGGACTAAGATTATATTCGTTACTTCGCATGAAGATGTTGTATATGATACATTTGATTATACTCCGTTCTATTTTATCAGAAAGTCAAGATATGAGACTTATGTACAGAGAGTCGTTAAGAAGCTAATCGCCATTGATGGTTATGAAAAGACGATTGTTCTTGATGATAAAGATGGAATTATCAATATTAATTCAGGTGATATAACATATGTTCACAGTGAGGACCATTATCTTACAGTACATACGGCTGATGGGAATTCCTATGTAATCAGGAAGAATATGATGGAATTCGGACAGGATATAGCAGGTACGGATATAATAAGGGCTCATAAAAAATATATGATTAATTACAGGTATATTTCAAGAATCAACCAGAGTACTAATGAGGTTATTATGAAAGCTGGAGAAACTCTTAAACTTGGAAGAAGTTATAAAGATACATTTATGAAGGGATATATGCAGTACAGGCACAACAGACAGACATATGAATGATATATTGTTAAATATTGTTAATATCAGAATGGCAATAATGATATGTATAGGAGTAATACTTGTAAGAGAGATATATCTGGTACTGAACGGCTATATCGCTAAAGCAGCGTATGTAGTATCGACACTGGTTGTCATTGTTATAGCGGCTATTACTTATGGCGTGATATATATTGCAGATGCACAATCTTTAATACACAGGACAGGAATATATGAGTTTACTGTCATTATTATATATCTGGCATTGATTGCATTTATGAATACATTTAAGACAATCAGACATGGCAGTTTTACGAAGATAGATATAATTAATATAGCAGCATATGTTTTGGTATTATGTTTTAATATATATCTGTTAATCAGATTAGGAATTTCTGATGGCGGCCATGATGTCATGCTGATTATGAACATTATAGTGTTAAGTCTGGTGCTTGCAATTATATTCTACAGAACGCTTGTAAGGCTCTATCAGGAGAATTACAAGGGACAAGAGGCTGAACATTTAAGAAATGTAATAGAGTCAGGTGAGGATTATCTTAAAAATGTTCAGGCAATGGATAAGCAGGTAAGAACCGTAAGGCATGATATGAATAATCAGCTTCAGGTTATATATGGTCTGCTTTCACAGGAAAGATATGAGGAAGCTAAGGATTTTCTTAAGCAGTACAGTATAAGTCTTGAGAAAACCAAGGGATATATTTATACAGATAATCCGATATTCAATACTGTTATTAATAATAAAATTGAATATGCCAAGAGTGAAGATATCATAATAACGACAGGTCTTCATAAGACATTAAAGCCTATGCATGGCAATGACCTGTACACGATTATGGGAAATGTGCTGGACAATGCAATAGAGGCTGAACTTAAAGAAGATATATGTAACAGGGAAATAGAAATCCGTTCCGTGTGGAATGGTAATGATATGATTATAACTGTAGAGAATTATATATCAAAGTCAGTATTAAATGATAATAAAGAGCTTCATACAAGTAAGCAGGACAAGAAATCACATGGTCTTGGAACTCAGATTATTAAGAAGCTTGTAAAGAAGAATAATGGAACATGTGATTATCATGAAGAAGGTAATATGTTCTGTTGTGAAATAAGATGGTGATAGAGCCGGAACAGTTGGATTAATCTTTCTGTTCCGGCTTTTTGCAACTATACTTATAGTCACCATGGTCGTTCACGACAAAGTTGCTGTCGTTCACGACATTGTTGTTGAAATGATGGATTACAGGGATTATGCTTGATGTATGAAGAGCAGAGACATAAGCAATATACTAATGATTAGAATGTATTTACTGGTTATTGGAGTCCGGATTTATATTAATTAATTATATTGCTTATGTCGGAACAGGAGTAATTATGAAGAGTAATAAGGTCACAATTATTTCCAGCTTATTCTTGATGACTGCGTTGTGCGGATGCACAACGCAGTCTGTTGATAAAGCGAAGGAAATAGAAGAAAGTAATACATATGTGTATAAATATGAATATGAGACAAATACCGAGGGACAGGCAGAGACGCAATATCATGAAGAAAAGCCGTCATTTGATGATTTTGAAACAGTAACAAAGGGAACTATAGCATCATTGAGAAATAAAAATGGAAGTCTAAAATTAATTAAAATGAACGAAGTATATGAATGGGGAGGAATGGAGTGTTCGATTACAGAAGCACACATGACTACGAATGTAGATTATGCAGATGAAATATTAGATGATGATGTATTAGAGTCATGTAAAGAAGAATTAAAGAGCATATATCAGACAGGAAAAAGCAGAGTAGATAAAAATGAAAAAATTGTATGGGTTAGAGTGCATATTAAGAATACAGGTACAAAAGATAGGGATTTAAATATGACAACAGATGGAGCAGAAGAAATATCAGAGGGTGATTATAAACCAAGTGTTACAAGTTTGTTAATAGATAAAGAATTGTGCTTTCAGGGAGAAACTAATCACAGAGATATAGTAAGAATAAAGGCAGACTGTGAGCAGGATTTATGGTATGCATTAAGTATATTTTATTATGATGAACAAACCAAGTACTATATGTATGGTTCATTTGGATATATGTTTGATCCAAGTGATTATTCAGGGGTTTTAATAGAATTGAATGACATTAAGGATGAAGGCTGATTTTTTAAGAGTAATATGAGAAGGTAGAGTAATTATGAAGAGTAATAAGGTCACAATTATTTCCAGCTTATTCTTGATGACTGCGTTGTGCGGATGCACAACGCAGTCTGTTGATAAAGCGAAGGAAATAGAAGAAAGTAATACATATGTGTATAAATATGAATATGAGACAAATACTGAGGGACAGGCAGAGACGCAGTATCATGAAGAAAAGCCATCATTTGATGATTTTGAAACAGTAACTAAGGGAACTATAGCATCATTGAGAAATAAAAATGGAAGTCTTAAATTAATTAAAATGAACGAAGTATATGAATGGGGAGGAATGGAGTGTTCCATTGCAGAAGCACACATGACTACGAATGTGGATTATGCAGATGAAATATTAGACGATAATGTATTAGAGCCATGTAAGGAGAAATTAAAGCGTATATATCCGACAGGAAAAAGTAGAGTAGATAAGAATGAAAAAATTGTATGGGTTAGAGTACATATTAAGAATACAGGTACAAAAGATAAAGATTTAAATATGACAACAGATGGAGCAGAAGAAATATCAGAGGGTGATTATAAACCAAGTGTTACAAGTTTGTTAATAGATAAAGAATTGTGCTTTCAGGGAGAAACTAATCACAGAGATATAGTAAGAATAAAGGCAGACTGTGAGCAGGATTTATGGTATGCATTAAGTATAGATTATTATGATGAACAAACCAAGTACTATATGTTTGGATCATTTGGATATATATTTGATCCAAGTGATTATTCAGGAATTTTAATAGAATTGAATGACATTAAGGATGAAGGCTGATTTATAAAGGGAGGAATATTAAGATGCATGATTTAAGAATTTTATTACGGATTGAGTTTAAGAGAGCATTTAAAAGCAAAGCATTTTATATATGTCTCGCAATTGGTATAGCATTGGCTGCTGGTTCTTTTATTAATAAAGCCGTACCGCACATGGATGTATTAAAAGGATTCACTGGAAATGCAGCTTCATATCCGTTTTCAGTATATAATTCATGGATGGGTAATTTTGTTGGATATGAGCCATTTGCAACAGCATATTTATATGTATGCATGCTTTATTCGGCATTGCCTTATTGTGGATTTTTTGTAAGAGACAACAAGAATCAGTACATTTTACAGTATTACAGCCGTATGTCTAAAAATAAAGTGCATGCAGCTAAATTTATAACAACATTTGTTATCGGAGGAATGCTTGTATTTTTACCTGTCTTAATTAATCTGATTGCAACAATGATGTTTATTCCAGCACTGCCGCCAGTCGAAAATGGGTTATTCATTGGAACAGGAAAATCAATAATGTCTAATCTCTTTTGCGACCACACAATGATTTATGTGCTTATATATATAGTGCAGTTCTTTATATATGGTGGTGCTTTTTCAGTTGTTTCGCTTGCGGTTTCATTTACATTTAATAATGTTTTTCTTGTTATTGTGTCGCCATTTGTTGCTTATTATGGTGTCGGAGTTATTTCAACACTTAGTAAGAATTATCTTGGCATAACAAGTTTTAACCCTATGGTATATCTTAGTCCTTCATATCTCCTTCCTAACAAGGCACTTATAGGATTCATACTGGAACCGTTAATTATTATTGGAGTGAGTATGTTGATATTCTTTAGGAAAGGAGCAGAAAATGAAGCGTTGTAAAGTAATTGCATTAATAATATGCAGTATTGTTGTAGTTATATGTACAGCAATGATTATAAGAATTAATATTCAATTTCCTAAAGCAGAAGATAAGAGTTATACGATTGATAATCCTGCTGATATTGACGGAGTTATTGTTAAACCGCTTAGCTATCAGATATGTACAATAGATGAATATTCACAAATTTCATCAGAATATTCCAAGGTTAAAGATGAAAAGAAAGACAAATGCAGAATAGTTGTGCTTACTATATCAATAGAGAATACAACTGAAGAAGTGGCAGACTATACTCCAAGTTTTATATTTGTATCAGAGGAACTGAATGCATTTAATGGTGCAATACCGATTGGTTCAGGATCAAGACATTGTACATTGTTGCCTCATGAGACAAAAGAGATGAAACTACGGGCTTATATCGGGGCATCACAGTTAGAACAAAATAATCTTGATAAGCTCGATTCTTCGACAATAACATTAGTATATTCTTTTTATCCATATAGAAGAAAGCTTGTTTTCAGCAGATAGAAACGGGGATTATTATGAAAAAGCTCTTAAAAAATCCATTGTTTTATGTGATGTATTTTATTCCGCAATTAATAATGACACATGCTGTTTCAACATTTAATAAGACTTTTTCAAATGGACAGGCATGTTTTGCGGATTATTATTTACATTTTTATGATTGGGATTCTTATGATTTTTTGTGCATGTATGAAGTGATTTATGTATCATTTTTTATGGTTATGTTGGTTAGACGTGAGTTGATGTCAAACAGAGTTGTATTATATGATTCGACAACAAAATTATGGGTAAATACTATAAAAAGCAGTGCATTGTTTACTATAATTTTTCCGGTAATGAATTGTGTCATTATTGGAATTGTGGCTGCTATGAAAAATGCTGTTTTTACATGTAACTGGAGTAAGACTGGAAGTATGGCTGCGGCTATCATACCTTATTATGAATTACATGAAATAAACACATTTATTGTGGCTGGATTATCGGTATTTCTTGATATTATAAGACTGCAGGTTACATTATTTATTGTATGTATTGCAAGTTGGCTTGTACGAAAGACAATAGTAGTATTTCTGGTTGTATACATTAATATTATTATTGTGAATATACAGCCGCTTCTTGCTTATTGCGATATGAATGTAAAGAGTATCTATAATTACATGATTGTGTCGAAGATGGGGACATACCTAAAGGGAATATCTGTATTTGATAATGTAGTACTGCCTGTTATTATCTGGGCGGTGTGTGTTACAGCCAGTTTTCTTGTGTTCAGATTCTATAGAAAGGACATGCTTAAGAACTAATGAGATGTTTTATAAATGTATTTAAGGCAGACCTGAAAAGGTTCTGGAATATTGCATGGAAATTATACATAGCATTTGCAGTGTATTCTTTAATGCAGGCTTTAATATTCTTTGCTAATATGAACAAATCAATCAATAAGGGGAGGATAGCAGCGGTGTCATTAGGCGACAGCCTTATGGATTTCTTTAAAGGAGCTAAAGAGTTCTATCCCGAAAGAAATCTGGCGATGGATATTCCGGTGCTTGAGATATTTGTCCTTTTATTTCTGCTTTTTATTGTTGCGTATTATATTAATTCGGACAGGAGTGCGTTAAGCAGGAGCATAATGATTGCCTCGCGTTCACCAGTGTACTGGTGGGTCAGTAAATATATTATCGCAGTATTAGCTGCACTTGTATATATGGTTCTGATAATTGTAACATTTGCAGTCAGTGGCTTTGCAGTTCTAGGAAATAAGTTCAGTCTGAGGATGCATTTTACCGCCAGAGAGAACATAAAACTCATACTTGGAAGTGAAGATATAAGCTGCAATACCAATGTTGTTTTACTTATGGTTCTGTGTACGCTGAGCTTAATTACTGCATGTATTATAATTCTGCTGGTTTCATATGTGTTTAACTCTATATTTGGATTTATTATTAATCTGTTGTTATTCATATTCAGCATATGTTATATGAAGTGGTTTGGTTTCTATAATTATATGATGATGTACAGAATCCCGCATGTTTATGACAGATGGTATCTTGGAGCGTTATTAATGCTGGGGATAGATGTGGGGATTATGGCTGCTGGAATTATATATTCAAGAAAAAGAGATTTTCTGTAGGAGGAGTAAGTATGTATATTGAATTGAAAAATGTATCTAAGAAAATTAAAGGCATTGATATTCTTGATGATGTCAGCCTTAGAATGGAATCTGGAAAGATATATGGTTTCAGGGGAAAGAATGGAAGTGGTAAGACAATGCTTATGCGTGCAATAGCAGGTCTTATCAAGGTTACAGGAACAGTTGATATTGATGGGAAGATATTAGGAAAAGATGAAATGTTTCCTCCAAGCATAGGAATTCTTATAGAGAATCCTTCATTTATCAGTAATTATACTGGGTTTGAGAATCTAAAGACTCTTGCTTCAATCAGAGAAAGAATTGATGATAACAAGATAAGGCAGACACTTACGGAGGTTGGGCTTGAACCGGATGATAAGAGAACATTCAAGAAATATTCACTCGGTATGAAACAAAGACTGGGTATAGCGGCTGCGATAATGGAAGATCCAGATATTATTATTCTTGATGAACCGATTAATGCGCTTGATGATTCAGGAACTGAGCTGGTAAGGCAGATTCTTATGAAACATAAGCAAAGAGGGGCACTCATTATTATTGCATGTCATGATGCTGATGAACTGGAATTCCTGTCAGATGAGATTATTGAGATAGCAGAAGGAAAAATACAACCAAAGAAAGATAAGAAAAGCAATAAGCAGTAAAAAATAAGTTCCTGCAGTATCCAGTGCTTCTGGCACAATGGAAACTGCAGGAACTTTTTGTTAATCTTCGTCGTTAATATCTTTCTGTGAGACAGCAGCAGCTATAACTGATATGATAACTACAGCAGCAATAATAGCAACTGCAACACCTATAATTGGTCCGATGAATAACATAAAACTCATAACATTACACCTCTTCGAACATATTTATTATATCCATTATATATCGGTTTTATAATATGTACAAGCAATTAAGCGTCTTTTTTAGATTCTTTTTCTTCTTTAGCAAGGTTTTTGTTAGCAGTTGAAAGCATAAGCTTGATTCTGTTTAACTGGTTAACTTCGGAAGCACCAGGATCATAATCTACAGCAATTATGTTAGCTTCAGGATATGCTGCACGAAGCTCTTTGATAACTCCCTTTCCTACAATGTGGTTAGGCAGACATGCAAATGGCTGACAGCATACGATATTGCCTACACCATGATGGATAAGTTCAATCATTTCACCGGTAAGAAGCCAGCCTTCACCAGTCTGGTTGCCAAGTGATACGAAGTCTTTAGCGTAATTGGCTGTCTCACTAATCTTAGATGGAGCATCGAATCTCTTGCTTTCTGCAAGTGCCTTGGTTCCAGCCTTTCTGAAGGTTTCAAGTATCTTTATAAGTGTACTTGAAAGAATAGCACCCTTCTTAGGTGTCTTTAATAATTCATGCTTATATGTTGAATTCTGCATACAGTAGAGAAGGAATCCCATAAGGTCAGGCATAACAGCCTCAGCACCTTCTGCCTCAAGTAATTCAATAATATGGTTGTTAGCAGCAGGCATGAACTTAACAAGAATCTCTCCAACAACACCAACTCTAGGCTTCTTGATATCCTTAAGCGGAATATTATCAAAATCCTTAACAATAGCACGGAGGTTCTTATTGAACTCTTTCATATGAACCTTATTTTTAGTAAGCTGCTCAATGCAGACCTTCTTCCATTTTTCATGAAGTGCATTAACTGAACCAGGAACTGCCTCGTAAGGTCTTGTGCGGTACACAACATTCATGAAGATATCACCATATTCAACCGCCATCATAGCTTTCTTAAGCATTGGTATGTCATAGCTGAAGCCCGGATTAGATTCAAGTCCCTGTGCACTTAGTGAGATTACAGGAACATCTGGAATACCAGCCTTTATAAGTGCTCTTCTGATGAAGCCAATATAGTTGGAAGCACGGCATCCACCACCTGTCTGTGACATAATCACAGCAGTTCTTGAAAGGTCGTATTTGCCTGAAAGAAGGGCGTTCATAATCTGTCCGACTACCATAAGTGAAGGGTAGCATGCGTCGTTATTAACATATTTAAGACCTACATCTACTGATGACTTGTTATCGTTCTCAAGGACTTCAATATTGTAGCCACATGAATTAAGGGCAGGACCTAATATGTCAAAATGTATTGGTGACATCTGAGGGCAGAGAATTGTGTAATTCTTTCTCATATCTTCAGTAAACTGTACTCTGTGGTAGGCAGATGACTGAATCTTTCTCTGGTAATTCTTCTGTTCACGTACTCTTAAAGCAGCGATTAGTGAACGTACTCTGATTCTTGCAGCGCCAAGGTTATTAACCTCATCAATCTTAAGTACGGTATATATCTTTCCAGACTTAGTAAGTATATCGTTGACAGCGTCAGTTGTAACGGCATCAAGACCGCATCCAAATGAGTTAAGCTGGATAAGGTCGAGATTATCTACAGTCTTTACATAGTTAGCAGCAGCGTAAAGTCTTGAATGATACATCCACTGGTCAAGAATGATAAGAGGTCTTTCAACTGTTCCTAAATGTGCAACGCTGTCCTCTGTAAGTACTGCAAGTCCGTATGAATTAATAAGTTCAGGAATACCGTGGTTTACTTCAGGGTCAACATGGTAAGGACGGCCGGCAAGTACAATACCGCGCTTTCCGGTTTCGTTAAGGTAAGCAATTACTTCTTCACCTTTATTTCTGACATCCTGTCTGCAAGCCATCATTTCATCCCATCCGGCCTTGACAGCAGACTTAATCTCTGCGGCAGGAATGTATGATGAGAATTCCTCAACGAGTCTTTTTGATATCTTCTCCTCACTTTCAAATGACATGAAAGGATTTCTGAAATCTATATTCTCTGTTTTAAGTTCTTCTACATTATTTTTGATGTTCTCAGCATATGAAGTAACGATAGGGCAGTTATAATGGTTGTTAGTGCCTTCATATTCGTTATGCTCATAAGGTACACATGGATAGAAGATAAATTTAACTCCCTGCTTAATAAGCCACATGATATGACCATGTGCAAGCTTTGCAGGATAACACTCTGACTCAGATGGAATTGATTCAATACCTAATTCGTAAAGCTTGTGGCTTGACTGAGGTGAGAGTACAACCCTGTATCCGAGTTTTGTGAAAAATGTATACCAGAACGGATAGTTCTCATACATGTTAAGAACTCTTGGAATACCTACAGTACCTCTTACAGCCTTTTCTTCAGAGAGAGGCTCATAGTCAAAGAGTCTGTGGAACTTATAATCGAAAAGGTTAGGAAGCTTTTCTTTGTTCTTCTCTTTACCAAGTCCACGTTCACATCTGTTACCTGTGATAAACTGTCTGCCGCCAGAGAATTTATTGATTGTAAGGTGACAACTGTTAGTACATCCCTTACATCTTGTAAGCTTTGTTTCATATGTAAGAGAGTTAATCTTATCTATAGAAAGCATAGATGACTCTGATATACCGTCATATCTTTCTCTTGCAATAAGGGCAGCACCAAAAGCTCCCATTATACCGGCGATATCAGGTCTGATTGCCTGAACACCTGTAATCTTCTCAAAACTTCTAAGAACTGCGTCATTGTAGAATGTACCACCCTGAACAACGATATGCTTACCTAAATCATCAGGGTCAGAAATCTTGATAACCTTGTATAAAGCATTTTTAATAACAGAATAAGCAAGTCCGGCAGAGATATCTGCAACTTCAGCGCCTTCCTTCTGAGCCTGCTTAACCTTGGAATTCATGAATACTGTACAACGTGTTCCCAAATCAATAGGGTGGTTAGCAAATAAAGCAGCCTTGGCAAAGTCCTGAACTGTGAAGTTGAGGGATTTTGCAAATGTTTCTATGAATGAACCACATCCTGATGAACATGCTTCGTTAAGCTGTACTGAATCTACAGTCTGGTTCTTAATCTTGATACATTTCATATCCTGTCCACCGATATCGATGATACAGTCTACATCCGGGTCAAAGAAGGCAGCAGCGTAGAAATGTGACACTGTCTCAACTTCACCCTCATCTAACATAAGAGCCGACTTGATAAGTGCTTCACCGTAACCTGTTGAACATGACTGTACAATCTTGGCTTCTGGTGGAAGCAGTGTATATATCTCTTTAATAGCTTTAATTGTTGTAGCAAGTGGTGAACCGTTATTGCTTGAGTAGAATGAGTAAAGAAGATTACCGTCTTCATCAACTAAAGCAACCTTGGTTGTTGTTGAACCCGCATCGATTCCTAAGTAGCAGTTGCCCTTGTAAGATGCGATATCAGCAGTCTTAACATGATGAGAGCTGTGACGCTTTGTGAATTCATCATATGCAAACTGGTTCTCAAAAAGAGGTTCCATACGCTCAACCTCGAACTCAAGCTTAATCTTTCCTTTGAGTCTTGCGATAATGTCTTCTACAGGAACACATACATTTTCACTGTAATTCATTGCTGAACCAACAGCAGCAAATAAGTGTGAATGGTCAGGAGCAATGATTTCATCCGGACCTAAGCTTAATGTACGGATAAATGCCTGCCTTAACTCTGATAAGAAATGAAGAGGTCCGCCTAAGAATGCAACATTACCACGGATTGGCTTACCACATGCAAGACCACTGATTGTCTGGTTTACAACAGCCTGGAATATAGATGCAGAAAGGTCTTCCTTAGTTGCACCTTCATTGATAAGAGGCTGGATATCTGTTTTGGCAAATACTCCACATCTTGCGGCAATAGGGTATATTGACTTATAGTTCTTGGCATATTCGTTAAGTCCCATTGCGTCTGTCTGTAACAGAGTTGCCATCTGGTCAATGAAAGAACCTGTACCACCGGCACATATTCCGTTCATTCTCTGGTCGATACCGTTAGTAAAGTAGATAATCTTAGCATCCTCACCACCAAGCTCGATTGCAACATCACACTGTGGAGCATAATCCTGAAGGGCAGTAGACACGGCTACTACCTCCTGTGTGAATGGTACTTCTAAATGTTTGGCAAGAGTAAGTCCGCCTGAACCTGTGATAACAGGATATACTTCAAACTCACCAAGTTCTGCCACTGCCTTTTCAAGAAGTGACTGGAGAGTTTCCTGGATATTCGCAAAATGCCTTTCATAATCAGAAAATAAAATATTATTATTATCATCTAAAACAGCGATTTTTACAGTTGTTGATCCAATATCAATACCTAATTTGAATTTATTCATAACCTAATACAGCTGCAGCTGTCCTCCTTAATATAAATATACAAAAGTTACCCATTACATAGTGACTTTGGCGAAAAAACGCAGAATATGTCATTTTCTATGCAACTCATGCATTATAGAGTAAAATGGAATAAATTTCAATATTAATAGGAAATAATAAAATAGCTTTAATTATTTATTGTAGATATTTTTATTAAAATTTAAGAACTTAAGAGTAAGTTTAATTGACATCATATTGTTTTGTTTATTATAATTTCTTGTATATAATTATGAATTATTAGTCTGCAACATGCGTCAGACTGAAAGGAACATTTTATGAACTGGTTTGCTAAATTTGAGAAAAAATTCTCTAAGTATGCGATTAAGAATCTTATGTTTTATATCATTGTCCTTTATGCAATAGGATTTGTGATGAATACATTCTTCAATGGATTATATGACGCATATTTTTCGCTTGATTTTGCTATGATTTTCAAAGGACAGGTATGGAGACTCTTTACATTTATCTTACAACCTCCTTCTAACAGCATAATATTTGTTGTATTTGTGCTGTATTTCTACTATCTGATTGGTTCGGTACTTGAAAGAATATGGGGCTCGTTCAGATTTAATGTATACTTCTTCACAGGAGTTATCCTTAATATACTTGCATCACTTATTATCTATCTTATATGGGGATTAAGCTTTAAGTTAAGTACGAATTATATAAACCTTGCGTTGTTCATGGCATTCGCTATGGAGCAGCCGGATATGGAGGTTTTATTATTCTTCATTATCCCAATCAAGATTAAATGGATGGCAATACTTGATGCTGTAATATTCGGAATTACTATAGTATTCGGATATCTTGTGCCTTTTCTTCCAAGAAATGTATGGTACAGCCTGTATGCAGCAGGTTTCCTTGCACCATCAGCAATTATGTGTTATGCCAACGCAACGGCGGCACTTGTGTCAATGCTGAATTTCATAATATTCTTCTTCCTGTACAAGAAAGGCCCGGCAAAGAGCAGTACACAGAGAAACTTCGACAAAGCAATGAGAACAGCAAAGAAAGCACAGCAGAATGCCAGAAAAGAGTACTGGCAGCAGAATAGTGGCAGCACTCAGGGCAATGGTGGCACACAATCTGGCACATATAGTTCTGCGTCATCAGATAACAGAACACAGCAAAGTCAGACACAACACGCAAAGCGCGGCGTGCCGAAGCACAGATGTGCAGTATGCGGAAGGACGGAACTTGACGATGAAAATCTCACATTCAGATTCTGCTCAAAATGCGTCGGCAACTACGAATACTGTTCCGACCACTTATATACCCACATCCATGTAACTGGTGATAAACAGTAACCAGCCGGGGTAGAAGTGTAAGCAAAGAGAAACAGGGATGGTGTCAGAATTGAATTTTCTGAGTTGTGTGGGAGTTAAAGCCAGTGATTGCGAAGCGCGGTTCAAAAAATCACGTTCAAGCGTAGCGCGTTGATTTTTTGAACAAAAAAGCGAAGCAAAAACTGGCTTTTACTGCCACTAAACGAAGAAACCTGAAAGACTGACACCGTCCCTGTTTCTCTTTGCGTATCCTTCTACCCCTAAAAAGCTTGTTAAATAAAAAACTTAGTTGATTTGACACGCAAATATGTTATTATATTGTAGGTATGTGTTTGAAAAGATTTTAATTATTTTGGAGGAAACAATGAAAAAGACTAAGATTATTTGCACAATGGGTCCTAATACTAACGACAGAAACCTTATTAAGGATCTTGCGTTAGCAGGAATGGATATTGCAAGATTTAATTTTTCTCATGGTGACCATGAGGAGCAGGCAGGAAGATTTGCCTTAATTAAGAGTGTAAGAGAAGAACTTAATATCCCTATTGCAACTCTTCTTGATACTAAGGGACCTGAGATCAGAACAGGTGCTGTTAAGGATGACAAGAAGGTTACACTTGTTGAGGGACAGAAATATACATTAACAACAAGACAGGTGCCAGCAGATGATAAGATTAATATGGTAACTTATGCAGGTCTTCCAGAAGATGTTACTACAGGTAATATTATTCTTATCGATGATGGTCTTATCGAGCTTAAGGTTGATAAGGTTGAAGGTACAGAAATTGAATGTACAGTAATTAATGGTGGTGATCTTGGTTCTAAGAAGGGGGTTAATGTTCCTAACGTAAGCATCAGACTTCCAGGCATCACAGAGAAAGATAAGGAAGATATCATCTTTGGTGTTGAGCAGGGATTTGATTTTATCGCAGCTTCATTTGTAAGAAATGCAGCATGTATCGAGGAAATTAAGCACCTTCTCTGGGAGCATGGTTCAGATATCCCAGTTATTGCTAAGATTGAGAATGCCGAAGGTATTGCTAATATAGATGATATCATCAGAGTTGCTGATGGTATCATGGTAGCCCGTGGAGATATGGGTGTTGAGATTCCTGCTGAGGAAGTTCCACACGTTCAGAAGGAAATCATCAAGAAGTGTAATGCTAAGTATAAGCCAGTTATCACAGCTACACAGATGCTTGATTCTATGATTAGAAATCCAAGACCTACAAGAGCTGAGGTTACTGATGTTGCTAACGCTATCTACGACGGAACAGATGTTGTTATGCTTAGTGGTGAGACTGCTAATGGAAAGTACCCATTAGAGGCTGTTAAGATGATGGTTAAGATTGCAGAAAGAACTGAGCAGGAGATTAAGGGACATTCAGTAGAATATTCTAATCTTCACAGCAAGAGAAGCATTTCAAGCGCTGTATGTAATGCTGCAGTTCAGACAGCAGATAACCTTGGAGCTAAGGCTATTATCTGTCCTACAATTTCAGGATTTACAGCAAGACTTACATCTAAGTTAAAGCCAGAAGCTGAGATTATCGGATGCTCTCCATACGATAATGTTCTTAGAAAGATGCAGATTTACTGGGGTGTTAGACCTATTAAGACAGCAACAGAAGCTTCTACAGATAAGATTATTGAGCATGCATTAGTAGTTTCTGAACATGCTGGTTTCGTAGAAGAAGGAGATACAGTAATTGTTTCTGCTGGTATCGCTACATCTTCTGATCCTTCATCTAAGAGAGGACTTACTAACACAATGAGAGTAGTTACAATCTAGTACATTTGATACATTTATTTCGGAATGAGGCTTGATTTTAATATTCTATTATGTTATAAGTAATACACAATTAATATTACAAAGCGTTGATGGAAACAAGTAGGTTATTACTGAACTTACAGAAAGCAGCCGGTTGATGAGAGGCGCAAGGGTAAGGATAACTGAATACATTCCGGAGCGGCGAACTGAAAGCATATGCAAGTAGGGGCAGCCGGAGTAGCACACGTTATAGTGCATAAGTCCATGTTGGTGGACTTAATGAGGTGGCAGATGTGAGTCTGTCATGAATAAAGGTGGTAACACGTAAGTTCAGGCTTTCGTCCTTTTAAAGAAGGGCGGAAGCCTTTTTTGTAAGCAATGAGCCATGCAAGACAGAATGTGCTTGCACAGATTCTGTCTTATATGGTGAATGCAGATAATGAGCTGCGAGCGCAAGCAGCAATAAAAAAGAAAAGAGAGGAAACAAAAATGACACTTTATGACGAATTAGTTGCAAGAGGTCTTATTGCACAGGTAACTGATGAAGCACTTATTAAAGACCTTATTAACAATGGAAAGGCTACATTCTACATTGGATTTGATCCAACAGCAGACAGCCTTCATGTAGGACACTTTATGGCACTCTGCCTTATGAAGAGACTTCAGATGGCAGGAAATAAGCCAATCGCGCTTATTGGCGGTGGTACAGCTATGATTGGTGATCCATCAGGACGTACAGATATGAGAAAAATGCTTACACCAGAGCAGATTCAGCACAATGTTGACTGCTTCAAGAAGCAGATGGCAAGATTCATTGATTTCTCAGATGACAAGGCATTACTTGTAAACAATGCTGACTGGCTTCTTAATCTTAACTATGTAGAACTTTTAAGAGAGGTTGGAGCATGCTTCTCAGTTAATAACATGTTAAGAGCTGAATGCTACAAGCAGAGAATGGAAAAGGGATTAAGCTTTCTTGAGTTTAACTACATGATTATGCAGTCATACGATTTCTATATGTTATACCAGAAATATGGCTGTAATTTACAGTTTGGTGGTAATGACCAGTGGAGCAACATGTTAGGTGGAACAGAGCTTATCAGAAGAAAGCTTGATAAAGATGCTTCAGCTATGACAATCACACTTCTTCTTAACTCAGAGGGTAAGAAGATGGGTAAGACAGCTTCAGGTGCTGTATGGCTTGATCCTGATAAGACAAGTCCTTACGATTTCTACCAGTACTGGAGAAATGTTGATGATGCAGATGTTCTTAAATGTATCCGTATGCTCACATTCCTTCCACTTGAAGAGATTGATAAGATGGATAGCTGGGAAGGTGCACAGCTTAATAAGGCTAAGGAGATTCTTGCTTACGAGCTTACAAAGCTTGTTCATGGTGAGGAAGAGGCTAAGAAAGCAGAAGCTACAGCAAAGGCAATCTTTACTGGCGGAGATGCAGCTAACATGCCTTCAGCAAAGCTTGAAGCAGAAAGCTTTACAGATGATGAAATTGATGCAATTAATCTTGTGTTTGGAGCAGGGCTTGCAACAACTAAGTCAGAGGCCAGAAGAACTATCCAGCAGGGTGGTGTTTCTGTAGATGGAGAGAAGGTAGCAGATATAGCAGCTAAGTTCCCTAAGAGTATGTTCGAAGGAGACGGAGTGGTTGTTAAGAAGGGTAAGAAATCTTTCGTTAAAGTATCTGTTAATTAATTGTTTCCCTGAAAAGGAAGGATTATGAAAAAAGATGAGATTACAAGGGTGAGGCTTTTAAGCCTCGCCGTTCTTATGGCTCTGAGTCTGTTTATTTTACTTGTTCTTGTAGGAAATAATGAATTTGGACATATTATTAGTAAAATGAATAATAATTCACTTAATATTTCTGAAAATCAGAATTCAGTATACAATCTGTATTACTATACGGGATTTAATGTTGTATATCAGTTATTTTTCTCACTGACGGCATTATTTACGGCAGTATCACTTACAGGAATTCTTTTAAGAATAGGCAACACGGGTATAATTGCTTCTGTTGCTGCTATATTTAATATGATGACTGGAATATTGCTTTTAATGGCAAGAATATTGGAGTCGTCATCATCAATGCACGCATGGATAGATTCTTTCTATATTGATGGTGTGGTAAAAGGACAGATTGAGACAGCACAACTGATGGATAAAATACCTGCGTTGTATATATTGTTGGTGATTTTGGGAATACTTGAGCTGATGATGGTGAAAAGCTCCGGTATCAGACACATAAAAATGTTTTCTAAAAATAAACAGACTAACGCAGTGGTTTTTCTTATGCCTGCTCTTGTTATATATGTGTGGGAAGGCTTTATAAGAAGGAATATATTGTCAGAAATTATAAAAAATGGTGATTCCCAAAGAATGACAGTTAATGAATATCTTACCGGATATTATATTGGTAATAAAATATTCTTTAACTGGTCATGGATGATAATGCTTTTACTAGCAACCATTATTTGTATAATTATACAATCAGGTATTATCAAGGGATTAAGCGGCAGGGCAGGAATGTTGGCAGGTATCGGTATTCCTGCACTTGTAACAATAATGCCATCTGTAATATATGCATTTAACCCGCCTGCACTGTTTGGATATATTACGCTGGATATATCGTTATGTGATATGACTGATAACGCATTTTACATGTATCTCGTAACTTTCTGCGTGTGCATGACGGCTGCATACATACTGATATATCTTGTGATAAGCGGGCTTCTGGATATGAGAAAGCTGGCAGGTATATTTGTTATAAATGTTGTTATAAGTGTAATTCTTATGATTATTGTTTCGGGCAAATCTTCACTTGCAATCCAGTATATGCCGTGGATAGTGGCAGATTGTGCATCAGTTATACTGGCGTTTATATGTGTGGCTGTTAAGCCTGTTAATAAGAAAATGGCTGAGTTATGCGGTGCCCCCAAAAAAGTCTGACTTTTTGGGGCATCGCATGATTAAATTCTGATTCAGCCATTATTTTATAACTGTTTAATATCTTTAATGTCGGTGTCTGCAACCATTGAGTAGTTGGTGTAATACACAACGAATCCCGGTTTGGCACCGGCAGGCTTTTTAACTTCTTTCTTTAATACATAATCGACTTCAACTTTTTCCTGCTCACGGCCTTTAGAGTAATAGGCGGCAAGGCTTGCTGCTTCTTCAAATGTCCTGTCAGGAACTTCCTTTCCATCTGTTTTAAGAAGTACATGAGAGCCTGGCATCTGCTTGGCGTGAAACCACCAGTCATTGCCGTTGCCTGTCTTGAAGGTAAGTTCGTCATTCTGTATGTTATTCTTTCCAACGTATATGTCAAATCCATCGCTTGATACAAAATGCATCGGCTTGTTGGCTGTGATTTTGTGCTTTCCTTTAACAGTCCTTTTAATATATCCAGTTTCAATAAGCTCTTCCTTAATGTTAGCAAGATCAGCTTCTGTTATTGAAATCTCAATCGCATTGATAATAGATTCAAGGTAGCTTATTTCTTCAGTAATCTCCTGAATAAGACGGATTCCGGCTTCATAGGTTCTCTTAAGCTTATTATATCTTGCAAAATATTTGTTGGCATTCTCAATTGGTGTGAGAGTATTATCAAGAGGAATCTTAATTGTAGTATTATCGTAATAATTAAGTGCTTCATATTCCTTAGAACCTGCAGGAATACTGTAAGCGTAGGTTGTAAGAAGTTCGCCGTAGATACGGTATTTGTCCTTTTTCTCAGTGTCCTTTATCTGCTTTTCCTGAATGTCAAGCTTCTTGTATGCTCTTTCAAGATGTGTTGTTACAATTCTTCTTATATCAACAGACTTCTGGTGGATTCGTGTTGCAATCTCTTTCTGTCTGTAATAATCGATAATCAGTCTGCTTATCGAATCATATTCTGTGTGGTTGTCATACATAGAAAGCTTCACAGCGGCAAATTCTGCAGGCACACCGTTGTCAGTTACCATATCGGGGTGGTAGATACCATTTCTTACATCGGACATAAGTGCGTCAAATACGTTGTATAATGCATCTTTCATAGGCTCATCAAGACAGTTGGCAGGATGCCCGCCATCAATTCCGGCACGGTATGCAAGCTCTTCGGCTATACATGTGCTTATTCCTGTGTAGCTTGAAAGCAGCGCCTTGACAACAGGTACAGGCTTTGTAAATACTGTTTCGTCAAAATGCTTTCTGTCAGCTTCAAGCGGATTAATCTTGTCAGAAGTATTAGGAATGAAATAAGGTCTTCCAGGTAAAACTTCCCTGACTGAGCTTGTCTGTGCTGATATATGCTTGATACTGTCTAATATAGTATTATTGTCGTCACATAATATTATATTGCTGTGCTTGCCCATGAATTCTGCGATTATGTGCTTTCTGCACAGGTCACCGAGTTCGTTTAAATGTTCTGCCTCAATATCGATTACACGTTCAAATTTTGGTTGTGTTATAGATATTATTCTTCCGTTGTTCAAATGTTTTCTAAGAAGCATGCAGAAATTCGGTGCAGTAGCAGGGGATGGCTTGTTATCGTCTGTAAGATATGCAAGAGGAAGCGATGCATTTGCAGATAAAACAAGTCTGTACTGACCAGATTGTGTCTTTATTGTAAGCATTATTTCATCGGCTTCAGGCTGTGCTATCTTGTAAAGTCTTCCGCCGTTAATTGTGTCGTTTAATTCATTAACAATACTGGATATTGTAATACCATCGAATGCCATAATGTCTCCTTTAATTAGTAATATTCATTAATCTTATTGCATTATATTAACATACTTATTGCTGTAAGTCTTGTTATCTTTCACAAAAATTGGTATACTTTCCTAAGCATTATATGCGAATGGAAGGATAGAAACAATGATTAAAAGTATGACAGGCTTTGGCCGGAGTGAAATTGTTAAAGGTAACAGAAAGATTTCAGTTGAGATTAAGTCAGTTAATCACAGATATCTTGAAGCAGGTATCAAGATGCCTAAGAAGCTTAATGTATTCGAGAGCAGAATGAGAGACTTACTTAAGAAGTATGCAACAAGAGGCAAGATTGATATATTTATTAATTATGAGGATGATTCAGAAAGTCAGGTTAATCTTAAGTTCAACCAGAATATAGCTGATGAATATATGGCTATATTTAATAATATGTCCGAAAAATACAATCTTAAAAATGATATGACTGTTGGAGGTCTTGCCAGATTTCCAGAGGTTATCACAATGGATGAAGTGCAGGAAGACGAAGAGGAGTTGTGGCATTTTATAGAGGAAGCTATGAAGGCAGCCCTGGAGCAGTTCGTTAATACAAGAATCCTTGAAGGTGAGAATCTTAAGAAAGATCTTTTAGGAAAGTTAGACCACATGGAGGAACTTGTTGCATTTGTTGAAAAGAGAAGTCCTGAGATTATGAAGGAATACCGCAGCAAGTTAGAGAGTAAGGTTAAAGAACTTCTTGGCGATACAACTATTGATGAGAGCAGAATCGCAACAGAGGTTATTATATACGCAGACAAGATATGTGTTGACGAAGAAACTGTAAGATTAAGAAGCCATATCGAGCATGCAAGAAAATGTCTTAACGAGGAAGGCGGCATTGGAAGAAAGATGGATTTCATTGCACAGGAGATGAACAGAGAGGCTAACACAACTCTTTCTAAGGCTAATGACATTGAGATATCTAATGCAGCTATTGACTTAAAGACTGAGATTGAGAAGGTAAGAGAGCAGATTCAGAACATTGAGTAGGCTTTCAATATATTTTTAATGGGTTTTGATTAAATTTACTTGATTGTTTCGGGCTTGTTAGGTATAATAGCTTGTGCACTTTATGTGCAGAATGAGGTAATTATATGAGCAAAGGACTATTATTAGTTATTTCAGGATTTTCTGGTGCAGGAAAAGGAACTGTTATGAAGCGACTTTTAGAGCTTCATGACGAGTATTCACTTTCTATATCCGCTACAACAAGAAAGCCAAGAGAAGGCGAAGCTGATGGAAGAGAATATTTCTTTAAGACTGTAGAAGAATTCGAGAAGATGATTGCTGAAGATGCTTTAATAGAGCATGCACAGTATGTTGGCAATTATTACGGAACACCTAAGGCATATGTTGAAGAACAGCTTGATAAGGGCAACAATGTTATTCTTGAGATTGAGATACAGGGTGCCATGAATATCAAGAGAATGTTCCCGGATGCAGTGCTTATGTTTATAACACCACCGTCAGCGGCAGAACTTGAAAAGAGACTCCGTGGCAGAGGAACAGAAGATGAGGCGACAATTAAAGCCCGTCTTTCAAGAGCAACAGAGGAAGCAGAAGGTGTTGAGGATTATGATTACATAGTTATCAATGATGAAGTCGATTTATGTGTCGGCCGTATTCATGATATTGTGTTATCTGAGAAGATGAAAGCTAAGTATAATCTTGGACTGATTAATAATATTAAAGAAGAATTAAAGGTTTATTCGAAAGGAGAATAATATAATGATACATCCATCGTATACTGAATTAATGGCTGTAATTAACAGTGAGGTTGAAGAGGGCGAGCAGCCTTTAGTACAGAGCAGATATTCAATTGTTAAGGCAACTGCTAACAGAGCTAAGGAAATCATCGATGCAAGAAGCGTTGAGGAGAAGATTGCCAAGGCAAGAATTGAAGCAAGCAACAAGGAAAAAGAGAAAGAAAAGGACAAGGATAAGGTTGAGGAGAAGAGAATCTCTAAGGAAGATGAGAGAAAGCTTCAGGTTGGAACTCCTCTTGTAAGATGTTCAGAGAAAGACAAGCCATTATCAATCGCAGTTAAAGAATTCTACGAAGGTAAGGTTAAGATTCTTGGAAGTACAGACGAGAATACTTCATTATAATTAACAAAGACTGATGTTAAGGGCAACTGCTTGTATGGGCGGTTGCCCTTTTGTGCGAGTAGCTAAGGCAAGACATAACGATAATCTTGAGTATGAGCTACAAGCATGATGTGAGATGAGGAGTTAAATATTTTATGACGAATAGATATGACGAGAAAGAAAGACGGATTCACTGCGCATTTTCGGAAAAATGTGGTGGTTGTGATTATGCCGGAATGAAATACGACAATGAGCTTGCAGTTAAGCAGAAGTACATTGAAGAACTTTTTGGCGGATATGTAAAAGTTGATGATATTGTTGGAATGTACAGACCAATATATTACCGCAATAAAGTTCATGCAGTTGTGGGACTTGATGATTCCAGAAATGTAATAGCAGGAACTTATGAGGAAAACAGCCACAGAATAGTTGATACATCGGACTGTATGATTGAAGATTCGCAGTGTACAGACATTATTAAGGATATTAAAGAACTAATAGCTTCATTTAAATATCAGCCATATGACGAAGATGCGGGAAAGGGAATGATCCGACACATTCTTTTAAGAAAAGGATTTTCGACAAAGGAGATTATGCTTGTTATTGTTACAGCAGGAGTCGCATTTCCATCAAAGAATAATTTTCTCAAGGTATTATGTGAAAAGCATCCTGAAATCACTACAATTGTGCAGAATATTAACGACAGACGCACAAGCATGGTACTTGGAAAGAGAAATATTGTTCTTAAGGGAAAAGGTTATATCGAGGATGTGTTGTGTGGCTGCAGATTCAGAATAAGCCCGACATCATTCTATCAGATTAACCACCAGCAGACTGAAAAGCTGTACAAAAAGGCAATCCAGCTTGCTGATATATCAAAAAATGACACTGTAATTGATGCATATTGCGGAATTGGTACTATTGGAATAGTAGCATCCAAGAAGGCTGGCAAAGTTATAGGAGTTGAGCTTAATTCAGAAGCTGTATCAGATGCTAAGATAAATGCTTCAATTAACAATATAAAGAATGTCACATTTGTTAATGCTGACGCAGGAGATTTCCTTGTTGAGTATGCGAAAAATGCAAAGGCAGATGTTGTTATCATGGATCCGCCAAGAAGTGGAAGCACACCGGAATTCCTTAATTCTCTTCTTAAGATTAAGCCAGACAGGATTGTGTACATTTCATGCGGACCTGATACACAGGCAAGGGATATAAAGGTGCTGGTTAAGGGTGGATATAAGGTTACGGCATGTCAGCCATTTGATTTGTTTCCTCATACGGAGCATGTGGAGACAATAGTTGCACTACATCGGACAGATTCATAAGAATCCTTGATTTGCGCGAAGGCAACGAGGAGAGTTCCGAAGAAACAACTGGCTGTAAAGCCAGTGTTTATGCGGAATTCGACGACTGCCCGCGAGTCGGGAAGTTTGTAAAACTTCTCGACTTCAGGCACTTTGAGAGGTTTTTCAGGTTTGACCAGAGTGACCGAAAAACATACAAAAAGGCAATTCCTTATGGAGTAAATGTGTCTGTGGTATTGGACTGCGGCTTTGGAAACACATCAAAGAGAAAGTAATACATTTATCATTCAATTAAATAACAGAAGCGTGAAAGACCGTTCATTTTCAAGAAAAATTGAAAGTGAGCGGTCTTTCTTTGTATCTGAAAGTCATTGTATCAGATGGATTTCAGAATAGATGAATTCGATGTATTCGAGAAAGGCGATTTTATGGAGACGATACGGAATGTGGAGATAAATCAGTTGCATGATTTTAAGAATCATCCGTTTAAGGTAGAGATAAATACGGAATTATGTGAGCTGATGAAAAGTATTGAGAAAGAAGGTGTGCTTGTGCCACTTCTTGTAAGGATAAATCCCTATGGAGATGGGGATGAGGTGATATCAGGTCACAGGCGAAAGGAAGCTGCTGTATGGGCAGGAGAGACAAAGGTTCCGATTGTGATAAGAGAACTGTATGATGATCAGGCAGTTGTGGCAATGGTTGACTCTAACCTGCATAGAGAGAATCTGAAGCCAAGTGAGAAAGCATTTGCGTATAAGATGAAACTTGATGCCATGAAGCACCAGGGAAAGCGGTTACCGGAGGTTTCATCAGTAGATGATGGTGAAGAACATTCCATGATAAACAGCAACAAGCTTCTTGCAAGACAGGTCGGAGAAAGTGTAGCACAGATAAAAAGATATATCCGGCTGACGAATTTCATTCCTAAGATACTTGCTATGGTGGATGAGGGAAAGATAGCGTTTACGATTGGTGTGGAATTATCCTATCTGTCAGAAGAAGAAAGAAGAATTGAAAAAATTAAGAGAAAGTACCGGTATGAATCGAAAAGAATTTTGCGAATACTTTGAAATTCCTTATATGACGGAAACAGATTGGGAATTAGGCAACCGGAGAGTTCCAACATATCTTTTGCGTTTGATGGAGTATAAGATTCGGATAGAGCAGTTGACTGATAAAAAGAATCAAGAGAAGACGGAGAATAAGAAATAATGGATAAGAAAACAATAAGTACTATGAAAAAATGTTTGATGATATTATGCATACAACAGAGGATGGAACATTTGAATTTTGGTATGCAAGAGAGCTTATGGGATGTTTGGGGTATACAACATGGCGAAGATTTAAAGATGCGATAAATCGAGCAATAGAATCTTGTAAAAGTGCTGAAATAGAGGTTTCAGACCATTTTGCCGACGCCGTCAAAATGGTTGAGATTGGTAGTAAAGCGGTGTGAGATGTGAATGATATTTTGCTTACCAGATATGCATGTTATCTTATTGCGCAAAATGGAGATCCAAGAAAAGAGGAAATTGCTTTGTAAGTGCTAAATAAAATAGAGGATTTATTTCCATCACAAAACCATTCATAATTAGTACATCAATTAAATAATTATGGAGGTTGGATATGGGGGTATCACCTTATTCGCTTGAACAGCGTTTTGAATTTATTAAAGACTGTTATAAAAGTGGTCTTTCTATTCCTGCCTGGTGTCATGATAATAAAATTGCTCCTGGTACATTCTATGGCTGGATTAAACAGGTAACCAGTCATGGTTATGAAATACCTGATTCTTTAAACTATCATCCAGCTGTTAAAAGACAGGAAGTTGTTAAGTTACCCATCATTGATGACATATGTGCTGATTCCTATATAAATGATTTTCCATCATTTAATGATACAGATGAAGACAAACCTTTAGTTCTGTCTGCTCATATAGGAGATATCACTCTGGATATTCCGCAGGATATTGATCAGGATTTCCTTACAAAAATTTTTAAATCTTTCAAGGAGTGCTTATGATTGGTGATATTTCAGGCGCAACTTCAATCTATATCATCACAGGGAAAACGGATGTGCGCAAATCTATTAATGGTTTATGTGCCATTGTTTATGACATGATGGGACAGGAAATCAACAGAAATTCCATATATCTGTTCTGTGGTACACGATGTGACAGAATAAAGATTCTTTTAAAAGAACCTGATGGGATAACGCTTCTTTATAAACGTCTTGACGTGAAAGGAAGATACAGATGGCCAAGGAATTCATCTGAGGTAAAGCCTATTACCTGGCGTCAGTTTGACTGGCTGATGTCAGGTCTTGACATTGTGCAGCCTAAGGCTATCGGAAATGTAAAATAGCATATATTTGTATGCGTAAAAATGCAGCTAAATCCTTGATTTTGCTGCATTTTTCACGTATTTATGGTATACTTTAAATATCATAAATCAGGAGAAAAAATCATGTCAGAGTCTGCAAAAGATATCCAGCTTTTGGAATTAAAAGATACCATTGCCCAACTGAATAATCTTATTAAAAACCAGTCTGAAATAATGGCTGGTCTGCAGAAGACGATAGATAATCTCCGTCTTGAACTTAGCAATAAACAGTCTGAACTTGATTATTGTAAAGCAAAACTGTTTGGAGCATCAAGTGAGAAATCAAAGACACCTTTTCCGGGACAGTTGAACCTTTTTGGAGATATGGAAGATGACAGAACTCCTGAACTTATAGAGGCTGAAGATATAGAAGTTACAGCCCATAAAAGAACACGTAAGAAAAAAGCAACTTATGACGAACTGTTTGGTTCTCTTCCGGTCAGGCAGGTAAAACTTGATAACCTTAAGCCAGAAGAACTGATCTGTCCTAACTGTGGCGATAAGATTGCAGCTATAGGAACAGAAGTTGTACGTACAAAGGTTATATTCCATCCTGCAACACTTGAACGGGTTGAATACATAGCAACTACTTATGAATGTCCATCGTGTAAGCTGACAGAAAATCCGTATTTTATAAAAGATAATGATGCAAAGCCACTGGTTCCACATAGTTATGTATCTGCCAGTCTTGCAACACATGTGATGTATTCCTAATTTATAAATGCAATGCCATATCACAGACAGGAAAAAGATTTTTTTACACAGTATGGCATTAAGATAAGCAGAGGAACAATGGCACACTGGACTATATTCTGCGCCCAGAATTACTTTGCACCGGTACTGGATTACTTCCATAGATGTCTGGCAAAAAGGATGTATCTGTGTGCAGATGAGACACCTATACAGGTCCTTAAAGAAAAGGACAAGAGGCCACAGACCAAGTCATATATGGCTGTTCAGGTCTGGTGATGATGGACTGGCTCCAATCATCATTTATAAGTATCATCCTACACGAAATGGTGATGCAGCTGCTGATTTCTTTAAGAATAATCCTGATGGCTCTTATATCATGGCAGATGGATATGCCGGATATAATAAGTTGAAAGATTTCAACAGGTGTTGCTGTTACGCACACATCAAAAGATATTTTATAGAGGCAATTCCAAAAGGACATGAAAAAGATTTCACCAATCCGGCAGTCCAGGGAATGCTCTACTGTAACAAACTGTTTGAGTATGAACGCAGTTACAGGGAGAATGGATTATCATATAAACAGATATATAACCGTCGGCAAATGGATCAGAAACCTGTTGTTGAGGCTTTTTTGTCATAGATAAACAATGCTCCAACCACAAAAGGTACAAGATTCGACAGAGCAATAACTTATGCCAAAAACCAAAGTGCATATATGGTGGTGTGCCTTGAAGACAGTCATTGCAGTATATCAAACAACATGAGTGAGAACTCAATCAGGCCTGTAACGGTGGGAAGAAAGAACTGGCTGTTCTGCTATACAACTGATGGTGCAGATGCAAGCATGATGGTATTCTCGTTATTAGAAACAGCCAGAGCTAATGGTATCAACCCGTACAAATACCTTGAATTACTGTTAGAATCAAGACCAAATGAGAAAATGACAGATGAACAGCTTGATAACCTTTCACCATGGAATGAAAATGTAAAACAAATCTGCCAAAACAACTCATAGTAAAACAGTCGAGTTAACGCGAACAAGTCATAGCAAAAATTCGGATTATGACAAATAACTCATAGTAAATATTCGATAAAAAATGCAATCATGCGAGGGTTCTCGTAGATTGCATTTTTTCAATAATACTATTTTATTTAGCGCTTACCTCTGGAACATACGGAGAAAACAATTAAGCAGTCTGCAAGGTCGGCAGGAAATACGACAGTCAAGACCGTATCGAAAGGTGCAA